>Ga0310691_10004580_pt1 | contig 15477 bp, 11 predicted proteins | sample 176DNAGHGlowgp2_FD_203887 | JGI IMG/M metagenome (GOLD analysis project Ga0310691, IMG submission 203887) | Sheep rumen microbial communities from Palmerston North, Manawatu-Wanganui, New Zealand - 1766 DNA GHGlow gp2 (v2) (version 2) | ecosystem: Host-associated > Mammals > Digestive system >...
CTTGCAGTTACAGCTGTCACTTTGGTAGGGATCTTTATCGCTGCTTATATCCTCATAAAGAAGAACAAAGCAGTTAAGTGATCACTTGGCTGCGATCTTTCTGGCAACAAATACACCTGATGCAGAAGCATGAGACAGTGAATGAGTAACGCCGCTACCGTCACCTATTATATAAAGTCCCTTATGCTTGGTCTCAAGATTATCGTCGATGTCTACTTCCATATTGTAGAACTTAACTTCCACACCATAGAGGAGAGTATCGTCATTTGCTGTACCGGGAGCGATCTTATCCAGTGCATAGATCATCTCGATTATTCCGTCTAAGATCCTTTTGGGGAGAACAAGTGAGAGGTCGCCCGGTGTTGCCTTAAGCGTAGGTCTGACCGAGGATTCCCTGATCCTCGCCTCGTTGGAACGTCTTCCTCTCATAAGGTCTCCGAAGCGCTGTACGATAACGCCGCCGCCTAACATATTAGACAGCCTTGCTATAGACTCACCGTATCCGTTTGAATCCTTGAAGGGCTCTGAGAAATGCTTGGCGACCAGGAGCGCAAAATTGGTATTCTCTGACTGAAGCTCGGGCGCATCGAAGCTGTGTCCGTTAACGGTAACTATGCCGTTGGTATTCTCATTTACCACATATCCGTTAGGGTTCATGCAGAAGGTTCTTACCCTGTCTTCAAACTTCTCCGTTCTGTATACGATCTTGCTCTCATAGAGCTCAGATGTAAGATCAGAGAATACTACTGCAGGGAGCTCTACCCTGACACCGATATCGACTCTGTTAGAGTACGTCTCAATGCCGAGGTTCGTGCATATCTTCTCCATCCACTTGCTGCCGGATCTGCCTACAGATACTATGCATTTATCACCTGTATAGGACTTGTCTCCTGCTATGGCAGTATATGTTCCATCCTCGTTTGCAATAAGGTCGTCTACCGCGCAGTTAAAAACAAAATCGATCTTGTCCTTAAGTGCATCAAATATATTTCCGAGCACCTCGTAGTTCTTATCGGTACCGAGATGTCTTACGGAAGCATCCAGGAGATGGAGCTTGTTCTCAAGACAGATCTTCTTAAAACTCGTACCGGCAGTTGTATAGAGTTTCGTACCCTCACCGCCGTTAGACAGATTGATATCGTCTACATAGCGCATGAGTTCCAGGGCTTTCTCCTTGCCGATATGCTCATATAAGGTGCCGCCAAAATCATTGGTGATATTGTATTTACCGTCTGAAAAGGCCCCGGCACCGCCAAAGCCGCGCATGATGGCACAGGACTTGCAGTTTATGCATGACTTGACCCTATCGCCGTCTATAGGGCATTTACGCTCCGTAAGAGGCCTTCCGGCTTCAAGCACAGCAACCTTAAGTCCGGGAGCTTCCTTAGCAAGCTCATAAGCTGAGTAGATCCCTCCGGGACCTGCGCCGATAATGATCACATCATATTTATCCATAATCTGCTACCGATCTCTCCTTATGTCATTCTCCGACTACTTCAAGTAACGAATTCTCAAAATCAGATCTTGCGTTGTCAAATACCAGGTTGTACTGGATATATCTGTAGAGCGTAAGAATATTCCTGTCTGCATCCGTCGTAACGTCAGCAAGATAAGTAAACTGTCCTCTCTCGTTGGAGTAATAGCCTACAGAGTTGATGGAAGGAACCTCTGCTCTGATCTGGCTCAATACCTGATAGTATGCAGGGTATTCAACGCCTGCTGCCTTAAGGACATCGAGGGCTAAGTAGTTGATGCTGGAGATGCCTACCGGATCTTCTGCATACTGCTGCTCAAGCTCATCATTCATGTCGTAGTTAGTCCAGATGAGATAAGGAACGAGCCAGCTGGAATTTCTTCCGGGTGCAAAGTTGTTTGTAAATGCATTGAGCTGGGGCTGGTGATCACCGAAGATAAGGAGTGTGTACTTCTCATCTTCCTGTTCAAGAGCGGTGATAAGTTCCTGAAGAGCCGTATCTGACTCAGAAAGAGCTGTCAGGTATGTATTTACCTTAAAGTCTTCACCGGTATATGTTCCGGTTACATATTCATGCACAGGGAAGTTATCGAAAGCTTCGGAATATCCGCCATGGTTTTGCATGGTGATAAGGAATGTAAATGTCTTCTGCCCCTCAGGTGCCTGATGGATCTGATCCAGGAGGTTTCTATAGGCAGCTGAGTCTGTCATGTAATCTGCTCTCTGGAGGTCATCCTGAGTGTAATCGAAGTCATCGATAAACATTATCTTATCGAAGCCGAGCTTAGGATATACATTCGGTCTGTTCCAGCCTGAAGCAAGATAAGGATGCATAACTGTAGTGTAGTATCCCATATCCTTAAGTGCCCAGGTAAGAGAGTACATGTCCTGATTTACATACTGGGTATAAGGAACAGCACCTATAGGCATGTAACCTAAAGATATACCTGTAAGGAACTCAAACTCGGAGTTAGGTGTATTACCGCCGTATACGGAGGACTGTGCATATCCGTGGAGAGTGTTCTCACTTAAGGAATTGAAGTAAGGTGTAGGATCCTCGTAACAGCCGAGCATGTAGATATAATCCTTGGCCATCATATAAGATTCATTCATTATGACGATGATGTTGGATGCCTCCGACGCATCACCCTTATAGCTCATATCCACTCCGGTATCAGCAATAAGCGCATCAAGTGCCTGTGTGGAATAACCTTCAGGAGGTTCTGCGAACATGGTTGCAACTGAGAGCGAGAAGTTAAGGAGGAGTCCGTTATATCTGGATCCCTTATCCTCCCAGTCCTGAGGCTGGTTTGTCTTGCTCCAGGCCTTTATCATGAACACATATCCTACGATAAAGCAGGCAGCAAGGACTGCAAATACAGGAACCCTTATCCAGGCCTTGGTAACAGGCTTATCGTTCTTAAGTCTCAGGCATGCGATTATGTAGAGTGCATAAGGCAGGATCACGAAAACGATGGGGAATGTAAGATCATAAGTATATGCCACCATTACGTTCATGGCTGTCCTTGCGGAGAGAATATCTGAGAATAAGATCTCATGGCCTCTTGAAGCAAATACATAGAAGTCCACGACACCGAGCAAAAGAAACGGGACCGGAGTAAACACTGCGGCAAACCTTCTGGGAACCTGGCAGAGCCTGAGGAAGAAATATACACCGATAACGATTATCGACTCATTGAGCCATCTTGTCTTCTCAGTGTAGTACATAACCTTATAGAGCATGCTGAAATCCTTCATGACTTCATGGTCAACAAGGTTTACAAGCTGCATAAAGAATATGGTAAAGAAAGAGGCAAGTATGGGATATATAACTTCAGGGATAAGTCTTAAGTACTTGGCTCCCCCCTTGCACGAATCCTTATCCTTCACTGTGACAGTTATAAATGACAGCAGGAACAAACCTACATACCAGAATATCGCATCCTTGAATCTCGTAACCGAAAAGCCTACGCCGACAGCGCAGCATATAAAAGCACCTATCAGTCTGGGCAGATCCTTCTTAGTAATCTTAAATGATATATCCATCCATTAATCTCCTTGAGCGCAATCAAATTCCACTTAATTATACTAATAATTATTAAAAAACAAACATCAGAGTAATTGCCAAAGATCTGCAGGTCTTGAGCAGATCTTACGGGCACCTGAACTAATAAGGAATTCCCTTGTCTTAAAGCCCCAGTCGCAGGATATGGAATCCATGCCCGCATTAATGGCCGTCTTTATATCCACATCGGAATCTCCAATATAAACACATTCTTCGGGAGATAAACCGAGACTATCCATACAGGTTATAACAGCATCTGCTTCAGGCTTACGCGGAACACCGGGCCTGCTCCCCGCCACGTAGTCAAATAAGCCGGGAAAGAAGTGTTCTATGAGCTCACTGGAAGGTTCATCATCTTTGTTGGATATACATGCAAGTATAATACCTGCCCCCTTAAGCCTTATCAGAAGCTCTGATATTCCGTCGTAAGGCTTTGTCACACCAATGCAGTGACTGTTGTAATAAGAGGCATTATCCTCCAGCATTTTTTGGAGCAGTTGATCGTCATAGACCCCGGGGTCGGCATCAAGAGATCTCTTTATGAGCTTTACCCTGCCATTACCCACAAAGGTTTTGATAAGTTCAGTGTCCTGACCGTTAAGTCCGTTCATCTGCCTTGCGGCATTTACCGACCTAGCCAGGTCATCGATGGTATTAAGAAGAGTACCGTCAAGATCAAATATAACAGCTTTATATCGCATATCATTCCTCCCATGGCATTATACACAATGGGACTTCTATGTGATAGGATTATTTCAGAATGATAGGAAGAGGTAATTCTATGTACACAGTTAGATTCAATGATACTGAGGTCAATAACTCCTATTGGATGACGCTCCTTATAACAACTATCGAGCAGCGCCAGACCAAGAAGGGCGATCCTTATGTAAGACTCACATTATCTGACGGCAAGGTAGAAGCTACGGCAAATCTTTTTAATAACACAACTAAGGAGGACCTTGAAGAGAGGGGTATCATCGTTTATTCCGCCGTTGACTGCAACCTGCGGGTCTCCCTTTATAACGAGCAGAAGAACTATACGGTAGATGCCATAGACCCGGCAACTCTTAATCAAGACGAGATGTCAAAACTCATCAAGATGCCGCCAAAAAAGCCTGAGGACCTGTTCATCAACATATGCCGCAAGGTTAAGTCGGCATCTTCAAGAACATACGACATGACAAATATGAGGGTGCCTGATGATGACTACTCCCTCATAGCGCTCACCATGCGTCTTCTTATGGCTAATTCCAAAGCGATCATCATGTCATCAGCGGCCAAGGCAATGCATCACAATCTGTACGGTGGTCTTGTATATCACACATCCCGTATGGTCGATATGGCAGAGGCAGCCTGCTCGGTATACCCTGCCCTTAACAAGGAACTTCTTATCTGCGGTACGGCTCTCCATGATATCGGTAAGATCAGGGAACTTGAGACAAGCCCTAACGGTGGAGCCTCATATACTGTTGACGGCAGGCTTTTCGGGCACAGCCTCATAGGGATCGAGATGATAGACAGCGAGGTTATAAGAGCTGATACCCTGGCAGGTCATGAGACATATAACAGAGAAGAGGTAAGACTCCTTAAGCACCTTATAGCCTCACACCACGGTATCCAGGAATGGGGCGCCATACAGGTTCCCGCTATCCCGGAAGCCATGACGCTCCACAACATAGACATGATCGATTCCCGCATGTACATGTACGAGGAGAGTCAGTCCACTCTTGCTGCAGGAAAATTAAGCGATCCCGTATTCGGGATCGCCGGTGAAGGTAAGGCAACTGTCTACAAACCTGATCTTAACTGATCAGCCTTTGCTCTCCAATTTGAACTGGAATGTTTCACGGTAGTGAACACCCTTCTTGATGGGCTGGGATGAGATATTATCTCTCGTACGCTCGATCTCTTTGGTGGCAAAATCGCAGAAGAATTCGCAGAAGTCATTGTTCATGAGCTGCTCCTCGTGGAGGTATTCATTCATCTGCTCCGGCGTATAAGGGAGAACAGTGAAATCAAACTTCGGTGTATTTGTTATACGCTTGATGGAGATCTTATCCCCTCTTGAATTGCTGATATTTACTATCTGGGTATCGGCATGAGAGCTGTTCTCGGCAGGTCTTGCGTAAGGGTGATAGATCTTATCTGCACCTGCTGCAAACATGCCGAGTCTTGCGGCATTCTTACGGTCAACATAAGACTCGCCGGGGCCTCTTCCGTACCAGGAACAGAGAATATCATCCTTTACGATGGGGAATCTGATGCCGTATCTTACCATGTCATACTTCGGTGTGAAATCCAGTGTGATATTAAGAGTGTCTGATGAGGGGACTTCGTAATAGAGGATAACGTCACCTGACATTGCAAAAGACTTATACCTTGATATGAGTGAGAATACCCCGTCCTTTACTCCGTAGTTGCATCCTACGTACTTAAGGCTCTTCTGAATGTGCTCGTAGTCAGACTCCTTGGAGAAGATAGTCTTGGCAAGGATAAAGCTCTTGTCTGTTCTGTCGATATTAGAAGGACATCTGTAAAAACTCGGCTTAACTGTACCCATGAGGAAATTAAAGCCTGCAATGTCGAGCCTTGTAAGGCTTCCTTCAGACCTGGAGAATCCGATCCTCATCTCCTGGTTGCCGATGCTGAGTCCTTCGGAATTAGCCATGATATCTGTCTCGTTGATAACATCTGTGATGGACTCTTCGCCGGGCAGATCCTCTGCCGGAACCTCGGGAGATACGATGTCGCCTGCCTTGATGATCTCTCCTTCAGGAAGATCATCCATTACCTCAGGCATCTGATCGTCGCTGCCGGCATCCTTAAGAGCCGGGAGCTCATCGGTATCAGGAGCGCTTCCTGCCTCTATGCCCAATACATCTTCCTTCTGCCCTGCCCCGATGCCTGAGGCCTCGTTATCGGCGCCTGAAGGTGAAGCCACATTATCAGAAAGAACATCCTGATAGAAGGCGATCTCATACCCTGCCTTGGCATAGTATGTATCCTTATGGAGCTTGAGCGTTATGTCAAAGACCAGTTCGTGAGAGATAGCTGTTGCATACATCTCAACAAACTCAGCCTTACCCTGTGCCCATCCCGGACTCTTGAACACATCCACATCGAAGGGGAATTTAAGCGTCCTTGAGCCGAAGGGTTCGATCTCATTTATAGCGCCTCTTCCGGATACGATAGGCTGTCCGCCCAACAGGATCTTCCACTCAAGATCCAGTTCCGGTGTGTAGGCAAAGGGGTTGGTATTACGCATGGTAAGCGTTGCCGGATCTGATACATTTGCAAAGATGTTAACAGTCTGGCACTGCTTCTTGATATCAAGATAAGAAGGATGGGGATTACGTTCACTGTCAACAATACCCTGACCAATACATGACTCTTCTTTATTCTTGCCGCCAACAAGATCTGCGTGATGGATCCACTTATACATAGTGTCATCATCGGTAAACCTTGTTCTTCCGGCAATGGTATTAAAGAGGTTTCTGCCTGTCTTGTTCTTGCCGAAAACAGAAGCCCTGTCAAGACACAGGTCCACCCAGGGACCATATATGGCGCCGGCCTCACTAGGAAGCGGCCTCATATCCGATACGGCCTCTATGGTCTTGGACTGTCTTGACCTTGCGACCCTGTGGCCTTCACTGCTGCAGTACCAGGGCCTTGTGTCATCTATCATGAGGCACTGATGCTTAACGCTTAGGGCCTTATCATGATCGAATCCTGCATCCTGAACACCCCACATAACTATCGAAGGGTGGTTCATAGCGGATTCGATATAATCCTTCATAAATGAATAGTGAGATGTGGCGACAACATACATACCATACTGGTCAGCCAGATTAAGGAAATCGTCAGACAGAGGGAATCCGTCTGCGATTACGCCGTTGATGCCTATTCTCTTCATCAGGATAATATCCTGACGCATACGGTCCTGGGGAACACTTATACCGCCTACAGGATCAAATTCATAGTAATGAGTCAGGTTAAGGGTAACTCTTCTGTCATTGACATTGAGCTTATCGTGTACCACTTCTGTGGTCCTGAAGCCGAATCTCTTCTTTTTTGCACAGAGCACATTGCCGTCAGAATTAAGAACCTCGAAAACAATGTCATACTGAACAGGTGTACAGTCAGACCACTGTGCCACATTGAGGGCAACAAAGTCCGTCTGTCCCCTTACTTCCTTGCCGCTGTCGATAACGCCCACGATAGGTTTGCTCTGGTTCTTGATATCGACAAAGGGGAGCTTATAGGGATCATATTCAGCGCAGGCCTCAAGAAGAGAGATCCTGACGGAATAAGGTATCATGTAATTCGTATGGTTCTTGATCTTGAGATCTACCTTGATCATAAAGTCGCCGTGAGGCACCCTTGCCACCTTGCCGGCTTCTGCAAGTCCGTCAAGCTTGGCAACTTCGGTTACATAAGCGGCAGGAACGTATTCGACTTTAAGATGCAGATTGGAGATCTCGAGCAGGGAATCTGCAACCAGCATAATGGGCCTGAAGATGCCGGCAAAGCCATAATTCATAGAATCAAGGATTATATGACCGCTGTCATCTCTGTCATATCTGTTAACGATGATGACGATATGGTTGATACCCGTCTTTACGTAATCAGACAGAAGCAGCCTCTTACGGGTATATATGGCATGTGACTTCGTTACCAGTGTGTCATTTACATAGACCTCGAAGCTTCCGCAGATACCGGATGCCTCAAGATATATAGCCCTCTCTATGTCTTTGGGCTCAAGGATAAATGTTGTCCTGTATATACCCGTCTCGTCATCTTCAGGCGTTGTAGACTGAAGCATGTATCTGTCACTTATGGTCAGATCCTTCTTGTCTGTACCGTTCCTGATTATCTCCGGGTAGTTATATATAAGATTCTGCGGAAGGCCGTAGCCCTCTGTCTGCCAGGTCGAAGGTGTATCTATAAGTCCCCAAAAGGAATCGTCGAAAGAAATCTTGGTCGAGCCAAAAGGAACTTCCGACGGACCTCCCGCAAGGAAGAACTTCCATGTGGTAAGAGGCTTAACGTAAGGCGATCTGACCTTGCCGAACTCCGGCAGTTCACGTTCGCTGAATATGTAGTCAAAAGAATCGTACGGCAAAAAACCGTCATTCGAATATGTGAATTCCAAAGCGCGCCCCCTTTATAGACAATAAGCTATTGTCTATTTTACCATTGAAAGCCACAGCAAAAGTTTCAGCCGTGTTACATTTAGTATCAAATAAAGACCGTCCCTGATTGAATGAGTGGGACGGTCTAAAGTTCTATAAAGTATCATATACCCTTGCTTAGGGAGCCAATGGTGGAGATGATGGGAGTTGAACCCATGTCCGAAATCAAATCCATCGGGCTTCTCCGGGTGCAGTCAGTATTTGGATTATTTCCATTCCCGCGTAACCTGCTGACAGGTGTCGGTTCCGGTAGCTTCATGAATTAATGTCGCGCATCCGTCTCAAAGCTTTGACGGAGGGACATCCCTTTTAACCTCTCCCGGGCAAGGTCTGCGTTGTACGTAATCCCCGATTACAGATCGTCGGAGTTACGGTAGCCTTAGGCTGCTACGAGCTCTGTTGTGTCAGCAATTACTTGCTAGTCCTCGTTTATTTAGGAGGCCAACGAGGATCCTCCACCCGCTTCCCCGGTTTCTTCGACCCCGTCGAAACCGGTACATCCCCAAATAGGGCTCCCATGCAACAGGTAGTAGTGTATTATAAGTCCTCTTCGTCAAATTTCAAGTCCTTAGTTACATCGTAAGGTTCATAGGAGCTGTTGATGATCTCTTCTGCCTGCTTCATCTCGTCCTGTTCCTTCTCTTCCTCGGTAACCTCCGGTTCAGGTACAGGAGCTGAAAGATCAATGGCGTCGTATTTCTTATAAGGGTTTGCAAAATCCTCAGCGCCGCAATAGACACATCTGTAGAGGAATCTGTTATTCTCCATCTTCTGCATCTGCTTACCACAGTCTGGACACTGGATCTGAGTCTTGAAATTCTTGCGCTTATCAAGCTCTATTACAGTCTTGATAGATTCATCGAGATCTTCGTTCGTAATACCCTTCTCCTTAAGAAGAAGCCACATAGCATGAAGGACCATAGACATGGTCTCTACCCTGCTCTTCATCTCTTCGACTTCTTTAAGAGCCTTAAACTCGTTCTTGATCTCTTCAGATGCTGCCTGCTTGGCATCGAACTCTTCTACGCTCTTAAGCTTTGATAGGTCTTTGATGTCATTGCTTGTAAACTCTGCCATTGTCAGTTCCTCCTGTTATTTGATCGTGTCGCAGAATCTTGCGATGGCATCTGCTATCGCATACTGCGTATCTTCTTCTGTTAGGGCCTTCTCGTCTTCGCTGTTGGATATATATCCGCAGACGAGCTGAAAAGATCTGATGGAATCAGCATAATTAAGGCCTGTATATAGCCCCGTGGCTACAGAACCCAGATATTCCGTACCCCTGCAATCAGCTACGAGCTGACCTAATGTATCTGCCATCCTGATAGATGAGTTTGTATATGAACCGCTCTCGGGAACATATACCCTGACTCCGCTTATCGATGAATCCGGCGCTCCGTCACAATGGATCCTGATAAACACATCCGGTGATGAGGCTATGGCAAGATTTGCTCTCTCCTGATTGGACAGATAAACGTCATTGGTATCCCTGGTTATGACTACGCTTGCGCCGCAGCCTTCGAGATAAGACTTGGTTATGAGAGCTATCTGCAGAGTGAGCTCATATTCTTTAACATTTGCCGCAACGCCTGTGGCGCCTGATGTACATCTTAATTTGGTAATGGTGGTATCGGGATCAAGGAGCTCCATACCATAGTCGGTCTCTGCCTGATGTCCCGGGTCTAAGACTACTACAAGACCTGTAAGATCTGGCGCGTCTTCTGCAAGAGGCACCGGCGTAGGTGTCGGAGTTGCAGGCGGAGTAGTCTCCTCACTTGAAGCAGAGGCCTGTATGGCTAAAGCAGCTTGGGCCGCCCTGCTCTCATCACCCGATATGACAGCTGACTCTTCTGACGAGATCTGACTCTCACCACCGACGGCTCTTGCAAGATCTGCGATTCCCTGTCTGTTCTTAATGGCAACAGCTATCAGGATCGCAACACAGATTATAGATACAGCTGCAAGGATAACATAAGTTCCCTGCTGCCCCATCTCATTTTTGGGGAGATCTGCCTTCTTAGGCTCAGGTTTAGTCTTTGGTTTAGCCTTTACTTTAGGTTCAGATTTTTGTGGGGTCTGTTCAGGCTTAGCCTTGGGCTCCGCCTTAACCTCAGGCTGTTTCTTATGCCTATTGTCGTAGCTTATTACAAACTCTTTGATAAAGTCATTCCTGCTGTCAGCAGAAAGGCCCTTGAGCTTGGCATACAAAGCCTTCTTCTTATCATCAGGAAGAGTGCTGAGTATCTGTTTAAACCTTGTAAGATAGTCTCCCGGCACTTTATACCTCTGCTACTACCGCCATTATGCCGGCAAGATCCTGGGCGTTCTGGAAGTTTGCCACCTCTGCCGTCTCGCCCCAGTCCATTACCAGTGAAGTGTTAACAGGACCATAGGATGCGATCAGCTCATCAAACTGCGCCTCGGTAATAGATGTCCCGTCAGCCTGGCAATAGGTATTTATCTCTTCTCCCTCATCCGTTACCTCGAATGTCTGATATCCGACAAGTGCAGTATCAAAATAGTTATTGCCGTCTTCACCTGTCTTAAATACGAGGGTGTAATACCAGAATGAAGCATAGGAGAAACCGGATCTGGCCGTATCACAACCCAGTAAATAAGGGTTGCCTTCACTGTCGTACCTTATCTCGAGATCAGTCTCTACTATGTCAGGCTGAGTGAGATCATCGTTACTTACTGCGCCCTCCATGGGTATCTCGACCACAGAAGAGCCGTCAGCACTTACTTCGTACCAGTAAGTTGTTGAGTAGAATCCCGAGCCTTCACAGGCTGATGCTATAAGCTCAAGTCTTGAATCGTTGTTTATATCAGTTATTGCATAATAAAAGAACCCGTCGGGTACAAACCACACGTCCTTATTATCGAAGAATATACTGAGCTGTTCATCCTGTGTCAGACCAAAATCTGCTGTCAGGGCAGAAGTTCCTGTTATTCCGGTATCACTTGTGACCGAAGGAGCTGATAAAGCGGCATCAGAAGGCTCTGTTCCTACGTCTGTCTCGTCACTCTCCGTCTTATTTCCGCAGCCTGCAAGAGCTGTCATAGCGATTATCAGGGCAATGCCTAAAGTAATCTTTTTCACGGTCAAATCCTCCAATATTGAACATAAATCACAGATAATTATATCATTATGCATGTTAATATCTTTCTATGAATATAACAAAGGATAAAACTTTTACAAATAAGCTTATTTCCCTGATCCTGCCCATGACGCTGCAGAACTTTATGTTCGCGCTCGTCCCTCTGTCAGATACGGTAATGCTTGCAGCCTTGAGCCAGAATGCCATGTCTGCAGTATCCCTTGCAACCCAGGTAATGTTTGTCCTTAATCTTTTTATATTTGCTCTTACATCCGGATGCTCCATGTTCGCTGCCCAGTATTGGGGCAAAGGCGACAGGGATTCCATCGAGAAGCTCTTTGGCTATACCGTAAGGCTCACCATCCCAATAGTCCTGACATTTGCTTTCTGCGCCCTTGTTCTTCCTCAGGGAGTAATGAGGATCTATACCGATGTACCTGAACTTATAGAAGAAGGCATACCTTATCTCAGGATCGCTTCGATATCTTATATATTCATGGCATTTGCCATGGTCTATGAATCCGTACTCAAGAATGTGGGACTCGTAAAGCAATGCACCATTGCCAGCGGGATAATGGTCATATTGAACATCTTGCTCAACGGTGTATTCATCTTCGGTCTCTTTGGACTGCCGCAGATGGGAGCCAGCGGAGCCGCTCTTGCAACATCCATATCCAATGTTACGGGTTTTGCAATGTGCCTTTTCTACTCACAGAAATATAAGATAGTAAAGCTTAAGGTAAAAAACATACTTAACTCATCTATCGAAAGACGCAGACTGTTCAGCAAACACGTATCTCCATACCTTCTTAACCAGCTGTTCTGGGGGATCGGATTTACGATGATCACCGTAATACTCGGGCATCTGGGAAGCGATGTGGTAGCTGCCAACTCGATAGTGACCGTTATCAAGGATCTGGTATCCTGTTTCTGCTATGCCCTAGGCTCCGGAGGCGCTATCGTGATCGGCAACGAGCTCGGAGCAGGAAGACTTGATACCGCCAGAGAATACGGATCTAAGCTATGCCATCTCACTATCCTGTCAGGACTTATCCTGGGTATCATCGCCGCAGCTCTAAGCCCTGTTGTACTCTCCATAACGGATCTTTCCCCTGAAGCTGAGCATTATATGTTCCTTATGCTCATGATGTGCAGCTATTATATTGCAGGAAGGTCGGTCAACTCGACGGTAATAGCCGGAATATTTGCTGCAGGCGGAGATACCAGGTTCGGGTTTATCTGCGACACCCTTACCATGTGGGCATTTATAGTTCCTGTGGGAGCCCTTGCGGCTTTTGTCTTTAAGTGGCCTGTCATGGTGGTCTACTTTATCCTGAATCTTGATGAGATAGTAAAACTTCCTGCAGTGTATATTCACTACAGGAAGTATAAATGGGTCAGAAACATAGTTGATAAGCAAGGTGAATGATCACCTTATAAGCTTGCAGCCATACTCCGTACAATCAAAGGTGGCAAAGTAATCATTAAGAGTCTCTGCCCTTCTTATCAGCATAAAACTCCCGTCTTCTTTGAGGAGGATCTCAGCAGACTTAAGTCTGCCGTTGTAATTGTATCCCATGGCATAGCCGTGGGCACCTGTATCGTGGATGTAGATATAATCTCCCATCAAGATCTCAGGAAGCATTCTGTCTATTGCAAATTTATCGTTGTTCTCACAAAGAGCTCCAACGATATCGTACTTATGATCACAAGGCTCATTCTCTTTGCCGAGGACTGTCACATGATGATATGCTCCGTAAATTGCCGGACGCATGAGATTTGCCGCGCAGGCATCGACACCTATGTATTCCTTGTAAGTGTGCTTCTCATGTATGGCTCTCGTAACAAGTGCTCCATAGGGTGCCAGCATGAACCTGCCCATCTCACAGTAGATCGCGGCATCAGCCAGTCCGGCAGGTACCATTATCTCCTCAAACTTCCGCCTTACGCCCTCACCTATGGCAAAGATGTCATTGGCAGTCTGATCCGGCCTGTAGTCGACGCCTACCCCGCCTGACAGATTGATAAAAGTAAAATCTATATCAAGCTTAGCCTTGATCTCGCAGACCAGCTCAAACAGCTGACCTGCAAGCATGGGATAGTATTCGTTTGTAACCGTATTGCTCGCGATAAAGGCATGGATGCCAAAATGCTTTACCCCATGTTCCTTAAGTCTTGCATATGCCTCGAAGAGCTGCTCTTTCGTCATGCCGTACTTGGCATCTCCCGGATTGTCCATTATGCCGTTGCTCATCTTGATGACTCCGCCCGGATTATATCTGCAGGACATGGTCTCAGGGAACTTATCACCGATTATGCCTTCGAGAAAATCTATGTGGGTAATATCGTCAAGATTGATGATCGCACCAAGATCTGCAGCAAGGGCATATTCTCTTGCCGGAGTCTCGTTGCTGGAGAACATTATGTGCATGCCGTCAGCGCCCACGCTGTCAGCTAAGACTAATTCAGCTTCAGAAGAGCAGTCAAATCCGAAATCGTAGTCATTCATGATCCGCAGGATATAAGGGTTCGGTGTAGCCTTAACTGCAAAGTATTCGCGGAAACCTTTGTTCCATGCGAACGCCTTCTTTACTGCTTCGCAGTTTCTCCTGATGCCCGCTTCATCGTAGATGTGGAAAGGAGTGGGATAAACCCTGGCGATCTCCTCTGCTTTTTCAAGTGTAATAAAAGGCTTCTTCTCCATATTAAACCTGCCTGAGTAATGTTTTTAATTGCTAAAGTTAACACAGCGCTTTATCAATTACAAGAAGCTAGGGGGCTGTCTCAGGATCAACAGGTTCTTCTGTTACCCGGGGCACTGCGTTATCGAAATCCCCGGTAATTCCCGAGCCCGTATTGGGAATAAATCTCGAGCAGACCATATCCAAAACAAATACGGCAACAAGTACGACCGCTATGGGGGTCAGGACCGCTTTGTTCCATTTGCGGACCCGGTCATCTAAGAGGGGCGCTAAAACATAGATAAAAGCCATGCCCGCCACGCCAAAGACAAAGAGTCCTTCTGCGCACACCCTGCCGTGGATATTAAAGAAATAACCGGAGTAATCCCACCACTTCTGCCCATAGATTGCCTCTAAAAACCATCCGGTAAAGTATTCGACAGTACCGCACAGTATAACGGTAGCCCAGAAATGGATAAGAGGCTTCTTGCGGACAGGGTGCAGGAAGATAAGCACTGCCAGGCCGCCTGCTCCGTATATGGGAAGCCAGGGTCCGTGGAGCACGCCCCTGTTTATCACACGTCCCTGCTGGATATAGTAATAGATAAGCTCCCATACCCAGCCAAAACCTGAGAATGTAAAGAACATGACAACAAGAGACAGTAAAGAGTAGTGACGCATATAGTGTACATACTCAAGCGAGCGTCTCTTGCGCTTATCCGGGATAGCAAAGAGCCTTGAAGGATAGGCTCTTCCTTCTGCTTCATCCTTATATGCCAGGAGCCTTACTCTCTTGCCTTCATGCTCCTCGTATTCCATCTCATCTTTGGTATTCCATAAGACAACGCCAAAATGATCTGCCATAAACCTGTTCCTGCCGGAGAGGCCTTCCAGCTTATATTCCGGCTTGCTGAGCTCTGAATATACGTCCGAATAGGTATCAAGAAGCTTGTTGGGAGAACATCTG
>Ga0310691_10004582_pt1 | contig 15473 bp, 12 predicted proteins | sample 176DNAGHGlowgp2_FD_203887 | JGI IMG/M metagenome (GOLD analysis project Ga0310691, IMG submission 203887) | Sheep rumen microbial communities from Palmerston North, Manawatu-Wanganui, New Zealand - 1766 DNA GHGlow gp2 (v2) (version 2) | ecosystem: Host-associated > Mammals > Digestive system >...
GCGGAAACTCAAGTTTGCCCTGTTTGGCAATATCTATCAGGCACGAAAGTCCGTGGCCGTGCAGAAGCTGCTCAGTCTCCTCGAGGAGCGGGGCGCTCAGCTGCTAATAGACCAGGCCTTCTTGCACTATCTCACTTCAGACATGAAGATAAACGTGAAGCCGAATGCCATAATCAAAGGTGACGACTTCGAAGCCGACGTGGCTATCTCTATGGGTGGCGACGGCACTTTCTTAGAGACGGCCAGAAGGGTAGGCCCGAAGGGAATACCCATCCTCGGCATAAATGTCGGGCGGCTGGGCTTCCTGGCCGATGTGTCTCCAGATGAGATCGGTTCTGCTATAGGCCAGATCTATGAGGGCAGTTACGAGGCCGAGGCCCGTAGCGTGATAGAACTGTCTTATTCCACCGGCTCTCCACAGGGGGCTCCTTTCGCTCTGAACGAGGTGGCCGTGTTGAAGCGTGACAACTCATCAATGATCTCCATCCGTGTAGATATCAACGGTGAGTATCTGGCCACATATCAGGCTGACGGACTTATAGTGAATACTCCGACAGGCTCTACCGGTTACGCCCTGAGCAACGGAGGCCCGATAATGCACCCCACGAGCCGCGCTCTTGGTATTATTCCTGTGGCTCCTCACAGCCTGAGCATCAGGCCGATAACCGTCACCGACGATGCCGAGATAACTCTGCGTGTGACCGCTCGCAACCACAATTTTCTTGTGGCTATTGACGGACGCAGCGAGAAGTGTACCGAGGACGTGGTGCTCACCATACGCCGCGCTCCTCATTATATAAACGTACTGAAACGGCCCGGCCTATCCTTCTTCCGCACATTACGCACGAAACTGGCTTGGGGAGCCGATCCAAGAGAATGAAAGACGAGAAGTACAGCACGCTGCAGATCCTTCGCTGGTTCCGCGGAATCTTCCGCCAGGTGAAGCTTCAGGCACTCATCAATTCGGTGAGCGGTATCCTGCGTGTGGCGCTTGACTTCGCCTTCATATGGGCAACCAAGACGGCTATAGACATAGCCACAGCGCCGCCTGCCGCCGCCCACGCTGAACACTTGTGGCTGTCAGGTCCCAGCACCCTCGGGCAGGCCGCCTGCCTGCTGGTGTTCATCATGGTTTGCCAGCTTGCTCTTGGCTACGCGGGCCGTTGGATCGCAGCCCTGCTCGGAGTCGGGGCGCAGAAGCGGATGCAGGCTCGCATTTTCGGACACTTACTGCGAAGTCGCTGGCAGGGAATTGAGGTGCGCCATAGCGGAGACACCCTGAACCGTCTGGTTAGTGACTGCGGAACGGTTGTTAATGTTATTACGAATACCGTTCCCCAGGCCCTTACCGTGGTGGTGCGTCTCGTGGCGGCCTTCTTCTTCCTCTTTGCCTTGGATTCCACCATCGCCATTGTGACCATCTTCGTGCTGCCGATATTCATCTTACTCAGCCGCATATATATCAATAGGATGCGGGAACTCACGCGTGTGATGCGAGAGACCGACAGCCGCATTCAGGCCATAATGCAGGAGAGCATACAGCACAGGATGGTGCTGAAGACGTTGGAACGCATTCGCACGATGATTGATTTCCTTGAGGAACAGCAACTTGTGCTCCGCCGACAAGTGCGCCACCGCACCCTCTTCTCCTCGACCTCAAACCTCATCCTGAACATAGGCTTCGGGGCTGTGTATATGTTCACCTTCATCTGGAGCGCCTACCAACTCTCCGAGGGCGTTATAACCTTTGGTATGATGACGGCCTTCATCCAGCTCTGCGGCCAGATCCAAGGCCCGTTCCGTGAGATGACCCGTTTTATCCCGACGATAATAGGATCTTTTACTTCTGCCGAGCGTCTTATGGAATTGGAGGAGGCGCCGCTTGAGGCAGACGGCGAGCCTATCCGCTTTACCGATGGCGCAGGCATCCGCTTCACCGATGTGAGCTTCTCATACAACACATCAAAACGTCCTATCCTGCAAGACCTGACTGCGGATTTCCCGCCAGGCTCCGTAACAGCCGTACTTGGAGAGACGGGCGCCGGAAAGACAACCCTCATCCGCCTCATCCTTGCCCTCTTAACTCCCGACAAAGGAACGGTTGAAATATACGGTCCCGACGCCGCGCCAGCTCTCCCCGTCACCCCCCGTACCCGTTGCAATCTGGTTTATGTTCCTCAGGGTAACACGCTCTTCAGCGGCTCACTGCGTTGGAATCTCCTTCTTGGTCGAGCCGATGCAACCGACGAGGATATGCGCCATGCATTGCGTCTCGCTTGTGCGGACTTCGTGGCTTCACTTCCCGACGGTCTTGACACGGTGATAGGAGAGGGTGGGGCAGGCTTGTCCGAGGGACAGGCTCAACGTATCGCAATTGCCCGCGCACTGTTGCGCGAGGGGTCGATTCTTTTGTTGGATGAGGCTACATCAGCCCTTGATGAACAGACGGAACATAGGTTGCTTGAGAACCTTATACAACACTTTAGTTCTCAGCCCGTTTCTCCAACTCTTATCTTTGTCACGCATCGCAAGGCCGTAGTGGAACATTGCACACAGATTATCACCCTCAAAAAGCTGGAGAAAGCTAAGAAGGCTTAGCGGCTTAGTGGCTTAATAGCTTAGTAGTTTAGTGGCTTATGCTGTCAGGTGTTCAAAGAGGATTTTACATCCGATGGCGATAAGAATGAGGCCACCCAAAAGACAAGGATGCAGGCGGCTTGCGACAAGGCGTCCACCATAGATGCCAATCAGCGAACCTGCCAATGAAAGCACATAGCTCACTATCCCGATGGCAAATAGTGGATACCATAAGTCCTGTATGTCCGTTATTCCTACGCAAGTGAATGATATTCCGACGGCAAGCGCATCGATGCTGGTGGCTACGCTGAGCGTCAGGATAACGGGCAGGCGGGTGGTATCAAATTTCTTCTCTCCCTCTTCGCGGCGGTCGTCAAGAATCATGCTGATTCCAAGATGCAAAAGCAGGGCGAAGGCAATCCAATGGTCAATTACCTCTATCTGCTGCTCGAAACGGGCAGTTACCGCCCAGCCTATCAGCGGCATCGCGGCCTGGAAAAGTCCAAAGAAGAAAGCCATAAGCAACATCGGCCGGGCAATCCACCGACCCAGAGTTAGGCCGGAAGCCATGCTTACAGAAAAGCAATCCATCGCCAGTCCGATTGCCAACAGCCAAATTTCGAATCCGCTCATTTTGTTTGTTTTATATGTAAAAAGAGGGCAAATTCCCGTTTGCGGCGGCAAAAGTAGGCCTTTTTACGCGTATAACCAACAGAAAAACAATAAAAAGCGTTAATTCTGAATACATATTCGGAAAATTTTTACTACCTTTGCAGCGCAAAATGCATGGATGCCTAAAACATTCTTATGGAAACAACATTAGTATTGCTAAAACCAAGTTGCGTCAGCCGTGGCCTTATCGGTGAAATAATTAACCGTTTTGAGCGTCGTGGACTCCAGATTGTCGGAATGAAAATGATGCAACTTGATGATGATATATTGCGCGAGCATTACTCTCACTTGGTCAACAAACCCTTCTTCCCCGCATTGGCAAAGAGCATGAAGGCTTCTCCCATTGTCGCTATGGCACTTCAGGGAGTAGAGGCCGTAACCGTAGTGCGTGGTATGACAGGTTATACCAACGGCCGAACAGCCGACCCTGGCACAATCCGTGGTGACTACAGTATGAGTAATCAGCAGAACATCGTGCACGCTTCCGACTCTATTGACAGCGCCGAAAAGGAGTTGGCCCGTTTCTTTAAGCCGGAGGAAATATATCCCTACAAGCACGCGTTGGCAGAGTATCTATATGCTCCCGACGAGTACTAAAACAGCAAATCATTTAATATAAACTAATTAGACCAATGATAAAAAGCTTCATAAAGAAAACAGCAGCTACACTCCTACTTATGGCGGCAGTGGCTCCTGTCGCCGGTCAGGACTTGTTGGCAAGACAAGCACCTATTGACAAGAAAATGCGGGCCGTGGACAGCGTCTCCATCCAGCGACTCCTCGAACGTGAATATGTTGAGGACCTTTCCTCTTCTCTCTATCCCGACTGGGAATCCGACTTCATCAACCGCTATGGTAGCGTGAATCTGCCGCAGGAGGTCAAGATTGACCTGCGCGGTTTTTGTATGCCCATAAACTCACGTATAGTGACTTCCAACTATGGCTATCGCAAGCGTTTCCGCCGCCAGCATAAGGGCCTTGATATCAATGCATACAAGGGCGACACTATTCGTGCTGCCTTCGACGGGAAGGTGCGCGTGGTTGATAATCAGCCGCGTGGCTACGGCAAAGTGGTCGTGATGCGCCACCCCAACGGACTGGAGACCGTTTATGGACATCTCTCAAAGCACTTGATTGGGGAGGGCGCGGAGATAAAGGCCGGAACGCCTATCGGACTGGCCGGTAACACGGGCCGCAGCTATGGCACCCATCTGCATTTCGAGACACGTCTGGGCGGCCAGTTTATCAATCCGGCTCTGCTCTTCGATTTCGAGGCCCAGGATGTTAAGGGGGACTTCTATGTATGGCGCAAACTCGGTCGTGGCACAATCCTCGACAGCCATCAGGGTGAGGTGAAGGATGAACTCATGGCTGAAAACGAGCTTGAAGAGGAGGAAGAGGTTGAAGAGACCACTTCTACATCTAACCGCCGCTCTCCGAGTTTCCGCTTCCACAAAGTGCGCAAGGGGGAGACGCTCTCCAGCATTGCCAGAAAGCACGGTATCTCTCTCTCCAAGTTGTGCAAGGTCAACGGCATCAGCACCCGCACAAAGATTCGTCCTGGTCAGATACTCAAGTACTCATAACTATAACAAAACTTCTGCACGCGCGTATAATTATTAATGTACGCGCGTACATTAATATATTATGGATACGTCCACAGAAGAACAGTTCAGGGCTGTAATGGCCGAATGTCGCGAGGTGTTCGCCAAGAAATTGCATGACTATGGGGCCGCGTGGCGCATACTGCGTGTGCCGTCGCTCACCGATCAGATATTTATCAAGGCCAACCGCATCCGGACTTTGGAAATGAAGGAGGCTTTGGTGGCCGAGGGCATCCGTCCGGAATTTATCGGCATCGTTAATTATGCTATCATTGGCCTGATCCAGTTGGAGCTTGGCTTCGCCGAAAAACCGGATGACCTCACGCAAGAACAAGCTTTGGAGGCCTACGACCGTCACGCAGAGGAGAGTCTCCAACTGATGCTTCGCAAGAACCACGACTACGACGAAGCCTGGCGTGGGATGCGCATATCCTCTTATACAGATCTGATTCTGACAAAGATATTCCGCACAAAGCAAATCGAGGATCTGGGCGGAAAGACTTTGATTAGTGAGGGCATAGATGCCAATTATATGGACATGATGAATTATGCCGTATTCGCTCTCATCAAACTGACTTTCGGATAGGGTAGGGACGCTGCCTATGAACGAAGTAGAACTGACAAAACAAACCCCTCTTGACAAGAACATGCAACAGCCACGTTCAGGCGTGGCGGTGCTCGTTCGTATAGGTGTGAACGTCTGTCGTCTGCTTCTCGCTGCCACGCTGATATTCTCGGGTCTGGTGAAGCTGATAGACCCGACAGGTACTCAGTATAAGATTGAAGACTATTCGGCGGCAATCGGTCTGTCGTTGTCAGATTTCCTCTTTGTGCCTTTGTCTATAGCAGTTACTCTCGCACTTACGGAGTTTTTGTTGGGTGTTAATTTGCTGTTTGGAATACGACGTCTGTTCACCACACGTCTTACGCTTCTCTTGATGTGCGTGATGACGGCCATAACCCTATGGCTTGCCCTGACTGACGCTGTATCAGACTGCGGATGTTTCGGAGATGCTATTCATCTGACCAACTGGCAGACATTCTGCAAGAACTTGGTTCTGCTCACTTTTGCTGCTATTGTTTGGTGGAAAGGGCGTATGCTCCCGCGCTTCATATCTGAGTCTGTCCAGTGGATAATATCTCTATACAGCTTTGTCTATGGCCTCTTCATAGCCGTTCTGTGCATTTATGCGCTGCCGATTATTGATTTCCGCCCGTTCCATATTGGGCAGAATATCCCGAAGGCAATGGAGTGGCCGGAGGATGTGAACAAGCAGCCGGAAATCCTTGATTTCAACATTGAGCCGATAAAGAGCTATTTTGAGAACCAATATCTGATAACAACCGACGAACTGCTGGCGGACACAGGATACACCTTCCTGCTCACAGCCCCGCATTTCGAGGATGCAGATGATGGCGCACTGGACCGCATCAACGCCATAAGTGACTACTGCGACGACTACGGATACCGCTTCCTCTGTCTTACGGCTTCAGATTCAGCGGCCATTGAGCGCTGGTGCGACCTTACCGGAGCAGACTATCCCTTTGCCTTCACAGACGAACTGACTCTGAAGACAATGGCTCGAAGCAATCCGGGCCTGATCCTTCTGCACGGAGGCACTATAGTCGGCAAGTGGTCATCCAACACTTTGCCCGAGGAAAGTGAGTTGCAAGGTCCCCTTCACACCCTGCCTCTGGCCCACCCGAGACTGGAGACTTACAGGCTGATGTTGGCCCGTCTGTTTATGTGGTACGTGCTCCCATTGTTGCTGCTAACCTTCATCGACAGATTGATTGCGACGGTTAAATGGTGGTATCTTCGTAGAAAAAAGGCCGCGCAGTTGGTTAATTCAGAGAAAAGCACTACTTTTGCCGCGTCAATAAGAAATTTATCCCATCAAACAAATAAGACAATGAGAAAGAAGATCGTAGCAGGCAACTGGAAAATGAACCTGACCCTGCAGGAAGGCCTCGCTTTGGCCACCGAACTGAAAGAAGCTCTCGCAGCAGAAAAGCCCAATTGTGACGTAGTCATCTGTACTCCTTTCATCCATCTCGCTAAGGTCGCAGATGTAGTTGAGGGAACTGTTATCGGCCTCGGTGCTGAAAACTGCGCAGACAAGGAGAAAGGCGCATACACCGGCGAGGTGAGCGCAGCCCAGGTGAAGAGCACCGGCGCACAGTATGTAATTCTCGGTCACAGCGAGCGTCGCGCATACTATGGCGAGACCGCTGAGATCCTCAAGGAGAAGGTAAATCTTGCTCTGGCAAACGGCCTTAAGGTTATCTTCTGCATCGGCGAAGTGCTTGAAGAGCGCGAAGCCGGCAAGCAGAACGAGGTGGTAGGCAGCCAGCTGGCTGACAGCCTCTTCGACCTGACCGAAGAGCAGCTTAAGAACATCATCCTCGCTTACGAGCCCGTGTGGGCCATCGGCACTGGCAAGACCGCTACTGCTGAACAGGCTGAGGATATGCACGCATTCATCCGTGGCGTCATCGCCGGTCGTTTCGGCGAGGCTGCTGCAGAGAACATCAGCATCCTCTACGGCGGCAGCTGCAAGCCTAGCAACGCCCGCGAGATCTTTGCAAAGGTCGATGTTGACGGTGGTCTCATCGGTGGCGCAGCTCTGAAGTGCGCAGACTTCAAGGGCATTATCGACGCTTGGAACTAATATCCACGTTTGTTCAAAGCAATAACCCAAAGAATAATTAGCAGCAAAGATGAAAAGGACAGTGAGCCGCCTCTTTTTGTATCGTATGTTGTGGCATAACCACAACAAAATCCTCTTGTGGCAGCCCGTCTCTTTTATCTTTGCTGCTGTCTTTGCAATTCTTGCATCCCTTTCTCCTGTCAGCATTTGTGCACAGGAAAACTTCACCGATCACCTTACTCGTACAGTAGCAGGCGAAGGAACGGTTACTTTGCATCAGGATGCCTACATAACAGCTTTGGTTAATGGCAAGACTCCTATTGCAACAACTCCGGCTCGCCGTCCGACTACTCCCAAGGTTACAACGCCAAAGCCATCCGCTCAGGACACTACCTCTGTGGTTCCGGCTCCCGATCCTTCTTCTGAGACAACGCCGGAGCAGTCCTTGCGCAGCGGACGACGTACCTACGTCAATGGCTACCGCATCCAGGTCTATTCGGGTGGAAACAACCGCAAAAGCAAGCAGGAGGCCGCTTCTATGGCAGGCCGGGTCCGTTCGCAGTTCCCTGAAGCAGCTGTCTATACTCATTTTGTGTCTCCTCACTGGATTTGTCGCGTTGGCGACTTCCGCACCGTTGAGGAAGCTAACGATCTGTTGAGACAGATGAGGGCTACGGGGCAGTTTAATGAAGCGATTGTAGTGAAGAGTAAAGTAGCGGTGATGTATTAGAGTCATACTCGCATTTTCCATGAGCCAATCCCAATCTACAACTTTCAGCAGTCCCGATGCGCTTTCCCGCGAAGAGCGGTTGAACGCTGTTGCTTCAATTTATGAATCTCTGATTCCGCTTTTGGGCGACGATCCCGAGCGCGAGGGACTCGTGAAGACGCCGCAGCGTGTGGCACGTGCCTGGCTTGAGCTCACCCGTGGCTATGATGAGGATCCGATAGCGATCTTGCGTTCAGCCCTCTTCAAGGAGGCTTATCATAACATGGTTGTTGTGAAGGACATTGAGTTCTATTCTCTTTGCGAGCACCACCTATTGCCTTTCTTCGGAATGGTTCACATCGCCTATATCCCCAACGGCGAGATAACAGGCCTTTCCAAGCTGGCACGTATCGTAGATACCTTCAGCCATCGCCTGCAGGTTCAGGAGCGCATGACACAGCAGATTGCCCATTGCATCGAGGAGGCTCTGAACCCCCTGGGCGTTATGGTCGTTGTTGAGGCTCGCCACCTCTGTATGCAGATGCGTGGAGTGGCCAAGCAAAACGCCAACACAACCACTATGCATTACCTCGGTTCTTTTGCTGAGCCGACCATAAGGAGCGAATTCCTACGTCAGATTAATCCGTAGAAAAAGACGTCCCCCGACATAGAAACCCCCATTTTACATTCTACATTTTACATCCATTAGGTGAAATACCATAAATGTGGTATGCAGAATCCGCCATTTGTGGGATTTCCTACCCCGTAAAACCGCCGTACCTTTGCAGCATCAAAATTAACCCTTAAAAATGTAAGACAATGAGTACACAAAAGAAACTCCATTTTGAAACGCTGCAACTGCACGTTGGACAAGAACAAGCCGATCCCGCAACTGATGCTCGCGCTGTTCCCATTTACCAGACCACATCCTATGTGTTCCGAAACTCCCAGCACGCCGCCGACCGCTTCGGCCTGCGCGATGCCGGCAATATCTATGGTCGCCTGACCAACTCCACCCAAGGCGTGTTTGAGGACCGCGTAGCTGCTCTTGAGGGCGGTGTAGCAGGCTTGGCCGTAGCCTCGGGTGCTGCTGCTATCACATACGCGCTGCAGAATATAGCGCAGGCAGGCGACCATATCGTGGCAGCGGACAACCTCTACGGCGGTTCGTATAACCTCATCACGCACACCCTCACCACTCAGGGTATTTCTAATACCATTATTAATATAAACGACCTTAAGGCTCTTGAGGCTGCCATCCGCCCCAATACCAAGGTTATATATGCTGAGACGTTTGGAAATCCAAACTCCGATGTGCTTGACATCGAGGGCGTTGCAGCCGTTGCTCACCGCCATAATATCCCTCTGATTATTGATAACACCTTCGGTACTCCGTTCCTTATCCGCCCGTTGGAGCATGGCGCAGATATCGTTGTTCACTCTGCTACGAAATTCCTCGGCGGTCACGGTTCCAGCCTCGGCGGTGTCATCGTTGACGGAGGCTCTTTCGACTGGAAGGCAAATGCAGACAAATTCCCAACTCTGGCCAAGCCAGACCCCTCCTATCATGGAGCTGTGTTTGCAGATGTGGCCGGTGCCGCCGCTTTCGTGACCCGCATCCGTGCGGTCATCCTGCGAGACACAGGCGCTGCAATATCCCCCTTCAACGCCTGGATTCTGTTGCAAGGGCTTGAGACCCTCAGTCTTCGTGTGGAGCGTCATGTCTCAAATGCCCTGAAAGTTGTCGATTACTTGTCAAAGCACCCGAAAGTTGCCCGCGTGAACCACCCGTCGCTTCCCTCTCACCCGGACCACGCCCTTTATGAGAGGTATTTCCCAAATGGCGGCGGTAGCATATTTACTTTCGAGATCAAAGGCGGCGAGAAAGAGGCCTGGGCTTTCATCGATTCGCTCCAGATTTTCTCCCTTCTGGCAAACGTTGCCGACGTTAAGAGTCTGGTAATTCATCCTTACACAACGACCCACTCGCAGCTGAGCGAAGAGGAACTGGCAGAACAACACATCACGCCTGCCACCGTACGTCTCTCTATTGGTACAGAGCATATAGATGACATCATTGACGACCTTGAGCAGGCATTCTCACAAATCTGATTTCTTTAACCATTAATAATTATTACCATTATGGCACACATAGCAAAAAAACTTACAGAACTTGTAGGTAACACCCCAGTTTTAGAGTTACAACAATATTCAGCTCGTCAGGGCATATCTACTCCCATTATAGCCAAACTCGAAGCGTTCAACCCCGGCGGCAGCGTGAAGGATCGTATCGCCCTCGCAATGATTGAGGACGCTGAGGCAAAGGGCCTGCTGAAGCCCGGAGCCACCATCATCGAACCGACCAGCGGGAATACAGGTATCGGCCTCGCTTTAGTTAGCGCCGTAAAAGGCTATAAACTCATCCTAACGATGCCCGAGACGATGAGCGTGGAGCGTCGCAACCTCGTTAAGGCATACGGAGCCGAAGTGCGCCTCACCAGCGGCAAGGAAGGTATGTCCGGCGCAATCCGTGCAGCCGAAGAACTGCGCGACAATATTCCCGGTAGCGTTATCCTCGGCCAGTTCGACAATCCTGCCAACCCTGCAGCCCATTATGCCACCACAGCAGTAGAGCTCTGGGAACAGACCGACGGCAACATAGATATCTTCGTTGCCGGTGTAGGCACAGGCGGCACCGTCTCCGGCATCGGCAAGCGCCTGAAGGAACTGAATCCTAACGTCAAGATTATTGCCGTTGAGCCCTCAGCCTCTCCCGTTCTAAATGGCGGACAGAGCGGACCTCACAAGATTCAGGGCATTGGCGCAGGCTTCGTGCCGAAGACCTACGATGCCAACGTTATTGACGAGGTCTTTGACGTGGATAACGATGATGCAATCCGCACGGGCCGTCTCCTCGCAGCCAACGAGGGCCTTCTGGTCGGCATTTCCTCCGGTGCGTCTGCCTACGCTGCCACTCAGGTGGCTCTGCGCCCTGAAAATAAAGGAAAGCGCGTTGTGGCCCTGCTGCCCGACACAGGCGAACGTTACCTCTCCACCGTCCTCTATGCTTTTGACGAATACCCCCTCTGATTATGACATTTATCTTCGCAGACCCACAGGAAATAACGTCCTTCGCCATGAGTATCTTGGCGAAGGACGCGGGCTGCGATGAACAGTTGCGGGCCACGACCAAGACAGAGCTTATCCATCAGCTTACGGGACATCCGGAAGCTGTTGTCCTCATTGATTTCACTCAGTTTGACATTGCTGACGCAGACCAGCTGCTTATCATAGTCCAGCGCTTCCCGCGGTCTCATTGGCTTCTCTTCAGCGACGACCTCACCGAGTCGTTCCTTCGCACGGTTGTCTTCCAGAGCCACCACATCAGTATTATCTTCAAGGATGCTTCTTTAGGCGAGATTCGCGAGGCGTTGCACTATGCCATCAGTCACCGACGCTTCCTTTGTCAGCGCGTCAGCGACATCCTTCTCTCTGCCTCGCCACAAGATGACACTACGACTCAGCTCCTAACAGCCACCGAGATAGAGATTATCCGTGCCATAGCTCTTGGCAAGACCACGCGCGAGATTGCCGATGAGCGTTTCTCCAGCGTTCACACAATCACAACCCACCGCAAGAACATCTTCCGCAAGCTAAACGCCAACACCGCCATCGAAGCTGTCCGCAAAGCCCGTCGCGCCGGACTTATTGACGTAGAAGACTATTCTGTCTGATTTTTCTTAAACTATAGCTTAATAAGCGGTCAAAAAGTCTGAGTTACTGACTTTTTGACCGCTTTAGTTTGCTTTTGAGGCCATTGCACGCCTTTTGCGGCCATAATTATGAATTAAGAATAAAAAATTATGAATTAAAAGAATAAAATCATGACATTCGACAAGTTTACAATCAAAGCGCAAGAGGCTATACAGGAGGCCGTGCGCGTAGCTGAGGCCCGCAAGCAGCAGGCCATCGAGCCGGAGCATCTGCTTGCCGCCATCATGAAGACGGGGCAGCAGGTCACTCAGTTCCTGTTCAGAAAACTGTCGGTCAACGAGCAGGCCGTCAGTCAGACTTTGGAGGGGCAGTTGCAGAGTCTGCCGCGCGTAGAGGGCGGTGAGCCGTATCTGGCCCGTGAGACAAATAATATTCTTACCTGCGCAGAAGAACTGGCTGGCAAGCAGGGCGATGAGTTCGTGACCATCGAACTGATGCTTCTCGCTCTTGTGGGCTCAAACTGCACCGCCGCCAAGATTCTTAAGGACGCTGGCGTCACCGAGAAGGAACTGACAGCCGCTATCCGAGAGTTGCGAGGCGGACAGCAGGCTAAGTCTCAATCGAGCGAAGAGACTTACCAAAGCCTCTCCAAGTACGCGCGTAACCTTATTGAAGAGGCGCGCGCGGGAAAGCTCGACCCCGTAATCGGGCGTGACGAGGAGATACGCCGCGTGTTGCAGATTCTGAGCCGCCGAACGAAGAACAATCCTATCCTTATTGGTGAGCCGGGTACAGGTAAGACCGCCATAGTCGAGGGTCTTGCCCACCGAATCCTTCGCGGCGATGTGCCTGAGAACCTGCGCGAGAAGCAGCTCTTCTCCCTTGATATGGGCGCTCTGATTGCCGGAGCCAAGTATAAGGGCGAGTTCGAGGAGCGTCTGAAGTCAGTAATCAATGAAGTGACGAAGAGCGAAGGGCGCATAATCCTGTTCATCGATGAGATTCACACCCTGGTCGGAGCCGGAAAGAGCGAAGGCGCTATGGATGCAGCTAACATCCTGAAACCCGCCTTGGCCCGTGGAGAGCTGCGCGCCATAGGTGCCACCACTCTCGACGAGTACCAGAAGTACTTCGAGAAGGATAAGGCTCTGGAGCGCCGTTTCCAGAGTGTGATGGTTGATGAGCCGGACACGCTCAGCAGCATCTCCATCCTCCGTGGACTGAAGGAGCGCTATGAGAACCACCACCGTGTGCGTATTCAGGACGATGCCATCATCGCAGCCGTAGAACTCTCCAACCGTTACATCACCGACCGCTTCCTGCCCGATAAGGCCATCGACCTAATGGATGAAGCCGCTGCCAAACTTCGTATGGAGCGCGATAGCGTGCCAGAGGAACTGGATGAAATCACCCGCCGACTCAAGCAGTTGGAGATTGAGCGCGAGGCTATACGCCGTGAGGCGGATAGTGTGGGCGGCGATTCCGTTGCCGCCTCCAAACTTGCCCAGTTGAATAAAGATATCGCCGACCTGCGCGAGCAGGAGCAGCAGATGAAAGCCAAGTGGGAGGGCGAGAAGGCCTTGCTCTCCAAGATTCAGGCAAACAAACAGCAGATTGAGCAGCTGAAGTTCGAGGCCGACCGCGCCGAGCGTGAAGGCGACTACGGACGTGTGGCCGAGATCCGCTACGGCAAACTGCAGGCTCTCGAATCTGAGATTCAACGCATTCAGGAGCAGCTGCGCTCGGCACAAGGTGCTGAGGCTATGGTAAAGGAAGAAGTGACAGCCGACGATATTGCAGAGGTGGTGAGCCGCTGGACGGGTATTCCTGTGTCGAAGATGCTGCAGAGCGAGCGCGAGAAACTGCTACATCTCGAAGAAGAGCTGCATAAGCGTGTCATTGGTCAGGACGAGGCTATTCGCGCCGTAGCCGATGCCGTGCGCCGCTCGCGTGCCGGTCTGCAAGACCCGAAGCGGCCTATAGGCTCCTTCATCTTCCTCGGCACTACAGGAGTCGGTAAGACAGAACTGGCCAAAGCGTTGGCTGAGTTCCTCTTCGATGACGAGACAATGATGACCCGTATCGATATGTCCGAGTATCAGGAAAAGCACAGTGTCAGCCGACTCATCGGTGCTCCTCCGGGATATGTGGGTTACGACGAGGGTGGTCAGCTCACCGAGGCCGTGCGCCGCAAGCCGTACAGCGTAGTCCTCTTCGATGAGATCGAGAAGGCTCACCCCGATGTCTTCAACACCCTCTTGCAGGTGCTCGACGACGGCCGTCTGACCGACAATAAGGGGCGTACCGTGAACTTCAAGAACACTATCATCATCCTCACCTCAAACCTTGGAAGTGAGTATATCCGCGAACAGTTCGCTAAACTTGCCAACGGTAATGCGGAGGGCAACACTACCGCCCTCAACCGCGAGGCTGTCATAGAGGAAACGAAGCGCACGGTGATGGAGCAGCTCAAACGCACCATCCGTCCGGAGTTCCTGAACCGTATAGACGAGACGATAATGTTCGAGCCGCTGACTGAGACTGAGATTCGTGAGGTCGTGAAGTTGCAAGTCGCTTCCGTGCAGAAGATGCTCTCGCAGAACGGCATCACCCTCTCGCTCACAGATGCAGCCATCGACCTGCTCACACGCGAGGGTTACGACCCTGAGTTCGGTGCTCGTCCCGTGAAGCGTGCTATCCAGCGCCTGCTGCTCAATGACCTCTCCAAGGCCATTCTCTCAGGTACCGTAAGCCGCGACAACGAGATTCGAGTGGATGCCGATGGTGACCACCTCACTTTCGCCTAAACGATACGGAATAATCTGAGAACATTATTTGCATATATCGAGATTTTTTCGTACCTTTGCACCGTGAAATCAGAGTTCTTTCCCCAGTTTAGGGAGTGATACAAAGATTTCAATTCAGGGCAGGAATTTAATGATCCACGCCACGAATTTAATAATCCACGCCGAGGATTATTGATTTCGCGGCGTGGATTTTATTTTATATCCCGTATAAAACGATTTCCACCCTTGGTCTAATTGATTTTATACCAAGGTCTAAAGGATTGTGTGCCAAGCTCGGATTGTTCCCTTACCAAGGTCGGATGGATTTTGTCCCAAGGAATCTTTATTCGTCGCTCATGTCTGCCATCATCTGGCGATAAAGGGCAAAGACGTGGCTGCGACGGATAAAGCCCACAAAGATTCCTTCGCTATTCACCACGGGGAGCGTCCACGCTTTAGTGCGCTCGAAAGTGTTCATAACAACATCCATCGGGTCGCGGGTGGTGAGACGCGCCGCGCATTGGGACATCAGGTCGGAGACATGGAGCCGGTGATAAAGTTCCGTGCGGAACATGACGTGGCGCACACGGTCCAGAACAAGCACAGCCAACAGTTTCCCGGCGTCATCGACCACAGGGAAGACATCACGGTTTGAGGCGGAAATCTGACGGACAATCTCGCGCAAGTCATCATCCGGATGCAGGTGTTCCTCATAGCGTTCAATGACAGAGTCCATCGACATCAAGGTCAGTATAGCGTG
>Ga0310691_10004585_pt1 | contig 15469 bp, 7 predicted proteins | sample 176DNAGHGlowgp2_FD_203887 | JGI IMG/M metagenome (GOLD analysis project Ga0310691, IMG submission 203887) | Sheep rumen microbial communities from Palmerston North, Manawatu-Wanganui, New Zealand - 1766 DNA GHGlow gp2 (v2) (version 2) | ecosystem: Host-associated > Mammals > Digestive system >...
CTGCTTGCTGAAACGGTTCAAAGGGATGCCGCAGTTCGACTGGATCAGCGAGATTTCTGATCGTTTGGGAGCTTCGTTGAAAATCGATGAGGTTTCCACAGACGAGGTGGTCGGGTTTGACGAGAACATGGATTTGGAAGGGCTGGACCACTTCACGCCGCTGTTCAACGCCATCAGCGAAAAGCGGACGTTGTGCATCACCTACAAAAGTTTCAGGCAGGACAAGGAGGTGGAATACGTGGTCTATCCCTACTATCTGAAACAGTACAACAAGCGGTGGTTCCTGATTGCCAGGAATGTGGGTTATGAGACGTTGACCAACTACGCCCTCGACCGTATCCTGGGCATCAAAGAGACGGATGAGCCGTTCCAACCCGCCGGCATCAACTTCGCCGACTATTTTGACGAGATGATCGGGGTGTCCAAAGATTCAAACGCGGAGCCCACGCTCGTCAAGCTGTGGGTCTCCCCGGTCTCGTGGCCGTACGTCCGTACCAAGCCGCTCCATGGCACGCAAAAGAAGGTCGCTGAGGACACCACCGGTGCCGTCATCACCATCGAAGTGTATCTGAACTACGAGCTGGAGCAGCTGATCCTGTCCTTCGGCGAAAACATGGAAGTCCTTGAACCGGAATGGTTCCGGGAGAAGATAAAGATGAGGATTGAGAAGGGATTGGAGAGGTACGGGGAATAGGTTCAGTATGGGTGAACGTGAAAGTGGTTATTTTGCATCGTCAAATCGATGTTAAATTAATTTTTTGCGATATGGAAAATATTTCTTGGTCTGAAGAGCAGGTTTTAGCAGTTGTTAATGAATTTAATGATAAAATGGAAGAGCTTCTAGAACAAGCTCCGAAATTCCAACATATTGATTTTGTCAAGTTTGCACTTCTGTATTTGAGACTCACAAATATTGCTGGTGAATTGGGCGTTGAATTCGACAATGAATACAATCAATCACTATTTCAACATCTTGATCTGGTAACTAGCAATACAGAATACAATATAGGGATTGGTGGAGAGGATCAACTCTTTGCATTTCGGAAGAAGATAATGGATATATATCACAACACTTTGTATACTATTCCAGAAGGTTATTATGTAAAGTCTTTTCTTGATGCTATAATCATAGTAACTAAACAATTAATTAATCACAGATGGTCTGATTCTTTGTATAGTTATCATCATATTGGGGACAAAAAGAATTTGGTCATATATGTGAGAGGTTTAGATGCTCTTATTAATTTGATAACAGAAGATATTTTACCATGGGAGAATAAACTAATCTGCGATTTTGACAATCTTGACGATTTATACATATACAGAATGAGATGGGGATTTCAGGGTGACATGCAATTTCATGACAATAGGATGTTCATAAATATTCAGCCATCCGAAGAGAATTTAAAATTTGACCTCTATGTGGATCATGCTTTTGATTTCAGTATGACTAATTCTGTTCTGGAACAGCTTAAACCAAAGGGCGTTGTTGTTGCTGGAGTGTATGATTGTGAAGTAAATGGTAACAATGTAATGTTGCAGAATTTATTTAAGGATGAGCAGGTTGAAGATGTTCGCTTAGATGAATCTGGCTCTGGTTGGATAACATTTGGTACAAAAAATGACATTGGGCTGGTGAATTTTTATTCTCAACAAGATGGTCAATATTATGAAATACCTACTGACGAGATAGTCCGATATGGCTATTCATTAGATTATGAGAAATATGATTTGTTCGAAAAAGTTGATGAATTTATTACAACGTTAATTAATCTTAGAGATTCATTTGGATATGGAATCGGATATGACGAATGCATGGCATCATTATTTTTAATACCCTATTTCAAAAGGTATTACAAAGACACGCTTTCGATTCTTGTGGACGATTATGACCCGAAATACGAATCCATAGAGAATTCTTGTATAGACAACGAAGATGGTCCAGAAAGATTACAGGTCATTAGAGCTCTTAAATATTGTGTTTTCAAGATGAGAAGTAGAGAATGGATCACTGAGGTTAAGTACCTTCAGTTTCTTAATGCAATACGAATGATTGATGCGATCAATGATGCTACTTTTCAAAAATACTATCCAGAAGTAATTAGTAGGATTTGTAATAATGTCAGCATACCATCTTATTCAACCCAGTATCGTCTTGTAGAATCTCAAATTGGGGACACTGATAATTTACAGATAGTTATCAGGAAGGATGATTGTTCTGATATTCATTATCTTGAAGATGGAGAAATTGAAGAACAAACCTCATACTCTGGTTGGGGTAGTATTGTCACACCAAATGTATTAAAGACACATAGTTTTAACGTGGAAATGGATTTTCTTGTAAATAATTTTCACGCTATGGATCCCATCTGTTCTGCATCGCAGTATGTTATCTTTGATGCGCTCAATGACGAAAATAAGAACAAACGTGTTTTTGATATAGAACTATCGTCTAATCTCCTTGCGAATGTTATTATCGACTTGCACAAAGATGTTCGACAATACGAGACTATATCGGCAAAGAGACTGAAACCAGGTGGACAGTTCGTAACTTTCGTTATGAAAAAGGATATGGAATCCTGCCAACCAGTCGTCGAAAAACTCATTAGAGAAAATGTCCTAGATAAAGTCATCAGTCTCAACAACCGCTACTTGCTATTCATTAACCAAAGCAAACAGGATGACAAAGTAGTTTTGGCTAAGTTCAATCATATTGATGATGGCCAGAGATGGTTGGAAACGTACCCTGCTATTATTGAGGAATTGTCTTCGCATACGGACACGCAACACGTTAGATTATTGTCTGTTCAAGAACTTGAAAACCACGACTATTCATTATCCACAGATCTTTACTTTACTGTTGAAGAATCCTCTGGTTTAGAGAAAATCATCCAAAGTGTTGTATCACTTCATCGTGGCAAACACGAATTGATGGATATTCTCCAATTCATGTTGAATAGAATCACTTCCCTTTATGCTCAAGGGAAAAAGCCTTCTTACCTTACGAAAGAATATGAGGATGTTATTGACAGCTTGAGGGATTATGAGGAAACATTGATGGATCATTATGTCGAATTCGTTGATGCATTGATAAAAGTTTTCGGTTCTGATGATATTTCTCTTGAGTTTTTCCAACCTGAAGTTGCCAAATTGATGGTGGCACTCCAAGACACCAACACTATCCATAAGTTGTATAATCCCTTTGCAGGCCCGGCTACTTTCGCAATGCTGTTGCCCGATAGCATCTATTACGGAAATGAAATCAACATATTTGTACAAACGTTAGGTGTTTTCAGATTAGCTGCCCATGAGCTTGACCATACAGGTTACAATTGCAAGGATTCTTTAGAATTTGTGAAATCGCTTCCGGTAGAGGAAAAGTATGACACCGTCCTTTCCATACCACCGTTTATGCCCAAAGAAGAGGCCAAGATATATGGTTTCCTGTTTGATGATTGTATGTCTCATTTAGAAGAAAACGGAAAAATGATGGTCGCTGTTCCCTCTGGTTTTACGTTTAACCGTTCGCCCAAAATGATGGCCATTCGACAAAAACTCGTTGAGAACAATTGGGTAGAAAAAGTGATTGCTTTGCCCAAAGGCAGTTTTCAAGGAACTAATGTGAGTACTTGCTTGATTCAGCTTTCCAAACAACCCAATCATGAAATCTTATTTTGTGATGCATCTCAAATGGCTGAACAGCATAGAAACAAGGTCGTGATTCGGAGAGACGACATTGTTGCTGCTGTCAAAAACATGGATATGGATTGTTGTTTTCGCATCCCCTGTTCAGATGTTGCCAACAACCACTTTTCCCTTAACCCAGTTGTTTACAAACCTTTTCCAGCTCAAGAAGGGATGGAGACATTCAAATTGTGCGAGCTGTTAACGAAATTTGGACGTGAAAAGCACACCGTGGAGAAAGGACTTGTGTTTACTCAAGATTTATTGTCAACGGATGTGGTGGATTATCGCAAATCTCTCTCAGCTCTGAAGACGGAATCTCTCAATCAGTCTATGTTAAAAGTGCAAGGTGACGCATTGTTGCTTTCTTCTGTTCAAAGCACATTAAAGCCCACTTATATGGAGGCTGATCAGGACGCTAGTTATTATGTTAATCGTAACATAATGGCCTTCAAGGTGAACACTGGAAAAGTGATGCCCGCATACTTATGCTATGTCTTAATTCAGCCAGAAGTGCTGCAACAAATCGACAACTATCGTACCAGTGCTATTGCCTTTGTTAATGCAGATGACTTTTTAAGTGTTCGTGTCAACTTGCCTGATATGAATACACAAAGGAATACGATAGAGGAGCTTGCACGCCTGAGATATGCGGAGAAGAAACAGGAATTGAACAAGATGTATGGTAATGTTTATGCGGAAAAGGAGGAAGAGTTCAAATCTCTGAAACATGCCATGGGAAAATCGGTGGCTGGCATCAATGCCGCAGTTGACAATTTATACAATTACTTTGAGAAGACAGGACTGTTGGATAAGATAGTTCAAACACGCAGAAACACAACTGTAGCCGACAAACTAAATGTCATCAAAGACAGTATTCATCATATTGAGATTCTAATGCAGAATGGAGCAGACTTCTTGGATGTGTCACAGTATCCGTTATCTTCTGTGTCGATCAGCGAGATATGGAGTAATATCCAATATGAGAATGAGAAATTTACGGTCGACAAATCGGAAATTTTACCGCAATCGATGTCTGAAGTAAGCGTTAGGATGAATCTGGATTTGTTCAAGATACTGATTAACGATGTGATGTCCAATGCTGAAAAACATGCGTTTTTCGACAATGACCCTGCAAATGTCGTCCGTGTTGAAATTTCTTCTGACAATGCTTGGTTAACGTTACTGATTTCCAATAACGGAAAACCATTTCCAGACGATGTTGATGTGCAAAAATTCACTAAACGGCATTGGTCAGCAGGCGAGCACCGAGGAAGTGGAATCGGAGGACATGACATTCAAAAAATAGTGAAGGCTTTTCAAGGTGAGTTTGAGTTAATACCGAATTATAAAGAGACTTTCCCCACTTGTTACGTGTTACGATTCCCTATTGAGTAATTGATAATAAGTAAAAACCTTAATTCCAATATTATGGCATATAAAGTGTTGTGGGTGGATGATGAATATGACACCCCAGAGTTGCAAGAAGTGGCTGATTGGGCATCAGACAATAATATCAATATGGATACGGCCTGCAAATCTGCTGAAGAAGCATTGGCCCATCTTGAGCATCCTAGTGATTTCGATGCTGTTGTATTAGACATCCGTTTTTTCAAATCACAATCCGACACGCTCGAAAGTTCTGGCAGAATTAAAGGATTGAGAAAAGTGACGGATCGGTTGAAACAACTCAAGGACAAGGGCAGCTGGTTACCTACATTCATTTATTCGGGACAGCCCGACATATACAATTCTGAAGATTTCAAAGACACTTACGAAGATTATCCCTTGTTTCAGAAAACGGGAGAGGGAACCAAACAGCTTTTTGCTGCTATCATTAAAGCCGTTGAAGAGAAGGTCGAAACAAGAGTGAAATTAAATTATTCGCCTCTTTTCGATGTGTGTTCTTCTCATTACATGTTTGATTCCTCTCTTACCGAACGATTACTGAATTATGCTGGACAAATCGACCAAAATGACGTAAAGAAACCGGATTATTTGAATGATATGCGTAAACTGATCGAAGAACTTTTTGAAAAGTGCGAACAAGTCGGTTTACTTCGTTCAGGAATCAATTCACTGAATGAAAAGAGTAAGTTTTTGTGTGACAACAATATGCAGAAGTACATTCCCCCGTATGTACAAGAGTCTATTCGACATATTCTCCGTTGCACCCAGGAAGGATCTCATCATGGGGCTGCAGATGCCGATATGCGAAACGGTATCGCACCGTTTTTGTTCAGATCGCTGTTTTTCTCCCTTTCCACAGTGTTGGTTTGGTGGAAGCAGTTTATAGACAGTAATTGCGATAAAGATGCATTAAAGCAATGTGTTGAATCCATTCAGATGGACACAGAAACAGCAAAAACAGACATAAAGACTGCTGAACCCGAACGCAAAACAGCTACGGTTCTTCCATACACATACATTGTTGAAAAGGATAGTGACGGATTTTATCATTGTGGACCGTATCTGATGTCAACAAAATACGGACAAGTAATGAAAGGGAAAACGGTATTTGTTCTTGAAGAGGAAGATAACACTAGGAAAAAGAGCAATGTCTATCGGAAATTTGCAAAGAGAGTTAAGGAGGTTTGAAAGTAATTGGGAATAGGTTCACTATCCCTGAACCTATCCGTTGTATTTTTGCCGCCGAAAATCAACGTAAATATTCATCAAAATCTTAGTGGTATGATTGTTTGCATTCTTATTGGTTGTTTCGGCTGGCTTCTGGAAGCCGTTGGTGGTGCTTTAATTGGCAAGAATCCTGGAGACTCATTTGGAAAGTGGAAGTAGGTTGCAAAAAACATTGCTTTTCCTGCAACTGTTATTCTGAAAAATGCTACTTTTGCAAATCAAAACCAAATAATCATCATCTATGATCACTGGTAAAATAAAGTCCCAAATCGATGCCATCTGGAAAAGCTTCTGGACGGGCGGTATTTCCAACTCTATCGATGTGTTGGAGCAGATGACCTATCTCTTCTTCATGAAGATGCTGGACGATGCGCAACTCAACCAGGAGGCCACTGCGCAGGCGATGGGATTGAATGATTTTGAAGACCCGAAGGCAGTGTTCAAAAGGGGAAAGTGGCACAATCCCGATACCGATAAAGACGTTCCATACAGCAACTTGCGCTGGAATGTGTTCCGTCAGTTCACGCCCGAAAAGATGTTCGATACAGTGCGCTTCGATGTTTTCACCTTTATCAAGAATATTAGCAACGACGAAACTTCGGCCTATAGCCGCTTCATGAACGATGCCGTGTTTCTCATCCAACAGCCGCGCACGCTGGTGAAAGTGGTGGAGTGCATCCAGGAACTGGACATGAACGACCGCGACACGATGGGCGATGTGTACGAGTATGTGTTGGGCAAGATGGCCGCTGCGGGCACCAACGGACAGTTCCGCACGCCGCGTCACATTATCCGCATGATGGTGGAGCTGATGCAGCCCAAGATTGACGATCGCATTTGCGATCCCGCAATGGGCACGGCGGGTTTTTTGGTAGAGAGTGCCAAATACCTGAAAGCGAACTACACCCAGGAGCTGTTGAAGAAGCAGAACTTGACGCATTTCCGTACGGGGATGTTCAGCGGTTTCGACACCGACCCCAAAATGCTGCGTATCGGTTCTATGAACTTGCTGCTGAACGGGGTGGACAACCCCAACATAGTGGCACAGGACAGTCTCTCCAACCAAAATACCAAGGAGAACACCTACACGCTCTGTCTGGCCAACCCTCCCTTTTCAGGCAGTTTGGATCATGATGTAGTGAACCCTACATTGTTGGTGATGGCAAAAACAAAGAAGACGGAACTGTTGTTCATTTCGCTCTTTATCCGTATGTTGGAACTGGGCGGACGTTGCGCTTCCATCGTCCCTGACGGCGTGCTGTTCGGCAACAGTTCGGGACATAAGGCCATCCGCAAAGAGCTGATTGACAAACAACGCTTGCAAGCGGTGATTTCGATGCCATCGGGCGTGTTCAAGCCCTACGCTGGCGTTTCCACGGCCATTCTTGTTTTCACTAAGACCGGCGCGGGCGGCACCGACAAGGTTTGGTTTTACGACATGAAGGCCGATGGCTTCTCGTTGGACGACAAGCGCAACCCGATTGCCGACAACGACATCCCCGATGTGATTGCCCGTTTCAAGAATTTGGCTGCCGAGGAAAACCGTAGCAGAAAAGATCAGAGTTTCCTTGTGCCTGTGGAGGAGATTCGTGAAAACGACTACGACCTCAGCATCAACAAATACAAAGAGGTGGAGAAGGTGAAGGTGGAGTATGAGAAGCCAGCGGTGGTGTTGGGGAGGATTGAGGTATTGCAAGGAGAAATAACAGAGGCAATCAAAGATTTTAAGGAAATGTTGAAAAAATAATCATGAGTGTTCTCGATAGCTTGATGTTGCCATTTGACGCATTTGTTCGTTCTTTCAAACAGAACAAAGATGCATCCAATTCATTTCTGATTGGAGCAGGAACTTCTATCAGTTCTGGCATTCAATCTGCGAATGATTGTATTTGGGAATGGAAAAAGGATATATACTGTTCTAATAATAATGCAAGCAAAATAATCCAAAATTACAAGACAGATACTGTACAGAAGATTATTCAAGATTGGTTGGATAAACAAGGTTGCTATCCTCAATTGGGTGATGATAATGAGTACTCATTTTATGCAGAAAAAGCATATCCGATTGAAGGAGATAGGGTTAAGTATTTTACTGGTCTGTCTAAGGATAAAACTCCTTATGTGGGTTATAAATTACTCTGTTTGTTGAACAAATATGGTATAGTTAAATCTGTATGGTCAACAAATTTTGATGGTTTGGTTCCAAGAGCGGCGCAACAACTCAACATAACGCCTATTGAGATTACTTTGGATAACGAAGACCGCATTTATAGAAATGCTTGTGATTCAGAATTGCTTTATATTGCATTGCACGGAGACTATAAATATTCCAAACTTAAAAACACATCAAAAGAATTAGATACACAAAGCGATGTTTTTGCAAATGCTTTAAAACGTTATTTTGTTGACAAAAATCTTATTGTATGTGGTTATAGTGGACGTGACAAATCTCTAATGGATGCTCTGACTTCTGCATTTTCAGAAAAAGGTTCCGGACGTGTATATTGGTGTGGATATGGAGCAGATATTCCAAAGAGTGTTAGTGATTTTTTGCTTACTGTAAAGGATGCGGGTCGAGATGTTTATTACATCCCTACGGATGGGTTTGACAAAACCCTAATTTCACTTGCAAAAGTCTGTGTGGAAAATGACAACACGAGAGCTACTGAAGTGAACGACGTGTTGCAATGTGTTGATACGGAGGAGTTTCATACAACCACATTCCAAATCGACCAAACAAGGCAAGATAAATACTTAAAAAGTAATCTCTTCCCAGTAATAATTCCCAAAGAAACGTTTGTCTTGGATATTGGTTTTAAAACAGAAGAAAGGCCATGGAGATTATTAAAGGATTTGGCTAATAATAATTCGATTGTTGCAGTACCATTCAAAAGCAAGGTTTATGCTTTTTCAACTCTAACCGAGTTAAACTCTGTATTTGGGAGCCGTTTGAAAGATTCGATTCGTAGAGAACCCATTTCTATTAAAGACCTTCAATCCGTTTCTACTTTTAAAAGTTTGTATTTGTCAGCCATTCTTTACGGGCTTGCTTCTCGTATAGGATTAAATACAGACAAAAAACATAAGATTTGGAAAACACAACCAAAACAAACCACTTCTTCAGGAGCGAAAGTGTACGAGGCAATAGAGTGTAATCTTGTTTTCAAAGAAAACGCGAAATATGTTTTATTGTCTTTAAAACCATCATTATGGATTGATGATAAAACAAAAATAACCAAAGAAGAACGATTAAGGATAAGTACTGGTTATTTGAACCCACTGCGCAATAAAGTTTATGATGACAAACTGATTGAATGGGAAAATTTGCTTTTTGGACAGAATACACGAATTTCAATTGACATTCCTTTGAATTCTCAAAGTGATTTCAAGTTTGCTATCAGTAGGAATCGAGCGTATGCCTCTGTCGGTGTTTTGGACACAAACTATCGTTCGTTCCAACCAAATGGATTTGATGAAAAAAAATTGCTACACAAAGGGGTTCAATTGCTGGAACCTCAATTAGAATTTGTAAATGTCGCAGGTTCTATTTCAAGAGACTATCATCCCATGCGCGGATTGACAAATCACAAACCGTATGATTCGCTGCTAAATGAAAAGTTTTTTTCTCAATCTATAGATTTGGGCGTTATTTGTCCTAATTCTAAATCAAACCATATCTATAATTTTCTAAACAATCTCAATAGAACAATAAAGACGGATGATAAATCAGATTATGTTATCCATTACAATGGTTTTTCTGCGGTTTACAACACCAACCTCAACATTCCTAATCTTGGATCAGATAGATGGTGTGCTATCAACGAGATACAAACAGACTCCTTTAAACTTGCTCAAGATATTTGCAAAAAAATAGAGGACTTATACAGCAACCATACAGGAATTGTAATCACTGTGTTTATCCCGCAACAATGGGAAGTGTTTAGGTCTTTCAAGAAAGATGGTGAAGAGTTTGACCTGCACGATTATATAAAAGCATTTGCTGCCCAAAGAAATATTGCCACTCAAATTATAGAAGAAACCACACTGTATGACACAAAATCATTATGTCAAATTATATGGTGGCTTTCGTTGGCTTTTTATGTAAAAGCAATGCGTACACCTTGGACATTGGCAAATATGTCGCCAGACACGGCTTTCGCCGGTATTGGGTATGGGATAAAGAAGAATCCATCGGGAAAATCTGAAATTGTTTTGGGATGCAGTCATATTTATAATGCAAAAGGTGAGGGTTTGAAATACAAATTGTCGAAGGTGGAAAATCCTGTTTTTGACCGCAAGAAGAATCCCTTTTTAACATACGACGAGGCGTTTAAGTTGGGTGTGTCAATTAGGGAATTGTTTATGCAATCTATGAATGAGTTGCCCAAACGTGTTGTCGTTCATAAACGCACACCATTTAAACAGGACGAGATAAAAGGTATTACTGATGCTTTGAAACGAGCAGGCATTGATGATGTTGATCTAGTTGAAATCAACATTGAGGACAGTTTCCGTTTTATGGCACAGAGAATCAATTATGGCAATATGGAAACTGATGGATTCCCACTGTCTCGCGGAACTTGCATTCAGATAGCGCCATATCAGGCGTTGTTATGGACGCACGGAATCGTTCCTTCGGTAAAAAATGTTACTCGTAATTATTATGCTGGAGGAAGAAGCATCCCTGCACCATTGAAGATTGTAAAGCATTATGGGAAGGGAGATTTATATACGATAGCGAATGAGATTCTTGGCTTTACCAAAATGAATTGGAATTCGTTTAACTTATATACCAAACTGCCAGCGACATTGGATAGTTCTGCGATTTTGGCAAGAGTGGGAAAACTTTTGTCGAAATATGAAGGTAAGACTTATGATTATCGTTACTTTATTTGATTAGAACTATGAGCAACAATCGGACATATAAGAAACTTGGCGAGCTTGCCACATTCAGCAGAGGACTGACTTTTTCTAAAGCTGATGTTGCAGATGTGTCTTCAAAGAAAGTCCTTCGTTCAAATAACATTGATTTGAACAGCCATTCGTTGAATTATGGTGATGTAGCATGCTTGAATGAAACTTTTGTGATTCCTGATGAAAAGAAACTCCATAAAGGAGACATTTTCATCTGTATGTCGAATGGGAGTACACAGCATTTGGGTAAAGTTGCTTTTATTGAGGATGATATAGAATATGCATTCGGCGGCTTTATGGGCGCAATTCACCCTAATGTAAAACTTGTCTATCCAAAATATGTGTTCTACTCTTGTTTGTCAACCGAATATCGTAGGTATCTTGCATCTGTTCTTAATGGCGTTAACATCAACAACTTGAAATGGAGTGAGTTGTCAAACTTTTCCATCCCCGTTCCTCCTCTCGCTACCCAATCCCGCATTGTCTCCGAACTCGACCTCCTCCAATCCATCATCGACAAGCAAAAGTCGCAACTCAAAGAGCTGGACAACCTCGCGCAGGCCATCTTCTATGATATGTTCGGCGACCCCGTGGAAAATGAGAAGGGGTGGGAGGTGAAAAATTTAGGAGATTTGTGTGAGGTTTATAGAGGTGGTTCTCCAAGACCGATAGAGCGATTTTTAGGCGGCACAATACCTTGGATTAAGATTGGTGATGCCACAAAGGGAGATGATATTTATTTACATCAAACGAAAGAACATATTATTGAGGAGGGTCTAAAGAAGACACGCTATATACATGCGGGAAGTTTGATATTTGCGAATTGTGGGGTTTCTCTAGGTTTTGCTCGGATAATCACTTTTGACGGATGTATTCACGATGGATGGTTGGCTTTTGATAATGTTTCAAAAAGCATCGAAAAAGTGTTCTTATTGAAATCGTTGAATTTTTGTACTTCATATTTCAGAAGTATTGCTCCCGATGGAACGCAACCAAACTTGAATACGGCAATTATGAAATCATTTAAACAAATACTGCCACCATTGCCAATGCAAAAGCTGTATATCGCCAAAATCGAATCAATAGAAAAACAAAAAGCAGCCATCAGCAAATCCATAGAAGAGACGCAGAAGCTGTTCGATTATACTATGGATAAATATTTCGGGTAAAAAATATAATCGTGATATGATTCTTACAAACGAACAAAGGGACAATCTTTACAATATTGCAATAACGGAGGTGCAAAAAATTCGATTTTCCTCTGACTTTATGAACATCTTGTCATCTATTTATCATGTGTATGAACAAGATGCCACAGGAGAAGACAGCAGATTCAGTGTGTTAGGCGATGAAATCAGCAAGCATTATGTCCTTAATGATGATTGGCCTGACGACAAGCTGTTTATTTCGATTTTAAAACTGAAAGACGATGATGAAACATTACTTCGATTTATTCAAGCACTGATTAATACTCAAGATGGTAATGTTAGTGAGGATACTATTGTTCAAATTAATCAGAACATTCCTGAGGGGATGGCGTTTTTAAAAAGTAATGACAATATATTTTTATTTGTGCAGAAAGGAAGCTCATCACAATCGGACGTGAAACAGAATGTTAAATTTATTAAGTGCAAATGTTCCTATTCACGAGGAGGATTGATTCTTGACAAAGAAAGTATCCCACAAGATATTGACAATAATGTTTTTTTGTTAGCCCATTACAATTGGGATGATTATGGGAATAAAACCAGTTTTATCCTTTATTATATAGATTCTGATGGGAATCAGGTTGAGATTGGTGGACTCAAATTAATGAAAATAGGGGAAAGTAACACTTATAATATTTTAGACAACTCGTTTTACATTCTTTCAGAAGACTATTGCTCTTTAGGGCAAGACACTTCTTATTACGTGAAGATGTATGAGCTGTTTAAGGGTGATACGTATATTTATTTGAAGGCACTTCGAGATGTTGCAATTTATTCAAAAATACATGAAAAGTTTGAAAACGAAGATGTATTCAGAGTGTCGCTGTTAAGAGAAAATATAGCTGAAAAAGCTCTTCGGGAAGGTCGATTCATCGTAAATGGCAGAAGAATGAACGATGCCTATGCTTTTACTTATTTGTTTAAGCCGGAATATTATACAGATTCAAAAGCTGAGCCTGTCAATATTTCATTTCAGTTTCAGTATAAATGCAAACCATACGAGAGGGTTTATGGCCTTATCGGAGAAAATGGAGTAGGGAAAACGACCTTAGTTAATAATATTATTTCTTCTCTGACAGAAAATTCCGAGAGAGATAGTTTTGTGGGTCTTCGGCCTATTTTTAGTAAAGTGATGGTTATTTCGTACTCTCCGTTTGATGCTTTTCCAACCCAAATATCAGGTTCTGTGATTGATTATTTGTATTGTGGCCTACTTGAGAACGAAAACATAATATTACCTAAGGAAAAACAATACGAAAAGTTGAGAGCCAACATCAGGACAATAAACAAACGTAATTCTTTAAAAGAACATTTTTGTGAAATATGGTTGAATATCATGAAAGATGTTTTTCCAAATAGTGTTATTCAATCGTTTTATACACGCACATATGGTCTTTTATCTCTACAAGAAGATGCGATATATAAGGCCTGTATACTAATGAGTTCTGGAGAGACCATATTCCTTTATGTTATTTCAGACATTATTGCAAACATCCGACAAGATACTTTATTACTATTTGATGAACCTGAACAGCATTTACATCCTCATGGAATAATGCAACTTATCAGAGCCATCTATACTATTCTTGAAAAGTTTGAATCATACGCTATTATTGCAACACACTCTCCGTTGGTTATTAGAGAAATGCTTTCAAAGAATGTTTTTGTATTTAATAGGGAAGAGAACTATTTACATGTTGCAAAGATTGGAATTGAAAGTTTTGGAGAGGATATTGCCATTTTGAATGATATAGTTTTTAAGAATCGTTCAGAGAACAAACAATACGAAAAATACATTTCCGAATTAGTGGAAGACAGCGATAACTACAATGAAGTTGTTGCTATACTTCAGAACGAGCACAATGAGCTTGGATTGAACACTCGATTGCTGATTCAAAGTGCATTTGAGAAAAAAGAAGGAGGTCTCTCATGAGAAAGTTGGAGCCAATCAAAGATGATGCACTGACATTTATTAGCAATGTCATTGCTTCGTCAAACAAGAAGGGAATAAACAACGAAGAATCGAGAAGAAAGACAAAGGAATTTCGAGATTCTTGTTCAACGATTGTTTCCGAAAACGAGCAAACCATCAAGCAGTATGATAAAGATTTTGATGCAAATACATTGGAAGACCTTGAAAATAAAGGTCAACTGAACAATGATGAAAAAGATGTTTTTTTGAGTTTGTATTCATTTCAAAAAAAAGCAATTTCTCAATTAAGAGAGACAGTCTTGACAGAGAGAGGCTATAGGAATGATATTTGTCCGTTGTGCGAATGTGATTCGGTTACTACGATGGATCATTATCTTCCTAAAGAAAAGTATGCTCTATTTGTTATTCATCCAAGAAATTTGATACCATGCTGTAATAGTTGCAACCAACACAAAAGTGAGAATGTTTATAAAGATGGTAAACGGGCATTATGGAATTGCTATTTAGACAATCCTATAGATTCCCGTTTTTTGTATTGTACCATAACCACAAAAGAAGGATTGTTAACAGGTGAATTCTCAATAGACACAAAAGGGCTGTCAGAACATGAAGCTTTTGTTATAGAAAACACGATGAGTAAAAAAGGTCAAAAAGTGTTAACTCAATATAACAAAATGGTTGGAAATGAGATAAATGAAATAGTAAAACGGATTTCTGATTTAATGATAAAGGGTGACAATTTTGATGATTGTATCCAAAAGATTAAACAGATGGTTTTGCCATGTCGCATCTTGAATAATTGGAAAGAAGTTTTAGACGATGCCCTACTAAATTCTGATGATTTTGTGAAGTATGCAAAAGAAGAAACATATAAAATAATCAACAAACGGCAAATGGCAAGTAATTAAGACAAAGCGTTTTTCAAGATAAGATTCATAAATAACAGAATTAACCATTATGCGTAACTTCGACTACATAAAGGATTTGGGGCTGAACGACCTCTACACCTTCTGTTCAGCGGCTGAAGAGTATCAGCTCAGCAAACCTGATTTCAGTGCCCTCAATTCCCGAAAAGCATTGGAATACATCGTTT
>Ga0310691_10004589_pt1 | contig 15461 bp, 8 predicted proteins | sample 176DNAGHGlowgp2_FD_203887 | JGI IMG/M metagenome (GOLD analysis project Ga0310691, IMG submission 203887) | Sheep rumen microbial communities from Palmerston North, Manawatu-Wanganui, New Zealand - 1766 DNA GHGlow gp2 (v2) (version 2) | ecosystem: Host-associated > Mammals > Digestive system >...
CCGAGCACTTTCATGGAAGTGGATTGCACCATCGAGGAGAAGGAAGATGGCAGTGTGACGGTATGGGTGAACGAAATGGAGCGTATGTTCCATCAGAAAGGAATGGCAGGTTTCACACTGCGCCCTGGTTGTGCCTATTTGGAAATCAACGTGAAATTCTACAACCGCACGGAACTGCCTCAGACCTTCCTGTGGTGGGCAAATCCAGCCGTACACGTGAACGACGACTACCAAAGCGTGTTTCCGCCTGACATCAATGCGGTGTTCGATCATGGCAAGCGTGCCGTCAGCACCTTCCCTATCGCCACGGGAACCTACTACAAGATGGACTACTCGGCTGGCGTGGATATTTCGAACTACAAGAACATCAAGGTGCCAACGAGCTACATGGGCGTCAACTCGAAATACGACTTCGAAGGCGGTTACGAGAACGATACGAAGGGCGGAATGTTGCATGTGGCAAACCACCACGTGAGTCCTGGTAAGAAACAATGGACTTGGGGCAATGGCGACTTCGGACAGGCGTGGGACCGCAACCTCACCGATGAGGATGGACCATACATCGAGTTGATGGCAGGAGTCTATACCGAGAACCAGCCCGATTTTTCGTGGATTCAGCCTTACGAGGAAAAGGAATTCACGCAGTATTTCATGCCATATCGAGAATTGGGTATCGTGAAACAGGCATCGAAGGACATCATCATGAATGTGGATGAAGCAGAGCAAGGAATCCGCCTCCGATTGATGACCACTTCGAAGCAAGAGGTGAAACTCGTCGTGAAGAAAGACGATGGAACGCTGTTCTTCGAAAAGACATTGCAACTCACTCCCGCCGACCTCATCAACCAAATCATCGAGACGGGTGATGCCGCTTTTGATGAAATCACCGTGTGTGCCAACCGACTCACTTGGCATGCTGAGAGCGACGAAGTGAAGCCTGTGCCTGATGCAGCAGAGGCAGCGCTGAGTCCAGAAGATACGAAGACCAACGAGCAGCTCTATCTGACGGGCTTGCATTTGGAGCAATATCGCCATGCCACATGGAGCGCACTCGACTACTACGAGGAAGCGTTGCGACGCGACCCGAACGACATGCGTTGCAACAACGCCATAGGACTTTGGTATATCCGTCGTGGACGATTCGACAAGGCAGAACTATATCTTCGCCGTGCCGTGAAGGTGCTGATGAAGCGTAATCCAAACCCATACGAAGGCGAACCGCTCTACAATTTGGCACTCGCACTCAAATATCAAGGAAAGATAGACGAAGCCTACGACTGGTTCTATAAGGCTACATGGAATGGTGCTTGGCAGGATGCGGCTTATTTTGCTTGTGCACAAATTTCCGTGATGCAGAACCGTTTGGAGGATGCACTTTACGAACTCGACCGTGCCCTCATCCGCAACTGGCACCACCACAAAGCTCGCGCACTGAAAGCAGCCGTGCTGAAGCTTTTGGGACGTGAGGCTGAAGCCATGACACTCATTGAGGAATCTCTCCAGCTCGACCATTTCAACTATGGTTGCCTATTCGAGAAGGGCGACACCACGACGATTCACACACTCATGCATGGCAATCCGCTCAACTACCACGAATTGGCGCTCGACTATGCTCAGGCTGGACTTTGGGAGAGATGCATCGCCGTACTTCAATGCTCGGAGGAAGTGAATGCCGTCAATCCGCTCACATTCTATTATGAAGGATGGGCAAGCACGCACCTCGCCAATGCCATTTCAAGTCAAAGGTCAAAGGTCAAAAGTCAAAGGCTTGACGTCCGGATAGAGACCTTAGACCTCAGACCTCAGACCTTAGACCTCTTCGATAAGGCAGAGCAAATTTCAAGCTATTGCTGTTTCCCAAATCGCTTAGAGGATATTTTGGCATTGCGATGCGCCAACAAGGTGAATCCAAGTGGTGCGAAAGCGTACTATTATTTAGGTTGCCTCTACTACGACAAACGTCAGTATGATGTAGCGGTAGAAGCATGGGAGGAATCAGCTCGACTCGATGAAACATTCCCTACCGTATGGCGGAATCTCGCTCTTGCCGCTTTCAATAAGCAACACAATGCCGAAAAGGCATTGAAATACATGGAGCGTGCCTTCCAACTTGACACCACGGATGCACGTATCTTGATGGAGCTCGACCAGCTCTACAAGCGTTTGCAGCATCCTCACGCCGACCGCTTGGCTCGCTTGCAACAGTATCCACATCTGATTCAGCAGCGCGACGACCTCGTCTTGGAGGAAATCACCTTGCTCAATCAGTTAGGACGCTATGAAGAGGCAAAGACCAAACTTGATGCACACCAGTTCCATCCTTGGGAAGGTGGCGAAGGCAAAGTGTCCTTGCAGTATCAGACGGCACGAGTGGAGAGAGCGAAGGAGATAATAGTGAAAAGTGAAAAGTTAAAAGTGAAAAATGAGGAGGCATTGGCTCTCCTTGAGGAATGCCTCGTTTATCCTCATCATCTTGGAGAAGGGAAACTCTATGGCGCACAGGAAAACGATTTCTATTATCTGATGGGCTGTGCCTACGAGAAGAAGGGCGACATGGAGAAAGCACACGATTGCTGGTTGAAAGCCACGGAAGGACCTACGGAACCCGCTGCTGCCATGTACTACAACGATGCCAAGCCCGACAAGATTTTCTATGCTGGACTTGCGTATCGGAAATTAGCCTCCACTACCAGCAACGAGGAAGAGAAATCGCTCTACAACGCTAAGGCAAACGGCACTTTCTATCGTCTCATCACCTATGGAGAGAAGCATCTTTTCGACAGCGTGAAGATGGATTATTTCGCCGTTTCCCTACCCGACCTTCTCATCTGGGAAGGCGACCTTCAGGAAAACAACACCATCCACTGCAAATACATGATGGCTTTGGGTTACTACGGCATCGGCAACGAAACGAAGGCGCTACGCTATCTCGACGAGGCTGAAGCACTCAACGTGAATCATCAAGGCATTCAGGCTTTCCGCACACTGATTCAGCAATAACGAGTTTTTTCAAAGATTTTAAGGACGAAAAGGATTTTCACATTCTTTTTTTCCTTAAAATTTTTGACCATTTGAATATTTTTCACGTTCTTTGTAAAAATATTCTTTTTATCCTAAAATATCCTTAACCTCTCATCTTTAAAAATCTAAATGTTTTTCAGTTTGAGAATCCTTTTCATCCTTTAAATCCCTGATAACATCTATGAGACTGATTCAAACCACCATCCTAACTATATCATTCCTATTCATCTCCCTGACCGCATCGGCACAGTATCCGTTTGGCAGCAAAGTGACTTGGGACAAGTATTCGCTCTCCATCGATGGCAAGCGAGTATGCCCCGTGATGGGTGAAGTGCACTACTCCCGCATTCCCGAAGACGAGTGGGAGGCTGAAGTGAAGAAAATGAAAGAAGGCGGCGTGACCATCATTGCCACCTACGTGTTCTGGAACCACGTAGAGGAACAGGAAGGCGTGTTCGACTGGAGCGGGCAGCGCAACCTTCGTCGATTCATCGAAGTGTGCAAGGCAGAAGGAATGCCCATCGTTTTGCGTGTAGGTCCATTCTGTCATGGTGAAGTTCGATTGGGTGGCATCCCTGATTGGATGTTTACCAAGAAATCAGCCAATGGAAATGCGCTCCGCATGCGTTCCGAAGACCCCGTTTTCCTGAGTTTTGTGGAACGGCTCTATCGACAAATCTTCACGCAGATTCAAGGTTTGCAATGGAAAGATGGTGGTCCCATCATGGCTTGTCAGTTCGATAATGAATACCGAGGCAGAGGCAGTTATCTGATGGCTCTCAAGCGCATCGCCTTGGGCATCGGTTACGACCTGCCGTTCTACACACGCACAGGATGGCCCGAACTTGCCACCCCCGTACCTTTCGGTGAGATGCTTCCGCTTTACGGCGACTATGCCGACGGCTTCTGGGAGCGCAGCACAGCAGAAACGGCTGGCAGTTATTGGAAGGCGTTCCACTTCAAGGGGCAGCGCACCACCGATGCCATTGCCTCCGAACAAATCGACTATTCCAACACCAAAACCAACGCCAACGAACAGCAGTACCCTTACTTCACCTGCGAACTGGGTGGCGGTATGATGACGAGCTACCATCGTCGCGTGTATCTCTATCCCGAAGATGCCTACTCCATGGCACTCGTGAAACTGGGTAGTGGCAGCAACCTCTTGGGCTACTACATGTACCACGGAGGCACAAATCCCGTGAGTTGGGCAGAACGCTTGGGCAAGACGGAAGAGGAAGGCAAGTATCTTTGCGAGATGCAGCGCACCGTAGCTACGAACTACAACGACCTGCCTGTTAAGACATACGATTTCCAAGCACCACTCGGTGAGTTCGGTCAGCGCAATCCGCATTTCTTCTCCCTTCGTCCGCTGCATCTCTTCATGCAGGACTTCGGCGACCTACTCGCACCGATGGAAGCCGTTTTCCCTTGTGCCGCTCAAGAACAAAAGAAAGGTGACAACAGTTATCTGCGCTGGAGCTATAGAGCCAACAGACAGGGGGATGATTCCTGTCCTGCCTTCGTTTTCCTGAACAACTACGAGCGCCTTCAGAACCTCACAGCTAAGAAGAACGTTCAGTTCAATGTTTGCGGAGTGAATTTTCCGAAGAAAGCCATCACCATCCCAGCTGGAGCCATGGCAATTTTCCCTGTCAACATTGATATTGACGGCACCCACATCGACTATGCCACGGCTCAACTCGTGGCACATCGAGATGGCAAGATTTATATGATGCAGATACCTGGCATTCCTACCGAAATCAGTGTCAACGGAAAGGTACTAAAGAACGTGAAGGCGAAGGGCATAGATAGCCCTGTCTTCAAGAATATCTATTTGTTTACACCCGAACAGGCAGGCTTGCTTTTCTTAGACTATACCTACTTCGAGGACGTTGCCTTCAGCACCTCCATCACCAAACTGAAAGAAGCGGGTGCACCTCGTACCATCACCATCGGCGTGAACAAAGCTGCGGAAGAACCTACTGATGCCGACTTCGAACAGGCAGCCGTGTATCAACTCAATGTGCCCGAGGAAGCAAGACGAGGGTTCCATCGCCTCCTCAGCATCGACTATCGCGGCGACGTGGCTCGACTCTATGCCGACGGTCAACTCATTCAGGACAACTTCTACAACGGTCGTCCTATGCTCTACGGTCTTTGGCGCCTCCCTGCAGGCACCAAGCAATTAGAACTACGCATCCTTCCGCTCCAGAAGGATATGCCTATCTATTTTCCTCGCGAAGCAGACATCACCCCTGGTGAAAAAATCAACTCTATTAAAATCCTACCAAACCTATGAAACGAAATCTAATTCTTGCCACCCTCTTGCTGGCACCCCTCTTTTCCATTTTCTCGCTTCACTCTTCACGCTCCACTTCTCACTTCTCACTTCTCACTTCTCACTTTTCACTCTTCTCTCTCCACGCCCAACAAGTCATCGACCTCGCAGGCATGTGGAGTTTTGCCATGAACGACCAACCCGTTTACGACGACTACGTGATGTTGCCTGGTTCCATGCTGACTAACGACAAAGGCAACGACGTGAATGTCAACACCCCGTGGACAGGCTCGCTCTACGACTCCAGCTACTACTTCAACCCCTACATGGAGAAGTATCGCAAGGAAGGCGAAATGAAGTTCCCATTCTTCCTCACCCCCGAAAAGCATTACGTGGGCAACGCATGGTACAAACGCCAATTCTATGTGCCACAAAACTGGGAAGGACAACGCATCCGTTTGTTTTTGGAACGTCCCCACATCGAAACCACTGTCTTTATCAATGGGCAGGAAGTAGGACACCAAATGTCACTTTCCACCCCTCATGTCTATGATGTGACCAAATACGTGAAAGTGGGTAGTAGCAACATCGTCGCTATTAAGGTCTATAACGGCATCGAGAACGTATGCGTGGGACAAGACTCTCACAGCGTCACCGACCAAACGCAGGGCAACTGGAACGGAATCGCAGGACGCATCGAACTGCAAGCCAATCCCAAGAAACTGAACATCAAGCACGTAAAGGTGGTGCCCGATGTGAAAAAGAAGATGGCATACATCACCGTCAAACTCGAGAACCACGTGGATGGCGTACGATTCATGCCTAAAACCTTCTACTACGTCCATGCCGAAGCTGTCGCCATCAATTCCAAAACGAATACAAACCCCATTAGCACCACTCACGTCGAAGCCCTCTCAAACACCATCCATCTCACGCTCAACTTTGGGAAACGTATGCAAACATGGGATGAGTTCTCCCCTGTGGTCTATGCCCTCACCGTCTATGCAGGCGACGATGTGTACGAAACGCAATTTGGCATGAGAGACATCTCCATCGATGGCAGACAATTCTACATGAACGGACATCCCATCTGGTTTCGAGGCACCGTGGAAAACTGCTGCTTCCCCGAGACGGGCTATCCTCCAACGGACGAGGAATCGTGGATGAAGATTTTCAAGAAATGTCGCGAATACGGCATCAACCACATGCGTTTCCACAGCTACTGCCCTCCTGAGGCTGCTTTCGCCGCTGCCGACATCATGGGCATGTACCTCCAACCCGAAGGTCCTTCATGGCCAAACCACGGTGTGCGTTTGAACCGAGGCATGAATATCGACAAGTATCTGCTTGAGGAAAGCAAACGCATCATCGACACATACGGCAACCACCCATCCTTCGTGATGATGGCAGCAGGCAACGAACCCGCAGGCGACTGGGTGACCTATTGCAACAACTGGGTGAAGGAAATGAAGAAGTACGACCCTTCCCGTGTCTATTGCGGCGCTTCTGTCGGTGGCGGATGGGCATGGGACGACGGTTCAGAATACCACGTGAAAGGTGGTGCACGCGGACTCGATTGGGACCGTCAGGCACCTCAATCCACCGACAATTATTTCGACCAGATTCTCCACCCTCGCAACTTCAAGCCTGCTTCTAACGCCTCAGAATCAGTGAACACCCACCCTATCATTGCCCACGAACAAGGGCAATGGTGCGCATTCCCCGACTTCAAGGAAATCCATCAATACGACGGTGTCTATAAGGCACGCAACTTCGAGATTTTCCGCGACCTGCTCGCCGACAACGGCATGGCATCCCAAGCCGACAATTTCCTCATGGCAAGTGGAAAGCTCCAGACTCTCTGCTACAAGTATGAGATAGAACGCAACCTCCGCACCAAGGAGTATGCAGGATTCCAACTCCTAAGCCTCAACGACTATAGCGGACAAGGCACGGCGCTCGTCGGTCCGCTCAATGTGTTCTGGAAGGAGAAAGGCTATGTGAATGGCAGCCAATGGCGTGAATTCTGCTACCCTCTTGTCATTCTCGCCAGCTTCCCTAAGTTCGTATTCACCAACGACGAAACGCCGAAGATTCCTATCAGCATCTACAATGCCTATTCCAGCGCGGTCTCTCCAGAAAAGATTCAATACATGATCTTTTCAGAAGATAGTCTCATCCTGGCAGATGGCACACTCGAGTCCAAAACCATTCCGCTCGGCAAGGACTTCCACTTAGGTAGCATTCAATGCAACTTCTCACAAATCGACAAGCCATCCAAATTCACTCTCCTCGTCAATATCGACAACACCATCGTCAACCATTGGGACTTTTGGGTCTATCCGAAGGAGATGCCTAACCTCAAAATCAAAGATAAGGACATCTACATCACCGACACCCTCGACGAGAAAGCAATGAAGACACTCCGAAAGGGAGGAAACGTGCTGCTGACGGCAGCAGGGAAGGTGAAGTTCGGACAGGATGTGAAACAAACCTACCTACCTGTGTTCTGGAACACCTCATGGTTCAAGATGCGTCCACCTCACACCACAGGTGCCTATATCGATGCGCAGCATCCGCTCTTCAAGGAATTCCCAACCGACAACTGGTCGAACCTCAACTGGTGGGAACTGCTCAACAAGGCACAAGTGATGAACCTCTCCGAACTGCCTGCCTCCTATCAGCCTCCAATCCAACCAATCGACACATGGCATGTGAGTCGCAAACTCGGTATGCTCATCGAGGCGAAAGTGCTGAAAGGAAAACTCCTCATGACGACGATGGACATCACCAACCGCCTCGACCAGCGCGTCGTAGCTCGACAGATGCGTCATGCCATCCTCAGCTACATGAATTCCGATGCCTTCTCCCCTACCCTCACCCTCACTCCTGAGCTCATCACCGATTTCTTCGAGAAGGAAGCACCCGCCGTGAACATGTTCACCAAGGACTCTCCTGATGAACTCAAGCCAAAACTCAAATAAGTAGGAACTATCCATCATTTCCAATACCAAGAGCCGAACAGACATCGCTGCTGTTCGGCTCTTGTGCATTTATGAATGTTGAAGTTTCCATTTGCTGACGTTCTCCTTTGATTTTGCTCACGTTCTCCTTCGTTTTTGCTGACGTTCTCCTGCGATTATACTGAACCATTTCTTTGATTTTACTGAATTATCGAGCCCTCAACGAAATTATAGCGAGCCTTCGCCATCGCAACGCCGAAGGCTCGCCAAGTCGATGCCGAGCCTTCGGCAACTAGTTGAATCCAAAGGAACGCTTCAGTCAATCCCAAAATTCGACTCTGACAATCCCCTCAAGCGCTTCGGCAAATCCTCTATCATAGAAAGGATTTTCATTTTCATTCAAAGAAAATCACGAAATGTCGGGAGAAATCCATATCTTTGCGATGATTCTGGTTTTAAGGTCTGAGGTCTAAGTTCAAAAGACAAAGTTCTAAGGTCTAAGGTCTGAGGTCTGAGGTTGAAACCTGAAACTTGAAACGGCGCTTGCGCCCTGAAACTTGTAACTTGTTACTCAAACATGTCGGAGCGAACTTACATAGCCATAGACCTGAAGTCGTTTTATGCCTCAGTGGAATGTGTGGAGAGAGGACTCGACCCTCTGACCACCCACCTCGTCGTGGCTGATGTGAGCCGAACGGAGAAGACGATTTGTTTGGCGGTGTCACCATCGCTGAAACAATACGGAATAGGAGGCAGAGCACGATTGTTTGAAGTGGTGCAGAAAGTGAGAGAAGTGAACAACGAGCGCAAGCGGAAAGTGGGTTGGCGCATGACAGGAAAATCGACCAACGAACTCGAACTGCAAGCACATCCAGACTGGGAGCTGGACTACATTGCTGCTCCACCACGCATGGCGCACTACATCAAGGTGAGCACTCAGGTCTATCAAACTTACCTCAAATACATCGCAGCCGAGGACATCCACGTGTATAGCATCGATGAGGTGTTCATGGATGCGACAGCCTACCTGAAAACCTACAAGATGACTGCCCACGAGTTGGCAATGACGATGATTCAGGACGTGCTGAAAACCACGGGTATCACTGCCACGGCGGGCATCGGAACGAACCTCTATCTGAGTAAGGTGGCAATGGACATCGTGGCGAAACATATCCCAGCCGACAAGGACGGTGTGCGCATTGCCGAACTCGACGAAATGAGCTATCGGGAAAAGCTGTGGGACTACCGACCTCTGACCAAGTTCTGGCGCGTGGGACGAGGCATTGCCGAACGACTGATGCCTTACGGAATCGACACGATGGGGAAGATTGCACGACTGTCGGAACAAAACGAGGACCTGCTCTACAAGCTGTTTGGCGTGAATGCCGAATTGCTCATCGACCACGCTTGGGGTTGGGAACCCTGCACCATCGACTTGGTGAAACAATACAAACCCGAAACGAATTCCTTCAGCAGCGGACAAGTGCTGACCTGTCCCTACGACTTCAAAAAGGCGCGTGTGGTGGTGCAGGAAATGGCGGACCAAATGGCGCTCGACCTTGTGGCAAAACGGCTCGTCACACGTCAGTTGGTGCTCACCGTAGGCTACGATGTGGAAAGTTTGAACAGCACGAAACACGATGAATACGTAGGCGAAGTGACCACTGACTGGTATGGCAGGCAAGTGCCGAAACATGCGCATGGTACGGCAAACCTCGACAGGCAGACATCATCCTCCCGACTCATCACGGAGGCGGTGACGGAACTCTACGACCGAATCGTGAATCCGAAGTTGTTGATTCGTCGTCTCAACCTCACGACCAATTTCGTGGTGGATGAAACGGAAGCGAAGAAACCTGCGATGCCTCAGCAATTGGACCTCTTCACCGACTACGAAGCACTGAAGAAAAAGGAAGAGGAGGAGCAGGCTGCACTCGACAAGGAACGACGACTGCAAGAAGCACAACTGGCTATCAAGCAACGATTTGGCAAGAACGCCATCCTGAAAGGATTGAACTTCGAGGAAGGTGCAACTGCCAAGGAAAGGAACGCTCAGATAGGAGGACATAAAGCATAGGAAGGAAAAAACATGAACTACGACGACATCATCCATCACCCGCATCACGTTTCGACAAAGCATCCGCAGATGTCGATGCTGAATCGTGCGGCTCAGTTTGCGCCTTTCGCCGCGCTCACAGGCTACGATGCCGCCATCAGGGAGGCAGCACGAACGACGATGCAGAAGCCTGAATTGGGGGAACTCACGAACGAACGGCTCAACCAAGTACTGGCGGAACTGATGGAACGAATGGATGAACTGCCCGAGGTGAGCATCTGCTATTTCAAAGCTGACGAACACAAATCGGGAGGGTCGTACGAAGAGATTGAAGCAAGACTGAAAATGGTGGATGAGGTCAATCACCTACTATTGTTGGACAACGGAATGAGAATCCCACTTGCTGACATCATGGACATCAGTGCCAAAATATAGAAACTAGCACAGAATCCTTTTCTTTCCTCCATGATAATCCTAACCACGAATTACTCGAATTAAACGAATTAGAAATTTGATTTTCATATTTCTCTAATTTGAAAAATGCCAGCATTTTTGTTCGTGTAATTTGTTTTACTAAAGAAAGAATTGGCGAACAAGATTCGTGTAAATTAGTGAAATTCGTGGTTTTAAGAAATAAATCATACCAAGTTATCTTTAAAAAGTCATGCTGAGAAAGTTATTGTCATTGGTTGTATTGGTTTGTGTATCATGCTGTTTGCGCGTGATGGCACAGCCTATTTACACCCATCTCGATGCTTCGGATGGACTGAGCGACAATCGTGTGACGAGCATGGTGGAGTTGCCCGATGGTCGTATGTTGGTGACTACTGAAGGATGCCTCAACATCTACGATGGCAATAAGTTTCGCCACTTCCACAGTGTCAATCAGCCTTGGGTGACACTGAAAAAATATCATGGACACTACCATCTCTACACCGATTCGGAAAGGCGACTTTGGATTAAGGACTGGCAAAGGGTGTGGTGCCTGAATCTGAACACAGAGTGCTTCGTCAGCAACTACGACTCGCTCCGCAGAGAATTGTTGGGGGAAAGGGAGATGGAAGACCTCTTCGTGGATTCGGAAGGCAGACATGTGTGGGTGGTGAGTGGTGACAAGGTGATTGACACGAATACGCAACGAAGCTATCCATTGAATGTGTCGAACGGCGAGTTGCTCGACCTGGATGTGCGCAATCAACGCGTCTATTTCTTCATGAGCAACGGGCATGTGGATGTGCACGACACGGAGGGCAAAGAACGATGTGTTTCCTTCCCCTCCACGGATGCATATACGAAAACCTCGATGATTGTGTTTGATTCTGCCACACGGTCTTTCCTACAAATCCGTACCGACAACGGCAAGAGCATCCTGCTGAAATTCGACACGAGAAAACAGACATGGAAAACACTGCTGACCACTGACTACATTCTCCACACCATCGCCTTGGCTCGACCAGGACTCGTATATATCACAAGTGCGAATGGACTGTGGATTCTGAACACCGAGACGGAGGAAGTGAGGATTGACACGAGCTATTCTGTCGTGAAAAGTTCACAGATGGATTTGGACCTCAACACGCTCTATTTCGACAGCAATGGTGGGTTGTGGCTCGGTTCCGTGCGACAGGGCATCATCTATACGCACCCAGCCCGAGCGAGATTCCACAGCGAACGTTCGAAAGAGAAAAAGGCATACGTTCCCACCACCAAGGAACGCTACAAGGGATTGGGCATCTATGCCACATGCATGGATAGCCGAAAGAACACATGGTACGGTCTGGCAGATGGACTGGCACTGGTAAGTAAAGATCAGGAAGAACGGATTTTCCACGTGGAAGATGGGTTGTCGGGTAATGCCGTGCACAGCCTCGTGCAAGATTGGAAAGGAAGAATCTGGGCAGGCACCAGTTATGGTATCACTTGCATCGACATGGACGACAAGGGGCAAGTGACTCTCACGCCTTACCATCCTTTGGACGGAACGCTCGAAGATGAATACATAGACAATGGTGCCACGCTCTTGGAGGACGGAAGCATTGAGTTGGTGGGTATGGGAGGAACGACGGTGTTCCATCCGGATAGCGTCGTGTTGGAACCACGACCACTCACAGCCGAACTCTCCGAATTATCCATCGACGGAAAGCAGACTTACCTATGGAACGGAAAGGCATTGGCACTGACTGACACCATCGAACTCAAACATGACTACAGGAACCTCTCACTGGTGTTTTCGAGTTATAATTATTCCTTGCCTGAGCACACCGTCTATCGCTATCGATTGATGCAAGAAAAGGGGGATTCCACTTGGACAATCGTCTCTCAAAAGAATTGGGGAAAGGGTATGCTCAGCCTTTCGTACGACCACTTGAAAGCAGGAAGCTACACGCTCCAAGTGGCATCGAGCATGGGCAATAGCGAGATGTTTGGACGAGTGAGGGAGTTGCACATCATCGTGCTGCCGCCTTGGTGGGAATCCACTTGGGCTTATGTGCTCTATGGTTTGTTGACGCTTGCTCTTATCACACTGGTCACATGGGCAGTGTTCTGGTATCGAGAACAGAAGATGAAGCAACGACTCAGAGAGGAAATGCTGTTGGCAAGAATACGCACACTGATGGAGGTGCAGCAGAAAGAGAGTGAAGAACTTCCTCAAATAAAGAATGAAGCAAGAACCGATGGCAATCGTGATTTTCTGAACAAAGCCATCGAAAAGGTGGAGGAAAATCTCATGACTCCAGGCTATTCCGTGGAACGATTGGCACAAGACTTGTGTATGGAACGCACGGGTCTTTACAAGCGTCTCACTCAGATTCTTGACCAAACACCAAGCCTCTTCATCCGCAGCATCAAGTTACGACATGTGGCAACTCTGCTCACGACCACGGACTTGACCGTGACTGAAATTGCAGAACGCGGTGGATTCAGCAGTGTGAGTCATCTGGGACGTCTGTTTAAGGAAGAATATGGGTGCAAACCACTGGAATATAGGCAAAGGAAAAGTAAAATGGGGTGAGGCTCTTCGACCTTAAGACGGAATCAGAATCGAGGAATCGCCATAGCTGAGGAAGCGGAAATTATGCGACAAGGCAAAGCGATAAATCTTACGCCAGTTTTCATTCCCTTGTTCATCACGACCAACGAATGCAGAAACGAGCAGAAGGAGCGTGGATTGAGGTTGATGGAAATTCGTCACCATACGCTTCACGATGTGATATTTGTAACCAGGTGCAATGATGATTTGCGTACTGGTATGCAAAGCTGCTAAACCATTGCGGTTGAAGTAATTAAGAATGTTTTGCAAATATTCGACAACCGTCTTTTCGTCACTGGATTCCTCGTATGGCTCCCATTGATTCACGTGCAAATCGTCCTCCGATGCGTCGGGATTGGTTTCGAGTTTTTTGCCTATATAATAAAGACTCTCGAGTGTGCGAACAGAAGTGGTTCCAACGGCAATGGCATTGCCACCATGGGCAATGAGTTTCTCAATCGTTTGCTTCTTCACCACGATATATTCACTGTGCATCTCGTGGTCGGCAATCTCCTCACTCTTCACGGGTTTGAATGTACCAGCTCCCACATGGAGCGTGAGTTCCTCGCGGTCGATACCAGCCTCGTCAATGGCTTGCAGCACACGTTCGGTGAAATGCAAACCCGCCGTAGGTGCAGCCACCGAGCCTTTAATCTTGGAATAGACCGTCTGATAAGTACGCAGGTCACTCTCCTGAGTTTCACGATTGAGATATGGGGGAATAGGCAGTTCACCCACTGCTTCCAGCACCTCGGAAAAAGACACCGAGTCGTCGTTCCATGAGAATTCCACCAAGTGCTTCGTGCCATCGGAATTGGGAGCATCGTGTTGCAAACGCTCCACTGAAAGAACCAGCTTGCGACCTTTCACGTCAATCTCCCGACTGAGTTTGCCTTCCTTCCAACGCTTCAGATTTCCTATCATGCAAAGCCACTGGCAATGACCCAAAGCGGAGAAATTCAACTGATAATCAAGAGGCGAGAATGGCTCCATGCAGAACACTTCGACAAGTGCGCCTGTATCCTTACGGAAATGCAAACGAGCCTGAATCACTCGCGTGTTGTTGAACACCATCAGTGCTCCTTTTGGCAAATAATTGGGCAGCGAAGTGAACTGATCCTCGCTCACCTCCCCATGCTGATAGACCAATAGTTTGCTGGAATCGCGCTCTGCCAACGGAAACTTGGCAATGCGTTCATCGGGCAACTCATAATTGAAATCCTTGATGTGTATATGTTTTGTTTCCATAAGTTCGTTTTGTGCGCAAATGACTGTGTCGCCATCTCATCCGCATGGATTTTTTATTTTTCTTTTATAATTTGAATTTCACTTCCTTGAATTCATATCGTTTCACTTCCCCACTCTCTTTTCTTAACAACAAATGCCCCGTAGGTTCTATGTCAACGAACTCTGCCTTGAAAGTGCCATCGGCATCCTCATAGTCATACCATCCTGTTCGTCGATACAGGTTTTCAAGATATTTCTGCTGGATTTCACCCTGTCTGCCATCACGAATCATTTCGTAAAAAAAGCCGAATCCATCGAGTATTTTTTGTAGAATATCCTCGCGATTGAAGTCCTTTCCGTAGATTTGTTTGAGGGAAACAGGATTGGGAGCATCAGAACGAAAAACCGTCTGATTCACATTCACTCCCGTACCGATGATGCAGTTACCGATGTGCTTACCTTGCAAGTCGCACTCGATGAGCGTGCCACTGATTTTCTTATCCTCGAAATAAATGTCGTTCGGCCATTTCACCTGCAAATGTTCATCAATACCACATACCGCCAAAGCAATAGCCTGACTCAAGATGAACTGTCGCGAAGGAAGCACGAAATCGGGATGACATACGATGGAAAAGGTGAGATTCTTTCCGACTTCTGACTCCCAAGAATTACCTTTCTGACCGCGCCCCTTGCATTGGTCGTCCGTCGTTATCAAAGTCATGTCGGGGAGTAGTTCTCCCGCATCTATCAACTCCCGCGCATACGTGTTCGTCGAAGGGATAGCTTCTTTATGTATTCTTTTTACTATCAAAGCTTTTTGTCTTTTTAGTGAGGAGTGAGAAGTGAGGAATTCCAAAACTAACGATTATTCAATAATTCAAG
>Ga0310691_10004591_pt1 | contig 15459 bp, 13 predicted proteins | sample 176DNAGHGlowgp2_FD_203887 | JGI IMG/M metagenome (GOLD analysis project Ga0310691, IMG submission 203887) | Sheep rumen microbial communities from Palmerston North, Manawatu-Wanganui, New Zealand - 1766 DNA GHGlow gp2 (v2) (version 2) | ecosystem: Host-associated > Mammals > Digestive system >...
CAGACAAAGCCTCGGACGAGCTTGCCGAATCCATCGAAGAGGCGAGCGACTCGGCAAAAGATGCGTCCGGGGGCTTTTCCGTTCTGAAAGGCGCGCTGGCCGATCTTGTCGCGGACGGCATCCGAAAAGCCATTCAGGGCTTCAAGGACCTGGTACAGAACGGCATCGATTATGAAAGCGCGTTCGCAGGGGTCAAAAAGACCGTGGACGCCACCGACGAGCAGTTCGCACAGCTTGACAGCGATATTCGGAACATGGCCAAGCAGATGCCGCAGAGCGCGAGCGACATCGCATCCGTGGCCGAAGCTGCCGGTCAGCTCGGGATCAAGACGGACGACATAGCCGACTTCACAAAGACGATGATTATGCTCGGAGATTCGACGAACCTGTCGTCCGAAGAAGCTGCTGTTTCCCTCGCACGGTTTGCATCGGTGACGGGAATGAGTGCGGACGAATACTCAAAGCTCGGCTCCGTCATCGTTGACCTTGGCAACAATTTTGCAACCACAGAGGCCGATATTGTCGAAATGGGCATGAGGCTGGCGGCGGCAGGGACACAGGTCGGAATCAGTCAGGCGGACATCATGGCTTTTGCCACATCGCTTTCCTCGGTCGGGATCAATGCGGAGGCAGGTGGTACGGCGTTCTCAAAGCTGATGATCAATATGCAGGTTGCGGCTGAGAATGGAGCAAAAGCTCAGGAAGTCATAGAGTCCACAGGGATGACGCTCCGAGACTTGCAAATGTTGGCAGACGCAGACTCGAAAGGCTTTAAGGCAATGTCGCAGGATCTTGGGTACACATCCGGCGAAATGAAGAAGTTTATGAGCGCAGCTCAGAACCTCGAAAATTTCTCGGCGGTAACCGGGATGACGGCAGAACAGTTCCGAAAGGCTTATGCGGAGGATGCTGTCGGAGCGATTCAGGCATTTGTTGTGGGGTTGGCCAATGCGGAGGGAGGCGAAGAAAGCGCAATTCAGATCCTGACGGATATGGGGATCACGGAAGTCAGACTGCGCGACTCCATCCTCCGGGCGGTAAACGCGAAGGATCTCTTCAACGAGGCGATCGAAACAGGCCGGGCCGCATGGGAAGAGGATACAGCCCTCACCGACGAAGCCAACAAGCGTTACGAAACGACGGCATCGAAGATCCAGATCATGAAGAACAATATCACGGATCTGGGGCTGCAGCTGTTCGACGAATTTCAGCCCGCGATACAGGACACCATCGACACCATCACACGGCTGATCGAAAAGTCCGATGAGTTCGAGCCGGCATTCCGAGCGGTCGGAGATGTGATCAATCTTGTGATAGACGCTCTTCTGTGGCTTATAGACCACGGGGAGGCAGTCATAGGAGTTCTGACGTCTCTGGGGGCCGGAATTGCCGCTTATGTCGCATACACCACAGCGATTAAGGTCATGAAGGAAGGCTGGATGGCCCTTGAAATCGTTCAGAAAGGCGTGGCAGCGGCTCAGACAGTTTTGAACACCGTCATGGCGGCCAATCCGATCGGGCTTGTGATCGCAGCGATCACGGCTCTTGTGACCGCTTTCATATATCTCTGGAACAACTGCGAAGAGTTCCGGGAGTTCTGGATCAATCTGTGGGACAAGATCAAGGAAATCGCCGAAAAGGTATGGAAGGCCATCAAAGAGGTCTTCACAAAGGCGTGGGACGGCATCAAGAACGCATTCTCGAAGACGAAGGACTTCTTTAAGGATAAGTTCGAAGGGGCGCGGGATGCCGTCAAGAACGCATGGAGCAACGCCGGAAAGTGGTTCTCGGAGAAGAAAGATCAGATCCAGAACGCATTTTCGAAGGTAGATTCGTGGATGGGGGACAAGTTCGGCGGCGCTTGGGAGGCTGTGAAGCTGCAGTGGAAAGCGTCAATCGACTGGTTTAAGAACATCTGGGAGTCCATCAAGGCTATTTTCGCGGTCGTGAAGGACGTCCTGTCCGGGGATTTCCAGGGCGCTTGGGACAAGATCAAAGAAATCGTCGGCAAATGGAAGGACTACTTCAAGGGGATCTGGGACGGCATTAAATCTATCTTCAAGCCGGTCGGCGACTTCTTCGAGGAGACCTTCAACAAGGCAAAGGATGCGGTCAAGGGACCGATCAACTTCATCATCCGCGGGCTGAACAAGCTGATTTCCGGCGTAAACAAGATCAGTTTTGATGTTCCGGACTGGGTTCCGGTCATCGGCGGCCAGACATGGGGATTCAATATTCCCGAGATCCCGGAGCTGGCGCGGGGCGGCATCCTGAGACGCGGACAGACCGGATTCCTCGAAGGGAACGGGGCCGAGGCCGTGATCCCGCTGGAGCGCAACAAGTTCTGGATCCACAGCGTTGCGTCCGACCTGCTCCGACAGATCCAGCTTTCCTCCGGAGGGAGCGTCACGAACATCGGCGGCGCGAAGGACTACAATTTCACGCAGATCATCAATGCGCCGGAGGCTCCGAGCCGGATCGAGATCTACAGACAGACGCGGAATCTCTTGTCATATGCCAAGGCTGCGGCGGGAGGTACTTGATGTACACAGCGAAAATAGAGAACCGGAACGGCGATCTGCTGGTCCTGACGGGTGATGAGCCTGTATATCAGATCATCGGAATACAAGGGTTGAATCCTCCGGTTGCAAAAATCAACACGACGACCATCGTCGGACTGGACGGGGCGCGCTTCAACTCGGCGCGCCTTGAAACCAGAAACCTCGTCCTTACGGTAAAAATAAACGGAGACGTGGAACGGAACAGGCTTCAGCTGTACCGTTATTTCCGCACCAAAGAGTTCTGCACCTTCTACTATGCGAACAGTTCTCTGGATGTGTCCATCGAGGGCTACGTCGAATCGGTGGAGTGCGATCTGTTCTCGAATGCGGAGATGGCACAGATCTCCATCCTGTGTCCGTTCCCCTACTTCCGTTCGCTATCAGAGATCGTGGCAGATTCCTCGACGGTGTTTTCGGTATTCGTCTTTCCGTTCTCCATCAACATCGACGAGCCGGTCGTGATCTCCACCATCGAGGAGGACAGCGACGGAGCCATCGATGTGTATAACGGGTCAGAATCCGAGACAGGCGCGATCCTCGAGATCGAGTTTGACGCTGACGCTTCGACAATCGAAATCAAGAACACCACGACCGGGGACGATCTGAAGCTGGCGTATACTTTCCAGACCGGGGACAAAGTGATCGTGAACACCAACAAAGGCGCGAAGTCGATTACCCTGATCCGGGGAGGCGTCCTATCGAACATCTTCAGTTCCCTCCAGCAGGGTTCGACTTTCTTCCAGCTCATGATCGGGAACAATCACTTCGAGTATCTTGTGGACGGCATACCGAACGCTGACGATGTGTCCATTATTTTTCGGTATTATAATCTTTATCGGGGTGTGTGATGCGGGACTTATACATTTTCAATTCCGATCTGCAGCTCGTGGGAAGCGTGGACGCGTTCAAATCGCTGATCTGGGCGAAGCGGTATAAAGAGGCGGGGGACTGTGAACTGTACGTTCCGGCGACGCCTGAAAACCTCGCCCTGTGCCGGAAAGGGTATTTCATCCTCCGGGACGACGATGACATGATCTGTCAGATCAAGAGGGTCGAGCTGGACACGGACGCCGAAAACGGGAATTATATCATCGCAACCGGCTACGACGCGAAGCGGATGCTGGATCAGCGTATTGTATGGTCTACCATGACGGCAAACGGAAACGCGGAGGCGTTCGTGCGGTCGATGGTGGACGGCGCGCTCGGCGCGTCTGCCGCGGAGAACCGGCAAATGGTCGATTCTGCCGGACATCTGGTATTCGGTCTCGGGAACGTATCAGGGCTGCCGGAACGGCTGTCCGAACAGGTGTCATACAAGAACGTGGGCGAGAAGATCCGCGAATACTGTATGAAGTTCGGGTGGGGATACCGTGTACGTCTTAGCGGCGGCACGTTGCTCTTTGAGGTTTACAAAGGCGTGAATCGGGCCGGATCCGTTGTATTTTCGGACGATTACGAAAACCTTGCAGCGACAGTCTACGTCGAGGATGAATCCAACATGGGAAACGTCTCCCTGAATGCCGGAGAGGGGCAGGGAGCGGCACGGTTTCGTTGTATTTCCGGTGAGGCCTCCGGAGTGGACCGCTACGAAATATACACCGACGCGCGGGACATATCGAAGACCATAACCTATGAGGAACTGAAAAAGACCTATCCGCTCAGCGGGGCGTCGATCGTCAGTTCCGGAGGCGGGTACGTCTACAGGGTGAATACGCTCGACATTGAGATCCTGGACGCGAGACATCTGGAATGGCTGACGGCAAATTACCCGGAGGGCGAAATTGTTACGGTCGCAGGGGTGGAATGTTACCGGCTCAACGATCTGATCATCGCAGATCTTCCGGGCAGCTCCCCGGACGATGCGGAAAACGTAGAGATTCGTGATGTCATATATATGCCGTACCTGCTGGAACGCGGCTATGAAAAGATGGCGGAGTTCGGGTATGTCACATCCTTCGAAGGGACGATCGAGCCGAACACCACCTTCGCCTACAAAGTCGATTATGATCTTGGCGACATCGTAACGGTCGAAAACGAGTATGGCATCAGCGCGTCGGTCCGGATCTCTGAGATCGTCGAGGTGTGGGATGACAACGGATACTCCGTGGAACCGAAATTTGAAACCATCACAGAGGAGGGATAAAGCATGGCTGATCAGACATTCGGCGTGAACTGCGGGTTCTGGGACGCGATCAATTACGACCGCACATACTCCGCCGACGATATGAACAGGCCGTATTCGAGACTGGTTGCGGACGGTGTTTTCGCCGCAAACGACGGGGCGCCGAGCTCCGATCTGCAGGTTGTGGCCTCCGGAGCCTCCATGAACATCACGGTGCAGAAAGGGCAGGGGATCTTCGCACACAAATGGTTCGAGAACCCATCCTCCCTGCTGATCACCGTTCCGGACAACACTGCCCTTTATTCCCGCATGGACTCCGTAGTCGTGCAGGTGGACAAGCGTACCTCCGGGCGCGTTGGGAATATCGTGTACAGGACGGGAACGCCTGCCCAGAATCCGGAGCCTCCGGCGATCAATACAGTGCAGAACGTCATCGAATACCGGGTAGCAAATATCACGGTCGGCGCGTCTGCGTCATCCGTGTCGCAGGCAGAGATCACGGATCTGCGGGGATCGTCGGAGTGTCCGTGGGTAACGGCATTGATCCAACAGGTATCCACCGCGACGCTCTGGGCGCAGTTTCAGGCAGCATACGCGGCACAGTACGATCAGTACACGTCGGACTATCTCGCTTATGTGGAAGCGCAACGTCAGGCGTGGGAGGATTTCATCCGGACGCTGACCGACGATCTGACCGTTTCGACGAATGTTGTATCCTTCACCTCCGTCTATGAATCCGAGGACGCCGTGAGTGAAATACCGATCAGAATTGCGAGCTATGCGCCGTCAACGGACGTTCTGCAGGTGTTCATCAACGGCTTGCTGGCCACCGGCGGGGGTGACTATACCCTATCCGAAGATGGTACGAAGATCCTGCTCGCGGAGGAACTCGAAGCCGGGCAGACCGTTGTGATGATCGTTTTCAAGTCGATCATCGGGGGCAACATCGAATCCGCAGTATCGCTGATTCAGCGTCTCGACCACAAGATCGACCAGTTTACGGAGGATTCCGGGTGGGTGTCTCTGGCGCTGGAAGGCGCAGTCGAAGCGTGGTCGGATGATATGAAGCCGATGATCCGCATGGTCGGAAATCAGGTCTATCTCCGCGGCTCTGTGAAGGGCGTGGAGGACGCTGGAACGCTGATCGCCACATTGCCAGTCAACAGTAAGCCGGGGGCCGACATTACGTTCCTGAGCGCAGCGGTGGACACGGAGGGCGTCATTTATCCGGTTACGGTCAGGATCGAGGCGGCGAGCGGAGACATCACCGTGGAAGAGGTCGGAACGATCTCCACAGCTGACAGCATCTCGCTGGCATGCTCGTTCCTGGCAAACTACCAGAACAACACGACGATGGTCTTTGCTTATCAGGGATCCGTCGCAACGATGGAGGACCTTCCCGAAGATCCGAACGCTGGGGATGTCTGGACGGTTGAGGAAACCGGAAACGACTACCTCTGGAACGGTGCGGAGTGGGAGCTGTTCTCCCAGGTCATCACCGATCTTCAGATCGATGAAATCATTGATTCCATTTCCTGAGGAGGTAGACTATGGCTGACACACGAATCGAGGCAATCCTTGAGAACATCCTGGGGGCCGACAACGAGATCCTCCCGCCGATGTCCCGGAACGAGAAATTGCTGATCCAGATCATGGAGATGCTGCAGGAGGATATACCGAATACCGTAATCACGAGCACGCAGATCGATACCATCATCAATTCCATTTCTTAAGGAGGAGAGGGAATGAAAAACTATGTGGATGCAAAAGCTTTGCAGGAATACACCACGAAGCTGGTGGCAAAGCTGAAGACTCTTTTCCCCGGTACACCGACCGCTGCGGCGACGGTTGCCGAAATGACCGACCACAGCAAGACCTATGTTTATGTCGGCACAGAGTCCGGTTACACCGCCGGCGACTGGTACTACTGGAACGGCACCGCGTGGACTTCTGGCGGTCCCTTCCAGGCCACATCGATCATCACCGATACCACCCTCGCGGTCACTGGCGAGGCGGCTGACGCGAAGGCCACCGGCGATGCCATTGCGGCTGCGAAGACGGCAGTTCTGAACGCGATGGCTCCGGCGTATAGCCCCTCTGGCACCTATGCGGTCGGCAATTATGTGAACCACAATGGCGCGATCTATCGTTGCACCACGGCGATCACTACGGCTGAAGCCTGGACTGCTGGACACTGGACTGAGGTCCCTCTGGGGACGGATCTGGCGGATCAGGTTGGCGCCTTAAAAGAATCGTTAGACATTCTTGATACCGGATCGGCGACCACAACCACAAAAGCATTAACAAAAGGAAGATTTTATTATCAATATAATTCTATCGGCAACACTCCATCCATCGATGCGTCAGCGGGAAAATATTGTACCGTTGATATTGGAAGAGCGCGAGATGGCGGGAGCATCAAAATAGTTATTGATTCGCTTACATCAAACGCAACCATAGCATCGTTAATCACTGACGATGAAGATAAAATCACTCGCAGATGGGTAACATCGTACATTTGTGTCTTAAATGCTGAAACCAATAAATACGAATGGGACATAACACCGGAAGAAAACGAATACAAAATCTACTTCTCCATTTATGGAGGTAGTGATAGTTGTACTGTTGTAAGCACTCCATCATACTCACTAAAAAGCGTAAATGATGAAACAAAGCAAAACACGGCGGATATAAACGAACTCACAGATGATGTTGATGACCTTGGCGCGTTAATAAATGCCAATACTACTACCGCAACAGGCACATTAACAAAAGGAAGATATATATATTCATCCAACCCTGTAGGAAGCGTTCCTGTGCAAGACTCTACCGGAGGAAAATATTGCATAATCGATACCGGGATTGCGTTAAACGGCGGAACAATAAAAATTTCCATAGACTCAATTACATCAAACCAAACAGTGTCTACACTTTTGACGGATAAAAACGACAAAATCACAGAAAGATGGGTATCATACGATTCTGTACTTCCTGTCAATAAATTCATATTCAATTCTGAAACAAATAAATTTGAAAGCACATTTGAAATAGCCAACGAGACAAAATTATACGTCTCCATCAATGGTGGCAGTGATACTTGTACGATAAATATTACTCCACCGGAAATCGGCGTAAAACCGGAAACATATTATGTTAGTAGCGACGGATCGGACGAAAACAGCGGGTTGAAATCAACACATCCGTTTGCGACGCTTGCAAAAGCTTTGTCAATGAACGCAAAAAACATACATATCTTGTCTGATATTTACGAAGATGTTGTTATAAATAATAGCGTATCGATTTACGGAAACGGTTATACAATTTATGGGGATACGCCATTAACTGTAAGCGCGTATAGTAGTATAGTTCGCGCTCCGTTTGCGGCAGATACGCTCATAACGAACTGCGTTGTAAACAAGACCACGCCCTTAACTGAAACTGTAAGCGGCTCAGAATGGAAGGGAGACAGATATAATATCTGTGTTTATGCGGATGATGAAAAACTCCTTCCTGTGGACAGCATTTTGGACTGTGAAAGCACGCCAAATACATTCACATGGGCGGACGGGTATTTTTACATAAATGCAACCGCTACAAGATATGCGTATTGCAATAAATCAAACATCATCACCGTTTTATCAGGAAGTGTAGTCATTAACAACCTGATTGCAAAACACGCGTATTCAGATATTATTTCTGCATCTAATTGCGCGCTTGAAATGAACGGATGTATTGTTTGCGGATCAGTTAATTTTAACTGCATCAGCATGGAAAACGGTGAACTTGTTGCGCGAAACGTCGAGGTCGAAAAATCGTGGAACGACGGGATCAATACACATGGTAGAGGAAACTCCACCATCGTCGATTGCTATTGCCACGATTGTTCCGATGATGGCATTTCACAGCACGATAATACAACCGGAACCATTATTGGCGGCGAGTTTTGCCGATGCGGCAAAGGTGGTATTTCGTCACCCATCAATTCCGCAAAAGTGGATATCTACAATGCGTATGTCCATGACAACGACGGTTCTGCGTCATACGGCATCTATGCCAGTAACTCAAGCGGAGTTACACAGACCGTCCGCATCTGGAACTGCGTTATTAAGGATAACCGCATAGGACTTAAGATTGTTGGGCATCAGATCCTTGCATACGGAAACAAACTGTCTGGCAATACGACGAATGTTTCGACAGAAAGTGGTGGCACGGTAACGTATCTGGATTAAAGAATAACTTTGAGTCACCAACTCTCAGACCCGGAATTGCCATCTTTTGACACAAAAACGCCCGTCAGCGGATAACTGACGGGCGGATGGCTTTGCATTTTACCTGTACTTATTGTACGAGTTCTTCACGGTCTGCTGATCGACGAGAACATACTGCATCGTGGTGTTGATGTTTTCGTGGCCGAGCAGCTGCTGGACTTCCTCGAGGGGCATCCCGTGGCTGATCAGATCGGTTGCGAGGGTCCGGCGGAACTTGTGAGGGTAGGCGCAATCTACCTTCGCTTTGTCCGCGATGGACCGGAGCAGCTTCCGGACGCCGCCGGGCTTCATTCTGTCCGACCTCTTCCCGATGAACAGAGCGGGCAGATCGTCCGTGCGGGAGTCCAGATAGTCCTTGATCAGCATGGCCGAGAGCCGGTCGATGTACACCATCCTCTCCTTCTTGCCCTTGCCGAAGACCTTGATCTCCCGGTTGACCAGATCGATGTCGTCCCGGTTCAGCTGGCAGATCTCGCTGATCCGGCACCCGGTGGCCTCGAGGAGGGACAAGAGCGCCCGGTTCCGGACTTCGGAGCATCGGTCCCCGCGGACGATGTCGCAGTTGTTGTGGAGTCTGTAGATGTCGGACTTGGAGTAGACATCCTTGACCTTCTTCTCGCATCGGATCCGGCCGATATTCTTCATCGGGTTCCTGTCGATGATGTCTTCATTGTGGAGCCACTTGAAGAACGAGGCGAGGTCGCTCCGCTTGTCTTCCAGCGTTGTGTCGCAGTTTCCGTTCGCCTTGCAATGTTCCAGATAGCTGCGGATGTGGTAGACGGAGACGCGGGAGACGGGCATCTTGCAATGGTCAAAGAACTTGCGGATATTGTATTCGTAGTGTGATATGGTTTTTGGCGTTCTTCCTTCGATTCTCAGCGCGGACAGGTACGCTTTGATAACGTCAGAGTTTTCTTCGTATTCAATCGGCTGGATTTTGTCATCGATCTCATAGTTTCCGGCTACATCTCCGGCTATTTGTGAAGCTATAGCTGCATGATCCGGACTGAGTGACTGCATAAATCCGCATGACATCTCGCTCAGCATCTGCGTTTTCTTCGATTCTGACATATACTATCCTCTTTCCTCGCTGTCTTCGGATACATCGACCTCGATGTACTCCATGATGTCGTTCGGCTGGCAGTGCAGCAGGCGGCAGATCGTGTCCACGGTGTTCGTGGTGATCGGATCTCCGTGCCGGAGCCGTGAGATCACGCTGTTGGGGAGCTGCTTCTCTTTCAACAGCCGGTATGAACTCCATCCTGCGTCAGCCAGCTTTTTCAAGACGTCTTTGAAAATGATCATAGGGAGTCACCTCCTTCCGGGACATGCCCTTGTGATGATTGACGGAGACGGATTTCGGTTTCAGACACGCTTTTCACCTCCTGATTGTATTATACACCATTAAAGGTGCATAGTCAAGAGGGCAGGAGAAAAAATCTTTTTCAGGAGGGCAAAAAATGTCACGCATTTCCATGATCAAAGACGCGCTCTGCTTCGCGCTGGGTGCGGTCGGGGCGTTCATCTCCGCATTCTTCGGGGGCTGGGACGCCGCGCTGACGACGCTGATGATCTTCATGATCATCGACTACGCGACGGGGATGATCGTCGCGGCGGTTTTTCACCGGTCCGAGAAGACGGCGGACGGTACGCTCGAGAGCCGGGCCGGGTGGAAAGGATTATGCCGGAAGGGAGCTTCCCTGCTGGTGGTGCTGATCGCCTGCCGACTGGATCTTCTGATGGGGACATCGTTCATCCGGGACACGGTGGTGATCGGGTTCATCGCAAACGAGACGATCTCCATCGTGGAGAACGTCGGTCTGATGGGCGTGCCGATCCCGCGGGTGATCGTCTCGGCAATCCATGTGCTGAAGGTCAAAGCGGACGCCGCGGCGGACAAGATCGAGAAGCCGGAGGAAACGAAGCCGCCCGATGATAAGTGGAGAGAAGATCTGGATGATCCGGAGGGCTGAATGATGAATATGCCTTTTGCATCCAAGTTCCGCGTCGTCAGTCCCTACGGACTGCGCACCGATCCGATCACCGGTGAGGCGGGATGCTGGCACGGGGGCGTCGATCTGGTCTCGGACGACCGGAACGTGCGCGCGGTGATCAGCGGCACCGTTCTCAAATCGCGCTGGGCGCCGAATCTCGGAGACGGAGACCATACATACGAGTGGGGCAACTATGTTTCGATCGGCGGGGACGACGGCATGATGTGCTACTACTGCCACCTTGACGAACGCAAGGTCGAGCAGGGACAGCGCGTCACGGCCGGACAGATCATCGGCATCGAAGGAAATACCGGACGGAGCACAGGAATACACCTCCATTTCGAGGTGCGGAATTATGTGAGCCGTCAGGTGGATCCCTGCGCGTACATCGGAATCCCGAACGAGGTCGGGTTTATCTGGACGCCTGAGGATCCGTGGATCGCCCAGGCGCACGACTGGAGCCGGGAGGCCGTGGACTGGTGCGTCCGGCGCGGGATTTTGAAAGGACGCGGAGGGGACGATTACGCGCTCGGTGAGCCCATTACGCGCGAGGAACTGTGCGTAATGTTCTTCCGGTCGAAAGAAGTCCTGTGAACAAAATGTAAATCCAGTCTCGGATTGAGGGGAAAGCAAAACTTGCAAGCAGTGCATCTTACACGTAAAATGCGAAAATCCGGGAAAAATGTCCCGGATTTCAGGCTTGTTGGGGAACGCCCCAATCCCTTTGATCTCCTTCGGAGAGCTGCGCGATTCTGCGGAATCGCTTAAAAAGACAGACGTCTGAAAAAATACGAGAGGGGAACTGAATTGATTCTTGTGAGAGGAGAATAGAATTGAGAGACACCTCTCACAAAAAACGGAGCCAGCAGAAATTAAGTTCTGCTGGCTCTGTTCGTGTTGCATTTCCGTGTTGCATTGAGGTGTAAAGGGATTCCGAAAACTGAAATCTGTTTCAGCTCGGAAGGGGATTTTAGTAAATTATAAATGAAAACCGGCGGTTTTGAGTGGTGATTTTGTGTAAATCTTGCTCAAAAACTGCCGGTCTTTCGCATCGGAGTGACTGGATTCGAACAAGTGAAAACAAAATCGGGGAAGGGTTGATTTCATTGGGGTTTCGGAGGGTGCATCACTTGGCGTGTTGCATATCGTGTTGCAGGGTTTCCAGCCGGTCATTGAGGGACGCGGTGATCTCCTGATCCCGGTCCTTCATGATGTGGCCGTAGACCGAATGGAGCATATTCGTGGTGGTGTGCCCCATGCGCTTCATGATGTACTGATCCGGCGCGCCGATGGCGATCAGCAGGCTGGCGTAGTAATGTCTGAGATTATGGAAGTGGATGTCCAGGCCGCGGCGTTTGGCTGCCCGCGCAAAACCGCTGGTGAGATACGCGGGATGCACGGGCTTATAATCCGGAGGCAGGGCGAGGAGCTTCTCGATCAGCCACGGGGGACACTCGACGTTCCGGGTAGATTCGTAGGTCTTGGTCCGTTCCTCGATGATCCACTCACCGTCCGCGTTCTGGCTCATGCTCCTGCGGACGCGGAGCTGGTTGTGCTCCCTGTCCACGTCTTCCGGAAACCGGAGCGCGGCGATTTCTCCGCGCCTGAGTCCGCACGTCGCGGCGATCAGGACGGGGATCTCCAGTCGGGTATCCTTCAGATCGTCCAGCAGGCCGACGAGCTCCTCTTCCGTCGGGATGTTCATCTCCTTTTTGCGCTTGGCCGGGAGGTTCACGTCAAAGCGGATGTCCGGGACGGCGGTGCGGATCGAAGTGAGGATCATTCCCCACACGTTCCGGATCGACTTCGGAGCGAGGCGGCGGGATTCCACGTTGATCTCGGCCTGCACGGTGAGATTTGTGAGATCCCGGATGCGGATCCCCATGATCCCCTGAAAATACCGCGCGCGGTAGCCTTTGTATTCGCGGATGGTTTTCGGGGCGAGGACGTTCTCGTTGGTGCTGATGTAGCTGTCGATGGCCTCTCCGGCCGTCATGAGGGCCGGAGTATGCTGTTTGCGGATTCCGAGCTCGATCTCCCGCGCACGGTTCGCGGCGAGGCGGTCGGCTTCTTTTTTGGTATCGGCTGTAAAACTTTCATAGATGCGTTTCCCGTCCGGGCCTCTGCCGACGTAAAGCTGATTGCGCCAGCGGCCGGAGGGGAGCTTCTTTGCTTCTGACATTATTTCGATCCTTTCTGTTTACAGCACGGAAATGCAAGGGGGATTCTATAGACTTATCCGCAGGGATACGGTATAATGATAGAGGAACAGGACGGCGGGCGTTCGTGGGCTTTCGCCTGTGCGTTACACCTTCCGGGGATCACTCCCCGGCCTTTTTTTATTTCAGACGGTCTTTTCATCCGCATCCACCGCAGTGGCCGCAGTTGGTATATCCCCATGAGAGCCAGGTCTCGGGGTCGTCGGTAGTGGAGTAGTTCTCGGGTTTAATCTTTTTGACGTCGCCGCATCCGGGTTTGTGGATCTTGTGTGAGCTCGTGTTCAAAACATATTGTTCCGTTATTTCGTGTTCATACGTTTCGAAAAACGGGTAAAAATCATCCGGTTGCTCCTGTGCGCCGGTAAAATCCCGCTCGGGCGTCCACGTCCGGATGGGATCCGATTCCGGTTCGGAGAGGGACGCAGCCTCTTCGGAGATCGGTTCGGCGGCAGGAGGCTCCGGCTGAGGCGCGGGTGCGGGTTCGGTTTCCGGCTGGGTGGGGGAGTCTTCGATTTGATACAGGCTCAAAGCGTTCGTCTCTTCGGATTCAACGGCGCGGGACGGTTCGGTTTCGGCGGCGTCTTCGGCATTGGAATTGTTTCCGGAGAACGGAAGCACAAAAATCACGAAAAAGAGAACTGTGAAAACCGCGAGCAGCATAAGGTTGATTTTGTGTTTCTTTTTTGTTGGTTTCTGCAAACGAGTTGGCGGATTTTTGGCAAAAACCGGAAGATTCTGCGCGCGGACGGGAAGATTCTGCGCGCGGACGGGAAGATTCTGCGCGCGGACGGGAAGATTCTGTTCGGAGAATGGGATAAAGCGTCCAGTTTTCGGGTCGTAATAGCCGTTGGGCCGGTTATTAGGCATATCGGGGGAACCTCCTTTATAATCGTGTTTGGGCGGCGACGGCGAGGCCGAGGATGCGGACGGTTTCCAGTTCCTCGCCGACATACATGAAAGGCTGAAAGGCCGGATTGTCGGGGACGAGCATGAGCTTGTGCTTATCCGGGTCGAAGAAAACCCGCTTCAGCGTCGCCTCGTCATCGATTAGGACGGCGGCGATCCTCCCGTTCTCGACAACGGGCATTTCCCGGATAAAGACAAGGTCGCCGTCGCGGATGCGAGGGAGCATACTGTCCCCCTTTGCGATCAGGGCGTAATCACAGACAAGCTCCTCCGATACGGACACCCAGACCTCCCGCTGTTCGTCGGCAAAGATCGGCTTCCCGCAGGCAATCTCCCCGAGCATGGGGATTTTTTTCTTTTTAACCGGAAGCAGGCTGGGGACAGTATCATCCTCCGGTTCGGACCGGAGATCGTCCACGCTCACCTCCAGGGCAGCCGCGGCGAAAGCAAGCTCCTCATCCGTGGGGAGAGTCTTTCCCTGCTCCCAGTCAAGCCAGCGTTTCCCGGGTACGCCAGCCAGATGCGCCGCCTGCACGGTGCGGAGCCCGGCAAGCTTGCGGTAATGCTTCAGGTTCTGGGCGACAGAGAGGGACGGCGCCGGACCAGCAGCGGAATCCCGCCCGAGGAGGTAGTCAACGGAGACGTGGAAATAGTCGGCGATGCGGGAGAGGGTCTTAAAGTCAGGCTCCCTTTTGTCGGTTTCCCATTGGCTGTAAGTGTTTTGGGCAACACCAAACATTGAGCACATCTCTGTTTGGGTCAAACCAGCCTTGTTTCGTAACTGTTTGAGCCGTTCCATGATGAACCTCCGGCGCGTAAATCTTTTCTTGATTATATATCACAATTTGTGATGAATCAAGAGGTATCGCAAAAAGTGATAAAATTTTCGGAAACCCCTTGACAAATCACTTTTAGAGATATATAATAGGCAACAAGCAAGGATTAACTCGCTTTGAGATAGGAGGTAGAGCGGTTTGAGATTAAGAGAACGCAGAGAGAGCTTGAAGATCAGCCAAATTGAGCTTGCAGAAAAAGTTGGTGTAACTCAAAACACGATAAGCCAATGGGAAACCGGTTCCCGCCGTCCGAACATCGACATGCTCGTGAAGCTGACCGAGGTTTTCGGGTGCACGGCGGACGAGCTGCTCGGGATCGAACGGAAGAAGCCGGATCCGGAGGACGAGACGCCCCGGACGCGGGAACAGGAGATCTCCGTCCGGATGTCCGAGGCATTCGCCGACGCGCGGAAGAGACAGGAGGCGTGAGCGATGCAGAGCACAGCAAGAGACCGGCGGACGGGGCAGTACAAGCAGATCGCTCCGCGCGGGACACCGGCGAAGAAGAGCACGGCGGAGATCCACCGGGAGTCCGGGGTGATCACCGAGAACA
>Ga0310691_10004592_pt1 | contig 15459 bp, 9 predicted proteins | sample 176DNAGHGlowgp2_FD_203887 | JGI IMG/M metagenome (GOLD analysis project Ga0310691, IMG submission 203887) | Sheep rumen microbial communities from Palmerston North, Manawatu-Wanganui, New Zealand - 1766 DNA GHGlow gp2 (v2) (version 2) | ecosystem: Host-associated > Mammals > Digestive system >...
TGCGGCCCAGTGCCAGCAGGTCAGGCTGCTCCACGTCGAAGGTCAGCAGCTCGTTCAGGAGTTTAGGGTGTAGAGTGTAGAGTGTAGAGTTTGCTACCGCTGTGGATTGCTGTGCGGTAGCAAACTCTTCACTCTTCACTCTTAACTCTTCACTATAAATCAGTCCGTGCTTCAGCATCTCAGCATAGCCCGAGAGGATGTTCTCCCTGTCGAGAGTCTTAAGGAATACCGCGTCGAGAATGACGGAGGAGGCATTGCGGAAGACGCCTATCTCGTTCTTCAGGCCTCCGAAGTTGATGCCCGTCTTGCCGCCCACGCTGGCATCGACCATGGCCAGCAGCGTCGTAGGGATGTTGATGAGGCTCATGCCCCGCTTGAAGGTGCTCGCGGCAAAGCCCCCCAGGTCAGTGACCATGCCGCCGCCCAGGTTGATGAGCAGCGAGTGACGACTGGCCCCCAGCCGCTGTAACTCATTCCACACATGGGTGAGCGTTGCCAGCGTCTTGTGCTCATCGCTGGCCCCAATCACAATCTTCTCCACTCCCTTCATGCAGTCGAAGCCTGCCACCACGGGCAGGCACAGCTGTTCGGTGGTATCGTCGACCAGCACGAATCTGCGGTCGGCACCACACTCCCGGATGGCCTCTGTGAGCGCCTGCTCCAGGTTCTCTGACAATATGACTTTCTGTTCTTCCATCGTTTTTGTGGGGGCAAAGGTACGAATAAGCGAGGGAAAAGCAAAAGAAAAACCCTTTTTTCTTTTCTTTTCCGAGCGAAAGTACCTTCGACGTCAGTCAAAGGTACGAATAAGCGAGAGAACAGCAAAAGAAAAATGTTTTTTTCTTCTTCTATTCTTAAACTTTTCACGTTGCGTTGCGTCATAGTTAACAGAAATGCAATAAAAATCAATCCCAATGAAACGATTTCTACTCCTGACGGCCGTGATGCTGCTGACGGCCCTCTCAACAAGCGCGCAACGCGTCATCAGCGGCACCGTGGTAGACAAGGACACGAAGGAAGCCGTCATTCAGGCCACTGTGTCGTTGCTCAAGCCCGACAGCACGCTGGTGCAGAACGCCGTTACTGACCTCGACGGCCAGTTCCGTGTCACCGCTCCTGCTGACGGACGCTATGTGCTCCGCATCAGCAGTGTGGGCTACACGTCGCACCTGCGTAACATCACCATGGCTGGCGAGCCGTTGGCCGTTGGCACCGTCACACTGTCAGCTGATGGCATTGTGCTGAAGGCAGCCACCATCACGAAGAACCAGACACGCATGTACTCCAAGGAGGACACCATTATATATAACGCGGGCGCGTTTAAGACCCCTGAAGGCTCTGTCATCGAGGAGCTGGTGAAGCGTCTGCCGGGTGCCGAGGTGGGCGATGATGGCAAGATTACCATCAATGGCAAGGAGGTGAAGAAAATCAAGGTCGACGGCAAGGAGTTCCTCACTGGCGACACGCAGACTGCCATGAAGAACCTGCCCACCAGCATCGTGGAGCGCGTGAAGGCCTACGACGAGAAGAGCGACCAGGCTCGCATCACTGGCATTGACGACGGCGAGGAGCAGACAGTGCTCGACTTCGGCCTGAAGCAGGGCATGAACCGTGGCTCCTTTGGCAATGTCGACCTGGGCATCGGTACGGAGAAGCGCTATACAGCCCGCCTGATGGGCATGAACTTCAAGAACGGCCTGCGCATCATGGGCTTTGCCAATGCCAACAACGTGGGCGACCGCGGCTTCGGTGGCGGTGGTCCTGGCGGTGGCTTCGGCGGTGGTGGCGGCGGTGGCCTGCGTGCTCCGAAGATGGCTGCTTTTAACCTCAACTACGAGAAGGAGAACCTGTTGCGCGTAGATGGTGGCGTGAACTGGAGCCACTCCAACAGCGATGTGTGGAACCGCACGGCCACCGAGAACTTCGTCTCAAGCACCGGTGCCTTCAGCAACAGCATCAGCCAGAGTTTCTCAAGGGCCAACTCTTGGAGCGGCAACATGCGCATTGAGTGGACGCCCGACACCCTGTGGAACATCCACTTCCGTCCAAACTTCAGCTTCAGCAAGAATGACTCCAAGTCGCAGAGCATCTCGGCATCCTTCCGTAACAATCCCTACGACTATGTGAACTACACCCTCAGCACGCGTGGTAGCCTGCAGCAGGCCATCGAGCTGATGCGCCGGGCAGAGTATGCCAATGACTCGCTCGTGGTGAATAGCCGTGACAACGGCTCGCTCAGCTACAGCGACAACAACCGCTTTGGTGGCGACCTGCAGATCAATCGCAGGCTCAGCTCCAGTGGCCGCAACATTGCCCTGCGTCTCAGTGGCAGCTATTCTGACAGCGAGTCGCAGCAGCTCTCGTTGCAGGATGTCAACCTCTACCAGACCACGATGATGCTCTACGACTCCACCTATAGCGAGTATTTCCGCAACCGCTATAACCTGACACCCTCGACCAACTACAACTACGGTGCACGCCTGACCTACAGCGAACCCATCGCCCGCCAGACCTACCTGCAGTTCAGCTACGACTTCCAGTACCGTTATCAGAAGAGCGACCGCACCACCTACGACTTCAGTGAGTGGCCCACACGCCTGGTGGCTGATGGCGGACAGTTTGCCATCGACGACTTCAGCCTGCGTTATCGTACATGGGATCCCAACCTGACGCGCCTGCGCAATGGTGGTGACATGGAAGACTATCTGGACAATTCGCTGAGCCGCTACTCTGAGTACAAGAACTTCATCCATACCGCTGAGGTGATGCTGCGCGTGGTGCGTAAGAACTATAACTTCAACGTGGGCATCCAGGTGGTGCCGCAGACGTCGAAGTTCACCTATCGCTACCTTGGCGTGGACTATGGCACCACCACACGCAATGTGGTGAACTGGAGCCCCACGGCCAACTTCCGCTACAAGCTGGGCGACCAGGGACAGCTGCGCTTCCAGTATCGTGGCAACACCAGTCAGCCCTCGATGACCGACCTGCTGGCCATCACCGACGACAGCGACCCCCTGAACATCACCGTGGGTAACGCCGGTCTGAAGCCGTCGTTCACACAGAACTTCAGCCTGCGCTTCAACAACTACTATCCCAAGCACCAGCGCTTTGTCTTTGCCAACCTCAGCTTCTCAACCACCAGCAACTCTGTCACCAGCAAGGTCGTCTACAACCCGCTGACCGGTGGCCGCACCTCTACCCGCGACAATATCAACGGCAACTGGAACACTCGTGGCGAGCTGATGTTCAACACCGCACTCGACACCCTGGGACGCTTCAACATGAACTCGCGCACCACGGTTGCCTATACCCACAGCGTCAGCTATCTCGATGCCAACCGTGACGGCAGCATCATGAAGAACGCCGTCAACGAGACCGTGCTGGGCGAGCGTCTGGGCTTCAGCTATAGGAACGACTGGTTTGAGTTTGAGCCTAACGGAGCTGTGAACTACACCTTCGGCCGCAACAAACTGCAGGCACAGGGCAATCAGGACACCTGGAACTTCAGCTATGGCTTCAACACCACGGCACAGCTGCCCTGGGGCATGCAGCTCACCACCAACCTGAACATGACCAGCCGTCGTGGCTTCAGCGATGAGTCGATGAACACCAACGAGCTGATATGGAATGCACAGATAGCCCAGTCGTTCCTCAGGGGCAAACCACTCAGTGTCCGCCTGGAGTTCTACGACATCCTCGGTCAGCAGTCCAGCTTCACCCGCACCCTGAACGCCATGATGCGCAGCGACTCTGAGTCAAACGCCATCAACAGCTATGTCATGCTCCGTGTCAACTATCGTCTCAACCTGTTTGCCGGCATGGGCAACATGGGCAACATGGGCGGCGGTCGCGGCGGTCGCGGCGGCAGTGGTGGCTTTGGCGGTGGACGCGGTGGTCGCGGTGGCGGTGGCTTCGGAGGTCCCGGCCGCTTCTAAGGAAGTGAATAGTGAAATGTGACGAGTGGGAGGCCGTGAAACGTCTCCCACTTGTTATTTTGCAAAAATTAGCAGCTGTTTATGCCTCAATTACAAATTATTTGCGTACTTTTGCAGTCAAAATAGACACCAAACAAAAAAAGCAATGAAGAACTTAGACTGGGCCAACCTTTCGTTTGGCTACATGAAGACCGACTACAACGTGCGTTGCTACTATCGCGACGGCAAATGGGGCGAGATTGAGGTCTGCTCCGACGAGTACCTGAAACTGCACATGGCTGCCACCTGCCTGCACTATGGCCAGGAGGCCTTCGAGGGCCTGAAGGCCTATCGGTGCAAGGACGGCAAGGTGCGCCTGTTCCGTGTCGACGAGAATGCAGCACGCCTGCAGAGCACCTGCCGTGGCATCATGATGCCCGAGGTGAGCACCGAGTTGTTTACTGAGATGGTGAAGAAGGTGGTGCGCCTCAACCAGGAGTGGATTCCCACCTACGAGAGCGGCGCCACGCTCTATGTCCGTCCGCTGCTCATCGGCACCAGCGCACAGGTGGGCGTGCACCCCGCCAAGGAGTACTGCTTCCTCATCTTCGTCACACCCGTTGGACCCTATTTCAAGGGAGGCTTCGCCGCCAACCCCTACGTCATCATCCGCGACTACGACCGCTCGGCACCGCTCGGCACCGGTAAGTACAAGGTGGGTGGCAACTACGCTGCATCGCTCTTTGCCAACAACCTGGCACATGAGAAGGGATATGCTTGCGAGTTCTACCTCGACGCCAAAGAGAAGAAGTACATGGACGAGTGTGGCGCAGCCAATTTCTTCGGCATTAAGAACAATACCTACATCACGCCGAAGTCTACGTCCATCCTGCCCTCCATCACCAATAAGAGTCTGATGCAGGTGGCTGAGGACCTGGGCATGAAAGTGGAGCGCCGTCCCATCCCCGAGGAGGAACTGGAGACCTTCGAGGAGGCTGGTGCCTGTGGCACGGCTGCCGTCATCAGCCCCATCAGCTACATCGATGACCTGGACACCGGTAAGCGCTACAGCTTTGGCGACAAGCCCGGCCCCATGTCGAAAAAACTCTTCGACACCTTGCGCGGCATCCAGTATGGCGAGATTGAAGACAAGCACGGCTGGACCACCGTCGTCATCGAATAGTAAAGCCTCCCCAAGCCCCTCCCTAGGAGGGGATGTTCTGATAGATAAAGGGCTGAGGGGGCATTAGTAATCAATATGTAACCAACATCCCTCCCTTGGGAGGGCTTTGGTGGGCTTAGATATGTCAAAAGGAAAACTGGCGAAGTTCGCCGACATGGAGACCTACAGGAACGTCTTTCAGTACCCTTATTCGGTAGTGAGCGACGTTCCCTTTGCCATGCGTGGCCAGTGGCGCCAGCAGTATTTCCATAACGACAACCCCATCATTCTGGAGCTGGGGTGTGGCAAGGGCGAATATGCCGTGGAGCTGGCCAAGGCTCATCCTGACCGTAACTATATAGGTGTTGACATCAAGGGAGCCCGCATGTGGACGGGGGCTACGCGAGCCTTGCAGGAGGGCATAGCGAATGTAGCCTTCCTGCGCACGAACATCGAGATTATCGACCGCTTCTTCGCTCAGGACGAGGTGCAGCAGATTTGGCTCACCTTCAGCGACCCACAGATGAAGAACCCCCGCAAGCGTCTCTCCTCAACCTACTTCCTGCAGCGCTATCGTCGTTTCCTTCAGGATGGTGGCCTCATTCATCTCAAGACCGACTCCAACTTCCTCTTCACCTACACCACCTATGTGGTGCAGCACAATCACCTGCCCCTCGTTGCCCATACCGACGACCTCTACGGCACCACTGTGCCCGACGGTTTCCCCGACGTCCTGCCCGCACAGCTCGCTGAGGCCGCAGCCATCCAGACCTATTATGAGCAGATGTGGCTCGACCGTGGACTCAACATCAAGTATGTGCAGTTCAGGTTACCCCGTGAAGGCAGCCTGCAGGAACCCGATGTCGAGATTGAGCTGGACGATTACCGCAGCTACCACCGTACGAAGCGCAGCAGCCTTTCGACCAGCAAATGACAAGTGTAGAGCGATATTTAAAAACGAAGAATATGAACAAAGATAGCATGAGCAGGTTTCCCACGATGGTGAAGGCACTGGTATTGCTTTTTGCCTTTCACTTGTCTCTCGTCACTTCTTCGGCACAGGAACTCGTGGTGACCGTCGACACCGTAGGACAGTTGGGCACTCGGTTGCCTGACAGCCTGCGCTTCTCCATGACCGAGCTGAAGATTACAGGTCCGTTGGGAGGCAGTGATATGAAGCTGTTGCAGAGCATCCTGAAGAATCCTCGGCAGAAGAAGGCCACCGACAAGGTGCTTACCTCCATTGACCTCTCGGAGGTCAGTGTGCAGGAGAGCCGTGGCAGCTTCCACACGAAGGCTGACATGCTGCCCGCCAGTATGTTCCTTGGTTGTAAGAACCTTGAGCGTGTCGTCCTGCCCGCCGCCTTGACAGAGGTGAGCATCAGCTGTTTCAGTGGCTGTGTCAACCTCAAGGAGGTAGAGCTGCCCGAGACCATCCGCCTCATCGGCCGTTATGCCTTCAATGGCTGTGTCAGCCTGAAGGAGCTGAAGCTGCCCGCCGGTGTGACCACCATCGACAAGCATGCCTTCGACGGCTGTGTGAGTCTGAGCGACATTGAGATACCCGAAACCATGGAAATGATTGACGAGGATGCCTTTGCCGGCTGTAAGGCACTGGAGCGCATAGACCTGCATCATACCTCGCTCAAGTCAATCAAGGCTGAGAGCTTTGCACGCTGCGAGCGCCTGGAGAGCGTGTCGCTGCCCCCGTCGGTGGTGTCCATTGGCAACGAGGCGTTCAAGGGTTGTACGGCACTGGAGAGCATACTGATGCCCGAGGCCATCAGCGAGATAGGCAACAGCGCCTTTGAGCAGTGCCAGAGTCTGAAGTCGATTGAGATGACGTCTGCCACTGTCATCGGCAGCGATGCCTTCCGTGGCTGCATCTCATTGGAGTCGGTAGATGTGGAACAGGTGAAAAAGATTGGCAACAGCGCCTTCAGAGATTGCTCGAGCCTGAGCACCGTGACCCTCAATGGCAACCTCAGCGCCGTTGGCGCCGAGACCTTCATGGACTGCTCCAGCCTGACCACCGTCACGTTGCCGACAACGGTGAAGACGCTCGGCACGCGTGCTTTCTTTAACTGCAAGTCGCTCTCAGGCATTGAGTTGCCTGAAGGACTGACGCGCATCAATGACCATGCCTTCGAGAACTGTGCCTCGCTGCATCACATCTTCATACCTGCTATGGTGAAGCAGCTGGGCAGCGACACCTTCGAGAACTGCTCATCGCTCGACAGCGTCGTTGTCAAGGGCTTTGTTGAGAAATTAGAGAGCGACGTGTTCCGCTACTGTCACTCGCTGCGCACCGTCATCCTGCCTATCTCGGTGAAGAGCATTGGCGACAATGCCTTCGAGGAGTGCACCATGCTGTCCGACATCAACCTGCCCATCTCTGTCACCAGCATCGGTGACAATGCCTTCGACAAGTGCGCCTCACTGTCGTCGGTCGTCATTCCGGCCGCCTGCACGCAGATTGGCAGTGCCACCTTCCGTGAGTGCACGGGTCTGCAGCGTGTCGAGGTGTCGGCAGCCATGAAGAAGATTGGGGGCAACGCCTTTGCCAAGTGCGTGTCACTACGCGAGGTTGTCATGGGTTCGCCCCTGCCGCCCAGCATCTCGCATAGCAGTTTCAAGGGTGTGGTGCAGGGAGCCTGTAAGTTCATCGTGCCCAAGGGCGCCAAGGCAAACTACCACAACGAAAAGTCATGGAAAAAGATGACAAACATCGTTGAGAGTGAATAGCCTAATTTAGTTTAGAGTTTAGAGTTTAGAGTTTAGAGTGTAGAGTTTGCTACCGCTCTATTAGTGTAGAGTTTAGAGTGTAGAATGTAGAGTTTGCTACCGCCGTCCCATCAAGGTGAAGGTATAGCGGTAGCAAACTCTACACTCTACACTCTACACTCTACACTCTACACTCTACACTCTACACTCTACACTCTACACTCTACACTTTAATAGTTCTCAGCCTTCACCTGGAAGTAGGCCTGTGCGTGGTTGCACACCGGGCACTCCTCGGGAGCCTTCTTGCCGATGACGATGTGTCCACAGTTGGAGCACTGCCAGATGACGTCCTCGTCTCTTGAGAACACACACTCCTTCCTGACGTTGTCAAGCAGCTTGCGGTAGCGCTCCTCGTGCTCCTTCTCGATGCGGGCCACGCCCTCCATCTTCTCGGCTATCTCGTCGAAGCCCTCCTCGCGTGCCTCGCGTGCCATGCGCTCGTACATGTCCGTCCATTCAAAGTTCTCGCCCTCGGCGGCAGCCTCCAGGTTGGTGGCCGTGTCGCTCACCTTCCCGCCGTTCAGGTACTTGTACCACAGCTCGGCATGCTCCTTCTCGTTGGCAGCCGTCTCCAAGAAGATGTTAGAAATCTGTACATAGCCATCTTTCTTGGCCTTCGATGCGAAGAACGTGTACTTGTTCCTGGCCATCGACTCTCCGGCGAAGGCTTCCTGCAGGTTCTTCTCCGTCTTTGTTCCTTTTAAGCTTTTCATTGTTTTTTTTATTATATGTGAATAATCAGGCTGACTGTCTTGTCCTCAGCATCTGTCATGAGGCAAAGGTTCTGCAAAGATAGCTATTGTTTTCACAACTTCCAAAAATAATCCGAAGTTTTTTTGAAATTTATCCTCCGAATCGCTTGGCGGTTCGGTTTTTTGTTCGTATCTTTGCCACGTTAATGGCAAACCGCTATGGAAGAGGAAGAAGGACGTTACATCAATCCCTACACCGACTACGGCTTTAAGTATCTTTTCGGTACCGAGCCCAACAAGGAGTTTACCCTTGCGTTGGTCAATGCACTGCTGAAGGGTAAAGAGGTCATCAAGAGTCTGACGCTGCTGCCCAATGAGCAGCTCGGCGACACGAAGGACGACCGTCGTTCGGTGTTCGATGTCTATTGCGAGAACGAACAGGGCGACAAGATTATCATCGAGATGCAGAAGGCCGACCAGCAGTATTTCAAGGACCGCAGCATCTACTACTCGTCGTTCCCTATTCGCCAGCAGGGCATTAAGGGGCGATGGCGCTTTGGTCTGAAGGCTGTCTATACTATCGGCATCCTCGACTTCGTGTTCGACGAGGACAAGGACGATGAGGAGTACTACCACCATGTGGTGAAACTCATGGATGTGGAGAAAAAAGAAATCTTTTACGACAACCTCACCTACATCTACTTGGAGATGCCGAAGTTCAAGAAGACGGAGTCTGAGTTGCAGACGCTCTTCGACAAGTGGCTCTATGCCCTGAAGAACCTTCCCCGCCTGTTGGAGCGTCCGGCTGCTCTGCAGGAGCGTGTCTTCAAGAAGTTCTTCAAGGTGGCCGAGATAGCCAACCTGAACAAAGACGACTATGCCAAGTATGTGGAGAGCGAGAAGATATACTACGATCTTGACGGTGCCTTCCGCTCAGCCGCCCACAGCGGGTTCAAGCAGGGAATGAAAAAAGGGATAGCCCAAGGCTTGGAGCAAGGTATGGCCCAAGGCTTGGAGCAAGGTATGGCCCAAGGCTTGGAGCAAGGCCGTATGAACGAAAAACGCGATACCGTGAGGCGGCTGCAGCAGCTGGGACTCTCAGTTGGGCAAATAGCCCAGGGCATAGGCATGACTGAGCAAGATGTGCAGGGCCTGATGCAACAGACCGATTGATGCATGTTGACGCCGTGCCGCCCATTGACCGCATTGCCTCATTTGCCTATTTACCGAGCATAGCTGTGTGCGCATGCGAGAGTACTATCTCTCATGCATTGTAAAGGAATAAGAAAACAAACATAACCTGCGCTCGGCTCTGCCTCAAGTTTCCTTCGGAAACCTGCAGCTAAGCCGAGCGCAAAAGAATGGTTATGGTCAGTTGTGGAACACCAGCCCGTCGCCGAACTCGTCGATGACGATGGGGCGCTCGCGGCTCACCTCGTCGGCCAGCAGTTTCCTTGACAGGTCGTTCAGCACATAGTGCTGTATGGCGCGCTTCACCGGGCGTGCACCCATGTCGGGGTCGTAGCCCTCCCTGGCTAGCCACTTCACGGCGTGGTCGGTCACTTGCAGCTCGAATCCCTGTGGCTCCAGCATCTGTTGCACGCGTTTCAGCTGCAGGCGCACCACCTGCTCAATCTCTTGTTGTGACAACTGCTGGAAGGTGATTATCTCGTCGATGCGGTTGAGGAACTCAGGTCTCATCGTCATGCGCAGCTGTTCGCGCGAGGCGTTGCTCGTCATGATGATGATGGTGTTCTTGAAGTCGGCCGTGCGTCCCTTGTTGTCGGTCAGTCGGCCGTCGTCCAGTACCTGCAGCAGGATGTTGAACACGTCAGGGTGAGCCTTCTCTATCTCGTCGAAGAGCACCACGCTGTACGGCTTGCGCCTGACGGCCTCCGTCAGCTGTCCGCCCTCGTCGTAGCCCACGTAGCCCGGAGGCGCTCCGATGAGCCTTGAGACGGTGTGCTTCTCCTGATACTCGCTCATGTCGATGCGCGTCATCATCGTCTCGTCGTTGAACAGATATTCAGCCAGGGCCTTGGCCAGCTCAGTCTTACCCACGCCGGTGGTGCCCATGAAGATGAACGATGCGATAGGTCGCTTCGGGTCCTGCAGACCGGCGCGGCTGCGTCGCACGGCGTCGCTCACAGCGCTGATGGCCTCGTCCTGTCCGATGACACGCTTGTGCAGCTCCTCCTCTAAGTGCAGCAGTTTCTCGCGCTCGCTCTGCAGCATGCGGCTCACGGGGATGCCCGTCCAGCGGCTCACCACCTCGGCGATGTCGTCGGCGGTGACTGAAACCCCTCCTAACCTTCCCGAAGGCGAGGAGTCCAGCTGTGTCTGAAGCTCGGTCAGCTCCTGCTGTAACTGTTGAATCTTGCCATAGCGTATCTCGGCCACGCGTCCGTAGTCGCCTTCGCGCTCGGCACGGTCAGCTTCGAAGTTCAACTTCTCTATCTCCTCTTTCTTCTGCTGGAACTTTTCCGATAGGCTCTTCTCGCTCTCCCATTTTGCACGCATCTGGTTCTCTTGCTCCTTGAGCTCGGCAATCTGTTTCTCTATCGTTTCCAAAGAGCCAGCGTTCTTACCTCCCTCGGGCGAATTGAGAGGGGTGTCCCGCTTGATGCTTTCCCGCTCAATCTCCAGCTGTGCGCGCTTGCGTATAATCTCGTCCAGCTCCTCCGGCACTGAGTCGCGTTCCATGCGCAGCTTGGCGGCGGCCTCGTCCATCAGGTCGATGGCCTTGTCAGGCAGGAACCGCTCTGTGATGTAGCGTTCCGACAGCTGCACAGCGGCTATGCATGCGTCATCCTGTATGCGCACCTTGTGGTGGTTCTCATAGCGCTCCTTCAGTCCGCGCAGGATGCTGATGGCCGACAGCTCATCAGGCTCGTCCACCATCACCGTCTGGAAACGTCGCTCCAGGGCCTTGTCCTTCTCAAAATACTTCTGATATTCGTTTAGCGTCGTGGCACCGATGGCCCTCAGCTCGCCGCGCGCCAGCGCCGGCTTCAGGATGTTGGCGGCATCCATGGCTCCCTCGCCGCCACCGGCTCCCACCAGCGTGTGTATCTCATCGATGAAGAGGATGATGCGGCCGTCGCTGCGTGTCACCTCGTTGATGACGCTCTTCAGGCGCTCCTCAAACTCACCCTTGTACTTTGCACCGGCTACCAGTGCACCCATGTCGAGCGAGTACACCTGCTTGTCCTTCAGGTTCTCAGGCACGTCGCCACGTACGATTCGTCCGGCCAGTCCCTCCACGATGGCGGTCTTGCCCGTGCCCGGCTCGCCGATGAGGATGGGGTTGTTCTTCGTGCGGCGGCTCAGAATCTGCAGCAGTCGCCGAATCTCGTCGTCACGACCGATGACGGGGTCCAGCTTTCCAGCACGTGCTAGGCTCACCAGGTTCTTGGCATATTTCTCTAACGACTGATAGTTGTCATCGGCGCTCTGGCTCTGCACCTTCTGTCCCTGCCTCAGCTCCAGGATAGCCTGTTGCATGTCGCGCTGGTTGGCACCAGCATCCTTCAGGATGCGGCTCACCGTTGAGTTCACTTCTAAGAGTGCCAATAGTATAGGCTCACACGAAACGAACTCGTCGCCGAACTGTTGCGACAGCTCCTGTGCCTTCAGCAGCACCTTGTTGCTGTCAGACGACAGGTAGGGCTCGCCCCCCTGCACGCGTGCCAGGTGCTGCACCTCCTGCTGGCAAAGCATCTGTATCTGAGCCGTGTTCACGCCAATCTTCTGAAACACGAAGCCCGTCACGTCGCGAGCCTTGTCGAGCAGGGCCAGCATCAGGTGTACCGGCTCTATGCTCTGCTGTCCGTTCTGACGGGCCAGGTTGACGGCCTGCTGTACCGTCTCCTGTGCCTTGATGGTAAATTTGTCAAGTGTCATAGTTTGTCTCCTTTCTATTTTTGTTGTTCTTAACCAATGAGCATCAAATGCTATGCCGTCATCTTCGCATCTGACATTTCGGCAGAAGTTACGACACGTTGGCATACATGTAAGGCCCAAGGTGCGAAGATGCTGAGAAAGCCAAGAAGTGAAATCCGGCAGTTGTATATATAATTGAGGAAACCGGAAAAACTAGTACACTAAGTGCACCTATTGGGTTTAATAGCCTGATATGCAAATTATTGAATGGTGCACCATTGCCAAGCCATCGTGCACCTAAGTGAACCAGTCCAAAGCGTTGGTGCACCAGCGTTTTAGGTATAAATTCTCGAGAGAATTTTGCAATAACTCGGCACCTGGCTGCAATAACTCGGCCCTTTACGGAATTATCTCCATGAGTTATTGCAATAAGTCGGCCCTTTACGGAATTATCTCCATGAGTTATTGCAATAAAGTCCCCCTACTGCCCCCGAGGGGGCTTCTATAGTTTTGCTATTGGGGGTAGGGCCTATAGTAGCCCCCTCCGGGGGCAGAGGGGGGGCTTTGGGGGGCTTTGGGGTGGGTCTCCTGGTGCACTTGGTGCACCATTATTGCACCAAAAAGGGCTTTGGTGCACCAGCCATTGACTTGCTAGTCAGTTTGTTAAGGGCCATAGGTGCACTTAGTGCATTATTTTTTTCGTTTCCCTTATATTCTAAGAATAAAGGTTAAATTCTAAACTTTTAGAACGAATTATTTGGCGGATAGCAGGAATTGCTTTATCTTTGCATCGACATTCTAAAACTTTAGAAGATGAAAGACAGAAGACAACAACTGACAAGACAAGAGACGCTTGTGATGAACGCACTGTGGAGTTTGCCGGAGCAGGGAGCCTTCTCGGCTGAGATTATGGAACTGATGCCTGAGCCGAAGCCTGCCCCCACGACGCTGCTCACCTTCCTGAAGATTCTGAAGGAGAAGGGATTCCTGGTGACCGAAAAGGTGGGCAAGGCACTGCGCTTCACACCCACCATCAGTCGTGAGCAGTACACCCGCCAGTACATGGATGACGTGAAGGACACTTTCTTCGGTGGTTCGCTGGCCTCGCTGGTGTCGTTCTTTGCCAAGGAAGAGCAGTTGAGCGACGCTGAGATTGATGAGATTATGCAGATTCTGAAGAAACGCTGATAATTGATAATGATGACAAACTTTCTGCAATATGACCTGAAGGTGGGAGCGTTGCTGGCATTGTGCTATCTGTTCTACCGTCTGCTGATGGAGCGCGACACACTGCACCACCTGAACCGAGTGATACTGCTGCTGTCGGCGGCTTTGGCTCTGGTGCTGCCACTGTGTACCATTACCGTGCACCAGACAGTGGAACTCACTGTGCCTGCCATCACATCTGCCCCAACCAGCAGCACCATGCCGGCAGTGATAGGCGGAGCAGACGGTGCACCCTTCGACTGGCTGTCGCTCTTGGGGTGGATAGCAGTGAGCGGCATTGCTGCCCGGCTGGTTTTCTTAGGCACTACCTACTTGCAGCTGCGACGGCTCATCAACCATAGCCAGCGCTACACGCTTTCCGACGGCACGCGGCTGGCTGTCATTGAAGGTCCCTACTCACCCTTCGCATGGATGCACACCGTTGTGCTCTCGCGCTCCGACTATGAAGCGGTCGACGCTTCCTTACTGGCACATGAGAAGGCGCATGTGCGCCTGCATCATAGCTACGACATCGTGTTCGTAGAGTTGCTCACGGCTCTGCAATGGTTCAACCCCGTGGTTTGGCTCTTACGCCAGGACTTGCGCACCCTCCACGAGTATGAGGCCGATGCAGCCGTTCTCTCGCAAGGCTTTGACGAAAGCCAATACGTTTATCTGCTGATGCGCAAAGCCACTGGCATGAAGGCCTTTGTCTCTGGCTTAGGCGGCATCGGCACCAGTCAAACCAAAAGACGAATCAGGATGATGATTAAAAAGAAATCAACGCGATGGTGCTGGCTCAAAGGCCTCTACATCGTACCCATTGCGGCGCTGTCACTGGCTACTACCGCCAGGACTGTGACCGACTACAAGTTCATACAGCAGCCACAACAGCCACAGGCGGCCACTGTAGACAATGCACAGCAGGCGGCGCCGCCTGCCGGCTACGTAGGAGTGATGGTCATTGACGGGAAGATAGCCACCCGCGAGGACTACAAAGCGCTACTCAACCACAAAGAGGACATCGTAGCAAGACACAAGATGTCGCCCGAAGAGGCACAACAGCTATACGGAGAGCGTGGACAGAACGGTGCATGGGCGATAACGACCAAGAAAGCGACCTCAAACGACGAGAAGGTGGTGTGCGTCGTGGACGGCAAGGAGATGACGAAGAAAGACCTGGATGAACAGTTGCCCAAAAAGGAAGACATTGACCATGTGGATGTGCTCGGCAGCGAAACAGCCCGGAAAATTTATGGCGAGCGGGCCAGCGATGGTGCCATCATCATCACGACCAAGAAGAGCACGGCAGGACAGGACGACGAGCCGGTTCTCACCGTGTGCGACCAGTTGCCGCAATTCCCTGGTGGCGCTACGGAGATGACGAAATGGGTCATGCAGAACGTTGTCTACCCCAAGAAAGCCATCGAAGCAGGTGCCCAGGCTACGGTGCAGGTCGGCTTTGTGGTAGAGAAAGACGGAACGCTGACCAATGCCGAGATTAAAAAGGTGACGGGTGCCATTGGCGTCGTAGCATGCATAGATGAGCTGAAACAAGAGGCGCTGAGGCTGGTGAGCAAGATGCCCCGCTGGACCCCCGGCAAGCAACACGGCGAGGCAGTGAGGGTGAGCGTCTGCTTCCCTGTCTACTTCCGTCTGAACTAAACCATAGTGGTCCTCGTCGCTACCACTTAAACCCAAATCGGTCATTAGGCTGTTACGCGCTAACACGCTTTCTTTTTGTCATCTGCCCCGCCGCTTTTCGATTACAATGGAACCCCATTGCGCACTCAAAGCAGCAGGACATCTGTTCAAA
>Ga0310691_10004595_pt1 | contig 15458 bp, 21 predicted proteins | sample 176DNAGHGlowgp2_FD_203887 | JGI IMG/M metagenome (GOLD analysis project Ga0310691, IMG submission 203887) | Sheep rumen microbial communities from Palmerston North, Manawatu-Wanganui, New Zealand - 1766 DNA GHGlow gp2 (v2) (version 2) | ecosystem: Host-associated > Mammals > Digestive system >...
AGGAAAATAATGTATATGTTCACTCTTTTGATTATGTTCATAAATTCTTGAACGTTCAAAAATAATGAACAACACAAAAACATTGAACATCAAAAAGAGAGCACCAGACATTTCCAACGCTCTCAAAATAAAAACACAACAACACAACTTTGCTCAAATGAGCTGTTTATTACTTTTCTGTGTACCTAAACTTATAATGACATTTCGGACACAGATACACTTCACCTTCAGAATCTATTGCTTTAGCAATGTCAATCTTAACTTCCTCTCTGCATTTGGGACATCTTACTACACACATACTCTCAAAGTTCTTAGTTATTTGACTGTTACAGATTATTTATCAATAAGAAAAATATCAAATTATGACCAAGTGATATTATTGTCTTCAAATAACACATGGAGTTCCTCTACACATTTCTTGCCAGCATTGCGGAACCGCAACACAGCAGTCTGAGAATACCTGTCAACAAAATCCCTTATAGTTATAGTATTAATATCACTGACATTCATCATAAGGACATTCTGCAACCGGGCTGAACACTTATTGTCATTGACAAAATTCCACAGTTTGTCTGCATAGGCAGAGCCGTCTTCTTTGTCTTTCTCCCTGATTATGATACTCTTCAATTCCGGCATATTCTTCTCAATGACGGTCATTGCATCAATGAGTTCATTCAATACTTTCTTCTTCATATTAAATAACATTAAATTTATATTTCTGGCGACAAAGTTAATACTTATTTTCCTAATAAACAAACTTATTAACAAATATTAAGAATTTTATATAAAATTTCACTCAACTTTCTCAATAAAAACTTCAGCCCAATCCTTGTCAAAATAATGAAGCGGATAGCCAGATGAGCAGCCAGACATACGACTTTCAGCAAATGCAGTTCTCTTTATAACCTTGACTTTCTTCTTCAATGCACGTTCATATGTCTTCATATCAGTGAGTACCCAACATCCACTTCTCTTGAGAATCTCTTCTGTCTTGACATACTTCAAATTTCCGCGTGAACCACCTTCATCAGTCAAATGATGCCATATATTCCCGTTATACTCAAAATACTTCGGCTTATTTTTGAATGCTATTGGATACAACTTACCGTCACTATAACACTCATTGTCTATATATTTGTCTATGATTCCATCTTCATCCTCAACATACGGATATACATCTTTCCATGTCAATCCGTATGATCTGACAAGAGCATCATACGGTGGAAGTATAATGCTTCTGTCCATTTCCGGTTTCTTACTATACTCATCAATAGATGTTCCGTAGAATTCATCCAACCGGACCATCAACTTCTTCTTGTTCTTGTCTTTAAGAAATGAATATCTTCCGTTCCTAACATTACCGGCACCGATACCACCCAACAGAAAATACTCTACATATCCAATTGGAAATGCGTATATACCGTATTCAACCGGAGCAGTATGATAAGTACGTTCTTCTTCATCCTGATCATGCTGCTGTGGGACAAGATTACCTCTCCTTACAAACTTCATATCCTATTTATAATTTCTTTCTTATTGCGTGTTCCCTTAACTGTGAGTCTCTTTGATGAATTAACATCATGCTCAACAACATTTGTTATGCTATTTCTTCTTTGTGGCTCTCTTACAGCCATTACTTTCCCACCCTGCTCTACTACCATAGAAATACCAGATGATGTATAATACGGCTTCCAATTCTCATCCCAGGAATTTGGAACAAATGAAATCGGCTTGAATGGAGTGTCAGATGACATCAATTGATCTATAGTTATATAATCCATATCTTTAATTTTCTGAATGCTGCCACAAAGATAATAAAAATATTTGAACAACAAATAACTATTAAGATTAATTAACCAAGTTCATCATAAACATATTGTAGGAACTCTTCATCATCCTCTATATTGAGAATCTCAGTATCATCTAAATAACCATAGATACCACAATCTATTCTCTCTGCTTCATCATCCACAAAATCACCATCAGGAGTCATCAGAACCTTAGACAAAAACTTTGAACCTATCTCAATGTAAGCACCGTCTTCACTTTCTACATCTCTGACAATATATTTCTTACCTTTATATTCAATAGTGTTGATATCCATTATATATTTCAAACCATTTTAATATTTATGAAAAAGAAGAGTCTCCGAGAAACTCTTCTTCATTATGACTGCCAGTTGTGGAGCTTGTAGCCTATATACAACTTACAGCAATCAAAAACCTATAATATGTCTCGGTTTTCCATTCAGCACAAACGGATTAGAGAATACACTATATTTAGCACCACATATCTTACTTGACTTCCTTTCATAGACAGCCATATATATTGAAGAATAGTACAACTGACGACAACATAAACAAACATTGAACTTGTCACTATATGCTACATTATATATGAAAGTAAACCAGCACTGGTCATTCTTGTCTTCAAAGTTACATGCAGTACCCATATTTCTATGGACTTCCCTTATGAAATCTATGACTTCCGGGGTATTCTTCAGAACCATAAATGCAGTCTCTATGACACCTGACGTATTGTCCAGATTATAATCACACATCTCTGCACAATCCATAAATATTCTTTTATATTTCTGATCGAGATTGTATATTGAAATCCAGTCATCATATTCTTTTATCATATCAGAATTATTCGGATGCAAAGAGAACATAGCAGAGTAATTATTACTATTAACAAAACTCACTATAGGAAGCAAAGAGAACTTTATCGATATGACAGAATCAACCAGAACATAATAGTCATAGTCATTGGGAATATAATCCATAAATGAGAACTTGATGCTATTTTTCTTCTGCTCATATGACATTCCATCTAAACCACTGACATAAACCGGCTTCCAATGCAAAATCTTCTTTAACTTCGGATTATCAGTCAGACAGAAATAATCTGCATTATAATCTTTAACTTCCGGTTCTCTCATAAAATCAGAGAACTCAAATATATATGTTACAACAGCATATCTCATTTTATTTTCTCTTTATAATCTCTAATCCCACTCTATAATAATCCGGAACAGCATACCCAGTCATCAAAAAATTCTCATTTCCCTCATATGGCAACACTGTATCATATTTACCATTCATTCCTACAATCATTCCGCTATCATCAATACATTTGAATAAATCGATAACACTCCATTTCCTGACAATCGATTCACTATCCAAACATAAAATTTTATCAAACGGCTTCAAATTACGATATTCAAAGAAATTGTCAAGAACTTCACCAGAATCTGATATAGCATATCCACTACCAGTTAAAACTTCATTGAACTTATTCTTCTCACAATCCACTGCATACCTGAACTTATAGTCACCATAGTCAAATCCATTAAATTCATCATTATAGACAAACAAACCATCTGAACTATTATATTCATATTGACAATATATAGCATAACTCCGGACTTTATTGTGTTCGTCAAGGTGATCAAACAAGAATATATATTGAGACTTTCCGCTGATACAGACACATATGTCTCCTTTTTTGAAATCACTCTTGATATCTGTTTTCCACTTCCTCTCTTCTTCCTGTAACTTTCTGCTATCAAAATCAAACAAATATCCGGCATCATACATTCTGTTATAGAACAATTCTTTATCAAGTTCAGTAGCCGGATAGACTGTTCTTATAACTCTATCAGACATTTCTTCAATAGAAGCCCAGTTACAACTGTCTTCAGAACCAACAACAACCTGACCATATTTATTGATTCCAATCAAACACCCACATGACCTTTCTGTATGTCTCCCGTTATATACAAACGGATTTCCATCAACAGACATCAGAACATCACCACACTTTGCATCATCAAAAGACCATTCTTTTATATAATGAGCAGCATCAAAATTATCATTATGTTTTTTCTCATCTGGTTCCAATATCTTGAAAAACGGTATAGCATCCTTACATATCGTATGTTCTGTGTCTTCTGAATTTTCACAATGCTTCTTTACATTAACGTCACCGTTTTCCTGATATCCAATAACTTCATATACAACATCATTTGTTATTAAAGATGTCACCAAATCACCTTCTTTGAATATATTATCATTAATCGGTTCTACTTTTTCCAATTCATCTTCATCTTCAAATAACACAGTAAATGCTCCGTCAGTGAAAAGATGCTTTATCCTATAGTGTCCAGTCCGCTCATTGATTTCTATTATCTTTCCCGGTCTGTTATTATTTTGTTTGACAATATCACCAATATTGAATTTATGCGGACTACATAACTTGTAAAAAAACTGTCGTTCTATGGCAATATAAGTACCATCAGTAAAATCATAAAACCCATGAATAACTGATGATATAGTATGACCTTCATCCGAGAAATCATTCTTATTGATAATCCTGTCTCCTACTTTAAAAGAAGGAATCAACACACATCTTATATCCGAAAAAGTTATGTCAGTTTTCTTGACAGAAAATCCGTCTTCAAACTCATATACATCATCAGTAATATTGATGAGTTTCTTTGGTGACAGAAACTTATTAAAGAACACTAAACACCCACATTTCCATTCAACAAACTTGCTGACTCTTTTCCAGTTATTCTGCTGTGAAATCATAATACGAATATTTGATGAATTTCCATCATCAGAACAATAATATGCATCATATCCATTCTTATCAACTTTCACAATCTGATAACACACACCATCCGGTCCGTCGCTTGCTATCACATAATCATATATCTGAAAAATATGAGGAATCTCAAAATCATCCCAATTCCTCTGTGTATATGAAGGAAACAAGACACACTCTGAGTTCTCTTCAGCCAATCCAGACTCAAACATATATTCACCATATCTGCTAAATGAATATTCCTGTGTTCCGATTGAACCAAAATGTTCTTTAGTAACTGTTATTCCTTTCCCTGTTACAGTTTTCAAAAAACATTCTCCACATACAGAAGAATAGAGGTGCATACCATCCGGACATGCACCCAATATATATGAAATATCAATTTTCGACATCATATGCTTTTATATTTTTAATTTCATCAACAGACACTGCCGGTGTATCAGTGCGATATGGGTTCACAAGATTCTCATATGTCTGAAAATCTATAAGCTGCCATCCGTTCAGACCACCTTCATCTGCAAAGAAACTGTTTGAATTAAGATATCCCGGACATCTGTCATAAACAGTTACTTCTTTCATATAACGGATTTCATTGACAAATTTTCCGTTCAATGGCATCTGTATATAAAGATACTCACCCTCTGGTCCATATGCAACATCTTCACGATACGGAGTATATGAAAGATGACCAATCTTCTTAACATTCATCAACTGCAATGTAATATGATACTTGTCTTCAGTTCTCCGTATGAAACATTTATCCAACACTTCATTTCCATAGAACTTTGGAATAAACTCTTTCAAAACTTCTTTCAAAGTTTCAATTTCAGTTTTTGCTTCATCAATCCATCCAGAAATATCATCTTTCTTTTCCGGAACTTCTTTCAGAAGATTCTCATACTTAGACTTGTTAGCAGACAGTTTATGTAACTTGTTAAGATTCTGTACTGTCTCTTCTTTTGACCACTTAACTTCAGTTACAGAAGTCAGTTCATTGTTGTTAATCTCTGTATTCATAATTTTTAATATTCGTTGGTTTGTAATTACTCTAATCTGTTAACTCCGGATTATCAAATCTGTTTCCGATAACTCTCATCTGCCAGCAGTCACCAATCCACCTTCCGACATCTTCACCGGCAGTGAAAGCACCTTCTTCAAAAACAACCTCGGCTTTCATCACTCCTTGTGATATGTGCCATTCATCAACATATTCAATGAAATCGTGTTCCCAAACTTTGACAGTCTCTCCGCTCTCACCTTCAATAGTAACTCCGCTATACCGGCACAAAGTTTCAGGAACAACATCTATTATATCTCCAATGTTATATAATTCATGGATAAAAACCCCACCGTTGAACGGGTCTCTGTATAGATCACCATACACCCATTTCCCGTTGTCTTTTCTCTTTGCACGGAACAATATGTCTTCAAAATCAATATTCATAATTTATCCACAAGACAAGGTGCAACAATTCTCCACAGATTACATCCGATGAAATTACCAACTACTTCACTCAGATAGATATAAACAAGAGTCATATCAATCATGTCGTATCCCACACTGAAATAGAAAGCATCGGCTATACTGTGAGCAAAACCACACATAATGAAACAGGGAACACCAAGCAACAATGCAATATACTTGTCTTTTCTTGCGAACTGAACCGCAGTAGTCATTATAAATCCACATCCCACTGCAAGAATTCCACACCCAAGCCAACCAGTATTCATCCTACTCTCTATTATCTTATGTGCTGCATCAGCAAATTCCGGATTAGCACCATTCATCAAACTTGCCCATATAGCACATCCGACAATATTTGACAATAATATAAAGACAAGTCCAGTCCAGTCATCCAGACTTCCTTTCTGAATGAAACCGGCTGTTCCAGTATATAATTTCAATTTATAATAAACTACAGTAGTCAAACCGAAAGCAAACAATACTGCTCCGATAATTCCACCGACTTTAAGGAACACTGTCCCTCCGACAGATATTGCTATACCGGCAAGTATTCCAGTCTCAATGATGTTTAATAACCAATTCTTCTCTTTCATGTTACTTCATGTATTTTCTGTTTTTCAATCTCTCTTCAATACCACTATTATGTTGTTCTTCATCAGCAACTTCTTTCTCAGTTTCTTCAATTTCAGACTGACCGAAAGTTCCGTTCAGTGCATCACTGACTACCTGTCTTATCTGCTCCACATAACCAGGAACCATCTCTATGAGATTCACATGTTTCATCCTGCTCAATGAACAAATCATAAGAGGATTATGAATAACTGCAATCATCTGAGTATCCTCCTTGTGAAATGAAAGAATACTGAGAACTTCCTTGATATTTGGTATATCAAGATTACGGTCCGGTTCATCAACCAGTATCGTGTACTCTGGAACTTCCAGTTTCACTTTATGACTCTCGATATAATCAAGAAACAATTTATAATGAGGCTGAGGAAAAGACTTAGATTCCATCTCTTTCTTAATCTTCTCTATCGGGAATTTCAAAGAAGTAGAAGAATCATACATATAACGGAACAGCATATTCAGAGCAACTACTACACCCTCTCCGGTAGATGAATGCATCTGACTGTACATACTTCCGAAAGCAAGGAATGAAGACATACCATTTTCACCCTGCCGTAGTTCATCAGCATGCACCATCCTGAACACTGTATTAGCATAGTCCCCATAGACATCAACACCGTCATGTAATTTCTTTTCTCCTTTATCTTCACAGAAGAGTTTCCCCATATTCCAGTTACTAAACTCTGTGCCGTTTTTATCTACAAGATTGTAAATCTTTATGAGATTCAATAATGTAGTCTTGCCGCTTCCGTTCGGTCCGACAATGACATTGACACCGGGTTTGAAATCAAACTCAGCACCTTTCTTGAATACCGGAATATCACTCAGATAATAGAGCGGAGAATTCTTTGGATCCTTTATCCTTATCTTTGTAATCATATTTAATCTTGATTGTCTTCTTGATTGTCTGCAAACTCATAGTTCTGTTCTCTCAACTGCCTGAGCCATTTCATGACATCATCCCATTTATCAGGCATCAAGAGAATTCCATTATCTTCTTCATCACAGTCACAGAAATCATATACAGAACAGACACTGTTCTCATTCTTCCAGACACCGATAATGCTTCCGTCTTTTCCATCATCATATACTTTCCGCATTATCTCTGCCTGCTTTTTCATATTCTCATTAGAGAATGCAACATTCTCATATGCTTCCGCGACTTCAAGGAGGTCATCATATGCAATATAGAAATTATCAAGAGTCGTAGCCATACAGATTCTTTCATCCCACTCCAGCCTTGCATCTGAGACAAGATCCCATATCTCCTGCATTTTGTCTTTGTCCATTAACATACATGTACGGCTCCTATAGTCTCTTTCTTCTTTCTTTCCAAAATAATCTTCCCACGGATATGACTCAAGGGAAGGAAGATATTTCTGCTCCAGTTCTACCCAAATATGCATACATCCGTGCCATGCATTGTGTGCATCTCCAACCCAGTTAAGGGTCTTGTCTTTCTTGTTGATTTTATAAACTTCTACTCTTGACATAACTTACCATAAATTAAACGGGTCGTAATACATTTCTACTAATCCTTCCGGGCAATTTGTTGTATAAAAACAACCGATATGCCTATACATAGGAATCAAGTCAGAATAACATTCAAATACAAGCATACAATGAAACTCTTCTGTCAGTTCTTTGAATATAGTTCTTATCAGAGACTTGTTCTGAAACTCCGGCTGAATAAACACTTGTTCAATATAAAGTTCTGTATCAGATAATTTCCTAAATATGACCGTGTACTTATCAGTCACTCTCTTTGTGCAGTTCCTTTCAATATGTTTACAATAATCACTATAAAGCATTGTTGTATTTCTTCTTCACCCAATAGAAAAATTTCTTCAGTTCATCATATGACAGTTCACAATTTGAATTATCATCCATAAACTTCATCAAATCAATCATTGTCTTTCCACCAGACATAGTGAACTTGTCAAAGATAATCTGGAACTTCTCATTAGTGACATTCTTGTTGTATTCCAACTGAATCATTCTCTTTTTGATATTCTCCAGTGCTTCAGAATGATTATCACAATTTGAAATAACTTTCCGGATTTCCTCTATCACATAAAGACCTCCGTTATAGAAGTCATCTATGCTGTATATCTTGTTAATCTCGAACTGGGCTATTCCGTTTGCATAATTCTGAGCTGCATCAATAAGATGCTCAAACTTAGTTTCCTTTTCCATCAGACTCAGGCTTTTTAATTATAAACTTCTCTGGACAATCAAGTACAGAACCGATAAGATATGCAGTCTCATTGTTATACAGCACACACTCCCGATAGTCACCACCGACACAACAGAATACCATCTCCTGATGCTTTGTACTCCAACCAAAATGACTGAAGAAATCAACAGACCAGACTCCATTCGGACGTCTCTTGATGACTTTAGTGAACGGAGCAATATATAACTCTGAGGTTCTTTCATTAGTACGAACAAGATCCTTATTGAACATTGTCTTGTTATATGCATCCCAGCACCATCCATTCTTGCCACAGACTTCGAGCAAACTTTGTTTCTCAATCTTAGTAGCAGGACGGATAAACTTAATTTCACTGACATTCATCATACCAGGATTAGGAAGAGATGAATCAGACCAGACTGAGAAATACCCAGTTGACATTGAATCAACAAATGAAACAAGAACAGCATTACCATCTTTCATTTTAACTTCATCATATATTCCAAGCCAGTATTCATCATTATTCACCTTATCTTCCACATAGAAGAAATCACCTCGCTTCAAATTGAAAACAGTAAACTTTGAAAGCAAATGATAATCAGACTTATAAAGTTTCAATATCTCACCACTCTCAAAATTATACAAAGTACATACATCTACAGTGATAGTATCCAGAATAAAACTGTTCTTATCAGTTGCACTAACCTTGACACAATCACCAGACGAAAACTTCAATGCTTCATCAGGAATGTCATTCCAGTCTTGATTATATTTTGAGAAACAAAGAATCGGCTCAACAGTCAATTCATTTATATTGTTATCATTGATGACTTGATGCCCGTATGCACCGAATTCAACAAAAGAACTTGCTGATTCATTGAAACAACGTATAATGCCATTGCTAAGAACAGTTTCAAACCGAACCGGTCCGTCTATCTTAGAGTAAAGCATCTTTCCTGCTCTAACTCCAAGTGCTTTGAATTTTTCACTTATGTTCATTAACATACTAAAAATAAATTATAGAGTTAAGTATAGAATCTGACTGAGAATTACCAGACAAACTATGTGAATTGATTGGTGTAGATTCTGGATAGAAATATCCGTTAAATGATTCTGAGACTGTTGTGTTCTTGTCACTCTCTGTTATAATATTTGCTTTATCCATTTGATTATATTTTTAAGTTTAAAATTCTGAGTGCAAAGATACAAATATTTTTTCTGATATAAACAATAAAATAGAAAAATTTCCCACTTGTTAAGATTATTTAACAAAATGGGAAATTTCTTTAAAGAAGTGGGCCTTGCAGGGCTTGAACCTGCGACCTTCAGATTATGAGTCTGCTACTCTAACCAACTGAGTTAAAGGCCCAAATTTACATATATTTTACATAATTTTCATACTTTACTCAAATTTATATTTTATACAAATTTCTCACATAATCAAGATGCTCCTTTGACATCTGCTTTCCAGAATAATTCACATTCAGGAACACTCTCATCACATCATCATCTGAAGCCTTCTCTTCAATCTCCATTATGTCAATGATAGTTCCAATATTAGTAAGCACTCGTTGAGCATACTTTGAGAAGTCGGAATAGTAATTTCCATGCATATCACAAAACTCATCATTCATAAATCTGAGAATTGTATGAAGTCTCTGCTTACCGTCAACTACATCATAAAATGCCACCTCCTTATTTCCGTTCTTTGTCTCACTGTCCACATATTTATATGAACGCTTACGCAGCACGATAGTTCCGAGGCCCATCTGATTGTACATAGACTCTATGAACAGTTGTTCGTCTTCAAGAGTCCAGCAGTAGTCTCTCTGGAAATAAACCTTCTCACCATCTGCATTAAAAACATACGGATTGAAATTGTACTTCATAACATCAACACCGTTTATATTGGCATCTATGTTATTCTTCTCAAGAATGTTACTGCACTGGAAAATAATGTGTCCGAGACCATATCCAGTATGCCGGCAGCAGGAATGCCAAGGCTTCTCTACAAACGGATTCACTCCGACATAGAGAATATCTTTACGAATTTCTACTTCATTCGGATTTACTACAGACACTTCACCGTGATATTCATCTTCACGATATGACAATCGTCTGAGTTCCAGTTTGCCGTCTTCCTGAATTCCAACTACCGTGATAGACTCCCAGTCATTTTGATTCTGTGTAGTGTAACTATTCAGATATTTACCCTGAACTAACACCAAATCTCCGACTTTAATCGGTTCATTGAGATAATTCTTGATTCTCTCTTCTTTTCTTTTGCTATTCATAATTTCATTTGTTTGATTTCTGAGTGCAAAGGTAAGAAATATAATCGGAACTACAAAATCTGTACCAATAAATTAAGATAATTTAACATCTCTATGCTAACTTGTACCTCTACCCAGAATTGAACTGGGACCTACTCTTTAGGAGAGAGTCGTCTTATCCGTTCGACTATAGAGGCATATAGAACTAATAGAATCATTTCGCTTGCCACTACTTACCAGATTCATTTCAAGAATATCAGTCTCTATGTGTATTTCCCACTAAACCGATCTTATCGCAGGTTATCACGCCTTATTAGTTCTTATAGTACACCCACCGGAACTCGAATCCGGAACCCACAGTTTAGAAGACTGTTGCTCTGTCCAATTGAGCTATGGGTGCTTTTTATTTAATTTTTATATATTATATTAACTTACTTTTTGAACATCAGAAACAGCAACAAAGGCCAAGCCAGCACTGTCATTCCGATTCCATTGACATATAGATAGGAACATGGTCTTATGAATCTCTCATCCATACAATTGTTGTCAACCCAGGCTACAAAGCCGAGACCGAGACCAACATAAACTAACAATATTACACAGATTATATTAAGCATTTCTTCTTATTTTAGATAAACTGTCTCTCTAATACATTATACACAAGAGAATCATTATTGTCCATATTGCATATAGCATCTGATATATGCTCAACATCACTATCTTCTATATAATCTCTTAATACGTCAGAAATCCGATGTCTTGGAGACGGACTCAAAGTATCAATGTTTTCCCACACAAAGCATATAATTCCATTGCCTTGTGCCAACCTTACTTTTGCCTCACCAAGATATTCTTCATCCTGACGAATAATATGGTTATCTAAATTAAGAATAACTAAAGTTTTCATTGCTGTTTCTATTTATCTGGCGCAAAAGTACAAAACATCATTCAGACAACAAAAATTTCACTGTTAATTTTTCTTAATCTACTTTGATTTCCAAAATATCATCAACTTGAAACTCATTACTAATATATTGTACTGAAAACATAATAATTCATAAAGTATTATCAATTACATCAGTTTTCTTCGGACTCTGCTGTTTCCGCGGTTGATAACCGCGGACATTCAGAACCACTGGTGATACAATGTCACCTCTATCCAGTAAGCCGAAGGCATCCTGTATTACATTTGCTTTTCTGAGCATTCCTATACAACCGTTTATATCGCTGTGTAATCTCTTCCCGGTGGAAGAGTAGTACAACCTGCCTCTTCTCTTTCCGAGATATGTGTCATGATGACACATATCCTCATTGGCAAGATGGTCACACTTGGAAGTGTATGACTCTTCGACTTCAATCAGCCGAATCCCGGCTGATTTGCACTTGTACTTCAGTTTTTCAATGAGTTCTGTATGTGGAAGCTTACAGAAAATCCTATTGTTCTTTCTTCCGATATCTGAATTCTGTTTCCAGAATTCATTGTGTCCGATGACTATGTTTCCTATACAGTTTTCCATACAGAAATCTATAATCATATTGGAAGTGCAATGTACGAAGTTGTCTGACGAGTTGTTGTAGTGTTCCCAGATTCCAGACATCTGTCTGGAATTCTTCGACAGTTTCAACTGTCCGTTTTTCTTGCTGATTTTAGTTATTTCTGGATTCTTTGAAATCAGTGCAGCAGAAGTAAGTCTTGCAATGCTATCATTAGTATCTTTTGTCAACTGTTTGATTTCACTGCCTCTGATAATGAACGACTGTTCATTATCACATCCGTAAGTCATTCCTGCTACAAATAGTTTCTGTCCCAAGTCAATCCCAAGGAAAGCCTTGGGATTTAGTTTGACTGCTTTTTCTTTTCTCTGCTGTCTTTCAAACTCTCTTTTCAGTTCATAGTTATAAATGAATACAATATGGAATTTTCCATATCTATATGAAATCTTCAACTGGTCTATCCATTCCTTCTTCAGACCGTCCGGAATCCGGACGTTGTAGTCAGTACAGGGAAGTTTTATGTACTTGTCTGAAGACCCGCGGAACCGGGTCTTGTTCACAGTGATTACATTATATACCTGCTTGCGGTACTTATACCTCGGCATCTGTGGTTCATCAGTGAACTCTTCCGGATGTTCTTTGTACTTCTTCTTGGACTGGATGTATCCGGTCCATGCTTCAGAAGCCTGTGCTATGCATTCCTGTTTGATGTTTATGTCTATCTTTGAAGTAGTGAAAGCATCCCTGACTTTTACCATGTCCGTCACGTCAAACCGTGACGGATACTTCGGCAACTCAGCCCAGTCCAAGTCCCTGCATCTGAAGTATTCCTGTCTGTAGTAGTACAACGTCTGGTCATATATGGAAACAGAGTCTCTGAGCATCCAGTCGAGTACTTCATCGTACTCGACAGTCTGCTTGAACACTCTCTGCTCATGTTTCTCTGTCTTCTTATATGCCATAAATACAACTGTTATACTTCAGATTATTTATATAGTTTATAATATTAACTTATTTAAATACATTCTTAGCAACTCTAAGTTTCAAATCTGACTTATCATATGCTTTGTAATACATAATCTATTAATAATTAAATGTTCCTACCAATCTGACTTTCAATCTCTCTGATACATATTCTCCGTATTTGTTCTTGTAGTAACCAGTACTTTTTGGTATTTCACATTCTACATAAACGAGAGGATAGACTAATTTATCTTTGTCTGATTCAAAACCCGGAACAACAACCTGATATGCATAATGCCATTTGTCCTTAATCTTATCATAATCATATGAAAGTATATTATTCGGTTTCACCCATATGTCAATCCTTCTTTTCGTTGGCATAAACTGATTCTTTCCTTCAAATGTCTCTACTTTATAAGAACATTCTTCCAATCCATATGAACTAAGTCCGTATTTATGAATCTTCTCATCATCTTTCAAATCAAGACCGTCTTTATATTCAACATCATACAAATCACTGATTACAGTTACTCTCGGAACATATATGATTCTATTGTCACTCATCGACACTCCAGCCAGAAACTCGAATTTAGAACACATAGACATATTACACACCTTGAACACCGGTATGTCTCTGTCTGCAATATATTTCTTAAACTCTGCCATATTCACTTGACATCCCAGATTTTCTTGATAACTACCATATCACTTCTAAAGAAATGCAATGACTTATCATGGTAATATGTTGCACCCTTTGGAATTTCACATTCAACTAACAGCCAATCCCTGTCTCCCATCAATGAGACAACAAGTTCATTATTGATAAAGACATCAAACATTCCTTTACGTCTTTTAATACATAATGAACTAATCTCATATCTTAGAAATCCACCGTTATCAGCATCAATAAGTTTCTTAAAATATGTCTCTCCGACTTTAGCATAAATCTGTGATGAGAGATTTTCATATATTGTCGTGAAATCTTCATTTCTTTTCTTAGCCATTAAATACCCAACAGAAATGGGTTCTCCACAACACAGTCTTTTAGATTTCGAGAAATCTGGATTCATTTTGCTTTGACAAACTTTCCTTTCTTATCAAAAATTACTTTATCTGGATAGTTCTCTCCCCATCCGGAAAAATCCTCTATCCTTTCACATAAAACACACCAGTCATCAGCAGTCACATCATCAATATCAAACCCGTCATTGATATACAAAACATTCTTGACAGTATGTCTGTCTTCCATTATAACTGCTCTCAGAATCTTCCCGGTCTTGTTTCCTTCGCAGTCATATGTGTCCACGTACTGGACATACCCACCTTCAGGGAATGAACCGTCCCAGGATTTTCTCTTCACAAGATAGTTGTTCTTCAGAGAACCTATGATATCTTCAAAATACTGACTCATCACTTTGCACTTTTTACTTGTCTGGGCTTTGTATTCTTTAATATGCTATCAATCTTAGTGTTCATTGCTTCAAGAAGTTTCGTCATATCTTCCCATTGACCGACTGTAATTATTATCGGCTGTTCACGGCGGTTCTGCTCAACATCATCTTCTTGTGATGCATAATGTTTACCCATTTCTTCCGAAATGTGTTCATATGCCTTACCAGCATCACTAATCATACCAATCGGATATAACTTTCTCCCATTGGGATACTGATGTTCAACAATGTTATCAATGTCAATATACACGAATTCATCTACTTCCTTTCCCGGCTCAAACTTATCCGGATTCCATGTCATTAAATGATAGACAGTATGGACATCTGTATATTCTGACTGCCATGTCTCACCCAGAGGAACATCATAACAAATCTTCTTGATT
>Ga0310691_10004596_pt1 | contig 15456 bp, 10 predicted proteins | sample 176DNAGHGlowgp2_FD_203887 | JGI IMG/M metagenome (GOLD analysis project Ga0310691, IMG submission 203887) | Sheep rumen microbial communities from Palmerston North, Manawatu-Wanganui, New Zealand - 1766 DNA GHGlow gp2 (v2) (version 2) | ecosystem: Host-associated > Mammals > Digestive system >...
AAAGGGACAGCGTTACCTGCTGATCATGAATTGCCTGAGCTTTCGCTGCTGACGTATCTCATGCCGTAGACCTTCTGACCGTTGCAGTAGGCGGACGTAACGCGCTTCTCTCCGAAGAACAGCTCCGCAGCATTGTCCTCCGCAAAGAAAATGTCCGAAAACGGCTCCCGGGTTATGCCGTGGAGCTGCAATATAAGCGGATATCCGCTGTTGAAGCTTCCCCCGATACACCGGAGCATGAATTCAGGATACGGCTCCGAAAGCCCTGTGCCTCCTGCCTGCGGTATCTGGACTATCGCCGGATAACCGCCGTTCAGCGAGGGCGATATCCTCATGTAATACTCATGATAAGGCGGCGTGTCCGCAAGGGTAGGCGTATCCGGAAGTCCTTCGGCAAAGGGATAGCCGTTGTTTCTTCCTGGGACTATTACCATGCCCATATCATTCCTCCCCGGCAACTATGAAGCCGATAGACTGCAAATAATCCGCACTCTTGCACTGAGCTGTTGTCAGACCGTAGTAGGTCCGTCCGCCGGTGAAGTCCCTGTTGCCTGCGAGCTCCTTGTCGTAGAAGCAGGGCGTGGACATCGTTCCGTTCCAGTAGACATTATTCTGACGGATATAGCTCAGAGCCGTGTAGGAATTGTTGAAGGTGCAGCCGTAGGACATATTCGTGCTGTCCGTGAGCTGAGAGGCGGCAGTTATGCTTCCGGTGACATAGCTGTCCGTAAGCGTACAGCCGGTGAGGAATGAGCCGCTTGATCCGTCCGTTGTATCTCCCGAACCTATCTCCAGCTCAAGGTGTATGTGGCAGCGCTCAAGACTGCTCCCGCGGAAAATGGTGAACTGTTTGCTGTAGAAGCCGGTAACTGCAAGCGTTGTGAGCGCACAGGAAACTCCCACATTTTCCGATGTCATAAGACACTGAGCCGATGTCATCGCCGATACATTGCCTGTTCTGCGGACGTTCAGAACGAAGGTGCAGTTGTAAAGGGATATCTGATTGGTGTAATTCGAGGATATCACCGAGATATTCTCTCCGATAAGCTCAACATTTTCAAGGCGCAGGTTCTTGATCTCCGCATTGATGCTATAGGTCGGAAGATTGAATACATTCACGGTGCTTGAAGGTTTATTCACATAGATGTTGCGTATGCAGTAGCCGTTTCCGTCAAATTCATGGCAGAAGATCGGGATAGGCTCGAAGTTCTCCGCATACTGCGTCCCATTGAGGTCTATATCGCAGCCGAGACGGCAGTATACCGAGGTTCTTCCGTAATCGGCAAGCGCATAGAGATCATCTGCTGTCGTAAGTATATATGGATCTGACTGAGTTCCTCTTCCTGTCATGCAGTACCTCCCTGAATGATAACGTAGAGCGAGTTTTCCTTCGGTGTTATCGCGTCGTACTCCGCTCTTGTAAGTGCAACTACCTCCGGACGCGCAAGATAGGTCTGCGTGTCCTCCTCCATCTGGTCAAGCCTTGCGTTTACTTCATCAAGGTCAAATTCGTCCATAGCCTCGCTGAGAAGCTCAAGGTCAGCTTCGGTCGCGGCAGTGAGCTGTGCTTCGAGGGCGTCAACATCAAGACTGTCTATCTTCTGCTGGAGAGCGTCAAGTCCCTCCCCTACAGCCGCGTTTATCTCGCTGACAGCCTGCTCTGCCGTGTCCGGAAGCGGACCGTTCTGTCCCGCAATGGTCGGTGCAACATATACCGGCGGCATACTGTACTTCACAACGATATTCGTTTCGTTTTCCGTGACCTCAGATGCTCTCAGCTCCAGCGTGAGCTTTCCCGCATTATAGGTGAAGCTGTCGCTGACCCTCCATGTAAGGCGTATCGTCCGGATATCCACCTCCTGCGGCAGGACTTGGTCTGCCTCCCAGTTTTCCTCCGTGACGCCCCTTATCGCAAAGGTGCAGAGCGACAGGTCCTTTCCGCAGTAGTACCTGTCCACCACGAACGTTATCGTGTCCGCGAGGTTCTCGCCCTGCACAAAGAGGTTCCCGAAGGCGAAGGTCGGGATATTCTTCCCGTTGGCGTGTATTTCCATTGTTTTCCTCCTGTCCGGAGGGCTTCCGCAGCGCCCTCCTACTATAGGGCTGAAAACGGCGGCTTTTCAACGAAAAACCGTTGAATATCAGGAAAAAAATACTGTCTGCCCGGTGATTTTACAAATCACTTCCTGTAAAACAGAAAAGGCACACCCGAGGTTGTGCCTTTTCTAATGCTTGAAAATACAATCGTTTTATGTAATAATAAATATGCTGCCAATCCCCGATCCTCGGCAGAGGAAATGAGGTGAGGACGTTGTACATATTATTGTCGTTTCTTGTTACTGTAATAGCGCGTATAGTGGCATACTATATCTGCAAGTAGCTGGATAGTAACAGGAAGTAAAACCGGCAGCCCAGCACGTTAAAGCACGGCGCCCCTTATGCGGAAGTAGCATTTCCGTATAAGGGGCGCTTGTGTTTTGGTGAGTAAGTTGTTGTACTTACTATTGTCATTTCATGTATATTATACACTGTAAATACGTTTTTGCCAAGAGCTGATGCGAAAAAAACGGTAAACTAATTATGCCTCCCCTGCCGCTCACTTTTCAAGCGTACCGTGGGAGAGAGATTTGAGGTAAGCGTTGATGAAGCCGTCGATATCGCCGTCCATAACAGCCTGAATGTTGCCGTTCTCGAAGCCTGTGCGGGTGTCCTTGACGAGGGTATAGGGCATGAAAACGTAGGAGCGTATCTGCGAGCCCCATGCGATCTGGTTCTGAACGCCCTTGATGTCCTCGATCTTTTCGAGGTGCTCACGCTCCTTTATCTCGATGAGCTTGGAACGCAGCATTTTCATGGCATAGTCCTTGTTCTGATACTGGCTTCGCTGTGTCTGACACGAAACCACGATGCCTGTGGGCTTGTGGATAAGACGTACAGCCGAGCTGGTCTTGTTAACCTTCTGACCGCCTGCACCGCTTGAACGGTAGACCTCCATTTCGATATCCTCGGGACGGATATCCACCTCGATAGAATCGTCAAGCTCGGGCATTACCTCGAGAGCTGCAAATGAAGTGTGACGGCGTCCCTGTGCATCAAAGGGAGATACGCGGACCAGTCTGTGAACGCCGGACTCCGACTTCATATAGCCGTAAGCGTTCTCGCCCTCGATGAGGATAGAAGCAGACTTCATGCCAGCCTCATCGCCGTCGAGGTAATCGAGCAGCTCGACCTTGAATTCGTGGCGTTCTGCCCAGCGGTTGTACATACGGTAGAGCATTTCAGCCCAGTCCTGAGCCTCTGTACCGCCTGCGCCGGCGTGGAAGGTGAGGATAGCGTTTGCGCCGTCGTACTCGCCGTTGAGGAGGGTGGAGAGCTTTTCCTCCTCGAGCTTCTGCTTGAAGGCTTCAGCCTCAGCCTTGATCTCGTCGATGGAGCTTTCATCGTCCTCCTCGATAGAGAGCTCGATGAGGGTTATGAGGTCCTCGAGGGAATCGTTGAGCTTGTTGAACTTTTCTATCTTGCGCTCGAGGGACTTCTGCTCCTTGAGGACAGCCTGAGAGTTCTCGAGGTCGTCCCAGAAGCCTTCCTTTGCGGTCTCCTCGCCGAGCTGAGCCACTTTTTCCTTAGCGGCTTTTATATTGAGAACGTCGGCAAGCTCGGTCATTTCCTTGCGGTAGCCTGTCATTTCGACTCTGAGTTCGTCAAGAATAATCATACAAAATGTTCCTTTCCAAAGATAAACTAATATATTGTACCACATTTTCGCGCGGATTTCAAGCATTTTGGAGAAATTTTATGTGTTTTCCGGAGATTTTTATGCGTTTCCGCCCCCGGCTTTCGGCATACTTCCGGGAAGCATTTCAGCTCCTCCGGTTCCCGATCTATGATAGTAGAAATTATAGCACAATATCGCTGCATTGTCAACAAAACGCCATAGTACCTCTGACCGTATATCGGAAATACTGCGGATTAAAACTTCCATATGAGAACCGGGCTCCATTGCAGGCAAAACAATTTCCGGTTGACAAATACTGTAAGAGGTGGTATAATATATCCTATGTGAGCACAGACCGCCGCGCACATTTTCGGTGCAAACCAAGATCACCGGTCTGTATGCCGTAAAACCGGCAAATCTTCAGAAAGGAGTAGGCTTGCTATGGATAGTTTGATGAACCCCGAATTTAAGATAAGAGAGGTCGCTGAGCGAATTAGAGCCACGCGTGAATCAGTAGGCCTTTCTCCCGAAGAAATGGCTGAAAAGGTAGGCGTTTCCGTTTTCGAGTACAATGCCTATGAGGGCGGTGCCAAGGATTTCAGCTTCTCATTCATCTATAAATTCGCCAATGCCTGCGGTGTTGAGATAACCGACCTCATGGAGGGCGAATCTCCCCGTATCAACAGCTTCGATATCACAAGAAAGGGCGAGGGTCTCCCGATCGCAAGAAGAAAGGGTCTGAGCTACCTCCGCCTTGCACCTAAATTCAGGAACAAGATCGCTGAGCCCTTCCTCGTAACCATTCCCTATGTTGACGAGGAGTACCGTGTTCCGCACCCCCACACTCATGAGGGTCAGGAAATGGACATCGTTATCAGCGGTCAGCTCAAGGTAAGAGTCGGCGACAACATTGAGATACTCAACGAGGGCGACTCTATCTACTACGACAGCTCCGAGCCCCACGACGAATGGGCTGTCGGCGGTAAGGAGTGCAAGTTCTACGCTGTTGTATGCGGCGTGAACCAGCCTCAGTACGCTATCAACCACCTCGATCCCGTTATCCTTCCCGGCGTCACAAACTTCGACCTCGCAAACGTCAAGGACCCCATTGCGGACAAATTCGTTGAGTGCGAGACCGATGAGCAGGGCGCTCTGAAAAAGATAAGCTTCAAGAATACCGATACCTTCAATTTCGGCTTCGATATCGTTGACGGCCTTGCTGAAAAATGTCCCGACAAGACTGCGATGATCCACGTTGCGGAGGATCTCACTGAAAGGAAATTCACCTTCGCCGACATAAAGAAATACTCCAACATGACCGCCAATTACTTCCTCTCCAAGGGAATAAAGAAGGGCGACAAGGTCATGCTCGTCCTCAAGAGACATTACCAGTTCTGGTTCTCGATAATCGCCCTCCACAAGATAGGCGCTGTCGTTATCCCCGCAACCAATCAGCTCGTCCAGCACGATTTCACCTACCGCTTCAAGGCGGCTGACGTTAAGGCTATCGTCTGCACAGGCGACGGCGATGTTGCTCATCAGGTCGATCTCGCAATCGAGGAAGCCGGCATGGATATCACAAGAATGATCGTCAACGGTGAACGCGAGGGCTGGGCTGACTTCAACAAGGAAATGGCTGAGTTCAGCGATGTTTTCGAGCGTCCCACCGACCCGGAGAAGCTCTCCTGCGGCAAGGAGCCGAACCTCATGTTCTTCACCTCCGGTACTACCGGCTACCCCAAGATAGCTACACACTGCCACCTCTATGCCCTCGGTCACTTCATAACTGCCCGCTACTGGCACAATGTTGACCCGAACGGCATTCACTTCACTATTTCCGATACCGGCTGGGGCAAGGCTCTCTGGGGAAAGCTCTACGGACAGTGGCTCAGTGAGACCTGCATCTTCGTTTACGACTTCGACCGCTTCGATGCAAACAAGATACTCCCCATGTTCAGGAAGTACAATATCACAACATTCTGTGCGCCTCCCACGATGTACCGATTCTTCATCAAGGAGGATCTCTCCAAGTTTGACCTCAGCTCGATAAAGTACGCAACAGTCGCAGGTGAGGCTCTCAATCCCGAGGTGTACAACCAGTTCCTCAAGGCTACCGGCGTCAAGCTCATGGAGGGCTTCGGTCAGACCGAAACGACCCTCTCTATCGGCAACTTCGTAGGTATGACCTGCCGTCCCGGTTCAATGGGCAAGCCCAGCGTTCTCTACGATGTCGATATAGTTGACCCCGACGGAAAGCCCGTCAAGACCGGTGAGACCGGCGAAATAGTTATCCGCACGGACAAGAATGTCCCTGCCGGACTTTTCCTCGGTTACTACCGCGACGAGGAGAAGACCAATGAAGTTTGGCATGACGGTATGTACCACACAGGCGATACCGCATGGAAGGACGAGGACGGCTACTTCTGGTACGTCGGACGCGTTGACGACGTTATCAAGTCCTCCGGCTACCGCATCGGACCGTTCGAGATAGAGAGCGTTATCATGGAACTTCCGTATGTACTCGAATGCGGCGTAAGTGCAGCTCCCGACCCGGTAAGAGGTCAGGTCGTAAAGGCATCTATCGTTCTCACAAAGGGAACGGTCGGTACTGACGAGCTGAAAAAGGAGATACAGAACTACGTCAAGAAGCACACAGCTCCCTACAAGTACCCGAGAATAGTTGAGTTCCGCGATGAGCTCCCCAAGACTATCAGCGGCAAGATAAGACGAGTTGCTCTCAAGGGATAATTTCCGCGAGCAGTAAAGGCACACCTTCGGGTGTGCCTTTTTTAATGCGTGGGGGGGTTAGTTCACAGTTCATAGTTCATAGTGCTTAATGCTTAGTTTGAGAGCGTGTGTATTTCATTTGCTTGCATATATTTCCGGTCTATTCTATAATATAGTTGCTGCCAATCCCGAACCTCGGCAGAGGGAAGGGGGTGACATCACACATGAATATACTTACATCTTTTCTTGCTGCTATAGCTGCGCGTATAGTGTTCTACTATATCTGCAAGTGGCTTGACGGCGGCAGGAAGTAGACCGGCAGCAAAAAGCACAAAGCCCCCATATGGAATTCCCGGTTCCATATGGGGGTGCTTTTGTGTTGTGACATCACTAAGAATGATACTTACATCATTTCATGTATATTATACACCGTGAAAATTGATTTGTCAATAGCTGATGCGTAAAAAGTCAGTTATGCAGTACCCGCCATAGCTCCATGGCAGTTTCGATGCTAACGCCGGCGGTCAGGGCGAGTTCCTGCGGAGAAGCCTGAAGGAGATTGGCTTGTGTCTTGTACTTCATCATTATCTTCGCAGCCTTTTTCTCGCCGATGCCCTTGACCGTCAGAAGCTCCGAGCTGTAGGTCTTTTTCTTGTGCCTGGAGTGCATGAACTGCACGGAATAGCGGTGTACCTCGTCCTGTATCTGCGTGACGAGACTGAATGCTGCTTTCAGACCGTTTATCTGTATCTCGCCGCCGCCGGTCGCAATGGCACGGGTACGGTGCTTGTTGTCCTTGACCATACCGAACAGCGGTATATCGAGCCCGAGCTCGCGGAGAAGCGGCGCAACAGCGTTGACATGGCCCTTTCCGCCGTCAAGGAGAATGAGGTCGGGGGTGCGGGTGAAGTATTCATCGCCCTCACCGGTCACGATGTGAGTGAGCCGCCGCTTCAGCACCTCGCGCATACTGCCGTAGTCGTTCTGGAGCTCCTGCTCCTTGACGGTGAAGCGCTTGTAGGCTTTTTTCAGCGGTCTGCCGTCCTCAAAGACGACCATTCCGGCGACCATCGACTCCGAGGAGAGGTTCGATATATCGTAGGCTTCGATGTAGCGCGGAGGCTTTGACAGACCGAGGCTCTTGCCGAGCTCCTCGAGGGCGATGACCTCTTTGCCTGTGCGTGAATTCTGCAACGCTGCGTACTCTGCGCTGTTGTTCTTGGCAAGCCGCAGGAGTTCGAGCTGTCTGCCCTTCTGCGGAACGTGGAGCCTGACCTTGCGTCCGGACTGCTGCTGCAAAAGCTCCTCGATAAGCTCCGCCTCAGCGGGGATATGGTCGATGATAATGATATGTGGGAGATCCTCCCTGCCGTGGTAGAACTGCTCCATGAACTGGCTGAGGATATCCTCGGAGGTGCTCCCGAACTCGAACACCGCCTTGTCGTAGAGCCTGTCCTCGCGGTACATCAGCACGGAAACGTAAACTCCGCCGTAATACTCGGCGATGCCGATGACGTCCGCGGACTCAACGCCGCTGTTCATCATCTTCTGCTTCTCGGCAGCCTTTTTCACGGCGATGATGCGGTCGCGCAGCATGGCAGCCTTCTCGAAATCGAGAGCCTCCGCAGCCTCGTTCATCTCCTGTTCCATGCGTTCAACGGAAGCTGCACTTCCGCTGCGTATGAAGTCCACCGCCTGTTCTACAGCTTCGAGGTAGCTCTCGCGGCTGACCTTTCCGCGGCATACGCCCATGCAGGTCTTGATGTGGTAGTTGAGGCACGGACGTCCCTTGCCGATATCCTGCGGGAATTTCCTGCGGCAGGTTGGCAGCATGAAAACGCGGTTCGCCTCGTCAACGGCTTCCCTTGCGACCGTACTGCTTGTGTAGGGACCGAGGTACTTCCCGGGGAGCTTGGTGTGTTTTTCGCTGGTAATGCGCGGATATTCGTCGTCCGAGATGCGGATATAGTGGTAGCCCTTGTCGTCCTTGAGGAGGATATTGTACTTCGGCTTATGCTGCTTGATAAGGCTGCATTCCAGCACAAGAGCCTCGTATTCGCTGTCTGTGACGATAAAATCGTAGTCGTTGACATGGGAGACCATTGCCGCGACCTTCGGGGTATGGTCGGGGTTCTCGCGGAAATAGCTCGTCACGCGGTTTTTGAGGTTCTTAGCCTTGCCGATATAAATAACAGCGCCCTCCCGGTTCTTCATGATGTAAACTCCGGGAGAGGCGGTCAGCTTCGAGGTCTTTTCCCTCAGATAAGGCAGTCTTGTATTCATCTTACACCTCAGCTTATAGGTCCGTTTTCAGCGAGTATACTGCCGTTTCCGGCATCTATGAACACCTCGTCGGGATAACCGGTGCTTTTCAGCTTAACGTCCCATGTGAGGTGAGCGCCGCCGTCCATGCAGATTATCACGAGCTCGGGCTCGCCGACAGTTTCGCAGCCGTACTTCCCGGCAGCGTCGGAGGCGGCTTCCTCCGCAGAGATACCGGGCTTTGTGTCTATGTCGATACCGGTCACGAAACGGTTGAGAAGTCTGGTCGTATCGCCGTTTTCATCGACCGAGAGGGCAACGCTGCCATCGACCGGGACTTCCTCATAATACTGGTCAAAAACGTAGATATATCCGGGATCACCGGGATTTCTCACTCTGAACCGCAGCTCTCCTGCGGTAGTATTGCAGCCGATGATTTTTTCGAGCTCCTTGATAACGGTCAGCGCGTCGTCTTCGCTGTGGACCTGCCTGCCGCTGACCCTGCCGTCTATCTGCCTTACGCGGTCTGTGCCGTAGTAGTATTCGATATCGGGAACTGAACCGCCGTTGAGGTCGGTGAGGTCGCTAAGGGTCAGGCACGGTACTGCCGTTTCGGAGGTGCTTGACGTCTCGCCGGACGAGCAGCCTGCCGCTATGATGCCTGCGGAAAGCACTGCCGCGATCATTGCTATAGTTCTTTTCATGCTCTCACCTTACTGCCTGTCGAAGTATTCCTTGCCCTTGCTGGGACGGAAATACGTCCGTATATAGCCGTCCTTCGACAGAATGACGAACTCGTTGGTAGCCTCGAGATAGTAAACGCCGTCGCCGTCCTCGGCTTCGTACTTGAACAGCGCATCGGGATTGTTTATGACGTCGCTCGCGCCCTTTTCATACTCGGCAGCGGTCTTGTAGCCGAAGTCCTTGGTGAATTCGCCGCCGTGCTTGCTGAAATGCTCGCTGAGGTACTTCTTATTGCGGAATTTGTACTCGACGTAAGCCTTTGCCTCGGTAGTGGTCTGAGGCTTCGTGGTCTTTTGCGCCTTTGTAGTCGTCTGCTTCTTCGAGGTCGTGGTCTTGGAGGTCGTTTTTTTCGAGGTCGTGACCTTTGTTGCGGTCTGAACAGCCTTTGTGGTCGTTTCCGGAGCATCGGTCTCCGTGAAAGCCTCCGTATCGTCGGACACAGTGGCTTGTGTCTGGGCACGGGTCGCCTTTGCGGACTCCGAGGACGACTTCTTTGAGCCGCAGGAAACGAATGCAAGCATGGAAAGTGCGAGCAGCAGGAAGAATGCCGCTGCGGAAATGCGTTTTGTATTTTTCATATCATTGCCTCCTTGAATGGAACTTTCATTTGCTATAATTATACACTATTTCCGCAGGCATTTCAAGACCTTTGATTTGCAATTCCGCGGTCCGCTGCGGACAGTTTCACGAAAGAGCCGACCGAGAAAAACTGCCGAAAACTATTGACAAAACCGGAGAATTATGGTATAATATCATCACCATAAAAATATTACCAAATTAGGCATTTGTTAATATTTCGTTTCAAGCATTGTCTCTCCGGAAACGAACGACCAAGGGGGTTTTTAAATTGAAGAAGCATTCCAAAAGGCTGAGAGGCGCAGCCTGTGCTCTGAGCGCTGCTCTCGCGCTCTCCGCAGTACCGTTTTCTGCGCTTCCGGCTGTCTCTGCCGCCGATGATGCCTATTATCTTCGCGGCGATGTCATCGAGAATGACGGCGTCACCAACAAGGACGCCCTCGCTATCCAGAAGTACAAGCTCAACCTCTCAGAGCTTGACGAGAACCAGCTTCTCGCTGCGGACGCAAACGCTGACGATCAGGTCAATATGGCGGACGCCGTTGCTATCATGCAGTGGGTGCTCACAGGCGACCGCACTCATCATGTGGGCGAGTACGTCAGGATATCCGACGGCAAGGCCGGTACGCTCGGCAAAAGCGTTTCGAGCACCGACACTATTTACGTCACCGGTTATACCGCCGAGGCTGACGGCAACTACAAGCTCCGTCTGAACGTGAAAAACAACACCGGTGCCGAATCATTGAGTTCGGTAATGGTGAACGACGAGATGTTCCAGACACCGTTCGTTATTCCTGAGGGCGAAAGTGAGACTATCGTTATCATCGAGCTGAAAGCCGGTGAAAATATCATCAGGATAGAAAGTGACAGAGCTGTTTCGATCAGTCCGGACTCGGAAGTTTTCCGCACCTCGAACAATCCGGATCCGAAAGTGCCCGTGGAGTATATTCCCATAACCTCCACTACTACCTCTACGACCGAGACCTCGACCACTACAACTACCACGACTACAACTTCCACCACGACCACTACTACTACGACAGCTCCGCCGCTTCAGGAACGCTACTACGCGATAGAAGCTCAGACTCACAAGGGCTGGGAGGAGAATACCAACTCCGGTTTTGCTGGAACAGCCTACTTCAACTATGACAACGCTATCGGCGGATATGTCGAGTGGACGGTAGAAGTTCCCGAGGACGGTAACTATATCGCGGATATGCGCTATTCCAACGGCTCAAACACCAACCGTCCGATAAAGCTCATCGTCAACGGCGACCGCGAATACGGTCAGTATCTCGATTTCAACGGCACTGGCTCATGGACGGAATGGGACGATGTAAAAACGACAGTTGCCCTCCGCAAGGGCAAAAACACCATAAAGGCTTATGCTACCACTTCCGGCGGCGGTCCGAATATGGACTACCTCGAGATAACGAATGCCGATACCGCTGCACCTCATGACAGGGCTGAGAACGGTATGCGCGTTGAGAAGCTCGACCGCGGAGTTTCCGCTGCTTATACCGGAAACGGCGTCCTTGTGAGCTGGAGGCTTCTCGCTACCGATAACTCCGAGACCACCTTCGACCTCTGGAGGATAAGGAGCGATGACGACCACACCAAGCTCGGCACCTTCACTATGAAAGACGCCTCCAACTACTTCGACAAGGACGGTACGGCGACCGACAAGTACACCATTGACGCCTATGTCAACGGCGAACGTACTGAGTATGCACAGTTCTCGACCAATTATTCCACCAAGAACAGCGGTCAGAGCGGCGCTTACTTCGATATCGCAACGCAGACGCCTCCCGGAGGCACTACTCCTGACGGCGTGGCTTATACCTATACCGAAAACGACTGCTCTGTCGGCGATGTTGACGGCGACGGTCAGTATGAGATAATCGTCAAGTGGGACCCCAGCAATTCCCACGACAACGCCGATGCAGGATATACCGGAAACGTTATCCTCGACTGCTACAAGCTCGACGGAAAGCTCCTCTGGCGCATCGACCTCGGAAAGAATATCCGTGCAGGCGCTCACTACACGCAGTTCATGGTCTACGACTTCGACGGCGACGGCAAGGCTGAGATGATATGCAAGACTGCGGACGGCACTAAGGACGGTGCAGGTGTCGTTATCGGAAACGGCAATGCCGATTACCGCGATACTACTCCCATGAAGCTCCGCAACGGCTCCTATGCTCCGAGCGGACGTATCATCAGCGGTCCGGAATACCTCACCCTCTTTGACGGCGAGACCGGAAAGGCTCTCGATACCATTGATTTCCAGGCAGCAAGAGGCGAGGTCAGCTCATGGGGCGATACATGGGGCAACCGCTGCGACCGTTTCACCGGCTGCGTTGCCTACCTCGACGGCGTTAACCCCTACGCCTGCTTCGGACGAGGCTACTATGAGCGCACTACCATGACCACCTACAAGGTCGAGAACAAGAAGCTCAAGCTCAACTGGAAGTGGGATACCGGCACGAACAAGTCCGTTATCGGCTACGGCGACGGCAACCACCACTGCATGGCTGCTGACGTGGATCAGGACGGCAGGCAGGAAATAGTTATCGGCTCGGCTGTTCTCAATGAGGACGGTACCGTTCTCAATGCAACAGGTCTTGCACACGGCGATGCTATGCACATCGGCGACTTTGACCCGTCCAATCCCGGTCTGGAGATATTCCAGTGCCTCGAGGACAAGACCAGTCCCAGCGGCAAGGACGTTGGCTTCGGAATAATCCTCCGCGATGCCGCTACAGCAAGGGTGCTCTACAGGGAGACTGCCTCCGGCGACACCGGACGCGCGATATGCGACAACATCGTCACCGGAAACGGCGGCGCTGAGATGAACGGCTCGCACAGCGGAAACGTTTACTCCTGCACAGGCAGCCACGGCGTTGTCTGCGAGTGGAAGGACATCACCAAGTGGGGACAGAACTTCCTCGTCTACTGGTCTGACGTCCTCGAAAGAGCGGTCATGGATCGCGCTATGGTCGATCAGTACGGCAAGGGACGCGTCTTCACCGGCGACGGCGTTGAGTACAACAACTACACCAAGTCCAATCCGTGCCTCACCTGCGACCTCACAGGCGACTGGCGCGAGGAGATAATCATGAGAAAGTCGGGCGGCGGTCTGAGAGTGTTCACGACCACATTCGAGAGCAAGTACAATATCTATACGCTCATGCACAATCCGCAGTACCGCGTGCAGATAGCCTCTCAGAACAACGGCTATAACCAGCCTCCGCATACCGATTTCTACCTCGATACCACCGAATATGTGCGCCCCGAAGAACCGGACGTATGGTGCATCAAGTGAATAGCAATGCTCTCTGACGGTTAACCGCTGCGCTCATACGGAAGTTTTATTAGAACTTACTGGGGAAACCCTTTCTGAGGAAAGGTTCCCGCTCAAGGCGGCGGTCCCCTCTGTCAGCTGCGCTGACATCTCCCCGCACTGCGGGGAGTCACTCCAGTCCCCTTTCCAAAGACTTTATTATGGTTTTTTCGTGACGGTACAACGTTCAATACCCAAAACTAAAGCGCTGCTTTTTATAGCAGCGCTAATTTTGTACCATCACGAAAAAACTAGAAAAAGGCTCAGAACAGAGTTTGAAAGCACTTTTCTCAAAAAAGCCTCCCTAAATAATTCTGATAAAACTTCTACATGAACATAGCAGTTAACTGACAGAAAGTACACCGCTTTTAGTTCTTAAATCATATTTCTGCATCATATAATAGGACAAAACGTTCATGGAGGTGAGCTTTTGCACAGACGGCACAGGCACAGCCGGACTTTTCGTCCGATCGGTATCCTTATCCCTGCCGCAGCGGGAACTTTCACAGCGGTCTGCATAGTCTCGCTGCTCGCCCTCATAAGCCTCCGCTTTCTTGACGATATGCGGTACTCTGCCATTCTGAGCTCAGCCGCCTGTCTTATCGGGAGCTTTTCCGGTGCTTATCTCGGCGGGAAGTACCGCCGCCGCAGGGGCATCATAGAGGGAGCGCTCTGCGGTCTTCTGATGTACGCCGTTTTTTCTGCCGCAGGACTTGTCCTCACAGGCTCTCCGGCAGGCATAAAGAAACTCCTCCTGCTGACCGTTTCCGGTGCAGCGGGAGGAGTATGCGGCGTAAATTCCAAACGTCCCAAAAGGCTGATGGAGTGAGCCAAAAGCGGCGAATTGCGGTATCTTTAGTCCGCTGAAAGACAAACGCATTCATTCTCAATTTAATTACGCATTAAAAGGGACGCCCGAAGGCGTCCCCCTGCTCAAAAGTTTCCTGATCTGTCCTCGATGAGCTTGAATTCGATGTGGTAGTAGCTGACCTCGCCGTCCTTATCGACATGGGCGCAGGTCGCAGGGACCTTATCCCCTGCTGAATACTGGCTGCTTACCGCCTCATAAAGCCCTGTGTAGGAGTTTACAGCCTTGCCGTTTATCTCGGTTATGAAGTCGCCCGGCTTCAGCTCGGTATTGATAATGTCGCTGTCCTCCGATATCTCCGCAACGTAAACGCCGGTGAAGTCCTCCGGGAGCGGATAGCCGAGCTTGTTTTCAACAGCCTTGCGGCGGGTCGCGGTCTCAGTACCGGCGAGGGTCACTCCTATGCGGAAGCGTCCGGCAACATAGCCGTTGTTTATCAGCTCCTCGATTATCGGGAGAGCCTGATTTATCGTTATAGCGAAGCCGAGACCCTCGAGTGTGCTGCTGACCAGCTTTGACGAGGTAATGCCTATGACCTGACCGTACATATTAACGAGTGCACCGCCGGAATTTCCGGGACTTATCTGTGCATTGGTCTGTATGCACTCCATTTCAAAGCCCTTGCTGCTGTCGCCGCGAACCTTTCTCCCGACATGGGAGACAATGCCGTCCGTGACCGTTGATGAAAGACCTGCCGGATTGCCTATCGCGATGACCTGCTCTCCGACAATGGTCTGGTCGGAATCTCCGAGCTCAGCCGGCTTGAACTCAACATCGCTGACCTTGACAACAGCGATATCGGTCTTGATGTCCCTGCCGATGATCTTAGCGTCATAGGTCTCGCCGTCGTTGGTCTTGACGGTATGGTAGCCGTCAGCCTCAAGAACATGGGCATTGGTAACGATATAGCCGTCCTCGGTAAGGACTATGCCCGAACCCGAGCCCACAAAGGTATTATGTGCCGCGTCACTGTAGGTGTATATCTCGACTATTGAGTCGATAACGGCAGCGGCAGCGCCCTCGACGGTATACTTTCCGCTCTCGTCCTTAAAATTATCGAGGTCGTTCGCACCCTTGGGCTTGGATCTGCGGTAGAGGACAACGCTGTCCTGCTCGCTGAGCTGTTTTATAGCTTCCTTGCTGTTGACGATGTCCCTGCCTATGCCGAAGCCTGCGATGCCGACGCTTGCGGCTATCAGGACCGCGAAGAGCGCAGCCGCC
>Ga0310691_10004600_pt1 | contig 15444 bp, 11 predicted proteins | sample 176DNAGHGlowgp2_FD_203887 | JGI IMG/M metagenome (GOLD analysis project Ga0310691, IMG submission 203887) | Sheep rumen microbial communities from Palmerston North, Manawatu-Wanganui, New Zealand - 1766 DNA GHGlow gp2 (v2) (version 2) | ecosystem: Host-associated > Mammals > Digestive system >...
GACAAAGCCCATCAAGGAAGAAAAGTTACGCGAAGTACTCTCCTATGTCATGAAGAAAAATAGCGGAAAGCGTCAGCTCATGATAAAGTCCGACGGCGAAGAGCTCCGCGTGAATGTCTCGGACATTGTTTATTTTGAAGCCCAAAATCAATATGTCATGATCCACACCTTAACCGATGAGCACTTAGTCCGTGCCAACATCGGTGATTTCGAGGAACAGCTTCGTAATGATGGTTTCTTTCGCATTCACAGGGGCTATCTCATCTCCCTGCTCAAAGTAAATAAGATTGTGAAGAATGACGTCACCATGGAAGGCGACATTGTTCTCCCGATCAGCAGAAGCAACGTAAAAGCCTTAAAGGAAGCCCTTTATTCCATCGTTGAAAAAGAAGCTTTTTAACTTGGAATTGCAATTCACGACATGTTTCCCTTTCACACCAGAATTTCACAAAAACGTTTCATGACGTCGCATGGTAAGTTCAGTCACGAAACAACGCCCCGAAACGGGGAAAATAAGTGAAAAAGGGAGAGGTAATCATGAAAAACGTTTTGAAGCAATCTGGAAAACGAAAGCACAAAAAAGGCGTAATCCGCATGCTTACTTAAGCACGCAAATCACGCCCTTATGATGCGTTGGGGCAGACTGACGAAATGACGCAATTATACTACAACCGGCCAAATTATCCTTCTCACGTGCCATGTCCGCCAACCCCTTGATCCTTTTCTCTCAAGATCATTTCCTCACATGGTTTATTATACCTTTTCATCAATGGCAAGTCTAGGAACAAAACCCTCATTCTATCCTTATAAACATATCTTACCCAGCTTCGCCAGATGGCCGCAAGTCCGGCAAAGCGTGCCACGTCATGATAACCAAAACGACTGAGCTCATAAAGCAGTATGGCGTTCCGACAAGGCCTGTCTAAGGCATGCTTGCCGCCTTACGGCTGTTTACCAATGTATGCCAAAATACCGCCATCCACGTACAGAATATGACCATTTACCGCGTTGGATGCATCTGATGCAAGGAATACTGCCGGGCCGGTCAATTCTTCCGGTTTCAGCCAACGATTGGCCGGGGTTTTTGCACAAATAAACTGATCAAAAGGATGTCTGCTTCCATCTGCCTGCCTCTCACGTAACGGTGCCGTCTGCGGCGTCTCAATATACCCTGGTCCTAAGCCGTTACACTGAATATTGTACTGACCATATTCTGAACAGATATTTCTGGTCAGCATCTTTAAGCCACCTTTTGCAGAAGCATAAGCAGATACAGTTTCTCTGCCAAGTTCAGACATCATGGAACAGATATTAATAATCTTTCCATGGCCTTTTTCGATCATTCCCGGTATGACTGCCTTTGATACAATAAACGGGCCATTCAAATCAACGTCAATTACCTGCCTGAACTGTTCCGCCGTCATTTCCGTCATGGGAATCCTCTTAATGATTCCGGCATTATTTACCAGGACGTCGATGGTTCCAATTTCAGCAGAAATCTTCTCAACCATGGCATTTACTGCAGCTTCATCCGTTACGTCGCACACGTAACCATGGGCTTTGATCCCTTTTTCTTCATAAGCCTTCAAGCCCTTGTCTACCAATTCCTGATTGATATCATTAAAACAAATTGTAGCTCCCTGCTCAGCATAAGCCGATGCGATGGCGAAACCAATTCCATAAGAAGCACCCGTTATCAGTGTAACCTTCCCCTTCAGTGAAAAATTCAAAAATTCCGACATATTATCCCTCTCCTATCCCCGGCTGAACTTATTCCATTCCGGAACCAACAAAATTTCTGTTTATGACCTCTAGTTCCAAACTCCCGTCACTATTGACTGTATAACACTGTTGCCCGGTTTAATCAAGTATTTCACTCCCGGTACGGACGTCCTTGGATAAAGAAGATTGGTATTGGGATTGGCGCGAAGGACCATTCCCTCTTCCATGATCGTCTCTCCTTTTAATACCATTCCTTCTACCCTGCAGAAACAATACTTATTCTTAGCCAGAGCATATTCTTTATTTTTCTCTTCCGAAAAATCTACCATTTCCGCATCATCCCGGCGAACCGCAAATCCAAAATCATAAGCGCTGCATTCCACTTCGCTGGTAATGCGGTGGGTTCTCACGTGCCCTTTTTCATCTGGCGTAACCGTTGTCTCCACCGTAATTCCCGGATAAGGACTCCAGACTGACACCACGCTGTCCGCCATGATTTTCGACGAAATGCATTGTCTGCGAACATATACGTAATCCCGTATCACAAAGGCTAACATATTATCCGGAACGCACTCCTCCAGTTCATACTGGGAATGTGCCACACTGATGGAAAACTTGGTGTCATAGGCGAACTTACCGTACTTTTCCACAATATTGCCATGACCAAATTTGCTGTATACTCCGGGCACAAACACAGTGGCATGGTTACCATAGTGATAGGCCAGCATATCCGCATATTTCATCTGACACAGAGGATGATTCCTGATTTCTTCGGGATACCTTGCCGCCTCAACCTGCCAAAAAGGATGCTCATCCGGCAAACCAAGCATTGCAAACACTTTCATTCCCCAATAAGGGGAACCCGGTGCATTATACCGTTCCGCCATGGTCAGATTGGGATATCCATATCCAATCGTGAGGATGCCGTCCCTGTCAAAAATCGGCTTTTCCAGCCAGGACTTCAGATTTCTCACGATCAGCCCCTTCATAACCGGGAGCGGGAAGGGTTCCAAACCTACCAAAAGACAAATCGAGAAGAAGCTGGACTGTGCAAACCGATAAGTTAAGGATCTTCCAAAAGGAACCGCATCTCCATCTTCATCAAACCAGTAAATGAACTGTTTTGCAAAAGTCATTGCCCTTTCTCTGTAAATCTTGCAGCGGGCCACATCCTCGTCTTTCATTTTGTCCGAATAAATCAGAGAATAAAAATGGATGGCAAAAGAGATATAATAATCTTTTTGGCCGGAATCTCCGTCACAATACCAGCCTTCCCCAAGATAAAAGCTTTCCAATCCGTCCAGATATCTTTCGACGATCTGCATGTCATATTCCCGGCCCACGGACTTTAAGCCTATGTTGACCATTACCGCAAAAAGGATCCAGTTGCAGACCGGTAATGGATGTTCATTGATTTTTCTTAAATAGGCTGCGAGATTCTTTTTCTCTTCCTCCGTCAAAGGATCCCATATGACCTCCGGAGCATACGTCAAGCCATAACTGATGGCTGCCATCTCCACGAAACGCTGGTCAAAGCTTCCGCATTCTCCCCAATATTCTTTTGAGGCGGGGTTGGTTCCACTGACAAGGGCTTTTCGATAGATTTCCTTGAAATCCCTTGTCTCCCGGTCCTCCTCTCCTCTGCCAAGCCAAAAGGGAACTAACGCCCAAAGCGGTCTTGACACTGCTTCCATGTAAGCAGCATTCACGTCATAATGTGCAAAAGTCTCTCCCAGGCATAACCTGGCACATCCGCTACTGTAATGCTCTTTCAGCGGATTTAAGATTTCCAGCATTACCTTCTGAAAATCTTTTTTCGAATGTAGGGAATCCACCTGTATTGCCGGGTAGTTTTCTTTCATGTCCATCACCAATATTGCTCCCAATCTCCACTTAATCTGGTTAAAGCTTCCATATAAAAATAATCTCCCCAGGAATTGCATTCATCCACGCCATAATGGTTGCAGGTATTATATGGGGAGTGATTAGAATAGGTACTGTGAAGTACTAACCCATTAGATACGTTTACGTCTTTAACTGCCGCATAGTCCCAAACTGCCTTTAATAATTTCTTCGCCAAAGATTGGTAATATGCCGCGTTTTCCTTCGGCAAATACTTGGCCATCTCCAACATGCCGCATGCCGCGATGGAAGCTGAAGAAGTATCCCTTGGCTGCGGATTCTTTTCTAATTCTTCCTCTGTCCATCCAGCGAATTCCAAGTCCCAATAAGGGATCAGATCCTCAGGAAGATGCTCCATAAAATAAGCGGTAACCTTTTTGAATAAATCAACATATTCCGCTTCCTTTGTATATCGGTAGGCAAGCGCCAGACCATATATTCCCCAGGCTTGTCCCCTAGACCAGGCTGATCCGTCCCGATATCCCTGACAGGTACTCCCATGATCCGGCTCACCTGTTTTCACGTCAAAGAAAAAAGTATGCCACGTAGAATAATCATCCCGAATGACGTTCTTTACCGCCGTATGAATATGCTGTTGCGCCACGTCCATGTATTTTCGATCTAAAGTCTCTGCTGACGCCCAGAACAAAAGAGGCAAATTCAAAAGGCAATCAATAATCAAACGATAATTCTCCGGCTGATCCATGGGTCCCCATGCCTGAATGAACTGTCCCACCGGATGAAACCTGGTGATCAATTGGTCAGCTGCCAGAATCGCAGCCTTTCTTCCATCCTTATTGCCCGTCAACTTATAAGCAGCCACACAGGAAGGCGAATATAAAAATCCCATGTCATGATGATCGACGGAGATTTTCTTTTCTATCCTGTTTAAAAAGCTCTCAACCTGGATTTCCCCGGTCTTTTTCAAAAGGGCAAGTGCCTCTAAAACGGCAGGCTCCGGTTCCTTTCCCTCTTCCTTTTGTTTCGCTGCCTTTCGCTTTAAGCATTCATAAGCAAGCCAAATTTCACCGGTCCAGAATCCATTGGTCCAGTCCGTATTGTCAGCCGGCTCATAAAAATTATTTATGCTGTAAGCCGGCTGAAATTTGTACGTAAAATCAGGTAAAACGTGCAGAATCTGTTTCGTTGCAAATTCCAATCCCGCTTCAATTTCTTCACCGGAGATCTCAGCATATTTTGAAAACCTGTCCATCCAGTCTCCTTCCTTGCATAAAATGGCAAAATCCGCGTTATTCCGTCATTTCAGGTTCCGTCACAACCGTTCCGTAAACCTCTATTTGTGTTAATGCCGGGAAAGGCGAAGGGTCATCCGCTTTCACCAGGTTGCCCAGTTCCAACCACTCAATCACGCGTTTCTCAATGGGAATCACCTGTGCCGTTGCCTGCTTTTTTAGGGAAATCTGCAGCACCGATCCATCAGAAAAGGTTACGGTTGCATCTGTCCACCAATTGTCATGCGGGAAATCTGAGCGGGTATAAAAAACCAACTTATCTACTTCCACTTTGCGGCCAAATTCCAGTTTCATGGCAGCGTCATCCCGTCTGTTAATTCCCCAGGATTCATATGGCCATTCTCCATGAGAGAGATTAGCCCTCACGCCATCAATTGCATTCTTTGCCGCAAAAACGCTTTCACCCCTTGTCTCCACGTTAGCCGTCGCATGCGGATAGCAGGGAACGTCCTTATGCTGATCCGCTTTATTTAATGCCAGGTTTCTATAGCACTTGATCTCTGCTTCAGATGCTTTTTCAGCGTAAATATAGTGTCTGTTTCCATAAAACACCTTAGGAGAATAACTGATTCTTTTTTCTCCAAAGGGAATGTCATACTGAACAGTGCCGGTGACGTACACAAAGGAAACGCCTAATGCATCATCCACCTGCCAGTTAACGTGAAGATTATTTTCAGAAGACTGCAATTCAATTATGTCTCCGGGTTTGTATTCCTGTGCATATACTAGGTCTACAAAATCTTCCCCTTTTGCCACTGCCAGAGTGTTTCCGTCTTTATCCATGATTTTCAGCGAAAATACCGCCATGACTCATCCTCTTTTCCATAAAATTACAGAGTAACGGATAACCTGTTGATCAAACAAGCTAGCCCTTGATTCCGGTAGCTGCAACGCCTTCCACAAAATACTTCTGGAAAATAAGAAATACAACGATCAAAGGAATTAAGGATAATACGGAACCTGCCATAATAAGACCATAATCTGACGAATACTGGGAGATAAACATTTTAAGACCCAGCTGAATCGTCTTTTTAGACTCGCTTCTTAAGTAAATAAGGGGTCCTAAATAGTCATTCCAGGTATTAACAAACGTAAATATCGTCAACGTGGAAAGAGCAGGTTTTGATAAAGGTAACATGATTTTAAAATAGATCCCGTATTCGCTCATTCCATCAATTCTCGCCGCCTCGCAAAGCTCATCCGGAATGCCTTCATAAAACTGCTTCATCATAAAGACGCCAAAGGCGGAAAAGGCTTGCAAACATACCATTGCCATCAGCTTATCGTTTAATCCCATTTTTCTGAGCATGATAAACTGCGGAACCATGTATACCTGCCAGGGCATTGCAATCGTTGCAATGTATGCCATAAACAAGGTCTTTTTATACTTAAAATTCAGTTTTGCAAAAGAATAAGCTGCGAAACTGGAGGTCAAAAGCTGTAAAAACGTAACGACAATGGTTAAAACTACAGTATTCTTAACAAATACGGCCAATGGTATTTTGGTCCAAATATCTCGATAATTAGTCCACTTTGGTTTTTCCGGAATAAACACAAAGGGGTTCATTTTAAATACTTCCCTGTCGCTTTTAATCGAGGCTGATATCATCCATAAGAAAGGGATAATCATCAACGTTGCCATAATAATCAAAATTAAATAAACGATTATTTTAGTGGCGATCTCATTGTTACGCTTGGATTTCATAACAAATTATCCTCCTTCTACCGGTCTTGCTTAGCTTCAATGGTAAATTGAACCACGGTCACAATAAGAACTAATACAAACAGTACCATTGATACTGCACTGGAATATCCCAGATCCCAATCAATAAATGCCTTCTGGTAAATGTAATACACAAGAACCGTAGAGGAAGGCGTCAATTCGCCACTACCGCCTCCGGCCAGCATAACCGCAACGTCGTATATCTTAAAGCAGTTAATGGTAAGCATTACAATTACAAAGAACGTGGTTGCCCGAAGCTGAGGCCAGGTAACGTATTTGAATTTCCCCCAGGAACCTGCGCCATCCAGAGAAGCAGCTTCGTACAATTCAGCGGAAATCCCCTGTAAACCTGCCAGGTAAATGACCATGTAATAGCCCATGTATTTCCATACGGAAAAAAGGATCATGGACAGTAAAACCAAACCTCCGGTAAACCACTGCGGAAGGTTTCCCTGCTTTACGCCAAATACGTTAAACAAAATATTATTGATGGGTCCCTTGGTTGGATGAAACAACATTTTCCATACGGAAGTAATTGCAACCAAGGATGCTATATAAGGGAAGAAAGCCAATGTCCGAAAAATACCGCGGCCTATAATTTTCTGGTTTAATAAAATAGCTAATGCCAAAGAAGCAATCATTGTCAGAGGCACCGTTCCCAAACAATATATGATCGTATTTCGAAGTGCCGCCTTAAAAAAAGTATCATGAAAGATTCTTGTAAAATTACCTAACCCTTCAAACTGAACAGGGTTGGAACCATCCCATTTCATAAACGCCAAAGCAAATGCAAATACCATTGGAATCAACGTGAAAACGCAAAAACCAATAAAGTTAGGGGCGATAAATGAATATGCCACAAGATTCCTTTTGGCCTGACGACTTAATAATATCTTTTTTGTCGAAGTGGATACTGATTCCCCCATGCTGACTCCTTTCTCATAAGATGGAGGTCACCTTATTAAAAAATGACCTCCACCGGAATTACGTTATTTTTTAGTATTGTTTTTCTTATTATTTTACTAATTTGCCAACTTCACTATTGATTGCCTTGATACCATCATCAATGCTCATTTCACCACTCATAATGGATCCGTGATAGGTATCGAGAATGGAGTTAATCTCTGAAACGTTCTTACCATAAGGCACTTCCAGGTAGAGGTTAGAAACGTTCAAAGCTTCTTTTGAGTTAGCATCCTTAGGGAAGCCGTCCATGGAAGCGATGGTATTCTTAACTTCCGCCGTCATGATTGCAGGGAAGTTACCCGAAGAAGCCATTACTTTAGCGCCTTCCGGACCGGATACCCATTTTACGAAATCCCAGGAAGCATCCGGGGTATCAGAAGCAGAGGTTACGGCAAGACCTGTAATGGTACCAAGCGTTGAACCGGGTTCTACGCCATCAGCGTGAGGATACTTAACAATACCCCAGTTACCGCATAAGGAAGCATCATACTCACCGGACTTAATGTTAGAAATCAGGGTTGCAATAAACCAGGATCCCATGTTTAACATTGCAGTATCACCTGCCGAGAAAGCTGCGGAATAGTGAAGTCCTTCCGTCTTAAGATCAGAATAGCTACGGCAGACTCCGTCTTTCTCTTGTTTCAGAACCATCTCATAAGTAGGTTTCATAAAGTCATAATTTCCATCCAGGATAGAATGCTTTCCATCCAATACGGAGCAAAGCTGAACGGTGGATCTCCAGGTATGGTAATGGCATCCGTAAACCTGCTCGCCAAAAGTGGTATTTGTAAGTTTTCTTGCCAATGCATCATACTGGCTCCAGGTCATGTCATTGGTAGGATAAGCTACTCCTGCCGCATCAAATACGTCTTTGTTGTAGAACACTACCCAGAAGTCATTTCTGAAAGGAAGTTCATAGAGTTTACCGTCTACGGTTACCTGATCAGTAGCACCTGCATATTGCGAAAGATCAACGCCGTCTTTGCTAATATAATCATTCAATGGAAGAATGGAGTTCTTCTGCACCAAGGTCGCATAACCGGGAACGTCCTTTACCGTTACTACGTCAAAATCAGATCCCGTACCGGACAGTTCCGTTGCTAAAACCGTCATGTAATCAGTTGAACCAAGATCTACCATTTCAATCTTTACGTTTTGATGAGAAGCCTCATACGCAGCCTTAATGTCCCCCCAATACTGTGTTGTACTCTCATCCCAAATCGCCCATTTTAGCGTTATGGGTTCCGCACCTCCTCCATTTGAAGCGGAAGAATTTGTCGGCTCTGAAGTGTTACCACATCCTGCCAGGGCAGTTACTGCCATCGTTGCCACAAGCAACAGACTCAAAATTTTCTTTTTCATGTAATCCTCCTTATAAAAAACTTTGCCGTCATTTCCTCAGAACAATTGACTTGTTCTTTACGCTTATCAGTTTATCAATAAAAAAACAAAATGAACATTAAATAACTTTCTAATACATTCAATTTTTTTTCGAATTTTGCATTTCAGTATGTAAAATTTTTAACTGGCATACACTTTTTTATCTTTTTTCATAATAGCGCATTATTATGATATATTCTTCCAATCGAATATGCTATAATACGTTTAGGTATTTAATCTGCTTATTACGTGAGGAAACCAATTTATTTAGGGGAATGCAATGATTCATTTAGGCAAAAGAAACTCGAATTTAAAGAATGGTAAAGCTGGAATTGTAGTTGGGCCTCTCCAAAAAGGCTATTTGCTGCTTACCTTAGCCAGCACCTTAATCATATGCATTATTATCAGCGGACTAAGTTACTTCTTTTTCAGAAATTATCTTCAAAATTCATTACTGAATACTACCGCTATCAGTTTGGCCAATCTTAATGAATCAATCAACACGGAACTGGGCAACGTATACCGAATGGCCAGATACTGTCAAAGCAGCGTAAACATCGCGGATTACGTTAAGGCAAGTCCGAATCCCGGTTCAGTATTAAGCGTCAACACCTATGACCGATTATACGAGGAATATCAGAACAACGAGTCCAATTTCTATATTCCCCGCGTTGCAGTCATTGCCGGTTCTCACTTTTTGCAGGCTTGTCAAACTTCTTACTCTACAACTGCCGATTTGGCACAAGTAATTCCGACTCTTCCTTTTTTCGATATCCTTGCTAATGCAAAGGGATACGATTTTTCCGTTGGAATAATTAATGATCCCTTTTCCCCACGCCTCGAAAAACCTGTCATTCCCATTGTTCGTCCCATTACCTACCAATTTAATGCGAAGCAGGGCGGATATTTATATTTAGAGTTTACCACCAGTCTGTTCACTGACCACATGCAAAAGTACTACATGGATCAAGGCAGCCATCTATACCTGATCATGGGAGATCATTACTATCTTTATGAAGATAATCAATTAAAGCCAATTTACTTTGCGCCTGACGACATAGATAAAAAAACGGAATACACTCTCAATTCTGACGTGACCGTGATTCGTGCCAACATTGGGCAAAAAAAATTGACCCTTCTCTCCACTGCAATAAACATGGAGGGATGTTATTTGATCCAGGAAATCTCGCCTGCGACCCTAAAAAGTCAGTTTAACGTTTTCCTGCTTGTTATTGCCGGCATCATCATATTGATTTCAGCCATGGGATTGGTCTTAACCATCTTTTCAGACCGTTACGTGCATCGCTCCTTATACAAAATCAGGAAAAAAATAGGAGAAACTGCTGCCGGAGATTTTTCAAGAGATCCATCCATTGAATGGAATCATGAATTTGGAGAAGTCGGAAAAGGAATCAACGATTTATCCGAAAGCATCGAAAAGCTCCTGGAAACCAGACTAGAAAATGAAAAGCAAAAAAGAGATTTAGAATATCAAATGTTACAAAGCCAGATTAATCCTCACTTTCTGTATAACACCTTAAATTCCATCAAAATGATGGCGGCCATACAAGGTGCAACCGGGATTGCGGAGATGACAACAGCCCTTGCGAGTCTGCTGCGCAGCATTGCCAAGGGAGACCGATTGGTCATTCCCATAAGTGAGGAATTGTCTTTGGTCCGCGACTACTTTACAATACAGAATTACAGATATGGCGGCATGATCAGCTTTAATATCATAGTGGACGATGAAACCATCACGAACTATGACATTATCAAGTTTTCCCTTCAGCCCTTGGTGGAGAATTCCATATTCCATGGTCTCGAGCCCAAAGGCGGGATCGGAAGCATTACCATCCATTTATCTTATGTTGACGAAAATATCAGTATTGAGGTCATCGATGACGGGATCGGAATTCCACCTGATAAACTAGCGCAAATTCTTAATCAGACAACTAATGACAAAAATGATTTCTTCAAAGAAATCGGAATCAGTAACGTAAACAGAAGAATTCAATACGAATTTGGCAAAGAATACGGCATCTTTGTTCATTCCGCAGTAGGAAGCGGAACAACCATGCAGATCATTATTCCAAGGAGAGAACATGTATAAAGTATTTATTGTAGACGATGAACCCCTGGTACAAGCCGGAATCAAGTCCATGCTTAACTGGTCAGAACTAAATATGGAAATATGCGGTTCTGCCCCCAACGGACAAATTGCCTTGGAAATGATCCGCACCCTCATGCCGGATATCGTCATTACTGACATTAAGATGCCTGTCATGGACGGATTAGAGTTCTTGAAAAAAGCCAGGGATGAATTTGGCTACAAAAAACCTATTTTTCTTCTGCTTACCTGCTATGAAGATTTTCACGTTGCCAAAGAAGCCGTCAGTTATCAGGTACTTGAATATTTGGTTAAGGTCGAACTTACGCCGGATAGTCTAAAAGGCGCCGTTGCAAAAGCCCTCTCCATTCTGGAAGAAAACAATGCGAATGATGAGACTTCCAAAACGACTTCTTCCTCTAACCTATACTCCTATAAAGAAAAATTTCTGATCAACTTAATCAACAATATGTTTGAGTCTGACGAGCAATTGTATCTTCAGGCCAAGGATCTCCATATTAATCTGGATTATGATGCCTTTCTCTGTTGCTATGGATCCTTCGAAACAATGCATCCCGCAACAACGGAGAATAGCGTAACGTTATATAATGGCTCCATGCAGCTCCTTATGCAGTTGGCAGAAAAGTATTATCCCAGTTTGACCATTTCCCTGGACATCTCTCATTTTGCAATTCTTTTTGCATATAACAAAAAAGCCCTGGAAAACATCCAGTCAGGCCCAAACTCGGTTCAGGAAGTCATGGAGGGCATACTCGAAAAAATCAGAACCAGCATAAAAAAATATTGCAATATAGATTTCACCTGCGGAATCGGTACCATATGCAGTACCCCTTCAGCATTATGTGAATCTTATCAATGTGCCCGCTCTGCATACCGCCAAACCAATGCAGACTCACCGATTTCTTATTTCTCCCCCGGAGAAATCCTGCCGCATGATGCCTTCAATTTATCTCTCTTCAAAGAGAATCTGACCCGTGCTTTTGAGGAATATAATTCCGTGATTTTGTCTGATACGATCGCCACGTTATGCGATTTGATTGATACGCATCCTCATCACTACGTGCAGGCTCTGGATGCTGCCATTAACATCCTTTATCTGGCTATTTCGCTTCTGCCAAACAGTATTGAAAATCTGAATAATATTTTCTCAGGATTCCCGGAGGGGTACATGTCCATCTACCGACAAACCAACACTCATCAAATAGTCGGTTGGCTAAAAAACTTCTCCAACGGGATCTGCACTTTCTTTGATGAAAGAACCAAAGACTACAAAAACAAGATTGTATTTGACGTCAAAAATTACATCAATGAACATATTTCCGAAAAGCTGTCCCTGAATCAGATTGCTGCACAGTTTGGCATCAGCACAAGTTATCTCAGCCAGTTGTTCAGCCGGTACAGTAACCTCAGCTTTAATGAATATATTAACTACAATAAAATTCAGGAAGCAAAAAGACTGCTCCAGGAAGAACGGCTTAAAATCTATGAGGTGGCCGAGATCATGAGCTTCGGAAGCGAATTCTATTTCAGCAAAGTATTTAAGAAGGTAGAAGGCATCTCTCCTTCCGAATATGTCAATAGTATTAAGTAGGACGTAAAAAAGCGAAAAGAAAACTAAATGAAATGATAAATGAAAAGGGGAAAAAATGAGCATTACGAAAATCATCGAGCCCTTGGCATTACGGTATTTTCATTCACCGGAATTCTATACTCCCTTACCTTGCAGTGAAGATCGGAATTATTGGGATCACCTTGACAAAAAAATGAAAAACCAACTGATCGCAGAAGGAACAATTGCCCTTCGCTCTGATTATCCAAATATCACTGCTTCTGATTTTATGAATTTCACGTTGACCGGCAATCGAATTGATTATGAAAATCGTTATTTCGAAAGGCGTCACATGCTTAACAAATTAGTTTTGGCAGAGTGCGTTACCCACAATGATACCTTTCTGTCCAAAATTGCAGATGGCATCTGGCTTCTTTGCGAAGAAAGTTCCTGGGTGCTTCCCGCTCATAATTCCTACGTTCGAAATGAGGCGCAGCTTATCTTGCCTGACGTATCCAGACCCGTATTGGATTTATTTGCCTGTGAAACCGGAGCGCAATTGTCCATGGTTAAGTATTTACTCCAAAAGCAATTGGATCGCTTGTCTCCACTCATCTGCCAAAGAATCGACCATGAAGTTAAAAAGCGCATTCTGCTTCCTTATATCCAACAGCATTTCTGGTGGATGGGAAATGAAGAAGAGCCCATGTGCAATTGGACTCCCTGGTGTACCCAAAATATTCTGTTGACGGCTTTTCTGCCCAACAACCTCCTGTCAGGCGACCAAAAACAGGACATTTTAAAGAAAGCAGCCTACTCCCTGGATTGTTTCCTAAAGGATTACGGAGAAGACGGATGCTGTGACGAAGGAGCCCAATATTATCGTCATGCTGGGCTCTGCCTTTATGCCTGTTTGGAAATCATGAATGCAGTAACGCATGATCACTTTTCTTCTCTTTATGAGAACTCCAAAATAAAAAACATGGCTGCCTATATTTATCACATGCATGTTGTCGGTCCCTGCTATTTCAATTTTGCAGACTGTTCTCCCATGGCCGGCAGTTCCGGTGCCCGTGAATACTTATTCGGCAAGGCAACAAAGCAGGATTTTCTTATGGATTTTGCTGCAGAAGATTATTTTGCTTCCTACTGCGCCGGAACACTTCTGGAGGATGAATCTCAAGCTCTGAACCTGTACTTCAGAAGTCAGACAGTCTATATGCTGGATGAGATCCTTTCGTACCCCCGGGGAATTTCAAAAGCTTCCCCGACAGAAGCCATTCCCCCCAAAAAGCTTCCTCCTGATCTGTACTATCAAAGCGTTGGTATCTGGATCAGCAAAAGCAATATCTTCCAGCTTGCCGTGAAGGCGGGAAGCAATGGGGACAGCCATAACCACAACGATACCGGCAGTTTTATTCTCTACAAAAATGGCAAACCGATTTTCATAGACATTGGGGTAGAAACTTATACCAAAAAAACATTTTCTCCAAACCGCTATGACATCTGGACCATGCAATCCTGCTATCATAACCTTCCCGTAATTAATGGAAAAGACCAATCCGCCGGCAAAGAGTATGCCGCATCTCAGATTAGTCTTGGAAGCACTGATGAGGAGTCATGGATCAAAATGGATCTGTCCACCGCCTACCAGCAAATCGATAACCCTTATATTAGAAAAATCATCCTAAATAAAGAAGCAGAAACCGTAACGCTTATGGATGCCAGTAACGATTCCGTCATCCTAAATTTCATTACCTACTCCTCCCCCGTGATTACTAATACTGGGGCTGCTTCCAACGCATTAACCATCGGCGATGCTTTTGTATCGTGCGAGGGTGCCACTATCCTTGCTGTGGAAACTCTTCCCATTACAGATCCCCGTCTCATGAAAGCTTGGGATCATGACCTATACAGAATCCGCATGAAGTCAGACACAAGCCACTTCACCATGAAAGTGACCTGATACTAAGCAAACGGCAAAAGGCAGCCCCGTCCGGGACTGCCTTCCGTATGCCGCGCCAAGGCGGAAACATTTTTAATTTAGGATCGCAGAGTTTCACTCTGCGACTATAATGCGTGTCGAACCCGCTTACGCCAGTTCATTTAAGCTGATACAGCTATTAAACATCGTGGTAACGTGGCCATCAAATTTAAACTTCTCAATGATGTCACGAACGTTTTCCGAGAATCCATTTAGGTAATCACGGAAATTTGCCTCGATGTTGTCAGGATCTGCAATGAGTCGTTCAAAGGTGTACTTGCTGGTATTGTAAAAATCATATCCAGAAGCCCTGCGCAGAAGCACGTCCTTCATGGGAAGATTCTTAACTTCTTCATACTTTGCCAATACTGCATCCTTAGTGTCAGATAAGATGCAATCAAACCTTCTGATGACCGTAAGCGGAAGAATAACCTCACCGTATTCGTGGGGCTTGTACACTCCCGTAAGTTTGTCTGCTATCGCCCAGATTAAATCCGCTTTTTGATCTATTTTTGCACTTCTTACTGCCATCGTTCTTTACCTCCGGAATAATGGATATACTTATGTAAATTGACCACAAAAATTGTATGGCAGAAAGAAAAAAATGCATCCCATAAGCATTAGAAACTGAAACCGTTTCACTAGCCATACAAAGCCATCATTTTCCCGTCGCCGAACGGGCGCCGAACGAAAAAATAACCATTATTCAGGCTCTGACGAACAAAATGACGAACACGCCAAACAAAATCCGTTCGGCAAGGCTAACCTACCCAAATGACTCCGCACGATGGCCCTTTGCAATCATTCAGAGCCAGCATTCGCAAAAGTGCCTAGGCT
>Ga0310691_10004604_pt1 | contig 15437 bp, 11 predicted proteins | sample 176DNAGHGlowgp2_FD_203887 | JGI IMG/M metagenome (GOLD analysis project Ga0310691, IMG submission 203887) | Sheep rumen microbial communities from Palmerston North, Manawatu-Wanganui, New Zealand - 1766 DNA GHGlow gp2 (v2) (version 2) | ecosystem: Host-associated > Mammals > Digestive system >...
TGTTTCGCACCTTAAAGATACTCATTTCTTGCGACATATGCAAGAATCCAATGCCTTTTTTGCGCCTATATTTTCTCGTTTTTATTAACTTCCGAAACTTCAATTAATTATATTATAATATATTATATAATAATGTAATTGCTTTATAGCCATGTCGGTTGTCTTTATACTCCTGTCGCCTAAAAAACTGTATTCTGTATTCTGTATCCAATAAAACTGTAATCTGTAACCTAAGCCATTGAAGGCCTAGCGCTTCCATTACAGTGACGTGACAGCAATTTGGGGTACCTTCATCATTTGTGGCTTAATCCATTGAACACAAGCTTGATGGACACGAAGAAACCTACATTATACCTACATGATCCTTCATGGCACCTTCATAGTTATCGTATCCATAGTGACATTTCGAAGCTCATGCTGGTTCCATGCTGGTTTCATGTAGGTTTAATGTAGGTCTGAAAATGTGCAAATCACTAACCGTCAGCTGATTAGGCGCAAAATGATGAAGGTATGTAAAATTCATGAGTAGCAAGTTTCATCGCCCTGTTGGATGAAAAATCGTGCGGTGTGCGGACTTGTTTTGTTAAGGAATCTGACTGAGACCTGATCGAAATCTGATTGAAAACTGACCGAAACCTGACCGAAAAGAGTTGGACCGTATACGCGTAATCTATTACTAATAAGTAATATATCTATCAAATCCTGACCGAAACTGCTACAGCTCTGCTTCTACGAGCTTGCGTAACCCTCATAGGGCTTTCCGCAAAAATAAATCTGCTCCCCACAAAAAGACACTAGTAGTCCCTCGCCTTACCCTCTATAGTCCCTACGCGCAGACACTGTAGATGGTTCGCATAGGAACTATAGAGTATAACGCCGTGCAGTACATCGCCTTACGCAGCAGGATGCGTCGAAACATGAGGTTTTGTACTCAATACCCCCACCTTATGAGTTCATGGATTTTGTCTGTTGCATATAAACCGCTTATCTTCCTCGCGGATTCTTTATAAGCTTCGTATTTATCATATTCTGCTCGTTTATAACATGTTGCAGAAAGGTATATATATGCTTCTACGTTTTTAGGATCAATCTCAAGTATAGCCTTGGAAAAGGATTCCGTCTCATTGTATAATCCCTTCGCATAGAACAAGTCAATCGCTTTTAAGTAGCTTTCGACGGCTTCTTTGTACTTATGTTGCTCACGATACACATCGGCCATATTAACGAGTGGACGTGCATACTTTGGATTGATTTCTACGGACTTTGTATAATAAGTAATGGCATCATCATATTTTCTTTCGCAACAACTGATGTCTCCAAGCGATCTGTATAGATAGTCCACTTGATCTTCTGGATGTGATTTAATTCTATCAAGAAGTAATGTCCTTGCTTTGCCATAATACCCCAATGCACACATCCCTTCGGCATAGATAATTGTCAGGTCGCCGATAGTATCGCCATGTGCCTCCAAAGCCAATCCATAACCTACAACCTTGTCCCATTCTTGCTGATTATATGCATCCATCATAGCCTTTCTTGTGTTCGTTGCAGCATCAGAGATAAACTGGTCTAGTTCTTGCTCGTGATAGTATATGGTATAACATAATATACCGATAACTGCAGCACAACCCACAAGTATCAACACAATGGATATTGCAAGCTTTTTAATGACTCTCATATTTAATCTGTTCAATTGTTATAGCCCTAAACATTTCTGGCTTATAGGGTTTTCGTGTTTTTGTCGTTACTATCAACGAAAAAAGATGAAGGTTCCTCCTTCTTCCGAGTGAACGCGCCGCATGTGGACGAGTGTACAATCCTCATTAAAAAGATCCAGCGTGTCCTTTGATGATGACCATTTTATATCAAAGCCATCTTCCTCATCTTCATAGGGCTTACCATATATGCGGGTTAAATACTTAACAACCGGTTTCATCTCCGGGTCATCGGGTTGGGTATCTGTTAACAAAGCAATACCATAGTCACCAGTATTGACACCCCATTCGACATCACCTATTTTGAGGATTTCATCATCATAAGATAGCATCTTGTCTTTCCTCGCAATAGCTGATATCTGGTCAAGAATAGAATTGTCGAGGAGAACCTTCTTCCCTAGGAAAGAGTGAATCACAAAAGGTGCCATTATTATTGAGTCGTTCCCGTCTTCTTCCTCGGCGAACGAGTCTTCTTCAGTTAACGAATCCACATATTGTTCCAATGCAATCGGTTCATAAATCGGAGCTTCATGATGTTGATGCTTTGCTTCATTGCCTTTACATCCTATCAATGTCTGAAGAATTAGCACACATAGTGCAATCTTGTTCTTAATCGTTCTCATCGTTATGTAAATTAAGTTTTTCCATTTCTAAGAGCACCTCTCGTTTCACTTGGAAGAAATCGCTGAGAGTGGACTCTAAATAGCCTTTCAGGTCTGGAATCTGACGGATGAAAATCATGTTCTTCCTTGTATGCAAAGCGAACTTCTCTCGTTCTGTATTTACGGTGTAGAGCACCGTACAATTAGCGTGTAGATTCACCTCGTTGACAGCCTTCCTCATATTCGCGAACTCTTTCAGGTCACAGAATGTGGACAACTCGTACCACCATACATCTAAGAGATTGATGAACAAGCAATCGTTGCTGGCCTCAATGATGAAGTTCTCACCTTGATAGGTAAATACCAAGGAGCCATCCTCCCTTTCTTCACACTCACAGTTCATCTGTTTCAATGTCTCGAAGACCAAGTCCTTCGTTTCCAGGACGATCTCACGGTTTGGAATCTCAGCCGGATTCTGAGGTTCCTTGTCATCCGTTGTTCCGCTGTCACCCTCCGGACACTCTTTTCCCTTGTCTCTTTCTTCCGGTTCTTTATTCGCCCAATAGGCCACCACTGACAGCGCTGCGACAATAACAAAACCAACAATCATTAGTGGTACGTTCATAATTCTACTCCTTATTCTATTAGTTGATGCCGCAAAGATAATCTATTTCCATGAATAAGCACGGTTATTTCTACTCCACAAGCCTTGTGGAAATAGAAAATTATTCCCATACAACTAATTTACGAGGCAGCATGACCATCTTCGCTTCCCCACTTTTGCCCGTGATATAGTATTGATCAGCAAGACTGGCATCCACAGCGGTTTGGAAGGCGGCCTTGATACGAGAGCACTTCTCGTTGATGGAGTTAAGTAACGGATTTGTCACGTCTTCTATACTCTTGACCACCCTATCATTGATAACATTCGTCCTTATCTTCGCATAAAGCCCCAATAACTCATCTCTGTAATCAGGCAGTTCCTTAAATGCAATTCCTTCCGGATGCTTCAGGAACAACAGATAGACAGCTTTCGTCAGCGGTTCCATTGCCACTTCTTTATTATAGTCTGTAAGCATTACGGCACCCTCTTTGGTAATCGTCAGTCGGCTATATTTAACCTGATTCTTCAGCTTGTCATCATGGAAGCCCAAACGCCAGATTGTCTTATCACATCGCTGACCCTCATAATATTTATGGAGCACTTCATCGAAGATGTCATTAGGTGACACCATGTCAAACAACGTCATACATGAACGAACCTTCAGCACATCGGGAAATCCCAGGATTTCATCAGCAGTCTTATTGGCGCAGTTAAGAAATGCTTGCGTGATCTCTCTTAGACGTAAACCTAAAACCGGATGCTCCATATAAGCTTTGGCTTCCTCTTTACTACTGATACCGTAGAACTCCGAGTTATAACTATGCCCCAGTCCCTTAATCTGTGGGAAAACATACCATATCCAATGCCCCTGTTTCTGCCCTTTCCTTATTTCATTCAATGCCTCTTCGTATGAGCCCCATCGAGAATCTTGAGCCTCAACGAATCGCTCCAAGTTATAATTAGTCTCTCCTCCCCCCAATGCATCCACAAAGCTCTTAGGCAGACTTACATTCTTCAACTCCAGTGCGCCAACAAAGAACTGCGCCATCTCCTCATCATGATAGCCTGCGATGCCACAACCCACACGAGTGACCAAGAAGAACAAATCAGGATTCGCTTTGGCGAAATCGATAAACCTCTCTATAGCCTCCTTCACCTCCTTGTCCTTGCGAATATTCTTGCCATAATCTACAGGTATGGCATAACACTGACCTTGCAGTCCCTCTGCCTGTCCCCATATAGCACCAAACTTCTTGCGAGCAGTACCAGAAGCGCCACCTGTATGATAACCCAATGCGTTGCTTCCAAACACAAAGATCTGCTTGGGTAACAATGTGTCGATATAGTCAGGGGTAAATCCTTTATATTTCTCTTCCATAGACTTACATGATTGCTAATGAATAATCGTCGTGAGCTATCAGCCCTCTCTTCCGCAAGGATTCTATATGCCGCTTGAAGTTAGCTGCATTCTTACTACTCTGCAACTTACCCAAGATATCTTTCTCAAAATCGAACTTTTTCATCCCTAAAGCAGCCCTTACGAAATTGCTGTCTTTCGTCTGTGCCCTAACCGCCTCTTCAAGTTCTGCTGCAAACTGCTCTTTATGCGCCACCTTATACATCATTAATATATAATGAGCCAAAGCGTCACTTGCAACAAATACAACGCCGTTTTCATCCATTTCAAACTGCCCACTCTTAAATCCCTGTTCGTCAGTCGGATCTTTGCAATTCACCAAGTAAGGAGGATTGTTGAAATCAACAAGCCGTCCAAAACTGTGCCTTAATTCACCAGTTCTCCTATTGTAACAAAACGCCACACTATCACCATAACTCATCCAGCGCCCATCTTTCCACACTGCCACGAGTGTCGCAAACGAGCCTTCATCGTAGAACTTGTTCAGTAATAGTCCCCCTTCAGTCTTCGCCCTCTTTTCGCAATCATTATAGAATGGTTCCCAAATGCCATCTATCCAAGCATCAAATACTTGATAATCTGCAATCGGTTCATCTGGAAGATGCTCTACCAAATACTTAGACCACATATCAGCGAAAACGCCCCCACCACCAGCGCCATCTGAAACAGCTATCCATTTATCTGTGGCTCTGGCTGCATCTTCATTGACGAGACCTTCATCTAACTTTGCTATGGTTATTGCTCTCATTTTTGACTTATATTTGTGGGCGTTCCAATATCCATCAACTGTATTAGCGTTGACATGTCCGTATTTGTTGCCATCGCAACATGTCTTGCGTCTATCATATCTCCTCTTATGTCTGATATCGGCTGATTATATCTTGTTGGGAGCAAACTTGACATGTCATACAACAAATCCGCGTATGCGTCCCCTTTCAACTCATCCTTGCTTACAGGTAACATCACCTGCTCCTGATTATCGGGTGTGATATGAATGTTCCATAGCAACACATTACCGTCGTTCGTAAACAACGCTTTAAGTTCATTGGCTTGTTGGACTATATGCTCTTTTGTTGAATGGTTAAATACGCCATCGGTGATATTAATAATGGTTGGGGGATAACAGTCTTTATCGTGATGCTCTGTCATCCATTTATCAAGTAGTTCCTTTGCTTTATCTAACGCTTGATGAACATGTGTCCAGTTACCGTCGCATCGTGCTTCCAACCACTGCACCTTTTCGACTTCTTTAATCATCGTTCCTTTCCTCGTCCTCTTCTCCTCTTTTACTGTTATCGTCTTAAACGGATTATTCTTCAGTTCCTCCGGTGTAACAAAATCACGACCAGCCAAAGCACCATTCCATCCGCTATAGACTTCGTGACCATATCCTATAATCGCGATGTCATAGTAATGCCGAACTTCTGTCGTTTTGATACAACGATATACCAATTCGTTGATTTGATTGTTTACAATCCTTGCCACCGCCTCAGCCAATGTCACGCTCTCACCGTTTAACATCGTTGTTCTCTTCATGGAAACAGATTGATCCACCAAAAAGATGAATGCAGTCGGGGTGTTTCTTGTAATCTGTGCTGTATATGGGATCTTGCTTTGCAGGATCTTGGGCTTTGAGGATATTGGAACACCAAAGTTCCCGATATTCTTTATGTACTCCAACGGAATAAAATTCTTCACCAAAATCTCAGCTTGATAGTAGGGCTGTTCTTCTTCGTCCACATCAAAACGCTTCTTGGCTGTTACAACTGGAAAATGAATCTGCTTGAAGTCTGCAAATTCACCTCCTATATGTGCATCGTTCCTAGTCGCATTGCTATCAGAGTACAGAGATTCTTCCCACAGGATTACCTCGGGATCTATCTCTAAAACAACAGGGTTGGAGATACGGCCTTCCTGCATAGCTACATACATCATAGGATGCTGGGCCGTGAAACTAACTCTCACATATTCCTGCAGGTTCCGACGACGATCAAGAGAACGTGATAAAACCTCGCCGCCTGGTTTGGGAATCTGTATTCCTTTTTTCTCACAATCGCCCCACGAGTATAGTCCCCCTGCGCGGATAATGCTTTCTACATTGCTACGATCTGTGAAATGATACACTTTCTTGATGCCATAGGCGTCAAGTATATCCTTGTAGTCTTGCCAGTTATCTTTCTTCTTCATTTTTAGTCGTCTTTAAAGTCAAATGGGATATCCAACTGCGTTGGGGGCTCATATTCTTCTATAGCTTTCACTCGTCGCTCTTTGCTAACCACATTCCAACCTCTCCGTCCATTTGTATGATAATCATGATGCTCTATGATCTCAAATGCATCCTCGTATGGAGGTAGCCCTTCTGCGTATGCCTTGACCAAAAATGCATGAGACAAAGGTTTCTTGTAGTTATAGATATCGCAATTGGTGTTATAGTCAAGCAGAACTATAGTCTGAGATTCATTGGCAATCCTGAGGTGCTCAATAATGTCTTGTACCTTATAATCAAGCATCCACCGATAAGTGGGTAAATAGATTCGCCTCCGTGCATCAGCATAATTCAGCAACTCACATCCATTGGTGCCATATCTATGTCCAAGCACTTTACCATGTTTCCGTGACGTACGTTTTAAGCCCTTCATGGTATCATTAGAAAACATGCTTATATCAATGTCTTCGTGCTCGAAGACCTTTAATCCTTGCCAGACAGCCTCCACACATGTCGCTGTCATATTGCCACTATTTGGCACAGGTATTCCACCATGAGGATAGAACGGGCTCAGTCGTCTCAACGTAGTGTTAGCCTTGCTCGTCACATCAACAACTGTCGCTTTTGGATATTTCTTCAATATCGTCGCCAGCTTCTTTCGTTTTGATTCAATGATGATCATAAAATATGGTTGACAATTACTATTCAATGTCTGGCATTTATGTTGCCTACGCGAATTAATAGCATCCGAGAATGATTATGCTTCTACGAGCAGATTCGCATAATGGGGTAGATACATAGAAAAACGTTTTATTTCTCCTTTTGGCACAATAATCTGCCTTAATCTACTACATTCTTTAAAAACATCATGTCCAATAGTCGCAACAAATCCAGGAATATTAATACTTTCTAATCCCCAACAACTACAAAATGCATTATCTCCAATGGAGTTGACCCACTTGGGAATTTTAAGATTTTTGATACTATAACAACTTGCAAAGGCACTTTTCTTAATATGCATAATCGAATCAGGTAAGACAACACTTTCAAGGCTAGAACATGTAGAGAATGTTGCATCTTCTATTAGTTTCACCTTTGGTGGAATCTCAATTTTTGTCAAATTCTCACAGCCGAAAAAGGCGTGATCCTTTATGCTTGTTATGCTATTGGGGAGATATATGCTTTTAATATTAGCACAACCTTCAAAAGCGCTACTACCTATAGCGTTTACAGAAGAAGGTAGTTCTATTTTTACTAAACCTGTACATCCGTAGAAAGCATTTTCGCCAATACATGTAACAGAATATGGTACTATGGTCGCTTTACACCCCAATATGAGAGTGTTTGACTCTGTATGAATAATCGCATTACATGCATTACGAGAATCAAAGAAAGGATTGTGCTCGTCTACAACAATATTTGCTAAGCAGGAGCAACTAAGAAATGCATTTTTATCAATATAAGAGACTAGGCTGGGAATAATAAGGTTTTTAATATCTATAGCCAAGAATGCATATTCGCCTACTGCTGTTACCGATTCATGAATCACAGTAGCTTTACAACCAGATATTAATTTATTGAGTTTCGTCTCAATGATTGCATTACATTCATTTCTTGAATCATATGTTGGATTTTGAGGATGGACAGATAATTTTATCAGAGATTTACAATCTGCAAATGCAGCATTTCCTATATATTGGACATTACGAGGAATCTTAATCCTAGATATGCAGGAACAGCCTTGAAATGCACTTTCTTCAATAGTTATTACAGAATCTGGAATCGAAATGTTTGAGAGTTCTTGACAATTACAAAAAGCACCTTTCCCAATAATTTTAATGGACGAGGGAATTTTTACCTCTTTCAAACTATAACAACATTCAAACGCAAAACTACCAATCCTTGCTACTGTGCAAGGAACATATAAATATTGCAACTCGGAATCAGAGAATGCGTAATCACATATAACTTTTGTCCCATTCTGAATCGTATACGTCTCTATATTTTCAGGTGCCTTCAACAAACGTGTTCTGTCCAAACTATACATCACGCCGAATTCATCAGTCCATGCATTTTCTAAATCCTCATCTGTAACGTAAGTCCCAAGTGAACCATCCTCGTTTTGTTCTATAAACGCTGACGTAATATTGGGTAATAAATCTGTGAATCGTTTTTTTGTACCATGGGGAATCTGAATGGTCGATAAGGCTTTACATTCTGAAAACGCATTACCTTCAATCCATACGTTAGGATTGTTGATAATTACGCTCTCAAGATTCCAACAATTATTAAATGCATTTGCGCCAATTATATTAACAGACGCTGGTATTGTAACTTCTTTTAGTTGATTGCATCTGAAAAAGGCTTCACGTTCGATTTCTTTTACAGAGTCCGGAATAAAGATAAAAGATAAGTTCCCACACTCCTCAAAAGCTCCGGCCTTAACAACCCTAACAAAATCAGGTATATAAAACTGATTGATATGTTTATTCATAAAGGCAAACAGTAGCGTCCGATCGCGAGAATACAGTACACCATCTTCTAATCGAAATTTTTTTGATTTGACAATAACTTTTAGTGGACCTCCGTATTTGAATCTGGAAGTCTTTCTCGAACAAATTTCACGGCCACCAAATGGATTGCCTTTAAGCGTCTGAACAGAGCTGGGAATAATTATTTGTTTTAGTGCTTCACATCCCCTGAAAGCATCCTTTCCGATTATTTTAAGAGTTTCTGGTAGGTCGAGTTCTCTCAAACCATGGCATATTGAAAATGCATTTTCATAGATCTCTTCCGTACCATCCATGATACTATAATTAAGTAACAACCCATCTGGTATACGATAATAATGATGTATAAAATCAAACCCCTGCTTATATTTCCCTTCAATAACATCCCTTTCAAAATAATGATCCTCAACATATCTTATCAATTTCTTCTTATCACTACTATACTCCATCCAATATTTTACACTTCCGTCGTCTCCTAATTCTTCTATCCAAATTTTCTCTTTAGGGTAATCAAGAGTAATATAGTCATGAAATGAATTTTGCCTATTTTTCAAGAAGAACATTGTTATTGCTATGAACAATGAATTAAGCTCGACATCCTCTGAAGGAAATAAACATTTAAAAAGATCACATTTACTTATTTCTCTATAATCCTTTTGAGAAAAAAGGAGCCTGTCACTTGCTCCGAACTTGTGCAGCAACGTCTTGTCTATTGATATAGCTTTGAGAGAGACTAATATGGAAACGAGCGGAAAATCATCAATATGTTCATCAAAATCATCCTCAGTGCGTTGGGGATGGCGGAAATCAGGAGAACCTAGTTCACGTGCTTTCTGGCCTTTCATGGCTGGCACATACATACCATCATAATCCACCAGAACAAGCGAACCGTCTTCACGAACAAGGATATTATCTGGTTTCAGGTCGCCATGAGCAAACGGTTGAGGAATCAGCCACTGCGCTAATAGGCTGAAACGATAGGCAAGCATCTCCAACGCATATTTGTCATCAAGGTTCTCGCGCAAGTATTTATCAAGAGTCTTACCCTCTACCCAATCCATCAACAATACAGGAAACTCCTCTTCTTGGGTTTGGTCTGTATCAACAAACAGTTCTTTTTCAAGATAGGTGACAGACGTCAGATAAGGCGAGTTCACTTTTTTCAGTTCATCAGCAATCTGCCGATACGCCTCAGTACGCCCCTCCTGCTCTTTTGTGAAACACTTTACAGCATAGCATTTCCCATCTCGTTCATCCTTCATCTTGAACACTACAGCAAAGTTGCCGCTTGTCATCACAGGTAATCCATCATCGCCTAACACAGGCTTCAGATAACTCAGTTCTGCAAAGTTATCCTCTGCAAACTTGATGGCATCAATATATTCCGATATCAGTGGGTAGTTCATGAGGTAATGATTATTTTCTGCGACAAAGATAGCGATAATTCTTTAACCTCGTTTATGAATCTCTCATTTTCTTTCATCACAAGCCTTGTGAAATAGAGATTTTTAACAAACCATGTCCTAAAACTCAGACAACACGTTTGAACTTTGTGCCATTCGAAATGACACAAAGTAGTCCATTGGAAATTGTGCCAATTCGATTGGCACAAAGTGGTTAAAAAGAGTGTTTGCTTATGATATCATACAGAAAAATTAGCTTCAAGAATGAAAAAGCGGATGAATTTCATCATCCGCTGGGAAAATATATGTCTGCGATGCCGTTGCGATGCGTTCGTGGAATTTGAAGTCGTGAGTGATGCTCACGAGTTGTTTGCCGTCGGGAGCTTAGAATTTGAAGTGGTTCGTGATACTAACCAGAACTTGTGGGGGAACGAAAAAATGGAGTTAGAAGAGGGGGATGAGGAGGATGAGGAGGAGGGTGAGGAGGAAGGTGAGGAGGAGGTTGCGGGCGTCGGAGGGTTCTATGCCGTCGGGGTTGGATTTGTAGCCGAGGAGCGTGGGGGCGACAGGCCACTCAGGGCGCAGGGGCTCCAGCCAGCGGGCAGAGGCCCACAGCATCACGGCATAGACGGCGCCGCCGGCGAGGAGGCCGAAGAGGGCGCCGCAGAGAATGTCGCCGGGATAGTGGAGGCCGAGATAGATGCGCGAGTAGCTGCTGAGGCAGGCCCAGAGCAAGAGGGTCAGCGTGGTGAGGCGCCGACGGAAGTAGAGCGCGAGGAAGGCACAGAGGCCGAAGGTGTTGGCGGCATGGCTGGAAATGAAGCCGTAGAGGCCCCCTCGCCTACCCTCCACGAGATCCACGAGGCCTTCGAGCAGGGGCTCGTGGCTGGGGCGGAAGCGGTGGAAGAAGGGCTTGCAGAAGCCGCTGGAGAAGCGATCGGTGATGAGGATGAGCAGGGCCATGGCGGCGACGACGAGGAGCACCTCGCGCCAGGGGCGGTTCTTCAGCAGGATGTAGAGCAGCACAAGGAGCAGGGGCACCCACGTGCCTGTCTTGGTCACCATCAGGAAGATGTTGTCCAGGTATGTGCTCTCGCTGCCGTTCAGGGCCAGCAGCAGGCGCTGGTCAAAAGAAATTACCTCTTCCATGAGAAGTTTAAGGTGGCCCCCTCTAAATCTCCCCGAGGGGAGACTTGGGGAAGGGGTTAAGAGTTTAAGAGCGCTAATTTCAAGAAGTTAAGTGGTCAGATGACCTCCAGTTCGCGGCGGGGGAGCCAGCCTTCTTTGCCATCGGTCATGTGGACTTCGACCCATTCTTTCATCGAGTCATCGACGATTTCCACATGGGTGCCCTCGTGAAGGATGAACAGGTCGGTGCCTGAGTCGCTGGGGGTGCTCTTGACCACAGCGCTGGGCTTCATGATGATGGCACCTGTGCGGTGTTCGATATGGTGGCGCTGGCGCACGGCGGCGATATTGCCGAAGATGCAGAGCAATAGGGCGAGGATGGCGACCGTGAAGCCGGTCTTCTTCATCCACAGCTGCGGTGCGAACAGATAGAGGCTCACGGCGAGCAAGGCCAACACGAACATCGAGACAGCCAAGACGGCCCAGCCCTGGATGCTCATAGAGAGGACGAGCTGCCGGAAGAGCGAGACGAAGAACATCTCGGAGGCCGGCACCACCTTGTCAACGGTCTTGGCGCGCGCCATCTCGAGGTTGAAACGGATGTCGTCGTCGGAAGGGTCCAGCAGGCGAGCACGCTCATAGTAGAGGATGGCGCGTGCGAGGGAGTCCTGACGGTAGTAGCAGTTGCCGAGGTTGAAGTAGAGCTGTGCGCTCTCGCCCATGGAATCCACGAGCTGGCGGTAGATGACAGCCGCCTCGGCATAGCGCTCGTGGGTGTAGGCGGAGTCGGCAAGGGAGGACTCTCCCCCCGCCCTCCCTATCAGGGAGGGAGTGGTTAGAATTAGCGCTAAAAGTAGTTTATGTATTGTTTTCATTGTAGATGAATAATTTCTATTCTTGTTCGCTATTCGCCCCCTCCCCCTCTCCCCCCCCAATCTCCCCTCTTTGAAAGAGAGGGGTTGGGGGTGAGTCTGAGGGGTCGGGGGGTGGGTCTTCTAATTCCTCTTGAGTTGCCCTTCCATCTTATTGATGACTTCCTCGGCGGAGGCGTAGATCTTGTCCATGGTGGCAGCGGGGTCACCGGGGGCGAAGCGGGCGAACTCGCAGTCGTCGAGGGTGTGGAGGAACTGGTCGGTGATGTCGTCGGGGAGCTGACGGGCTGTGAGGCGCTCGCGGACATTGTCCTTGGAAAGCTCGCTGACGGGAATGTTCAGTTTATCGCTGACATAGCCCCACAGCGCCTTCATGGTCTCCTCGTAGAAGGCGGTGGCATCGTTCTGCTGCATCAACTTACGCGCCAGCTTCAGACGCTTGGTGGCTGCCTTGCTGGCCTTGCGACCACGGCGGCCTACGAGGTCGGCATTGGCGACCATATAACGACGGAAGGCAACAGCCAGCACGATGAACACGAGCAGCGAGCCAATGTAGTAAGCCCAGTAGCGACGCGAGCCGAAGAAGGCGTTGTCGCCTGTCTGGAAGGTAGGCGTGCCAGTCTTGATGAAGCGGATGTCGCTGTTCAGCATCTCGATCTCCTCCTTCGACAGGTTGCTGGGAGCCGCCGAGCTGCCACCTTTGCCCTTGGCGACATCGATGGTGTAGCCTTCGGTGGTGAGGGTCTTATATTCCTTGGCATCGGGGTCGAAATAGCAGAACTCCACGGGCGGGAGGTCGTACTTACCCTGGTGGCGCGGCACGGCGATATAATCGAAGAGCACCTCGCCGGAGGAGCCGTTGGCACCGATCTTGGTCTTCTCCTCGGTCTTGGGGTCGTAGCGCTCGAAGTCCTTGGGCCACGCCACCTCGGGCGCGTTCATCAGCTTCATATTACCCGTTCCCGTGACCTTCAGGCGCAGTGTGGTGGCGTCGTTGGCTTTCAACTCCTGAGGCGTGAGCGACGAGGAGATGGAGAACTTACCCACAGCGCCGGAGTAGTTGGCGGGCTTGGGCGTGGGCAGCGGATCGACGTGGAGCACGACAGCGGGCGCCATCACCGTCTTCTTCACCTCCTGCGTCATCGAGCCGCCACCGAAGAAGATGTCGAAGGGGTCGGCAGAGCGGTTCTGCTGAATGACGGTGGCCTCGTACTTGATTTCCGGAATCTTCAGTTCACCCGTCTGCTGCGGGAAGACCACATACTGGCTCCAGACGACGGTGCCGTAGTTCTTGCCGTTGTAGTGTTCCATCTTCAGCTCGGGCTGGCGCTGGCGCGCAATCTCCTGCACATGGAAGCCGTCGAGCTCGGGCATCTTTCCCATGAGCTCGCTGATATTCACGAGCGTGTAAAGCTTATAAGTCAGCAGCACCGCCTCCTGCTCGAAGACGCGCTTCTTGGAGGCCGTCACGGCGATGAAGAGGTCCTTGGCACCGATGCGGTCGCCCACATTCTGTGTGCGCATACGGTCGGCCTGCTGGGAGTGTGCCTGCGCATTGCCGCCGGCTTGTCCGCCATTGCCCGATGAGCCGGAGCCGCCGGGCAGCACGGTGATCTGCGGCGAGGCAGACTTCACGGTCTTGCCGCCACTGGTGACGGTAGCAGCTGGGATGCGGAAGGTGCCGGGCTTATCGGTGGTCACGGTGTAGGTGAAGGTGACGGAGCTGCTGCTCGTGGTCTTGCCGTTGACGATGGAGAAGCTGGACGACTGGCTGCGGCTGGGGCCGTATAACTCTACGAGGCCTTCGAAGCCATTGATATGGAAATCATCGACATCGGAGGTATTCACCACATAGGCCACGCGGAAGCGGTCGCCCTGAATCACCTCGGAGGGAGCCTGCACACGGATGGTTACGGAAGACTCTCCCCCCGCCCTCCCTATCAGGGAGGGAGCGGTTAGTATTAAAGCTAAAAGAATTTTATATATCGTTTTCATTATGTATGAATAATATCTATTCTTGTTTCGTATTCCCCTTTATCTCCCCTCCCCTTGGGGAGGGGTTGGGGGTGGGGCTTCTCCTTACCACTGTTTCTCCAACTGGCGGCGCTGGGGCTGTTGCTGCATCTTCTGCACCTTGTCCTGCGTCTGTTTCTCCTCCTGTTGGGCAGCCTTCAGGAGCTGCTCGGCATTCTCCTTGGACATCTTGGGCTGCTCCTGCTGCTGTTGCTGCTGCTCGTCCTTCTGGTCCTGCTGTTGCTGCTGTTGTTGTTGCTGCTGTTGTTGTTGCTGCTGTTGCTGCTGGTCCTGCTGCTGATCCTGCTGCTGGTCGTCGTTTTTGAGCAGATACTGACAGAGCGCCAGGTTGTAGCGCGTCTCATCATCCGCAGGATTCTTGCGGAGGGCGTTCTTGTAGCACTCGATGGCCTCGCGGTACTGCTTCTGGCTCTGCAGGATGACGCCCATATTATGATAGGCTTGCGACAGACGCTTGGGATCGGTCTGCATACGCGATGCCGTCTCGTAGCTCTTCATCGCATCCTTGGGCTGGCCCTGGCACAGCAGCGCGTTGCCAAGGTTGTAATGTGCCACGGGATTCGTGTTCTCCTTCTCCAGCGCCTTCTGGTAATCAACCTGCGCCTTGGCATAGAGGCTGTCGCGATAGAGGCGGTTGCCGTGACGAATGAAGTAGCGGTCGTTCTTCTGCTGCGCCAGCGCAGGAATGGCCATCAGCAGCAAGAGGATGACCGTAGCGATACGAGAGGTCGGCTTGAAGAAGGTGTAGCGGCTGAGGACGTGGTTCTTACGCGCCAGGAACAGGAGCTCGAGGACAAGCAGCGCCAGCGCCGCCCAGGCGAAGTCACGGAAGTGCTCGTCGAACTCGCTGTAGAGCACGCTCTCCATTTCGGCCTTGCCCAGCTTATCGACATATTTCTGCAGCGCTGACTGTGCCGAGGAGCTGTTATCGACATAGATGTAAGCG
>Ga0310691_10004605_pt1 | contig 15436 bp, 12 predicted proteins | sample 176DNAGHGlowgp2_FD_203887 | JGI IMG/M metagenome (GOLD analysis project Ga0310691, IMG submission 203887) | Sheep rumen microbial communities from Palmerston North, Manawatu-Wanganui, New Zealand - 1766 DNA GHGlow gp2 (v2) (version 2) | ecosystem: Host-associated > Mammals > Digestive system >...
GCCGGTGCGATCCTGGTCATGCTCTTCGCCTACGTGATCTCCGTATTCATCATCCACCAGATCAACGAGGAAAGCAGCGTCATCGGAACCCTTTATTCCATGGGTGTGAAAAGGTCCACTCTCACGCTTCATTACATCCTGCTTCCGACAGTGATCACCTTCATCGCCGGTCTGATTGGAATGCTCCTGGGCTTCTCTCCCATCGGCGTTGATTTTCAGATGCAGGACAGCTATCTCTATTACAGCATTCCGAAGATGAAACAGGTTTACCCGCTTTACATCATCCTCTACTGTATTGTGATGCCGCCGCTCATTTCCATCCTCGTAAATGCCCTTGTGATCCGAAAGAAGCTTTCCCGGACAGCACTCTCTCTCATTAAAAATGAGCAGGAGCACCTTCTGAAGCGGAATCACGGAACCGCACGGAGTAATTCACGAAACAACAAGAAAGGGCGCGCATTTTTACTTCAATTCACCGGACGTCAGATGTCCCGCGAAAAAAGAGGTGTATTTACGGTAGTGATCGGAATGACCGTTGCCCTACTGATCTTCATGATCGGTCTCAACTGCTCTGTTCTCTGCAACAATGTGAAGACGGAGAATCTGGCGGACATCAATTACGAATATATGTACCTGTTAAAATATCCCACCGAGCAGGTACCCGAAGGAGCCGAGCCCTGTCTGGTAAAGAACCTGTCCGTGAACTATCTGGATTATTCGCTGGATGTAAATGTGATCGGTATCGATCAGGACAATCCCTACTATCCGTTCCGCACCAGCGGTAATAAGAAGGATCTTGTGATCGCATCCTCCACCGCCCAGAAGTATGATCTCTCCGTCGGGGATACCTTCATCATGGACGATACCGCTGAGGATATCCGGTACGCTTTCAATGTATCTGAAATTGTACCTTACTCCATCGGACTGACTGCCTATATGGATATCGACTCCATGCGGGAGCTGTTTGGCGAAAGTAAGGATTATTACAATATGCTCCTCTCCGATAAATCCCTTTCCATTGAGAGCTCCCATGTGTATTCCATTACGCAGCGAAGCGATGTGGAAAATGCAGCCGGGATCTTTGTGGATCAGATGATGTCACTGGTCATCATCCTCATCACAGTATCCGTGCTCATATTTATCGCTGTCATGTATCTTATGCTGAATGTTATGATCGACCGGGCATCCTTCGGTATCTCTCTTGTCAAAATCTTCGGATACCGGATGAATGAGATCCGAAAGGTCTATCTGGACGGAAACTTCTACGCTGTCATGCTGGGGGCATGCATCATCATCCCCCTGGTAAAGCTGGCTGCCGACTCCATCTATCCCTTCTTTATCGCAAATACAGCCATGGGCATGAATCTGCATTTTGAATGGTATCTGTATGTAGGTGTATTCCTGGGAATCCTGGCTGTATACCTGATCATCAGTACCATCCTAACACATAAGATCAAGAAGATCGTTCCGGCAGAAGTATTGAAGAATCGGGAATAAACCGCGAGCTATTCGTAATTAATCAAAAAAGAACCGTGTTATCAGCGAGTCCGACTCGCCGATAACACGGTTTTTCTGAATAAATTAAAATCTTATTTCTTTCTGTAGCCGGTGATCACCGTCATCAAAAGACAGAAGATCATTGCCCATGCAAAGAATTTATGCTTTTTCATCTGTTTTCTCCTTCCTGTCGCTGAGAAGCGGCGTCATGCTCTTCAGTCCCAGCGCAATGGTGGAACCGTTATGCAGAAGCGCCGATGTAGCCGGGGGGAGAATCCCTGCGATACCAAGCATGATCAGTGCCGTGTTGAAGCCCACGATGGTCCGGTAATTGAACCGAATCCGCTTCATGAGCTGTGTGCTGATCTTTCGAAGTGTCACGATGCTTTCCAGATGTGAGGAATTCACTGTGATATCCGCGATCTGGCGTGCGATCTCCGCGCCTTCACTGATGGCGATGCCTGCATCCGCCGCTGATAGTGCCGGGGAATCATTGATCCCATCGCCTACCATGATGACATGCCTTCCTTCCGCCTTCGCCCGCTCTACAAAACCTGCCTTATCCTCCGGCAGCACCTCTGAGTAATACTCTTCGATCCCCGCAGCTTCGGCTATGGCCGCTGCCGTCCGCTCACTGTCTCCGGTCATCATCACGATATGTTTGAAGCCCAGATCTCTTAAACTTCTGACAACTTCTCCGGCTTCTTCCCGCATAGGATCCTCGATCAGAAGACAGGCCGCCAGTTTTCCGCCTTTTGCATAGTACAGATGGGAATACATTACCTGAAGATCCCGGAACTCATTCTCCTTTCCTTCCGGAATGATCACTCCTTCATCCTCAAAAACAAAATGGAAGCTTCCGATCACCGCCTTCTCGCCGTCGATCTCCGAAGCGATGCCGTGGGCAACGATATACTCTGCCTTTGTATGCATTTCCTCGTGCGTAAGGCCTTTTTCTTCTGCAGCAATCACTACCGCCCGTGCCACGGAATGTGGGAAATGTTCCTCCAGGCAGGCTGCCTGTCTCAGCAGTTCATCCTCGGATTCGCCGTTAAAGGAGACAACCTTCACCAGTTTCGGACTGGCCTTTGTGAGCGTTCCCGTCTTATCGAATACGATGGTATCTGCTTCTGCCACTGCCTCCAGGAAACGCCCGCCCTTCACCGTGATGTCATAGTCTGCCGCCTCCCGGATCGCAGACAGAACCGAAATGGGCATGGACATTTTGAGCGCACAGGAATAATCCACCATCAGGACAGAAACTGCCTTGGTGATATTTCTGCTGATGAGACCGGTGAGTGCGGAGGCTAAAAGAGTATAGGGAACCAGTCGATCCGCCATTCTTTCCGCCTTACTTTCCAGTGCAGATTTCAGCTTCTCAGACTCTTCGATCATTTTCACGATCTTATCAAACCGTCCACATCCACTGGTCTTCGTAACCCGGACGATCAGTTCGCCCTCCTCCACAACCGTGCCGGCAAAGACAGCCGAACCGGGCCCCTTGCTGACCGGGATCGCTTCTCCTGTCATGGAAGCCTGATTGACCATACCTTCTCCACTATCTACCTCTCCGTCAAAAGGAATAAGGTTCCCCATTCGTACCACAACCCGGTCATTTAAAGCGACCTTCGCAGCCTCCGTCAGGACCTCTCCCTGCTCCGTGATCAGCCATACCTTATCAATGTTCAGGGACATCCGCCGTGCCAGATCATCCACTGACCTTTTATGAGTCCACTCTTCCAGTGTGTCTCCGATCTTCAGCAGATACATGACACCGGAAGCCGTCTTATGATCCTTTGTCAGGATCGCCGCAGTGATAGCCGCTGCATCCAGAAGTTCCACCTTCAGATGTCCGCTGGGTATGGTTTTCAAGCCGCGCCATACAAAGCGTAGTGCCTTCGCCATGACCCAGAGCTTACGGATCGGAAGCGGAACGATCAGCCTCTTTCCGTAGTGCAGGATCGTTGTCATGACGATCTTCTCACGATATTTTGCAGCCACTTCTCGACCGGAAGATTCATAGACGCTTTCCGGCACCTGTACTTTTTCAAATGAAAATCCTCTCAGGATCTCGATCACCCGATCCCGGCTGCAGGAATAGCGAAGGACCGCATCCGCCGTTCGTTCATATACCTTTCGTTCCTGTATCTCCGGAAATCCTTCCAGATAATAATCCAGCGTATCCGCCTGCCGGAAGGTCATTCTTTGCATCGGCAGATGTACCCGGATCCGTCCTCTTGATTCATGTAATATACGGTATTTCATAACAGCCTCTACCTAATATCGTATGACGATCTCAAATCATATCGTCTTCACTCTGTAACAGCATTCTCCTCTGCAACGGCCTCATCAGAGGTTTCTTCATCGTTATTCTCTATGATCTCATCCTCGATCACCGCTTCCTCATCCTTTGCTCTACGTTCCTCATTGATGGCTTTCGCATCCGCATAAATGTCCGAGCAGTTCTCCTGCAATGTGGTAACCTGATCCATCACTGCATCCTTTGCGCGAAGCACCCCTGCTGTACAGTGCGTATATACCTTTTTTGCATCTCTCGAGGAAAGCAATTTAATTCCTGCCGAACCAAACAACGTTCCAAGCGCAAAAAGACCAACCTTTGACCAACTCATTTCTCCGTCCTCCTTTGTCTATGTTTTCAGCCCATAACCATAGTTAGCATCTACTAACCTAACCGCATTATAGTTAGAGCCGGCTAACATGTCAAGTTGTTTTATTCTATCGCAAAATCTCAAATATTTTCAGAATTGTTTCAGTTTGTCTGCATAGAATCACGAGCAAAGGAGGTGATCTCATATGTTAAAAACCACAATTCTGATTCCAGCCTATCAACCGAATGAAAATATGGTAACTATAGTTAAGCAACTGTCCGAGATAACACATTGCCAAGACAAGCTATGATCATTAGTACCTTTAGCATTCTTTCTCAATCCTCTATCCGCCTTAAAATATCATCAACTTCAGCCGTGGATAATCCTATATTTTTCGATTCAACCTTAAATGCCGTCTCTCATTCTCTGGCATCTATCTGCTGAATCCAGCCACAGATTGTATGCATTTGTACCTATAACCGCTGTCGGTTTCATAATATCCATAATTGCCGGTTCACCTCCACTCCTTCGTTTTAAATGATCTTTTTTTTCGCATTACTTCATCCGTACACGATTCCCCGTCCGAAAGATCCGAATGACGTATAAACTGTACATGTCTTGTCAGTCCGGCGTAAGCAGTCTCATCAGTCATACAGAATATCTTACACAGGCCTCGTATCCCGTAGCTTTGAAACATTTCAACATACATACATTTTGAGACGCTGTACTCTACCTTATTATCACTGACATTAAAATAATCGTAGGTAATACTCCCGTCACAGACACGTTTTTCATGATCCTGTATATTCCACTTCTTCGCAATTTCAAAACTGTTCGGAAAAAGATCCACGAGATATATCAGAGCCTTAAAGAATGCCCTTCGCTTCACAAAGCCTCGATTGATAGCATCAATAATTTCCGAGTCGGACAGTCCGAATTTCTTTAACTCCAGACACATTGCTATCACTGCGTATACGTGAGTTGTGTCCGTCGACGGATAGATATTATGCTCTTTGTATCTGGGGGACAAATACATCTTTGCCAGTCTTTTTCTGTAATCCTGCACAGATCCATCCTTTATTTCCGCGGCAACCAGTGCCTTTTTGTACACCTTACTGTTACTGCGAATCGACTTGTTTTCCTTCTTCCATTTTGAATTTCTCATCTTCCGCCTCTCGTTTCCCGTAAATAACCATAAAACTGTTTATGCAGATTACGCATCTCATCCGGTGCCTTCATGGAATGCTGATACATGAATCGGTTTCCGAAATCACTCCGAAACACCAGCCCCAGAATCACAAATGTAACTGCAGAAGGGCAATATCGAAGGAGATTCATTTTCGCCGGAGAAAGCCGCATGCCATTGGATGAAATGTACTTCATATTTCTCCTGATCTGCACGGCTGTCTTCCTCATCAGCTTACGGTCTCTGCCCGCATTCTCCGGATCCGCAGATGCGTAATAGGCATCTGCGATCGGAACGACCATGGCAAGATGGCATATCTGCCATGCATGCATATCCTCAACGATCTGACACGGAATCCCGGCCTTTCGGAACAATGCAGACAGCTTTCTCTCCCTGCCATCTGTTCTTCCAATCGTTGTCGGCTGTATGATTCTTGGAGTAAGAGCTGCATCCAGCACCTCTCCGTCAAAGCCTCCGCCTGCACCGGGGAAAGCCGGAAGGATACGCCCTTTTCCGCATATTCTTTCCCAGTCATCATAAGAATCCAGAGAATTGGCCATCGTCACTATCGTCGGACTTATATTCTCCCTCAGTTCATCCAACGCGGTTAATAACTGATGCTCCCTCACCGCAAGCAGAATATAATCATACCGATCCGACGGCTTCAGTTCCGCAAGGATCGGGACTCTTACCGTTCGTATCCGATTTCCCTTTTTATACTGTAATCCATATTTCTGCAGGCTTTCCAGGCGTTTGCCCCTGGCATACACCGCAGTCTCTATCCCCGCTTCTGCCAGAAGCACGGCATAAAGACTCCCTATAACACCCGCTCCGTAGATTAATACTCTCATGTCTGATCACCCTAAAACTCATGCGTCATATAGTTAGCGTCCACTAACCCGTAGTATAGCACACTAACCAATCATCTCCAACAAAAAAATGAGCGAAAGAACAACTATGCAAATCTGTTCCTTCGCTCAAAAAAACAGCTTATATATCACCCAGTGCCAGTGGTGTCAGGCAAGTGCCGCTCCAAGGCTCTTGCATTCTTCAATCGTATCTTCCCCGGGAGCGTAATTCGTCATTACACCAGCACACGCAAGCTTTGCCAGGGATTTACCGTTTTTATTCATCTCATGATACATTTCCGTACATTTTCTGAATCTCTTGAATGTATTCTCTGCTTTTTCCGGTTCGGAATAAGCCTTCCAATAACCGCAGCATTTCACACCTTTACACGGGTTATTCATGAAGCACGCGACATCCGAAGGGGGATATCCGAGGAACAGACCTATTTCATGTGGAAATGCCGCATCGTTTTTTAAATGTTGTACAAGTTGAACAACACAGCATTCAGGGCTTTCAACACTGTAACCCCTGTTCTTTAAAATCTTTAAAGCCTGCGGATCATCCAGATCTTTCTTAAGATTCTCCGGACGATACAGGTAGATCAACGTGTTATCCACTGTTCTTTTCATCGGGATCACACGTATACCGCACTTTCGAAGTGTTTGGTTCAATTCACGGATCTCCGAGAACAGATCCCTCATCTCTTTTGTCTTTACCGAAAACAGACTGCCGGTTTTTATTCCCGCAAGTGTCGGGGAGCAATGCTCTATGATCAGTTCTTCAGACATCGTAATCTCCAAAATGATAAGAAACCGTATCCTGTATGCTTAAGTCCGGCGGACTATCTGCAGTAAACATCGATAAACAAAGTTTTTGTTTCGGTTATATACTCCACCCTGCGCCTTCCGTCTGCAGTGTAAGCATGCGGCTGAATATGCTTCCCTGCCTGTTTTTCAGTTCTACAGGAGTGCCCTCTTCTGCCACCTTTCCGTCCTTCAGCACCACGATCTTATCTGCCGCTTCCACGGTACGCATACGGTGCGCTATCACAAGCACGGTTTTATCTTTCAGCAGTCTTGACAAGGCGCCCTGGACCTTCGTTTCATTTTCCACATCCAGAGAAGCGGTTGCTTCATCCAGAAGTACGATGGGCGCATCCTTAAGAAGAGCCCGAGCGATGGATATCCGCTGCCTCTCACCGCCGGACAGCTTCGCTCCGTTTTCTCCGATAGGTGTTGCATAACCCTCCGGCAGCTTCCCGACAAATTCATCACAGTTGGCCGCCTTTGCCGCAGCCAGGACCTCTTCATCGGTCGCTCCGTGCTTTCCCAGCCGGATATTCTCCATAACGGTATCATCAAAAAGAACTACATCCTGAAAGACCACCGCGTAATCGGAAAGCAGGGTTTCCGGCTCTACCGTACTGACATCCACGCCGCCGACGCTTATCGTTCCGGAGGAAGCATCCCATAACCTGGCTGCCAGACGGGCACAAGTACTCTTTCCTGAACCGGAGGGTCCCACCAGCGCAGTAACCTCGCCCTCCTTTGCAGTAAAGCTGACTCCGTGAAGAACCTGCTCGTCATCGTAAGCAAAAGAGACGTTTTCAAATGTGATGTCATGACCTTTTGGCTGATACTCCGCTTTACCGGAGGCCGCGGGGGTATCATAGATCTCCATCAATCGCTTTGCGGAAACCTCAGACAGGAATACCTCGGCAATGAGGGCCAGGCTCTGATCAAAGGGTGCATAGATCCTGGTGATCACAAGAAGGAACATGAACAGGATCATAAAGTCCACCTGTCCTGAAAGTATCAGGTTTGCCCCCGCAAGGATGGTGGTTGCAACACCGAGACGCATGATCACACTGGCTGCATTTACAAAAATACCCGTGGATAATTCCCCGTGAATATTCGTCTTTTCATGGTTGTCGATCTTATTAAAAAGCTCCTTCAGGAACCGATCCTCCTGATTGGTGGCATGGATCTCCCGGATATTTTCTATCGTCTCCTGCATGCCGTCGGAAGCACGAAGTGCTGCCGCCTTGGCTGCCGCCGCATTTTTCTTTGCCATCTTCCGGCTGCCGAACAGAAGAACGAACGCCACCGGAACGCCCCAGAGACATGCAATAGCCAGTCTCCAGTCCATGATAAAGAACATGACCGCGATGATGGCGGTAGATACATAGGACCCGTAGAGATATCCCAGAACATGGGACCACACATGTTCCATCCGGTTCACGTCGCTCATCATGGTTTCCGTCAGATCCGCCAGATCCCTCTTTCCGAAGAAACTGAGGGGCAGCTTCCGAAGCCGCTCTGCCAGGCCGATCCGCATGGTCAAGATCTCTCTGTACACAAGACCGTAGGTGGTTCTGTACTGCTGGATATGTGTGATAAGGGACAGGATCAGAAACCCGATCACAAGTCCGATGAATATCCATGCGTTCGGCAGAGGATCTCCTCCCGTCAGTGTCTTCATGAAATGATCCATGAGGAAATACAGGATGCCCATACCTCCCATGACCGTCAGATTCACGATGATGGTCCAGATCATTCCCTTCTTCGTATTGGAGACTCCCGCATCGGAAAGCGCGTATTTTCTCTTAAACTTCTCTCCAAACACTATCTGGCACCTCCTTCCGAAGAGATCTTCCATTCCACAGCCCGGTTATAGTCATTCCACATGGAGGAATACATGCCGCCGGCATTAACCAGTTCCACATGAGATCCTTCTTCAACGATCCGTCCATCTGCAAGAACAATGATCTTATCGTCTCCGACTACGGCGGAAAGCCTGTGGGCGATCATGATCACGGTTTTTCCCTGTGTCAGGTGCCTCATTGCCTTCTGGATCAGCATCTCATTTTCCGGATCCGCAAAGGCAGTTGCTTCATCCAGAACCACCACCGGTGCATCCTTCAGGATGGCCCGGGCCAGAGCAATCCGCTGCTGTTCACCGCCGGAAAGATATGTACCTTCCGCTCCGATCACCGTATCCACACCCTTCGGCAGCTTCTCGATGATATCCATACACTGTGCGGCCTCAAGGGCCTTCATTACCTCATCTTCAGTGGCGTCCGGTCTGGCCGCACGCACATTTTCCAGAATCGATGTTTTGAACAACCTGTTATTCTGGAATACAAATGCGATCCTGTCCATCAGAACCCGGGAGGAAATGTCCTTCACATTCACGCCTCCCACCAAAACCTCACCTGAGGTCACATCCCAGAACCGGGGGATCAGACTGGCCGCCGTGGTTTTGCCTCCTCCGGAGGGGCCGACGAATGCAAGTGTCTGTCCGCTCTCCGCTACAAAGGACACGTGATCCAGAGCTGCTGTCTCCGCACCTTCATAGGTAAAGGACACATCCTTAAACTCCACGCGGTTTCCGGAGGGTTCCTTCGGAGACGCCGGTTGCTCAAGGATCGGAGCATTCATTACCGTTTCGATCCGAGCAAGAGCTGTATTCGCAAGCATGGTTCCGCTGGCTGCAAACATGATCTTGGCCAGTGCCGTGGAAATGATGGCTGAAAATACCGCATAAAAAGCAAAGTCCGTGATAAATCCGGCAAAGTTCCCTGACTCCAGGGCCTTCGGCGCCAGAAAAAGAGTGACCGGTACAAGGAAGATAAATGCGCCTTCGGTAACCGTCAGATTTATAGACTGGGGGAGTCGACATACGCCGTCCGTATACCGCTCCGCCTTGTTGCTGTAATCCTCGATGGATTCCTTAAATGCACGGAAGGAATATACCGTCTGCTGGAACACCTTCACCACAGGGATCCCGCGTACATATTCGGTTCCTGTCTTACTCATCACATCCTGCGCGCCCTGGTATTCCATCATGAGCTTTGCGTTCTTGCCGCCCATCATGGAGAACATCGCAGCGATCGAAATCACAGCCGCCAGCATACAGGACGCTCCCATGCGCCAGTCAAAGACAAACATCAGCACCAGCATGGATACGAACATGGTTGCCGTTCCCACGATATCCGCCAGATTGTGGGCCAGAAGTGTCTCCGTCTCCGCAGACGCATTATCCAGACGGTTTCTGAGCAGACCGGATGCGTGACTGTCGAAGAAACCAAGCGGCGCCTTCATCAGATGCTCCATACCTCTTTTCCGGATGTTGGAAGCTGTCTTGAACGCCGCAAGGTGCGTACACATCAGCGCGGCAAAATAGATAAGGATCCCTCCCACAGCCGCAGCAAAAGCGATCCATCCATAGACGGATATTTCAGAAGCTGATGCAAAATCCGGTGCGGCCTTGATGAGTTCCTTCAGCACCAGCCAGATGCATACATACGGGATCATCCCTGCAATCATGGCGATGGCCGAAAGAAACAGGCCGAGAAACGTCAGTTTTCGGTAGTTCCCCGCATACTCCAGAAGCCTGGACAGCGGAGATCTTTTCTTCTCCTTCTTCACAATGCTCCTCCTGTCTTTAATGGTTAGTTACCGCTAACCTCTATGTTTTTTTATACTCCGCCTAAGCGGAGTATTAAAAGATATGATCCTCCGGACGGCACTGTCCACAGGATGTTAGTTATGTCTAACTTTCAGCAGTATATATCCAATAAATGCATTTGTCAATAATCCCCTTGCTTATTTGTCTTCTTCAACACCGAGAACATCTCCCCGGCACTGGTTATAGTATTTACACTTCATACAGCATCTCCTGCAACCTTTTCCTCTATGCATCCAGTACAGAAATCTCTGCCACATTTCTGTCACCACCCTTCTAAAGATCGTTTCCGACCCGTTTTACGCCAGTTTTCACGATTTTCAGGTTCCCCTCAAGTTCCTGCTGATCCTGCTGATCATACTCTACCACATAAAGGTGTCCCAAATTCCACCCAGCCCAATCCCAGTATTTATGCGGCATTTCAAATTCTAAGTCTGGGAAGTTGCATAAACACTGGGCTGATCGAGTATCTTTTTTTCATATAATACATGCAAATTCTTCATTTCCTGCTATTTTCAAAAAAAGTGTTGACATCTAATCCATGAAGTGCTACTATACCCCATGAGAGAAGTGCCTGTCTCTCCATTTGTTATGTCGAAAATGGAGATATGGGCATTATTTTATATCTGCTACCCTGCAGAACAAAGATTTCAGAATTGAGGTAAGGAAAAGCAAATGAGAAGATATTCTATGACGAACCGAATGAACGCCATTCAGAAACCCGCAGCTTGTGTGTCTCTCTTCGTGCGCTTTTTCGCAGACCCGGCCGGCCAGCTCGTCATAGCTGAAGACAGCGCTAGAATTAATGATCAGGGAACAGATTGGAATAATCAGGATCATTCCAGGTACAGACGAACGTAAAGTATGCGATCATACTATAAGAATGCGTAAAGCCGTCTGCCTCGGAATGGATCCGACCACAGACGGCTTTTCATATTTTATATGGGGTGTTAGCTCAGTCGGGAGAGCGCCTGCCTTGCAAGCAGGAGGTCGCAAGTTCAATCCTTGTACGCTCCACTCTATGCCGATATAACTCAGCCAGGGAGAGTGCCACTCTTACAAAGTGGAAGCCGGGAGTTCGATTCTCTCTGTCGGCACTGGACCATTCGTATAACGGATAGTATACATCGCTACGAACGATGGGATGCAGGTTCGACTCCTGTATGGTCTACTCTGCAGCTTATGCTGCGGGAACAACAATTATATACGGATGAGAGGAACAGGCACTTCTCTCATCCCTCTGCAGGTATAGTTTAATCGGATAAAACATATCGTTGCCAACGATAAGACACGAGTTCGAGTCTCGTTACTTGCTCATATACCGGAGTAATACCTGAACGGACAGGTTATGGCATACCGCATGAGACGGCTGTGCCGGTGAGGTTTACGGATTGTACCGACAGCAAAAACAATCACACACATGTCGGAATGATGTTTAACGGATAGCATGCCTGTCTTCCAAGCAGGTCGTGAGGGTTCGAATCCCTCTTTCGACTCCAGATGCTTCTGTAGCACAATTGGCGCAATGAGCCAAAGTGGCTGCATCGTGCTTGCACGAAATGCAGACACCTTGGCGAATGCGATCCCCGAACGCGTAGCGTGAGGGGTAGTGCGGCCGCCTTGTAAGCGGTTGATGCGGGTTCGAGCCCCGACTGAAGCCGCGAGGCCGTGTAGTATAAAGGCTAATTACACCGGATTGTCTCTCCGAAGATCAGGGTTCGAGTCCCTGCATGGTCGTTTCATATTGGGAATGTGGTGTAATGGGAGCACGCGTGCCCTGGGAGCATGAGGCGCGGTTCAAATCCGACATTTCCAGTCGCGGGATATTATCAATTGGCAAAACGAGTCAAAGTATCTGTCCCGTGCTTGCACGGATGACAGATACCTTGACGAGTGTCCTCCTCGAGCACAAAGTGCGAGAGGCAGATTGCCAGGCCCATAACCTGGAGGCTGAGGGTTCGAATCCCTCTCCCGCTACTCGATCAAAAAGAAAGGAAAAGAAAGACATGCGATCTACAGTTCTGACAAGAGAAATGAATCAGATAAAGAAAATCCAGTTTTGGTTCTGCATTCAGAAAAACTGGATCATTTGTGATGTCCTTGTCAGATTACGTGGATCATGCGATATGTAGGTTATAAGATACTCCTTCGTATATAGCCACCTGTCTGATGCCGGACAGGTGGTTTTCTTTTGGGATCGGAAGCTAACTCGGTAGAAGCGCCTGGTTGAAGCCCAGGAGGAGCTGGTTCGACACCCGCCCGATCCACTTATAGGGATGTAGCTCAGTTGGCAGAGTTTCCGTCTGATACGCGGAAGGTCATGGGTTCGAGGCCCGTCATCCCTATTTTTCCGGGGCATAGTATATCCGGCTAGTACACAGGACTTTGACTCCTGTAGACCGAGTTCGAATCTCGGTGCCCCTGTATGGATGTGTGGCTCAGTTGGTAGAGCAAGAAACTCTTAATTTATGCGAGCAATGAGCCGATCGGACAAGCTTGCTTGTCCATTCGGCGAATGCCGCAAGAGGCCGTAGGCCGCGAGGTCGAGGGTTCGAGTTCCTCCACATCCACTCAAATACAGATGTCTGGTGTAACGGCAACACAGCAGTCTCCAAAACTGCACGATGGGAGTTCAAATCTCCCGGCATCTGCTATAGCCGAATGGTGTAACGGTAGCACGCCTGACTCTGACTCAGGAAATATAGGTTCGATCCCTGTTTCGGCTGCTCATATGTATCGTTTGTCTCCGGGAGGCGGTCGGTCTGCAAAACCGACGAGGTGAGTTCGACTCTCACACGTTACTCTTCTATTCCCGCGTAGCTCAATTGGTGGAGCAGTCGGCTGTTAACCGAAAGGCCGCAGGTTCGAGCCCTGCCGCGGGAGCTGGTGGGATATAGCACAATGGTCAGTGCGCCGGCCTTATAAGCCGGTGATGAGAGTTCGATTCTCTCTATCCCGATTGGGAGGAAAAACTATGAAAACCATTTGGCTTAAAACAAAATACAATCATGAAATGAAAATGGATATACCTCATAGTCATAACATTGCTAACGCTATGTACGGCTTTATGGAAATGGGTGCTCAGATTGAAAAATATCAGGAAATCCGTGATATCTATGAACGAGTCCGTCGTGAAGACATTGTTTTGGATTATATTTCTCAGTGCAATACAATCTTTAGCAAATTCGGAGTCACACCATATGTTCCAGACTATCCGGAGGCTCTTACCAATTTCCTTGGGAGACATATATGGCATGATTCCATGTACCGTTTTTCCTGTGACGAGACAAAGTGGAGTGCCGGATACTTTGTAAAGCCTGTTAAAGATAAAGTTTTCACTGGGCATACCATACGCAGCATCGCCGATCTTATGGGTTGCGGTAACCATAGTGAAGATTATGAAGTACTGGTAAGCGAACCTCTCGAAATAATGGCTGAATGGAGAGTATTCATCCGATATGACAAGATTCTTGATGTACGACCTTATGGTGTAATCATGGACAGTAGCAGAAAAAGCTACTATTACCACTATGATCCTGAAATCCTCGATCAAATGTTATCAAGCTTTACAAAATGGGATGAACGACCCATGGGGTGCAGTATGGATATCTGCTGTACTAAAGACGGACGCACGCTTCTTGTTGAAATGAATGACGCCTACGCCCTCGGATGCTACGGCTTGAACAGCGTACTCTATGCCAAGCTCATTTCAGCGAGATGGAGCCAATTGTTAAGTGTGAAAGATGAATATGACTTTTAGGGGCATCAGCCCCTACTCTACAGGCATAGTCTAACGGATCAGAACAAGGGCCTTCTAAGCCTTAAATGAGGGTTCGACTCCCTCTGCCTGTACTTGCAGCATAGCCCAGCTGGTAAGAGCGTTCCCCTCATAAGGGAAAGGTCGTGGGTTCGAGCCCCACTGCTGCAACTTGGGTCTGTAGTTTAATGGTAGAATACGAAACCTTTAATTTCGCAGATGCGGGTTCGAGTCCCGCCGGACCCATTTATGAAGATTCGCCGAACTATACTTGCAGGCTACTTTTCTTTCCAGCAGAAAGATGATATACTCAAGCCATCAAATGAAAGGAACCAAGAGCAATGAATACCTTTAAGAACTTGTATCTGCATAGCGAATATCTGCTCCTTAGCTCGGAATCAGAGTCCGGTGAAGGAATATTTGTTATGCATTAAGATATGAGTGGAAAAAGGTCCAGATAAAGAGATTACCGCTTGTGCTTAATGCATGAGCGGTATTTTTATGGATCCATGGATCCGTTTAGGGGAATGCCGCATTGGTGTTCCCCTCTTCTTATGTCCGCGTGGTCAAACTTGGAAAAGGCACTGCACTCAGGATGCAGGGTGGCGAAAGCCTAATGTGGGTTCGAATCCCACCGTGGACACCATGCGCATATAGCTGAACAGGAATAGGCGCTGCACTAAGGATGCAGTTCCGGAGACGGAGTAAGGGTTCGACTCCCTTTATGCGCACTACATGCTGGACTGGTGAAATGGTAGACACAGGAGCTTCAAATACTCCGGCAGAAATGCATGAGGGTTCGACTCCCTCGTCCAGTAGGCCCTCGTAGCAGAACGGAATATGCACCGGATTTAAGCTCCGCGATCTGCGGGTTCGAATCCCGCCGAGGGTACGAATGAATTTTGAAGGAAAGAAAGTGAATAAGATGACAACGATCAATACCATTGCAACCGGCGCAAACATCAAAGCGATGATGAAAGCCCGCCAGATGACAACCGCAGACATTCAAAAAGCCTGTGGCTTTGGCACTCCGCAGGCAATCTTTAAATGGTTCCGCGGCGACACCATGCC
>Ga0310691_10004606_pt1 | contig 15433 bp, 8 predicted proteins | sample 176DNAGHGlowgp2_FD_203887 | JGI IMG/M metagenome (GOLD analysis project Ga0310691, IMG submission 203887) | Sheep rumen microbial communities from Palmerston North, Manawatu-Wanganui, New Zealand - 1766 DNA GHGlow gp2 (v2) (version 2) | ecosystem: Host-associated > Mammals > Digestive system >...
GCCGTGTGGTGGAGGGGTCCATTCCGGCTGTGAGCGGAGAGATGTTCGTCCCCAAAGTGGCCCATCGGCACGGTCTCACCCTGGGTGAACTGGTGAACCTGTATGCCTCGGAGATAGGGGCCAGGTTCCCCGTTCATGTGATATCGGCCATGGCCACCGACCAGAGCCGTCAGCTCATGCCCTGGACCATTGCACCGGCTTCCGACATTCCGGGGCTCTTCAGCTCCTACCTCTACAGCGGCGGCGGCCTGTGGAACAACACCACCATCACCCCCGGTATCGGCACGGCGCGGCCCTATGAATATATAGGTGCGCCCTTCATCAAGCCGTTGAGGCCGGAAGAGCTGCCCCAGGCGCACGGAGCCCTGCTAAGGCCCTGCTCTTTCACCCCTTCCGCCGGCCGATACGCGGGGGAGCGCTGCTTCGGCTTCCAGATTATGCTGCTGCCCGGAGAACCCTATCACAGCCTCCTGCACACCCTGCACCTGATGCGCTGGTTCCGGGAGCACTATTCGGCCTTCGAATTTGAGCCGGCCTTCTTCACCAAACTGGCCGATCCTGTGATGGAGGCGTACCTGAAGGAGCAGATTTCCTTTGACGTGGTGCAGGAGCACGTGAAGCTGGAAGAGCAGAAGTGGATTCGCAAGGCCAAGCGCTATCTCCTGTACGACGATGCCCCGTATCGGATGAAATAGGACCTGTCATTCTGAACGAAGTGAAGAATCTTTTGGAATTGAGCAAAATTGTTCCTATCTTTGCAGCCCAAAATTGTTAACAATTATAGTTTTTACGTAAAATGAAGAAAGGAATTCATCCCGAAACCTACCGTCTTGTAGCTTTCAAGGATATGTCCAATGACACCCTCTTCGTCACCCGCAGCTGCGCTCCTTCCAAGGAGAACATCACGGTGGAGGGCGTTGAGTACCCGCTGGTGAAGCTGGAAATTTCCAACACTTCCCACCCGTTCTACACGGGCAAGGTGAAGCTGGTGGACACCGCCGGTCGTGTGGATATGTTCTATCAGAGATACAAGAGCCGCAAGAAATAATTTCTTCGGACATCAGGTTCAAAAACGGCAGCTGCAGGACGCGGTTGCCGTTTTTCTTTAGGGGATAAGTGTGAAACTCGTGGCGTAGTTGCCGTCGCTCCAGAGGGTCCGGGACGCTTCGGGCAGAGACCCCCAGCTGTCATAGCCTCCCACGCCGCTCATGCCTAGGTCCAGGATAAGTTCTGGACTGCTCCGGTGGGGGACGTCGCACAGGTGGGTCTGGTGGTCTTTTTCCTCCGGGTCCAGATCTTCCGTCCATGCGTCCAGGTAGTTGAACTCAAAGTCTCCCTGCACGGAAAGCCGGCTGGTCTTCAGCCATTTGACTCCGGATCGATGTCCGGTCTCCTGGGGACGGACATAGGGATAGACTTCCTGGTCGGCCCGGCTGTGCCAGATGCCTGGGAAGGCACCGCTGCAGCGGTCCCTGTAATTCTCCCACGGGCCGCGACCCAGATAGCAGAAACGGGTGTCCGTCCCTTCCGGGAAGCGCATCCGAAGGCCGATGCGGGGAATCTCCGTCCGTCGGCCATTTCCGCCTTTGTAAGCCATGTCCACCTTGATTTTCCCGTCCGGAAGAATACGGTAAGCCACACTGAGCAGGCTTTCTGCCGGCAGGGCGTAGTCCAGTTCCACCACCACGGTATTGCCCTCTTCGCGGACCCGGGTTCCGGCCTGGAAGTGCCGCGAGGCCTCTTTCCAGGCATCCAGGCGTTGCGGGGAGCGGTTTCCCCGGTCGTTGTCCGTCCAGGCCCGGTAGAAGATGGGCCGGAGACCGAATTCCGGGTCGATGAGCTCCTTTCCCTTCACCCTATATTGCTTCATGATTCCCTCGTTCTTGTCAAATACAAGCCGGAATTTCTTCCCGGAAACGGTGATGCCTTGGGCGTTTTCTTCCCATACGGGGGCTTTCCCTTTGATTCTGCGCTCTTTGGCTGCGACGGTTTTCAGCTCGATGCAGCCCCGTGCACCGGCTCCCTCGAAAACAATCTGATAGGTGCCGCTTCGGCGCATGCGGGGGAGTCTGATGCTCAGGGCTTCATCGGCCTGTGGTGCCGTACGGAGCCGGATCTTTCCCTTCCGGACGGTTTTCCCGTCCCGCTGCAGTTTCCAGCTGAATTTCTCACCGTCAAGAGGTTTGAAATAGTTCCGGTTGAAAACATGGAAAGTCCCGCTGGAATCCCGGTAAAAATGGACGTTTTGGTAAACATGCTGAACTTCATAGAAGGCGGGATGCGGCTCCCTGTCGGGGTTCACGATGCCGTTGCAGCAAAAATTGGCATCGGAGCGGTCCGTGTCCCCGTAGTCTCCGCCGTAGGTCCAGCCCCGCTCTTTGTCGTACAGGCCCTGGTCCACCCAGTCCCAGATAAAGCCGCCCTGCAGCTGGGGATAGGAATAGATGGCCTCCCACTGGAGGTCCAGCGAGCCGGTGGAATTGCCCATGGAATGGGAGTACTCTGAGGGACACACCGGCCTTTCCGTATACTTCCGGCCCATTTCCCAAAACCACTCGGCATCCGGATATTGGGGCACAATCATGTCTGTGTTGTGCTCCATCTCTGCCCGTTCATAGCAGACCGGCCTGTTCATCCATCCCCGTTCCAGAATCTTAAGGGTATCATAAGCGGTATAAAAATTAACGCCGTTTCCGGCTTCGTTTCCCAAGGAGAGAATGGTTACGCAAGGGTAATTGGCGGTACGGCCATACATGTTCAGCACCCGGTCCAGGTGCTTGGCCCTCCACGCCGGATTGTTCCCCAGCGTGCGTTCCAGCCGGTATCCCATGCCATGGCTCTCGATATTGGCTTCGTCGTAGACATAGAAACCCAGGGAGTCGCAGAGCTCGTAGAACTCGCGCGGCTGGGGGTAATGGCAGGTGCGGACGGCGTTGATATTGGCCTCCTTCATCAGCCGCAAGTCCTGCAGGATGCGTTCCCGGGAAGTGTAGTGTCCGGTCCAGGGGTCGTGCTCGTGCAGGTTCACGCCTTTGAATTTGACAGGCTGTCCGTTCACCAGGAACACGCTCACCATTCGGTCTCCATCCCGGACGGGCTTGATTTCCAGACGGCGGAAGCCCACGTCAAAGCGGGTATATTCCCCGCCGGCTTCCACCAGCAGTGTGTACAGTTCCGGCGTCTCCGCGCTCCAGCGTCGCACCCGGGGAATCCGGACAAGCCGGGTGAGCGTTTGTCCGTTCACGTCCAGCGTTTCCTGCGCCACCACACTCTTGCCATCCAGCAGTTCGTAGTGTACGCTCACAGGAGTTTCGCTGGAGAGACGCAGCTGGAAAACCCCGGTGCGGCAGTCTTCCTCCAGGGTGCTCAGCACCTGGAAGTCCAGGTCTTTTCCGGCTGCCTCGGCACTCAGGTAGATGTCCCGCTCAATGCCGCTGACGCGCCAGAAGTCCTGGCATTCCAGGAAAGAGCCGGAGGTCCATCGGTACAGCACCAGTTCCAGCCGGTTCTCGTCTTCCTGCAGGAAAGGCGTGATCTCATAACGGGCCAGGGACTTGGAGTCTTCGTGATACCCCACATCGGCCCCGTTCACCTTTACATAGGTGCCGGATTTGGAGCCGCAGACATTCAGGTAGATGTTCTTCCCTTTCCAGGCCGATGGCAGCGTAAAGCTTCGCCGGTAGGTCCCGATGGGGATTTGCTCCGGCAATTCTCCTGGGTCCGGATGCCTGCGTCCGAATTCGTAGGGGTGGTTTACGTAGATGGGGACGTCATAGCCCTGCACTTCCCAGTTTCCGGGTACCTGGATGGGGCCTTGGGCATGAAGGGTGCCGTCGGTGGAGGACAGGGTGAAATCCCATCGGCCCGAAAGGCTCAGGTAGTGGGTACTTTCCGGGAAGCCTTTGGTCAAAGCTTCTTCGCGGGAGTCATACCAGATTACCTCTGTCCGGCGGGTCTGTGCGTTGACAGAGGTGGTTTGGATATCCTTCCAAAGGGGGAGGACGGACAGGATGAGGTTAAGGATGAGAACAGACATATTTTTCTTTGCTTATTGCAAATATATATCTATTTTCCGAACCGCGAAATGGAAATAGAATTAAAATTTTTTAATAACAAAATTTGGATATTTAAAAAATATTCCTATATTTGCGAAAAATTGCGCAATATCATCAATAGAGACCTAAGATCCTAAGCCTTATTAATATTATTACTAACCCAACAATTAACCTCATTATGAGAAAAGCACTAAAAAGCACTGCTTCCCTCTTGCTTGTCGGCTTGCTCTCGGTGATACTGGGGGGGGCAAATCTCTTTGCCCAGAACCGTTGCACCGGTAAGGTAGTTGACGCTCAGGGAGAGCCCGTCATTTCCGCTTCCGTTCTCATCAAGGGCGCACCTGTCACCACAGGTACCGTTACCGACTTTGATGGTAATTTTGTCCAGACGAACGCAAAGCCCGGAGATGTTCTGGTGATTTCCTCCATTGGTTACACCACCGTGGAGGTTGTATGGAACGGACAGCCTCTGGCCATCACACTGCAAGAGGATGCCAACCTTCTGGATGAGACGGTGGTAACCGCCTACGGCGGCCGCCAGCTTCGCTCCAAGGTGACCAACTCCATCTCTACTGTTAAGGAAGAGACCCTTTCCTCCGGTATGCATACCAATGCGGCCCAGGCCCTGTCCGGTGCCGTGGCCGGTCTGCGTGTCCAGCAAACCTCCGGTGACCCCGGTGCCAATCCTACCATCGTCCTCCGTGGCGGTACCACCATGGGTGGCGGCGGAAGTCCTCTGGTCATTGTGGACGGTGCCCAGCGCAGCATGGCAGACCTGAATCCCGCAGACATCGAGTCCATGGAAGTTCTCAAGGATGCCGGTGCCACCGCCATCTACGGAGCCCGTGCCGCCAACGGCGTTATCCTCATTACCACTAAGCGGGGTAAGGAAGGCTACAGCGCCATCGGCGTACGTGCCAAGTTCTCCGCCAACTTCGAGCAGCATCCCTATGAGTTCCTGAACTCGGCCGATTATCTCCATTATATGCGTCTGGCCTATCAGCGCTCCACCGGATTTGGCGCCACCAATATGAATTCCCTCGCCGGTCAGCAGCCTTACGGCACCGGCAACATGTATTGGGATGCCAACGGCAACGTGCTGGACGGGCGCAAGGACGGCCGTGCCCTCTGGGGTGTCTATGACAACTCGGACGGGAAGTACTCTACGCTCCTGTCCAATCCGGACTGGGGAACCATGATTGACCCCGTCACCGGTAATCCGCTCGTCTTCTGGCAGGGCAAGACCGTGGCCGATATCAATATCAAGAGCCCGGCCTTCTCCCAGGACTATGGCGTAGACTTCCAAGGTGGCAACGAAAAGGGACGCTACTATGCCTCCATCGGCTACAACCGTTCCGAAGGCAATGCCCTAGACAATGACTACAACCGTATCACCTTCGCTTTCAACGGAGACTACAAGATCCGGAAGTGGTTGCATTCCAGTTCTTCCTTCAACTTTGCCCATACCACCTGGACGCCCATCAAGAACGGCAACTCTGAGGCCTACTACTTCAACCGTTCCTGGTCCGTCCCTCCCACCTTCCGTACCACCAATGCCGACGGTGAGTGGAACCCCAGCCCGCGTAACAGCATCCAGGATGGTCATGTGGCCATTTCCAACCCGCAGCGCATATACGACTACAATACGGACAAGTTCAACATGAACCAGACCTTCACGGTTTTCTTCACCCCTTGGCTCAATTTCAAGGCCAGCGCCAGCTGGTACTATGAAAACACCAAGCGGGAATATTTCCTGAAGGACTATCTGGTGGGTGCCAACCGCTATTACAAGAACCGCGAAAGCTATGATTATTATAACCGGAATCTGAATCAGACCTACACCGGTATCCTCAATTTCAACAAGACCTTCGCCAACGTTCACAATGTGTCCGCCATGCTGGGTGTCGAGTATTTTGACCAGGGGACCAAGGGATTTGATGCCTATGGCTATGGCGCCGACACGGACGATTTCCAGGACCTGAATCTCACCAAGCAGGATGAATCCCGTAGAATTGACTCCTGGCATAGCCAGAACCGTATCCTGTCCTTCTTCGCCAAGGCCGACTACGATTACGATTCCAAGTATCTGGTCTCCCTGGTTGCCCGTTATGACGGCTATTCCCGTCTGGCCAAGCAGAGCCGCTGGGGCTTCTTCCCCGGTATCTCCGCCGGTTGGGTCTTCTCCAAGGAACCCTTCATGGAGCCTGTGAAGGATGTGATTTCCTTCGCCAAACTCCGTATGTCCTATGGTGCCAACGGTAGTTTGGACGCCGTGGGCAATTACCAGGTATATGGTGCCTATGGCAACCAGACCAATTATGACGGCAACAACACCATCCTCTTCTCCACCCTGCCCACTCCGGCACTGCTGTGGGAGAAGTCCTGGACCTTTGAAACCGGTCTGGACATGAGTTTCTGGAAGAACCGCTTGAACGTGAACTTGACGTACTACAACCGTCACACTTCCAACAAGATCGCCGACATCACCATCCCGTCCCATACGGGTTCCGACAAGCTCCTTTCCAACAACGGTGAAATCATGAATCAGGGCTTCGAGTTCGAAATCAACGCCCGTATCGTGAACACCCGCGACTGGAAGGTGAACCTGGCCCTGAACGGCGCCTACAACCGCAACAAGATTATCAAGCTTCCCGACAACGGCCTTAAGAACAACCGTCAGGAAGCCCGGCAGGTGTACGATCCCAAGACGGGAGACCTCATTTGGGTAGGCGGCTATCAGGAAGGTCAGACTCCGGGAGACATCTATGGCCCGCGCGCACTCGGTATCTACACCAGTTCGAGCGAGATTCCCGAAAATCTCATCGACAAGACTTCCGGCAACAACGGTTCCAACGGTAAGTGGCTCTACGGCCCCGGTGCATGGGCGAGTCTCTCTGACGCCGACAAGGCGAAGGGATTCCCCATCCAGCCCGGTGACGTAAAGTGGGAGGATGTGAACGGTGACGGAGTAATCGACAACTACGACCTGGTGAAACTGGGCAACACCGTCCCCAAGTGGACCGGCGGTTTCGTTCCCACTGTTTCCTGGAAGGGCATCACCCTCACAGGCCGTTTCGACTATGCCCTGGACTTCAAGGTGGTGGACAACGTAACTCCTTGGATCATGGGTAACATGCAGGGTACCTTCAATACCATCTCCCTGGTGAAGGATTCTTACGACTTTGAAAACAATAAGGCGGGCACCTGGCCCACCTATGTCTGGGCCGACCAGTTGGGCAAGCGCAACTATGCCCGTGCCAACAACAGCCTCTTCGTTTACGAAGGCTCCTACCTGGCTGTCCGTGAACTTCAGCTGGCCTATGACTTCCCCAAGTCTTTGCTGGAGAAGATCCGCTTAGAAAAACTCCAGGTCTATGTCTCCGGACAGAACCTCGGCTATCTTACCAAGGCCGGTCTCCTGGGAACGCCTGAATATGGCGCCAGCTCCTGGGGCTCCTACCGCCTTCCCCGCACCGTCATCTTCGGTATCAATCTTACGTTCTAATTCTAATTAGGAAATACAATGAAAAAGATATTAAGCATCCTCACCGTCTCCGGCGCCCTCGTCTTGTCCGGTTGTAACGCTCTGGATCTTGCCCCTATCGACTATGCGGCTGCCGGTAACTACTGGACTTCCGAGGCGCAGATTGAGCTGTTCTTCAACGGCATGATGTCCCAGTTCCGTTTAGACTATTCTTCCCCCTTTGTCTTGGGAGAAACCCGTGGCGGCACCCTGAAAAACGGGTCGTCCATCGAGGGCGTTTCCCTGAGCTATTCCGTTATGGTGACCAACCGCCTGGATAAGGACAATACCGGCGTGAGCAACTGGAACGGTTACTACAGCCGTATCCTCCAGGTAAACCATTACATCGAGCAGGTCCGTGACCACTGCGAGTTCCTTTCCGATGAAGCCCGCAACGCTTATCTGGCTCCCGGCTACGGTCTGCGCGCCTACTACTACTTCATGTTGTACAGAACCTTCGGCGGTGTCCCGCTGGAGAAAGAGGCCAAGATTATCAATGGAGAAGGCAATATCGAGAACCTCTACCTGGCCCGCTCTTCTGCGGAAGAAACCCTGGCTTTCATCAAGGAAGACCTTGCCGAAAGCGAAAGGTGCTATGGCTCCAATAAGGACAAGAATCCCTATTATTGGAACTACTATGCCACCGAAATGCTGAAGGCCCATGTGTACATGTGGTCTGCCAAGGTGACCACCAATGACAAGACCACGGCACACAATGCGGCCGGCGCCGCCGATGTGAACACCGCCAAGGCCGCCCTGCAGAATGTGATTGACAAATTTGGGTTGGAAGACAATTTTGCCGACATCTTCGATTATACCAACAAAGCCGGCAAGGAAGTCATTCTGGCTCTCCGTTTTGACAAGAGCGAAGCTACCAATGCCGCCGGCCAGTTCTATTATCAGGCTTCCATTTGGGTAAATTCCTTCTACGATGAGGACGGAAACCTTCTGGGAGACCCGCTGGATTTGAAGGGTGGCGGCATGCACCGTGACGAGTACAAGGAATCCTTCGTGAAGTCCTTCGACGCTGCCGACAACCGCCGCGCCGCCACGTTCCACGAGTGCTATTCCAGCGCCGACCCTGCCACCCGCATCTTCGGTTCCTCCATGCTCAAATACATGGGGCACGTAGAAGGCAGTACCCGTTACCTGGATTCCGACATCATTTTGTACCGCTATGCGGATGCCCTCCTGCTCATGGCCGAGGCCGAAAACTTCCTGGGCAACTACGGCGTGGCTGCCGGTTACATCAACCAGATTCGTGAACGTGCCTACGGAGTGGGCTATCCTGAATTCCCCACCTCCGACTTTGCCGCTACTGAGCTGGCCATCCTGCACGAGCGTGACAAGGAGTTTGTGGCCGAAGGCTGCCGCTGGTTCGATGTGGTAAGAATGCATGATGCTTCCCACAAGTCCTTGGTATTCTCCGCCGCTGCGGCCTATCCGGAGACTTTGGGCGGAACGGCAAGTCCGATTCTGTCCTCTTCCGAGACGCAGAAACTGCTCTGGCCGGTGAATGCCTCCGTGCTGGCAAATGACCCTCTGTTGGAACAGACAGTCGGTTATTGATAGCGCATTCTGACTGATGGATGCCGGCAGGCCGGATGGGTCCGGCGTGCCGGCATCTTTATTCAAAGATTTTCGTTATATTTGTAAGTATAGAATCTACGTTCCATGGCCAAGCGTTTCCTCCTTCTGTTTCTTGCGCTCGCGCTCGTTTCCGCCACGGAAGCGAAGCCCCTCAGGAAAGTCAAGGTATCCTGCGTGGGAAACAGCATTACCTACGGCATGAAGCTGGAAAATCGGGAGCGGGACTGCTATCCCGCCCAACTTCAGCGCATGCTGGGGGAAGGATATGAAGTGGGGAACTTCGGGAAATCCGGAGCTACGCTTCTCCGCCATGGCCATCGGCCGTATTTCGAACAGGAGGAATTCCGGCAGGCCCTGGACTTCGCCGGAGACATCGTGGTCATCCACTTGGGCATCAACGATACGGATCCCCGCAACTGGCCCCATTATGCCGATGAATTCGTGGGCGATTACCTTGCCCTCATTGACAGCCTCCGTTCGCGGAACCCGAAGGCAAGATTCTTCGTGGCCAAGATGACGCCCATCGGCCATACGCATCCTCGTTTCCTTACAGGCACCAAACAATATCACGGGGAGATTCAGGCGGCCATCAGGGAGGTGGTACGCTGCTCCGGGGCCCGATACATTGATTTTTACGAGCCGCTTTACCATTATCCCTGGATGCTGCCGGATGCCGTGCATCCCAATGCTGAAGGAGCCACCCTTCTGGCCCGGGAGGTATACAGTGCCATTACCGGGGACTGGGGCGGTTTGCAAATGCCTCTCTGGTACAGTGACAACATGGTACTCCCGCGGGAGAAAGTGTTCACCATCAGTGGCCGGGCCGATGCCGGAGAAAGGATACAGCTGAAACTCTCTGGTAAAAAGTATTCCGCCATTGCCGGTCCGGACGGCCGCTGGGCCGTTGAGGCCGGACCTTTCCCTGCCACGATCTCCACCATCCTGGAGGTAACGGCCGGAAAAAAACGTCTCCGATATGAGAATGTGGCCCTGGGCGATATTTGGCTCCTGAGCGGCCAGTCCAACATGGAATTCGAACTCCGCCAGTGCTCCACCGCGGAGGATGCGCAGAAGGCCGCTGACCCGGGCCTCCGGCTGTTTGACATGAAGTGTAACTGGCGCACGGACAACGTGAGCTGGAGTACTACCGCCGTGGATTCGGTACAGCATCTTCAGTATTTCAAACCTACTGTATGGGCAGAGAGTGTTCCCGGCGTGGCCGCCCGATTCTCTGCCATCGGCTACTATTTTGGGAAGCAGCTCCGGGATAGCCTGCAGGTACCTATCGGCCTCATTTGCAACGCCGTAGGCGGCTCCACCGCAGAATCGTGGGTGGACCGCGAATTTTTGGAAACCCGATTCCCGGAAATCCTATATGACTGGCTGGAGAATCCGGAAATCATGGAATGGGCCCGCACACGGGCGAAGAAGAACCTCTCGGAAGGGGAGGGAACGCGTCATCCGTATGAGCCCTGCTACCTGTTCGAATCGGCCCTCCTTCCTTTGAAAGACTGCCCTGTGACGGGCGTTCTCTGGTATCAGGGAGAATCCAATGCGGAGAACATTCCGACCCATGAACAGTTGTTCCCGCTGGTGGTGGATTCTTTCCGCAGTCTCTTCGGCCCGGTGCCATTCTATTACGCCCAACTCTCGGAGATGAACCGGCCCGGCTGGCCGGCCTTCCGGGACTCACAGGTGAAACTGCTGACGAGCCGTCCCCGTCTGGGCATGGTGGTTACCAAGGACCTGGGCGAGTGGGAAGAGGTACATTACAAGAACAAAAAGCCGGTGGGGGAGCGCTTTGCCTCCCTGGCTCTGAATGACTATTATATAACACAAAACCAATAACGTATGGAAAAGATTATCGGCCTTATCGATGCCCCCTTCACGCCCATGAAACCTAACGGAGACGTGAACCTGGAACCCATTCCCGCCTATGCCGCTATGCTGGCCAAGAACGGCCTCAAGGGCGTTTTTATCAATGGCTCTTCCGGTGAGGGCTATATGCTCACCACCGAGGAACGCAAAGCCCTGGCCGAGGCCTGGGTGAAGGCTGTTCCCGCCGGTTTCAAAGTGATTGTACACGTGGGCAGCTGCTGCCTTCGCGAGAGTGTGGAACTGGCTGGGCATGCCGCCAAGCTGGGTGTCTGGGGCATTGGAGCCATGGCTCCGCCCTTCCCCAAGATCGGCCGCATCGAAGAGCTGGTGAAGTATTGCGAGACCATCGCGGCCGCCGCGCCGGAGCTTCCGTTCTACTTTTACCACATCCCGGCCTTCAACGGCTGCTTCCTGCCCATGCTGGACTTCCTGAAGGCCGTGGACGGACGCATCCCCAATTTCGCCGGCATCAAGTACACCTTCGAGAGCCTGTACGAGTATAACCAGTGCCGGCTGTACAAGAACGGCAAGTTTGACATGCTCCACGGCCAGGATGAGACCTATCTGCCTTCCCTTGCCCAGGGCGGTGCCCAGGGCGGTATCTGCGGAACCACCAACTACAACGGCCGTGAACAGGTGGCCATCGGCGAGGCCTGGGCTTCCGGAAACCTGGAGAAGGCCCGCGAACTGCAGAATTTCTCGCAGGAGGTAATCAATGTCATCTGCAATTTCCGCGGAAACATCGTGGGCGGCAAGCGCATCATGAAGCTCATCGGCCTGGATCTGGGCCCCAACCGTGTTCCCTGGCGCAATCTTACCGACGAGGAAGAGGCTGCCATGAAGGCCCAGCTGGAAGAGATCAACTTCTTCGCCCGTTGCAATGTCCTCTAAATACAGTGGGTGGGCCGCCGTCGTCCTGATGGCGGCCGCCTGTTCGCAGCCTATGAAACAGATTCAGACCACCCAGCTTCCTCCCATTCCGGATGTCGCATATGCCAAGGGCGTATCGGCCCCTTTCTGTGGCGCCATCGGTGAAACCCTGGTGGTGGCCGGAGGAGCCAATTTCCCCGACAAACCGCTGCTGGAAGGCGGCGCCAAGCGGGTTTATGCCGATATCTGGGCTTTCACGGAAGATTCCTGGACCCATGCCGGTGTGTTGCCGGACTCCGTGGCGTACGGTGCCACTTTCCAAGTTTCTGACACCCTGGTTTTCGCCGGCGGCAATGTCTGCGGAACCACCACGGACAAGGTTTACAAATTGAGCCTGGCTGGTGGGAAAGCTTCCGTGACTTCGCTTCCCTCCCTGCCCCTTCCCATGGAGCAGTGCGGGTGGACGCAGTGCGGTGAGAACCTCTTCCTGGCTGGCCAGGAGGGTATTTTTACCTCTAAGGCAGGGGATTTCGTCTGGAAAAAGTTGGCCGATATTCCCGAGCCGCTGGTGCAGCCCGTGGCTTATGCCACTAAGGACAGACTCTTCCTCTGGGGCGGCTTCAATCCCCAGACCTTGCTGGCTCCCGATACGGGCCATTGTCTGGACCTGAATACGCTGGAATGGGGGAGCGCTCCCGCCATCCCGGATGGCGGCACCCTCGTGGGCGCTACCGGGACCACGTTGCCGGACGGTCGTCTGCTGGTGTTGGGCGGTGTAAACCGTGCCATTTTCGAGCGGGCCCTCCGCAACACCCCGGATGACCGCATTCCTTATCTCTCACAAGATCCTTCCTGGTACAAGTTCCGCCGCGAGGTGTTTGTCTTTGACGGCAGTGCCTGGAATTCTTTGGGTGAAAGTGTTTCGGCCGCACTGGCCGGGCCGGGAGTGACGGTTCTGGGCAGGGAGATTGTGGTAACCGGCGGCGAACTCAAACCCGGTGTCCGCAGTCCGAAAACGTTCCTGTTCAAGGCTGAATAATATGAAGTGGATTGCTTTCCTTTCCGGCCTGATTTGTCTGGCGCTTTCCTGTACTCCGGCGGTACCGAAGGTGAATCTGCTGCCGCTTCCCAAGGAAGTCCTTTGGGAAAAGGGAAGCGTGCAGGCCACGGATCCCGAAATCCTGTGGGTGGACAGCATCCCCGGGGCCCGATTGAACGGGGAGGAGGCTTATCGGCTCAGCGTAGGAAGGAACGGCATCCGGATAGATGCCGTGACGGAAAAAGGCCTCTGGAATGCCCGGCAGACGCTTGCCCAACTCACGCAGGACGGCCATATCCCTTGCTGCACCATCACCGACTGGCCTTCTTTCCGCGTACGCGGGTGGATGATGGATGTGGGACGCACCTATATTTCCCTGAAAGAGCTTTACCGGGAGGTGGATGCTCTCTCTCGCTTCAAACTCAATGTTTTTCACCTGCATCTGACGGAAAATGAGGCCTGGCGCATGGAGAGCCTCCGGTATCCGCAGCTGAATGCGCTGGAGACCATGACCCGCCAGGCGGGCCTGTACTATACTCAGAAAGAGCTCCGTGCCCTGGACGCCTATTGCCGGGAGCGGGGTGTTACGCTGGTGCCGGAGCTGGACATGCCAGGCCACAGCGCCGCCTTCGAGCGGGCCTTCGGTTTCGGGATGCAGACTCCCAAGGGTCTGGCCGTGGTGAAAGAGCTGCTGGAAGAGCTGATGGGAGTGTTCTCCTCGGAGTACATCCACATTGGTACGGACGAGGTGCGCTTCACCATGCCGGAATTCGTGCCGGAAGTGGTGGCCTTCGTGCGTTCGAAAGGACGAAAGGCCGTTTCCTGGAATCCGGGCTGGAACTATGCGCCCGGCGAGATTGACGCCACCCAACTCTGGAGCTACCGGGGCAAGGCGCAGCGGGGGATTCCCGCCGTGGACTGCCGGCTGCATTATATCAATCACTTCGACCTCTTCGGGGACATCATCGGCCTGCATACCAGCCGGATTTATGATGCCGATGAAGGCTCCCCGGACCTGGCCGGCTCCATCATCGCCCTCTGGAACGACCGCTATGTTCCGGATGAACAGGCCATTATCCAAGAGAACAACTTGTATGTATCGGCCTTGGCCCTGGCCGACAGAGCCTGGCGGGGAGGCGGCTATCAGTATTTCAATGATTTCGGCACCATCCTGCCGGAAAGCGGCCCTGCCCGGGAGGATTTCCTGGATTTCGAGGAGCGGATGCTTCCGTATCTGGATAATCTGCCTACACGATATGTTCAGCAGGGGAACGCCCGATGGGCGCTTTCTCCCGTATATGACAATGGGGGAGACCTGGAGGCTGTTTTCCCGCCCGAAGAAGGGGAGTGGGAGACAGAACGTGTCCTATCCGGCTCCGGCTTCTATCTGCGTCATGTGTGGGGGCCTTCCATTGTGGCGGGCGTTTATCCGCAGCCGCAGCCTAACAGTACCGTCTATGCCCGGTCCCGTTTGTGGAGCGATGCGGAGCAGACCGTCGGCCTTCTTTTTGAAACGCAGAACCACAGCCGCTCGGAGCACGACGCTCCTGACCCGCAGGGCGCCTGGGACTACCGCCACAGCCGCCTCTGGCTCAATGGAGAGGAACTTCTGCCTCCGGCAGGGACGGTCATGCTCCGGAAAGGATGGAACACCGTTCTTGTTAAGCTTCCCGTGGGGGCTTTCTCCACCCCGGAAACCCGCCTGGTGAAATGGATGTTCACCTGCGCTTTCACCACCCCGGACGGCCGCAGCGCCGCTCCTGTCAAGTATGACGATAAATTTTGAACCATGATAGCAACATTATTTTCCATTTTGGCCGCCGCCCTCATCCAGGTCCGCCACGTGCAGGTTCCCGTGGTGACGGACCTGGATGTTCCCGTAGCGGAAGTAACTGTTCCCAAGGGTGTTGCACCCCAGTGGCAGATTAAGGCCACCGGCCTGCCTTGCCATGCGCTTAAGAATGCGTATGTAAAAGACAATCAGCTTTTTGTGCACATTGACGGGGCCAAGGTCAAAGACCTTACCAAGCCTTTCCGGATCAAGGTGAAGGCCAAAGGAATGGAGGTGGAGGAAAGCGGTGCCACGCAGCATCGGCTGGCCCGCAGCGTGCGTAACGCCGGAGATGACGGCGTAGTGGCCTACCGTATTCCCGGCCTGGTGACCTCGCTGAAGGGAACCCTCATCGCCACGTATGATATCCGCCACAACCATTCCAGAGATCTCCAGGACGACATTGACGTGGGTATCAGCCGTTCCACCGACGGCGGCCTCAGCTGGGGGCCGATGATTGTGGCCATGGACATGGGCGAGTACGGCGGGCTGCCCCAGAACGTGAACGGCATCGGTGATCCCTGCATCCTGGTGGACGAGGTGACGGGGGACATCCTGCTGTTTGCCGCCTGGACGCATGGGGGAACGGCCGGAAAGGCGGCCTGGTGGACGGCCGGAAGCGGATTTGACCCCGCCCAGACTCCCCA
>Ga0310691_10004607_pt1 | contig 15432 bp, 12 predicted proteins | sample 176DNAGHGlowgp2_FD_203887 | JGI IMG/M metagenome (GOLD analysis project Ga0310691, IMG submission 203887) | Sheep rumen microbial communities from Palmerston North, Manawatu-Wanganui, New Zealand - 1766 DNA GHGlow gp2 (v2) (version 2) | ecosystem: Host-associated > Mammals > Digestive system >...
CACTATTGTTAAGAGATTGATTAGTCTTTGCAGCATTATCGTGCATACGGTCTACTGAAACATTATCCTCACTCTTTACCCTATTGTAATTGGTTGCATAAGCAAGCGCATTTGGTTGGAAATTCTTTGCTTGATTTTGGAAATCGTTAACAGCATTAAATTGACCATTCATTGTAACGTTTCCGTTTCTGTATGACTCTCTGTTATTCAATGTCAATCCATTTATTCCATCATTCATCTTATTAAGTCTAATATCAGTAATTCTATCAGACTTTTCAGACGTATCAAAGAACTTATTTCCACTCAAATCTTTCCAAGAAGGTATTCTGCTTATACCTATGTTAGTAGTATCTCCCTTGACTATATTAAGTTCATGGTTTTGTGATAATGAGCTATCCATTGAAGCATTACCAGGTAATACATTTTCAGTTGCTGCTGCTTGAAGAGTCTTTGATTCTTCCTTTTTTACATATATACTAACCTCACAGCAACGCCATTTCTTGTTATCAAATGAACTTTCGTCACCGACATTTATACCTTCGTCAGTACCACCCATCTGCTCATATGATATTGTAATTTTTTCATCGTCACATAAGCCTTTAGAACGTAACCACTGTTGTATTGTATATGCACGATTATGAGCTAACTTAGGATTTAACTTTTCGTGACCTTGATTTGATGCCATACCAATACATTCTATGTGGTCAATGCTCTTATTCTTCTTTAATCCAAGTAACATATTAACATTGGACTCATCATAAAGGCTTTCAAGTGAAGATGTGATAGGACCTGTTGATTCAAATGCTGCATAAACATCAGTAAATGCAATTAATTTAGCATCGCCAACTTCAACTTTTAATGATTCAGCAATTCGCTTTAAACCAGCAGTTGAATTAAGACCAAAGCTATTAGAATCAATATAACTTTCTTTCTTTAACTTTTGCCATTTATATTCAGCATCTATTCTGTAATACCACTTCTTTTCCCACCATTTGTCGCCATCGCCGCCATCTGCTGCAAATAAAGATGTGTAACCATTATTACATGCAATGCCATTTCCTATCTTAACATCAGCAATATGTAAATCACCCTTTGTTTGTGTCTTAACAATACTTATAGGCTTTCCTGGTCTTACTTCATAACCGCCATAGCCATTTTCTGCTGGCGCCTTTGGAATTTCATATCTCTTAGCCTCAGTGCTTTGAGTACAAATACCTTTTGAATTCTTAGTCCACTTCTTTTCAATACCAGCGCCTAATCCATTAGCAATATAGTTAATTGCAAAATCATATCCATCGTCTATGCCACTATAGTTATTAGGGAAAAATACGAAAAATCTAACACACTCAGTAGTTGGCGTAGGTATTGCCTCATCTCCAGTAACTGATTCTTGGCTTGCATCAGGTACAGGACCAGGCTTACTTACAAGCATATCACAGCCCGCAAAGAATCTAAGTATCTCTTGTTCAGGGCTGTCAACGTCATCAACAGAGCCTGAATTATCCTTGTTTCTATTTTCCCAATAGTTAATAATTGAAGGGTGGTCAACCAATATTTTAAAGTTCAAAGTTCCTGTTCTTGTGGTATTTGTGTATGTGTATATACCTTCTCCACGTCCAATAAACTTTGTTTCAGTCCAGTCTACGCTTACATCCTCATTGAATGACAATCCATAAGGAGGAAACCACATTATTCTACCTCCAAATGGACCCTTTTGTTCTGGTGACAAACCTCCTGATTGAAATGTTTCTCTTGATGCGTTATCTGTGCTAAACATATCCTTCCAAGCAAGGTTTTCAATAGAAAACATACAATTTCTAATATCAACCTTCTTATTTTCATCGCCACAATCTACTGGTGTTATATTGACAAATCCATTTTTGTTAAGAGAACCATATCTCTCAAGTCTTTTTCTGCCATTTTCAAAATCAGAACCCAAATGATTTGCTGTGAATGCGCTGAAATTATATGAATTATATAATGTGTCAGCATCATATTCGCTATCAAATGGTCGTATTGTGTCTTGCAATGATTTATACTGATGGTGATAAGTCCAAACTCTGCAATATGGGTCTTCATATCCATTTGTCTTAGCACCAACGTGGTTACGCTTTAAAAGGTTTCTACCATGAGACATACCATATTGTTTACTTATGGCAGTCTGTGTTGTGTCAGTAGTATCTACTTGACTATTTGTATGAAATCTTGAAATGATTGTGTTATACTTTTCATTTCTGAATGCATCATTTGTCTTTTTCAAAAGGTCATTAGCAGCTAGCCCTGTTCCATAAGTTGTATATAATGAGAACATTGTACCCTCATTAAAACTACCATAGAAAAAGTCATGTGCTGTTCCTTTTTCACCTTCGCCATATACATATACTCCACCTCCTGCTGAACTCATTACATTACTATGAGTCTGTAATGTGTTAAAGATATATCTTATGGTATACTTATCAGTGGCATCTTTTTCGAAACCTGGAACTATTCCATTGAAAGCAGATATATAATACTTTCTTTCAGATGTATTGGCATAATAATATTGTTTTGATTTGTTTCCTAATGAATTAAAATAGCCGCTATATGCCCCAAGGTCATCGTAATGACCAAAATTCTTAGTGTAAACTGGTCCATCAGTGAATTCTAATGGGCTTAAACTTTCAAACCTTCCATCATCACCTAAAACCTTATCAAGTATGCTATTGTTAATAGCCTCTTGATTAAATCCAAAATAATCAGGTAGATTAAATGTAATAAAATAATTTGATTTACCTGTTTCCCTATTTGTGGCTTTTAAGTCATTACTAGCTTGAGCGTTTTCAAGATTACCTTTAGCATATTCACGGCTAACTACACCCAATTTTGTGTCTGAAAATCTGTCTGAATTAGGATTTATGGTCATACCATCTATCAGCCTACTTGTAGGTACAGCACCAACTCTAACAGAATCATCACTAGTTCTATAAAATACGGTGTCGTTTATAATGTCTTTATCAAATGTATCGCCATATGTAATTCTAGAATTTAAATTTTTAACGCTTAATGTTGCCCCATACACGTCTCTTACATAATCCAAATAATTTGACTTGCTGTTTTTATCTTCATCAGTTAAAAACCAAGGAACAAAATGCGTCATATTGTAAAATGGGTTTGACAATTCACCAATAGCATCGCCATAGCCATCATAAGTGAACTCCCTATTACCAATATTTCTGTATAGGTGGTGCATCATGATGTCATAACTCTTCTGATACAATCCTATAGGTTTACCCATAAAATTGTATTCAAATCTAGGACTGAATAGGTTTCTCCTAATCATTCCAAATGCTGCGTCATTAAGAAAATCTATTGTGTCTTTAACTAAACCCATAATACCTAAAATATAATTTATTTTTCAAAATAATGAATATTATTTACCTGCTCTGTTATATTGGCTTGCCATATTATTTCTCTCTGATTCCAAATTTCTTCTACCACCATTACTATTTTCATTCAATCCCCTTGTAATTACATCTAACAATTGTCTCTTGAACTCAGTTGATTCTAACAACTTACTTATGTCTAAGTTAGCAAACTTATCTCCCGCATCAAGTTTTATTGTTCCACTAACATTCAAGTTAATGTTTGTTGAAGATGGTAATTTAGGTGAAGGCAATGATTTAGAGTCAACAGATACAGGAGCAACCCTATTAAATTGTCCAAGTGGCTGCAATTGGTGTACTGTAGTAGGTAAACTATCAATCATACCTAGAAGCCTTCTTTGCTTTGCTTCATCGATGAGCATTTCGCCAGCATTAGCCATAATTGGAGTATGGTCTCCGTGCTTTGAATCGCCAGGAACAACAACCCCATGTTCTCCGTGTGGAAGGCTATTTTCGTCAAACTTTTCTTTTGCGGTATTGGTTATAAGCGCACTATTTTCATCCTTCTTTGAATTAGCAGGAACAGCAGTTCCTTTCTCATTATTAACAAGGTTATTTTCATTCCACTCTTCTTCTGCTCCGCCTTTAAATTGTCTACCAACAGCCTTACCGGTGCCCTTACCTACATAAGAGCCAGCAATAGCGCCTCCAATAGAGCCAATAATTCCGCCAATTGCAGTACCAATACCAGGTGCAATAGCAGTACCAATAGCAGCACCAATCTTACCTCCTGCAAATGCTCCTGCAAGTCCTCCTGATGCCTCTCCTGCTATGCCACCAATATTTTCATTTCTCTTTGTCTTCGCCTTATCAAGAGCCTTTGCCTTATCTCTTGCAGATATACTCTTCCTCTTGATTTCTTCTTCTTGCTGCTTGAATTTCTCATTTTCTTTATAAATGTCTCTTCCTGCAAATAAAGTGGTTACTGCTGTTCCTATAAGGCCAGCCTTTTTAGCAACGAATTTTCCTGCGCTTTTAGCATATCCGCCTATATTTTTTGCCTTACCAGCAACGTAACTTGCTGCCTTATTAACCTTTGCAACAGCTTTTCCGCCTACTCTTTTAGCAAAACCGGTTACAGCATCTTTCGCTTTTGTTGCTCTGGCTGCAACAGTTTCTTTTACTTTATTGTAAGTAGGTTTTACAGCCTCTTTTGCTCTTCTAACAACATCTCCGACTGACTTATATAAACCTCTTGCATTTTCAGCAACCTTTGTTACTTGCTTTGATACCCATTCTTTAGTTGTGGTTAACATTTTGCCTAAAGCATTTTTAGCAGCCTTTAATGCTTCCAATAAAGGTTTAAATTCCTCTTTTAATGCATCCCAGAATGATTTGCCTGTATCAGATAAAGCTGTTGCTGATTCACTTCTAAGTGCCTTTGATGAATCCAACAATTTAGGTAAATACTCATCAAGTTTAGCCTTTCTTGTAAATGTCTTGAAATCAAGATTTGATTCTTTTAGTATTTTAATAACCTTTTTGCTATGTTCTTCATACACTTTAGCTAAAGGACTTTCCATATCCTTTACACTATAGCCCTTTTGTAAAGATTTTATAGAACTAAACAACGCTGCCTGCTGACTATAATTGAGAATCATTTCTCCGGAATTAGCCATTACAGGAACATGGTCTCCTGTATATGATGTTCCAGGAACAACAGCACCTTCAGCAGCGTGCGCAACAGGCCTTACTATACCACCATTTGCGTAACTTCCTCCAAGCCAATTAGTAAAATTATTAAACCAACCAGAAAATATCGGCATATATTTGTCTTGCCAATCAGTGATAGTGGCGTTCCACCATTCTTTTACGCCCTCGACACCTTCCTTCATTGACTTGGTTTGTTTAGCACGGCCATATGTGTCTTCCAATATCTTTCTGATATTTTTAACATCGACCTGCATATTTGAGTCAGTGATTTGACTATCTTGTGCTAATTTAAGCATATCCTCAGTCATATCCTCAACTGCAACCTTCTGAGCTACTCTACCATCAGCACCAAGTATATTTACTTCATACTTGCCGGTCTCAATGTTGAAATTACCCCTTGCTAAATTCTTTATAGCTTCTTTCTCATCAGGGCTAAACTCGCTTTGTTTTGCGCCAAGTTGACGCATTACTGCTTCATCCTTTAACTGATTGGTAGAGGCTCGCATCATATCACCGAAATCAACACCTAAATTTTGCGCCGCCTGTTTTCCAATCATTGCATTCAATGGGCCAACGGTTACTTCACCAGTTTTTTCGTTATATGTGCCAAGTGACTTAAATGCCTTTAACACCTCATCCATGTACTTGTCAGGGTCGGCAAGTGCATTATACATCTGCGTGAATGGGTTTGATGCAAATTGAGCAAATGGGCCGCCAAGCATCTGCAAGTTGGCTGATGTTTCAATTGCCCCTTCAAGAGTTGTGAACTTCTCAGAAGACCTCATTATAGATTCTATATCAACTCTCATTGAAGCAGCCTTTAAGGCCATCTTCTCAATGTCAGCAACACCATTTCTAAATGAATAAGATGAAGCAAGTTTTATGTTTGACGCTAATAGTTTTGAAGCCTTTGTAGAGTTAATACCCCATAGTTTAGCCTTTTCTTGTAAAAGGCCAACATGCGCAGTAGTACCCTGAACACTAACACCAATTTTATCAAACTCATCTACAAGTTGTGCTGCGGTAGCATCGTCAGTTATCTTTGACAATGTTGACATTTGAGCAAGTTGTTCCCTTGCTAATACAACATTTCTACCGATAGCTTCAGAATAAGATTTTTGGAAATCTGCTAGTTCTTTAGCGGTAACACCAAAGTTAGCAGCCAATTCCTTTGTAGATTTAATTAAATGTTCGTTGTATCTAACGGCTTCATCACGGCTCATGGCCATAGTTCTGGCAGTCTTGAACGCAATATCGTTCATTTCATACCATCTACCGCCAAGGGTGTTTGCTAAACCCATAGCCATACTTTTAAGCTCTCCAAGTATCTCAGTTACACCTTTAGCTGCTTCACTAACCATACCTAAATTATTAGCAAATTTTTCAACTGCTGGTGCGTGCCTACCTAAAGCTGGTCCTATTGCCCTTAAAGCTGCTGCTACTGCTGGTCCCATATATTAATATACAACTATTTTTAATATTTATTTAATTACTTATAAATACTAAATACATTATTTTTTTAAATAAAAATGGGAACTCTTTTTAAAGTTCCCATTATCTATTCATAGCATTCTTAAGATTTTGTTGGTCAATATCTGTGAATGCATCAATTGCCTCAGTTCTGGTTGAACTACCTTTTTGTGCATTTTCGTACTCTTGTCTTTCAGCTTCTGCTGCTTCATTATGCTTCAATATATAGAATTTTCTATCTCTAACTGGCATCCTTAAAAGTTCATCAAATGGAATTTTTATATGTTTAAAGCATCCAAATAATTCCTCTTTAAGAAGCCTCTCATATTCAGGCGATATTGAAGAAAACAGCATCGTTCCACTCAAGAAAGGTCTTGAATGAGCCACCTCCAAGGCTCTCAGGTCTTTCGATTTCAACTTCAAAGTCGAGACCAGGTTCATTTTCCATAATATATCTTCTTAGTTTAAGAGAATCACTAGCAGGCATATTATAGATTGCTTTTCTAACATATTCCTTATCATAATTACCATTAATTGCCACAATCTGCATTTCCATTCTGTTGGTAATTGACCTATTAAACTTGTTAGAATTCTTTTCTTCAATCTTCTTAGCCCACTCTTCAACCTTTCTAGTTGATTCAAGAATATATGACTTTTCTCTTGAGTCTAACACTGAATCATTAGTTAAAATACTTGTAACAACTCTATTTGCTGCTCTTAAATCTTCTGATGCAGAACCCTCGCCTTCAATTCTTGAAAGCAATTTCAAGTCATTCTCTTCTCTTCTTGTAAGATACTTGAACTTAACCTCAACTCCTGAACTTGGTAATGTGTATGAGAAATGACCATTTTCATCGCCTTTCAACTTAAATTCCTTTGACTTAATCTTTGTTAGGTCAATGTTTGTTTCAATGCTCTCACCAGTCTCAGGGTCTTGAACAGCAACAGGGAATTCAACGCCATAACTTGTTGCTCTTAAGAACAATACGATTGCATCAACGTCACCACTAACCAAATCTTCAACATTAATGTCCTTATTAACAATCTTACTCTTCAACAAGTAGTCAATTACAAGTCCATCCCTATAAAGATTTGGTGATGTTATGATATTCTCGTCATATGCTGTTAAATACGCAACCGGAAGACTTTTAATCTTGTTTTCATAGCATTCTCCGTTACTTGGTAGAGAAATAACATCATACTGTGCAGAAGCATCAGTATTATTGAATGTGGTGTTTGTAGGATTAACTATTTCCTCACCATATTTAATTCCACTTTCCTTTTCAATATGGGTTTCAGTTCCTCTTTTTCTTCTTGCCTTTTTGATTTTTTCTTCTTCTTCCTTTTTATGATTTTCCAAAACATCAAAAATAGAATCATCATTATAAGGTGTATCTTTCTTAGCAAAAATATCACTTATATTTTCTATTCTATCGTTTTCTTTTGGCTCATCAAATGGTTTATGTTCAATAACTAGAGGTGGAATATCTTCTTGAGGTATTTCAATATTCTGAATAGTGCCTTTCTCGATGCTCTTTATCTTCTGCTGCACCTCTTCTTGTGCTATCTCAATTCTCTTAACTGCTTGACTATTTCCTCTTAATTTTGTTTCCTCTTTTGCACGTTCGTACATTTCGTTACTTGCTTGTAACAATTTAATTTCTTTCTCTTGTTCTGGTGTTAACTTTTTCTTTGGCATAACTTTATATATTATCGATTAATGTTATTTTTTCTGACAAAATTGCATATTCGTCTTCGTCACCTTTATCTAATATTTTGCAATTTTTTAGCCTTACAAATTTCTTCTCCCCTGCATTGTTTAAAAACTCAGCGTAAAAAGTTCTTATTGGCTCATTTTCAAAAACCTTATCTTCTCCCAAGGCATCTTTATATTGGTTTATATTATTATGCTCATCTACCCAAAAATTATAATCTTCTTCAAATTCTTCATCCATCGAATCACGATTGAACTTTATAATATTAACTGAAACGTCTTGAGATACACATGTTGTAATTAACTCATCAACAGTTTCATCTTCACCTTTTTCATTATATAAAATTGCCTCTGATTTGTATGAATTTTCAGTAGCCTCTTTTGTAGAATTTGACAGTTTACCAATTTTAGCGGTTCTATTAGAAGATATGTTGCCTAAACTTGAAACAGCATCATACGCAACGTTAGAATATTTTTTATTTTCTCTATCCATTGCATCGAAAAACTCTTGATTTGACTTATAATAATCATTATTTACGTCAAAGTCACCGTTTTCGTAATATTCAAGTTTTAAATAAAGCGTAACGTTCATATTATACAATCATTTTCCATTTGTGGTTATACCTAATTTTATTTTTCCTACAAGCAATAAAAATTTCCGTGCTTGTTGCCTTTTCGTTTATATTTTTTCTAACAAATTCTACAGCCTCTATACAATCATTAAACGTTTTTATAACATCTTCATTAGTATTTAACATTTGTATTTTATTTGGTATATATCTAGGATTTTTTCTACCAGTTTTAGATTGAGACATTTTTTCCTTTGCTTGAAAAGATAATTTTTTTCCTTTTTTTGAATCGCTTAAATGCTTTTTATGCTCTTCTGTGAATATATATTTTTCTTTTAACGATTTTTTAAATGATAAACGATTTTTCAACCTATTTTTTTTACAAAAATCCCAAAAATTTGATAAAAATTCATTTTCTTCTTTTAAAAGATTTTCTTTTTTTGATTTTTCTATTAAATAATTTATTTTTTCTTTATATTCTGAATTTTCTACTTCTAATGTGTAATATCTATACCTATTAATGTTTTTTCCATAGTCAGAATTATTAAATTTTTTTCTTCCATCTGAAATTTTTTTTCTTAATTCATCAGTTATAATTTTATTTTTTCCTAATTTTCGTAGAGTTTGCCTTTTATCATTACTTTCTATTGTATTCCAAAAACTTTTATGCCACTCTGATTGCTTCTTTTTCGTCTCTTCTGTATGATGTTTACCGGTACATGAAATTCTTTGTTTTTCAATAGATTCTTTAGTTCTTTTTTTACCTTTTCTAGAATTTACTGATTTTTCTATAATATGCTCATTAAACCCTTTACTACCGCCCTTTATTAAATTCAAACATTGCTTATCTGTTTTATATAAATTTCCTATAATTTTTTCTTCATTTAATTCCATTTCTTTTTTGGAATTGTGAAAAGATAAAATTGTTTTTTTAACATCATTTATACTACATTTTTCAAATTCAAACGGTAATAATGAGCCTGAGCCACAATACCCATCATTTAAATTACTTGTAGTATGTTCTCCTAAATAATATTTACCATTAGGAAATTCTATTTTATATATAAAATGATATTTACCATCATCACCTATTTTTGGGCAACAAATACTTATAAAATTTTCTTTTAATTCTTTTTTGAAAATAGAATTACTTTTCATATGATTTTCTTTTACTATAAATATTTTTGTTTATAGAAAAAGACGATTTTTATGACGCTTATTTTTACTTTTTTTTGCATCAGTTTTATATAAAATTTTTTTCAAAAATTCCATAACTCCTGTTGGATTTTCTCGTATATCTTTTTCCCATATGTAATATATTGGTATGCCACGCATTAAAGCCCATTTTTCTTTTAACACATCTATATATTTTGTACGCCTTTGCACACTATTTAAGTCTTTTTCCTCATAAATTCTTTCATCACCATGCCAGTAAGAGCCATTAATTTCCAATATTGGGCCGTCTTTTATTTTAAAATCATAGAATCTGCCAATATCTTTTGCCTCAAACTGCCAAACATACTCAACACCTAATTTATCAAGAAATTGTTCAGCAAAATCCTGCTCCAATTTAGATGTACCAAATTTAGGGTGATTTCTTTCTAATTTACCATTAGGTAATCTAAGTCTAGGTTTTTTCTTAGACTTAGATTTTATTATATTTTTACCTTTTTTAATTGGTTGTTTCATTTATCTATATTCTTTTGGCGCAAGTTCTTCGTTTGGTGCTAGAATATGTAATTCGTCATAATCGAACTTCAAAATAACCTTCCTAAGTTCTACAGAATCGTATGTGAAGCCATCTGCGTCTGAACCTACGAATCTACAATTTTCAAAACACATTGTATATAACAAATCTCCGCCATTATTAATGATATTTGCGTATATATTGCCAAGAACGTGTGCTTTTGATGTTCTTTCTAGCTTTTTTATTGTTTTTGCTAAAATGTTATATGTTCCATCTTCTCTCTTTTCTGCGAAATCGTTTACAGCAATTTCTAATTCTCCACCACAGTTGGTACACCTATTAGAAGAACAAGATGAATTTTGCTTATTACGATAATAAAAGTTTGAAACTCTCCATTCATCAATGTCAATTTCTTTCTTAGGGAATTCAACAATGAAATTTGAATAACTTATCCACTGAGAATTTGAAATTTTATCCTGAACATCAGCAAACGTAGGCTTTTTGTACTCAGCCTCTTTCAATACATCTTTTGATTCGTCTCTATATTTTACTGGAGAATCATCTTTTACTGGTTTTGTTATATTGTCAAAGAAATTCTTTCTAATGTCATACAATTCTTTATATACTCCCCTCTTACTTTCATCATTCAACGCCTTTACAAATGCATTACAATGCTTAGTTTCTTCAATTGAAGGGTTTTTAATACCAGTATCTTCAGATGAAAGGTTTGGATTTAACAATTCAACAAGTTCTCTTTCAGCAACGTTCTTTTCCCCCTCAATTTTCGAAAGAGATTCCTCGTTTCCTACTCCATTTTTCTTCATCTGTTCTAGTGTGTTTTCATACATCTTTAATGTATTGTATTTCAAAGCGATTTCATATAAAATTTCTTTGTTATCCATAACTATATTTTTTGTAATAATTATTATTTAACTATTTTTTTGTAATTTTCTTCTATAAATTTTAGTTTTTCATCATTTATTAAAATATAAAAAAATAAAGGAATAAGCAAACACTTATTCCTTTAAAAATTAAATAGATAGTTAAAATATTAGTATGCGAGTATTGCATAGTCAAAACGAAGAGTCATCTGGATAGTTGCAAGGTCAGATGAACTATAGTTCAAGTCACCAAAGTTAACAACTGTCAGCATACAATTCTTCAAAATCCATTTTGAAACAACAACACCTGTTGGGTCAAGCATTTCAAGTTCAACATCACGTTTGTAGCCTGCTGCATATCCCTGACGTCCGGTTACAGACTCAGAATGCAAACGTACCCATTCCATAACTGCCTGTGAAGCAGAAGGACCGATTGGGTCACGAAGCGTAATTTGAATTGTGTCCCATGTATAACGGCCAACAACCCAAGTAGATGTGTTCAAGAAAGGAATTTCAGTTTCAGTCTGATTTATACTTGGACGAGCAGCACTTGATAGCCACCACTCTTGAATACCCAAGTCAGCTGGGAATCTGAACAACCATCTATTTTGTCTTAACGGCTCATAATTGAGCGGCATCTTCAAAAGTAAATCTGACATGTCTTTATTATTTTAATAATTAATTATTTGTTAATAAATATTAAAAAACTTGTTTTTTATATGTTTTTTTTGTATATTTGTAGAAAAATATACATAATATGTTAACAAAGGTTTTTTTATTGATGATTTTTTGCCATCTTATAGATGATTTTGTATTACAAGACAAGTTTACATATCTTAAGCAGAAATCTTGGTGGGTAAAAGTTTGTAGGGAAGATGGTTTACCGTTTGAAAAGTATAAAAATGACTATAAAATGGCACTATTTGAGCACGCACTTGAATGGTCAATCGCCATTATTATACCAGTAATGATTTTTATAAGTTGTCCTGGGTGGTTATTGTTATTCTTAGTGGTACTTAACACAATTTTCCATCTAATAATCGATAACATGAAAGCAAATGAGTTAAGATTAAACCTAATTCAAGACCAATTGCTTCATTTTATACAGATTATAATAACATTTGCGTTTATTTACACAGGAGTGTAAAAAAAGAGCAGCCAATTGGTTGCTCTTAATTATTTTGTGCGCCTAAAGCAGCATCAATATCGTTTACTTTTGGTTTTTGGAAATGCTCCTGGTCCATTGCTTTTTTATTTGCAAGGTTATCTTTTACAGCATTCCAAATGTGCTGATGCTTATGCTTTGAGCCTTCTTCTTTCTTCTGTTTTAGCTCGGTTCCGCTGTTATCACCTTCGTGTCCAGGAAGAGATTTTCCTTGTGGTACTTTAACAATATTAGCCTTTCCAAGTTTTTCTTTTAGAGCGTTCATTTCCTGAGCTGCTGCAATAAATGCTTTATTATCACCCTTACCTTTAAGCGCTTTCACTTTTGCGCAAGCTGCTTTATACTGAGCCTCTAAATCTTCCTTTTCTTCTTTTATGACTCTTCTTACTGATTCTTTAATAATCCTATGAAGGTCGCTTTCTGTTAATCTTATAATCTGTCTTCCCATAGTTTAATTAATTTTTACTTCCAGTATCAGTTAATACCTTATCTGACTCCAAGAACACCTTCTTGAAGAACTCATAAAGTTTTGAGGTTGGGTTATCAGCATATTTCTTTAAACCCTCAATAGCAGTCTCTCTAATCTTACCAATAATAGGTTCGTGCTTTATAACCTCTTGTGCGTGCATTGCAACCTCTTCTTGACTATCTCCTTGCTGTGCTGCTTGTGGCTGCTGCATAGTTGGGTCGCCTTCTGGACCTCCATGCATTCCAGGGTTGCCATGCATTCCAGGGTCGCCGTGCATTTCAGGAACTTCTGGACCACCTTCTCCATCAAAAATATATGCTTCTGATAGATATCTAGATGTTTTGTTTAAATCCTTTAATAAACCATTTACAAAATTATTTTTTCTTTTCATATTCGAATATTTTTATATAAATATCTTATAAACACGAAAACTTATGCGAGATATGGGTCTATTTTCTCTCTTATAAAATCACGGAAAATATAATGGCCACTATAATATTCTTTTGCAAACATTCTCTTCTCTTTTAATTTAAGAGTATTATACTTTTTCCATCCGTCACAAGGATTATTACAGTAATCAAACTCTTCCTCATGTCTATACGCTTCCAATTCACAAGGAATAAACTTATAAGGAGCGTGAATGTCAACAAGAATCAAAGGAAAATTCATAATCCATTGCCAAATGTATTTGAAATAGTACACAAACCAAGAGTCTTTTGTGTTTTCTGCTTGTCTAACGTGAATTGTTTCGTGACATTTAAGGTCACTATCAACCTCATCAGTCGCATTAATCAAATCAACATCTTTTTGCTTCTTACAAAATATTGTTCCAAACAAAGTTATTGCTCTTGTGTTTGGCAATAAAAGCCAAGCCTTCTTTGCTTTTACAACTTTAATTTTACTAGGTTTTGCCATATCTTTATTTTTTAAAAAATTATGTATTGTAACAAAAAATGGAGGGTTAAACCCTCCATTTTAATTAGATATTATCGAATGAAAGTCCTTCAGGAGTTAAGATGAAGTCAAGTACAACATACTCAAGAGCGTTGTAAGGCTTGAAGTAAATCTTAGCAGGAAGTTCACGTCTGTCACGTGATTCGATTGTGTCATTAACCTCAATTCTGTAATCAGAAATACCTCTGTTTGCTCTGATGTTATCCATAATTGGAGTAACTGCTGTCAAGAACATATTCTTTGTTACTGGGTCGTTTGGTTCGAAGATTAAGCTTCTGCAAGCAATTGCGATAAGCTTTCTCATTCTAAGAAGAAGTCTACGAACTGCGATTCTGTTAAGCTGTGACTCACGAATCTGTAAGTTCTTCTGACCCCAAACCTTAACACCATCAGTAGCGAAAGTCTTAATTGGGTTAATTCTTCCTTCATAAAGTTCATCCTCATCTGCTAACTTAGTAATGAAGTGCGCTCTTACGCAATTTACATCACCTCTATCAAGACCTGCTGGTGCAAACCAAGGGAATGTCTGATTGTCTGTCTGTGCAAAGTTACGTACAACGTCCTTTGTAGCAGGAAGATAGATGTACTGATTGTTATCCTGGTCGTGATACTTAACCCAAGGATAATATGTACAAGTATAGTTAGAATCTATCTCTGTGCCTTCAAGATTTGCTACTGCCTCGTCAGGAGTATACATTTCTTCAACCAAGTCAGTTGCGCCGTTTGGCTTATCAGGTGTTGTAACAACATAGATTGAGTCAGCACGCTCTTCCTCAAGCATATCAATAACCTCACCTACAAGTGTAGTATTATTTACATAGTCGATACCTGGTGAAGCAAATACGTTGATGTCAACTGCTTCAGGGTTAGCGAACTGTCTGTATGCTGCAAGGTATGCGTACCAGTCTGATGTGATACCACCTTGGTTAAGTCCAATTGCTTCAGGGTCATCGATTCTGTTGAATGAGTAACCTTCACCACTATTGGTATCGTATGTTCCAAGATACTTAGACATCTTGAAGTCATCAGTGTTAGTTCTCTGTGCTCTGTAAACATCCCATCCATCGAAACCGCCATAGAAGTAAACAGTGAACTTACGAAGATTTACATACTCATAGATAGAACCTTGCATTAATGATTCGCTACCAATTGCAGGAATATCAGTCAACGTAGTTGTTCTACTCTGTACTGATACAGCATCGAACTTGTAACCCTCTTCTCCATCAACTGTGATAACAGGAATGTGGTTTCCACTATAGTTATCCTTATCAAGTCTTGAATCAAGGTGGAAACCTTGCGTCAACATTGATGGGTCGTTGATGTAAGCTGCTTTTCCTTTATATATGAATGTGTCAATATCAACACCAACTCTTGTTGAAAGACCGAAGTACTGCTTTCTGTTCTTAACCTCGTTATCGTAATAAAGGTTGTACTTTAAAATTGGGTTA
>Ga0310691_10004609_pt1 | contig 15430 bp, 7 predicted proteins | sample 176DNAGHGlowgp2_FD_203887 | JGI IMG/M metagenome (GOLD analysis project Ga0310691, IMG submission 203887) | Sheep rumen microbial communities from Palmerston North, Manawatu-Wanganui, New Zealand - 1766 DNA GHGlow gp2 (v2) (version 2) | ecosystem: Host-associated > Mammals > Digestive system >...
TTATCGTTACGCCCGAACCATCTCCAAGTTTTTTCCATACTGTTTCGTTATTGACGGCGCAAAGGTACGAATAAGCGAGCGAAATGCAAAAGAAAAGCCCGTTTTTCTTTTCATTTCCAAGCGAAAGGCTTTCGGCTAAAACCACCCCCAAAACATAACTTTTCCACCCCCTTTTTGCGGTCAAAAAAAGCAATTGGCTCATTTTCACATCATTCGTAAAAGTGAGCCAATAAAACTTTTCCATGAGGTTAGCGATACAACTTATGGAAAAAGGCCGTACCTTTGCCGACGAAAACCTAACGCTAACGATATTATCCCCAAATAGACTCATGTTCAAGGTCATCAGAAATATTATCCTTCTCTCAACCATAGGCCTGCTTGCGGCCTGTGGCAACGCCTCTCAAGATGACTCCGAGCTGACCGCCCGCGACTACTACGATCAGGCGCTGGAGTTGCTTGACGCGGACAGCGTGCGCGCCGGCGAGCAGCTTCTGAACAAAGCCATAAAGATGGCGGAGGAGACTGAGGACTTGCACACGTTGTATCTCGCCCAGCTGCGGCTGGCTGAGTCGTTGGCCTGGGGCAACAGCGAGAAGGCCCTCGCTATGGCCAAGCAAGCTCTCGCGACATACGAGCGCAACCCGGACAGCGAGCGCAACCATATTATTATTCTTGATTATATAGGTACGTACGCGAGCCAGCTGGCCTTCAACACCGAGGGCTCGTTTGACGAGGCACTCGCCTATGTGCAGCGTGCCTATGAACTGGCAGAGGCTTCACGAGACAGTCTGGGAACGGAGCAGATGTGCCAGACACTTACCAGCCTGGCCAATATCCATTGGGCTACGGATGACTTCGCCGAAGCTCTCCGCTATGCCCGCCGCGCCGAGGCGTGTGCCACAGAGAGTCTCCTGCCGGGTGTGCAGCAGGTGCTGGCCCGCTGTCTGCTGAGTTGCGACTCGCTGACGAAGGCCGAGGAGGTCTATAGACAGATGGAGGCGGGCGAAGACCTGCAACTCTCATATATCATACAGAGCAATCTGGCTAAAATAGCCCTGCGGCGAAACGACCTGGAGGCTGCTGAGGCAGCGATAGACGAAGCCTTCAGCCACGGCGAAGATCTGTATTACAATGCGTTGCAGCAGAAGGACGAATACTATCAGTCGCTGCTTCAGGCCGAGCGTGACAACGAGCGCCTGCGCTACTCCTCGGCTTTGCATCGGCGCACGTTGTTGGGCGGCATCCTGCTTCTGGCTCTGGTTTCTGTCGCGGCTGTGGTGGTGATTCGTTCGGAGAAGAGGAAGCGCCTGCAAGAGAGCCAGCTTCGTGAGCTCGAAGCGGCCCGCCACGAACTTGAGACCGCTCATCACGCGCAGGAGCTGCAACAGCGGGAGCAGGAGTTGCGTATGCGTGATTCTATGGTTCAGTTCCTGCAGAACTTCATCTTGGAGCGCTCCGAGGTTATTCAGAAGTTGGGCGAGAGCGCCAAGGGCCACATAGTCCTGTCTCAGCATGAGTGGGCAGAGGTGGAGCGCACGCTGAACGCCATAGACGGCGACATCATAGCCCGTCTGCGCGAGACCTACCCGGAGATTAAGGAAGAGGACCTGCAGCTCTGCATCCTCACCCGTCTGCATCTCACCAACCGCGCTATCGGTAACATCTACGGAGTCAGCATATCCGCCGTGCAACACCGCAAACTGAAACTGAAGAAGGAGCTCTTCGGCGAGGACAATCCCGAAGTCACCCTTGAACAAGTAATCGAGAATTTTGAACACTAAAAGACTAATATTATGAACACAAACAAAACGCTATTACTATTGGCCACAATATTTGGTTGCTTTATAACAGCATCCCTGACTGCCTGCGGCGACGAAGATCTTGAAGATGCCTTCAAGAATGTTTCTTGGGAGGAGCCTGAGGATTCTACCTGGACTCCGGACGGAAAACTTGGCTTTTGGCTTCAAGGGAAGTTTGTTGAATTTGAGCAAATTAGTGACACGTGCTTCTATGTTCAGTATATGGCAGAAAGAGACTCCACTACAGATATAGAGGCTCTGTTGCGTGCCACAGTAAATATAGAGATGCAATATGGGAAAGGATACATCATAACAGCTGAAGGCATCCCCTCTATCCCCGGCTTCTTTGTGTCTGCATTTTACCGTGCATATCTCAGACCGCAACCCGTGGATGGCGTCCTGGTTCTCCCAAATATTGCCTTGGAACTCACAGAAAACAGTAAATTCGAGGACATGATGGCAAAATACGGCAATTTGATAATAGTAAAGTCCAGATATGACACCACTTACTTTGTTGATTGTAACCTCTACACATCAGACGAAGTCTTACGTCTGGCGGCACGCTTATACCACGAGGATTATGTGGTTTGGAGCGAGCCAAATCTTTGGGGCGATTTTGTTGATTATGCAGCAGGAAGGGATTGGATTGATTTTATGCATACTGTCAAACCGAGGCCGAAAGCACCTATACACATAATTAAGAATGATGTAAACACCAATTAAACAACCATAAATGATGATTGATTACATGAACTTTAAAACCTTACGATAATGAAACGTTTATTACTTATCTCAGCGCTATGCCTCTCTGCTATTGGAGTTGTGGCACAACAAAACGATACGACAACAATCTACAATCCAAACGAAGATGCAGACACGACAGCCTACCGCCACTTCATTGAGGAAGGCAAGGTCTGGGATTGCAATTCCCGTAATGATAAATATGAATGGATTGAACGTTATACTTTTGGCGGAGATACGGTCATAGCGGGATATGCCTGCAAGAAGATGATGATGCAACAGCTATTTTCCGACGGCTCCAGTTATTCTCCTCAATACTTAGCGAGCGTTTTCGAGGAAGAACGCAAGGTGTGGATGATAAACATCAACACAGAAAAGCCCATTTTGATGTATGATTTCAATTTGCAGAAGGGCAGCAAGTTCAGAGTCGGAGAATGGTGGTACAGTTACTCCAATCCACAATCACCTGAAAAAGATGCTATAGTTACAGACATTCAGGATGTAAGGATTTCCAATAAGTTGACGAAGCTATATACGCTTACTATATACAACGAACCTGACATTGCATCTGGATATAATGTTTATTGGCTGGAGGGAATCGGGAGCGTGACTTGTCCTATGCATAACAGTAAGAACTTATCCTTGTACGGCGGTAGCCCTTGGCTTAAACAATGTACTGTGAATGGTGTCGTTATTTTTGATACGGAAGATAAGTCACTTGTAAATAATATAATTAATGGAAAAACTATTCCCGCCTACCGCCCTCTTGTTGAGCGTGGCAAGGTGTGGCGGACTGCCTACGGACCGGACGTGGAAAATGCCCACAACTTTTACGAGTATCTGTTCCTGGAAAACGTAACGGTTGATGGGAAGGAGTGTTATCTGCTCGGACGTAGTGAATTAGCCTTCAATGAAGGAGGAGTTTTTTACCCTATAGACACAATCTGCGTTGGAGCTCTGTATGAAGAAGGACAAAAGGTTTATGTAGCCTATGCATTTGGGGAAGAACGAAGATACGGTTATTTCAATAGCAATTATTTTTTGGAAAGCCCCGTGCTTCTCTATGACTTCGCCTCGCCTGTAGGAACAGAAATAAAACTGTTGCAAAACGGACCTAAGTTTTCATATATTATCGCAGATAAGAGCAAAGGGCTGAGTTCATATTACCAAGATATGTACAATATGACTTTCAATGGCAACTGCACTTTTGTGGGTAGAAAACTAAACGAGAATATCATTGAAGATGTGCCAAGTACTGTTTGGTTGGAAGGCGTTGGCAGCAGATTCAGTCCTCTTGATAACATATACGATCTTTTCCAATATGGATATATGGCGGAGCGTCTTCTCACTTGTTCTGTTGGCGATGAGATTCTTTACATGAAGGGCGATTTGAACAGTATCTGGCCTGACAACGACGTTAAGAAGCAATGGCTGGATTTCACGCATACCGTGAAGCCGAGACCGAAGGCTCCGAGGCGCAGTGAGAGCGTGGAGGCTGGCGAGGAAGAAGAGAGTCTGACGGGCGAATATTCTGCCCGCGAACTGTTCGTGAACCTCAAGACGCTGGATGGCGCATATACTGTCACGATGCGCAACAGCCAGAGCGAAGAAGTCTATCGCAAGGAGGTGCAGACGAGCAATATCGTTGCCCTCAACACCGACCTCACGAAATACGCAAAGGGCACCTACACACTTGTCATAGAGAACGATGCGGAGAGCTACACCGCCACCCTCACCATCGGCGACGAAGATGGAATCACCAGCCCAATGGCAAACGCCAAAGAATCAATGGTCAATGTTCAATGGTTAATGTTCAATGGCATTTACGATCTCACCGGCCGTCGCCTCACCAGCCGTCCCGCCAAAGGCCTCTATATCGAGAACCAGAAGTTAAAGGTAAGATAAAGGAAGTTATCGATATTCGATAATGTAAAATGTAGAATGTAGATTCATCTCTAACATAAATCAAGCTTCTGCTACCTGAGCCTCAACATCAGACAGATTCAGAGGTGTTTCGCCTGCTCGAAATTGCGCTTCATATATGCTACAGCGTCTTCTGAGCTCATTGGCGATGCATTCAAAACGGCGATTTTCCTCATCTTGCGTTCCGAAGCTTCTTGATGGAAGTGATTTAGATATGTCATGACTCATATGTTAAAGCTGTATAACAGGCCCATTCCGGACTTTTCAAGGGCAAAAGTATAAACTCTTTCTGAAACGAACAAATAAATTGGTGCAAAAGACATTAATTGCCGTTAATTTGCCGTTAATCTGTCCTTAATGAATAATTATATGAATAATTATATGGTGATTATATGGTGATTATATGTTCTTCATCTTTTAATATCCGTAATAAGCGATTAAGGGTGCTATTATATGGTAGTGTAAATCATCCGGGGCTTTAGAATGCCAAAAGCCCGCTTTGTTGCTTCTATATTATTTCTGAAGCACAATCTTGCGGGTGACGGTCTTGCCTTCAATATCTACCGCCAGAATGTAGGTGCCGCGGCTGAGGTTGCAAAGCGAGGTTTTGATGAGACGTCCATTGAGGTCGTAGAGACGAGCGGCATCCGAGCCGTTGGCGGCTATGTCGGTGACTGCGTCGGAGAGGTTCTTGAAGAGGTTGATGTCGCGACGCAGGAGTTTGACAGCTCGGTCTATGACATCCTGATCAGTACTCTCCAGAGCGGCGGCGTTACGTTCAAGAGAAGCCTTCAGTTCGTCGAGATCTTCCTGCAGATACGGGATTTTGCCTGCCATAGCGTCGGCGACAAGCTGAGTGGCTTCATCAACAAGAGCCTGAAGTTCAGCATAATTATTTTTGGTGCGCGAGCCCTTGAATGTCTCTATGGCTGCGTTCAGGGTAATTGTCTCAGTGTCCACGGCAGTCTGATTAACATTGTTCTCGCTGACTATGGTCTGTGCCTGAGTCAGTTCCGTCTGCAGGGCTGTGAAGGCACTCTCAGGGAATTTGCCGGGGCCGTCACCACGGTCGGCGGCGGCATCGTTCATTGCCTTTTGAGCTGCTGCTACGGCAGCCTTCAGATCTGTGAGGTCTATGATGACGCGTGCGGCATTGAAGGTAGCAGCCGCTGTCTGCAAATCAGAAGTTGCGGCGTCAATCTCAGCCTGGGTCAGTTGGTCGTCCGGTTTGTTGTTTACAGCCTCAGCCTGGGTCAAAGCCAGTTTGTAAGCATCGATGGCAGCAGCCGGATATTGCCCGTTGCAATCACCTGCAACGGCGGCGGTTGTGGCAGACGTAGCCTGCTGTATGGCAGCTGCGAGCTGTGTGTGATTCATGTAATCCTTCTCGTGAGCCTTGGCGCGGGCAGTCTCCGTATCCGTCAGGAGCTGTGACGTGATGGCATCAAGAGCATCCTGATCCTTAGCTTTGCTCGCAGACGAGCGGGCGGTGTTCACAATCTGACGGAAGGCGGCAATGTCCTCTGCGAAGTACTGGCCTGTGAGATAACCAGGCTGCATACTGGTAAGCAGGGTGTTGGCTGCCTCCATAGCAGAATTAAAGGCTACACGATCCAGAACTACTGTGACGTAAGACTCTACCAGCCAATAAGCCAAGGTGTTAGCGTCATTCTTGTCGCTATACACACGCTGTCCGTCTGTCGTACCATCCGTTCCTGCATTCTTGCCTGTGGCTACGAACTGAAGTCCCAGCCACTGGCCGTTGAGCTGTAAGATTTCCACCTGGGCGGCCTCGTTCTTCTCCGCCTGCCACTGGGTGTCGTAATCTCCGACATGTGCCAAATATGTCTCCATAGCCACAGACTTGATGTAGTAAGTGTGGTCGAGATCCTCCACCGCTTCCAGAGTTACGATCTGAGCTTCAGTGGCCCCCTCTTCAGCCTCGGTGGTGATGGTGGCATTGCCGCTTTCGGTGGCTGTCAGCAGGGCACCTCCGTAGTGTTTAATGATATAAGTCACGCCCTCGTCGAACGGCTGCAGGGGATTGAACGAGCCTTTGAATATTTCTATCGCCGTCTGCAGTTTTCCACTCTCTGTTGCACCCTCTTCAAATGTGGTGATTGTAGAGAGGGCAGCTTCGGCTGTTGCTATGGCTGTGTTCAAGGCATCCATAGCCGTCTGCGGCACTTCATAATAAGCGCTTCCGACGGGCGTGTTGGCGGCCAGTTCCTTTGCCTGAGCAATGTATTTCGAGAGAGTCGCTATGGGTGAGAACTCCTCGATAATCCAACGGGAATTGGCAGCCGAATTGGATTTGTCACAATAAAGCGGAGAACCGCTTGCTGTGGCATCGCTGCCAAGATAGCCCTTGCCGGATGCGTTCTGCAGGGTGTATGTGCCGTCGCTGTGGAGAGCTATAGTCCATTGAGCCAAGAGGTCGCTGTCATCTTGTGCCCAGTTGGTGTCCCAGTTGCTGCTACCGCTCTTGGCCAGGAAGACCTCTGCCCCGATATTTTTCAGAGAGAAGTTGCCCGTGGCAGCCACCTGAGCGAAGGTGAACTGCTGAGTGATCTCAAGAGAGGGGGTGGCTACGACAGCCAACGCGTTGTCTGCTGAATAAGCGATGCGGTTACCGCCGGCGTTCTGTGTGATGATATAGATTTTGTCTGGATCCGGCTTATTAACTTTCGTGGCGGTAAAGGTATCGAGTGCGGCCTGCAAGGTCTCTGTGGCAGCCTTATAGCCTGACGTAACGGACTCTGCTGTAGCAACAGCTGCTGCAAAGGCGACGTATGCATCGTTGGAAATCATGAACAGTTCAGTACCGACGGAGCTGGGATCGATGTCGCTCAGGGTCTTCTGAGCCTTAGCCAGCAAGACGTTGAAGTTATACTCATCGTCGCGCTGGTCCTTGGGGATATATTCCTTCAGCGTCCAGCGGTATTTGCCGTCGGTGCCGTTTTTGTTGCTATATACTGTGCTGCCGTCGTTGTTGTTGTCCGTACCGAGCACGCTGCCGCTGCCCATGTTCTTCAGCTGGATGTATGTCCCCTGATCAACGACCTGGAAGATGGCATTGGCTTCGGTGAGAGAGAAACTGGCATCCGCCTTAGTATCCCACGAGCCCTGACGGTGAACGAAGGTGCCGTCCTCGGCCTGCAGGTTGAAACCGGATGCAGAAGCATCTGCCGGAGCCGGCACAAAGGTGAACACCTGGCCCATATCATCCACATCCTCGCTTACTATCTTCACCGTTCCGCCGGTGGTAGTCATGAAGTAACCCGAGTTGTGCACGATGTTGTACTTCACGCCAACCTTGAAGGGTGCGTTGGCACTGGCCGTATATGTATTGACGGCTGCTTTCAGCTCGTTTGCCGCGTCATTGATCTGCTGCTGGGTGGTGGCAGTTGAGAGAACGCCTTCGGCGACTGTGATTGCATCCTTCAGGGTGGCTCGCACCTCGGATGTATATTGTCCGCGTCCGGTGCCCTCCTCGGTGTTGTCCAGCTGATATTTGGCATCAGAGATAGCGGTCTCAAGAGGTGTGGTGACGATTTCATCGGAGAGTGAGAGCTCGCCCAGAAAGAAGGCATCCACGCTGGTATGATTCATCCAACCGAGGTTAGCCACGAGATAGGGCTTCTCAGCCGTGAAGACAATCTGTGTCTGAACCCACGTGTCGCCCGTGAAACTGACACTACCAATCTGAGTGTCTGTTCCAGTCTCGCTGTCAGAGGCATAGATGCGGCTGTACTGAGTGTTGCTGGACATTCCACTCGACGGGCGATTGGCCCACATCGAGAACAGATAAGTCTTTCCGACCTCCACAGCCCAGCCCTTCTTGATAGAACTGGCAGAACCGCTGCCTGCGCTGCCGAGAGCACGCATGTAGGCTCCGCCGTCGGCACCGCCGGAGGCCTCAAGAGCGAAGTTGGCCTCTGTGAGGTCGTCTCCGTTGCCGGCCTTCCAGTTTGCGAAACCGTCGTCGAACGATGGGTTCGGAATCAGATTGTTGCCCGTAACGACATAAATACCATTCTCAGTTGTGATCTTATCGCCCTGCTTTGGCATCACGTTTTGGGCAGAAGCGGAAGAAAGCCAACCTGCAAAGACTGCAAGCAGCATGACTAAGAAGCGATTCGTTTTCATTGTCTTATAGTTTTATGATTATCATTTCCAAAATTTAATAGCCTACAGATTGCCCACGGCGTTCTCTTACGTACGAACGGTTTGCGGATATACTGTCACGTTCCGGATTAAGCAGGGCTGAACCGGCATAGCGGGCAGGAGTGGCATCTACACGAACAACCGCAGACAACTGCTTATGAGAAATCTGGACAGGCTGAACCAGAAACTCTGCAGCGTTATAACTGCGAAGCAGCAGGTCGTCGGCATCCGTTGAAGCCTGTGGCATACGGAATGGCTTATGCGCCCGCCCCTCGCTGTCGAAGTAGCTGATATACAAACGTGTATAATTACCGTCATCGCGACGCGAAGAGAAGAGAATCCACCGTCCGTTGGAACTCCACGAGTGATAACTGGCGTGACCCAAAGCCAATGGGGTGGCAACTTCACTCACTTCACGGGTGTGGGTGGGTAGCGCCACAAGCTCCGCACTCTTATGCCAGATATGGAACTGCCCGTAGTCTGCAAGGGTGAACAGAAGATATTGACCATCCGGAGACACACGGGGGATACTGGCGCTCTTCCCCTCAGATTCCGCATCAAAGATGATACGACGGGGGCCGAAACGGCGTGTCGAGAGGTCGAAATCGCGGGCATAGATGTTGTAATGCAACTGATCATAGTTGCTGTCGAGATCGGCATCGATGTCAGTTCCGCGTGGAGTGTAATGAGCAGAGATGTAATAGAGTGTGCGTCCGTCGGGGCTCCAAGTGGGGAAGGACTCGAAGTCTGACGACGTACGGTCTATGCTCTGAACGGTATTTGCATCTATATCATAAAGGATAAGGTCGCTGGCATAATCAATGACCTCCACCTTTTGCGGGTCGAGTGTATGGAAAACCTGACCCGTCTCGTTCACGGAGTAGGCGATGAGGTTCAGGGTCGGATGCCAGGCCGGATAAACGCCGGCGCTGAGCGTGGAATCGGTCTTCAGGTTCACCTTGGTGGCTTTGTCGCCGTCAATCAGAATTGTGCCGCCAAGAGCCTGACGAACATGGAACTGGCTCTGTCCATTACGGTTCCAATCATGCGGCATGTGGCAGTTGATGCATTGCCCCTTGTCGCTGTCCTCGAAGCGCATATTCTCATAAACGACACGCTCATCAAAAGACTCCAAAGAACGCTCGTTTATGGTCAGTTCTTCGTATGTGACATAAGAGGGGCGGATCAGTCGGTAGGTTATATATGGGTCTATAGGCTCCTCTGCCACATAGAGCCCTATGGGCGCGTAGCGAATCCAACCGGCATCTGTCTTCACATAGATATCAGCAAAGAGGCTGTCGCCACGAGAACTGTCGAGGAGTTTATGCCACGCATTCACATCGGGACAGACCTCCTTTCCAGACACAATCAGTTCGCCGCCTTTGGAATGCCAGTGAGTAACAAAATCACTACCCTCCTCCTCTATGCGGAAAGTCAGGGGTGCGATGTTCGGTGGCACCGCCGCACCCGCGTTGTCTGGACTTACGGCCGCCAGACGAGACGTCTCTGTATAAGAGGCAGGAACAGAGGGGCCGCAGGCATAAAGCAGGAGCAAAAGCAAGAGATATGTCTGACTGTATGTGTTCTTTATATAACTCATCTTACATTTTTAACTCTATGGAGTGAGGGGTCAATTTGTTTTCAAGCCCTCAACGAAGAAATAGTAATACCAGTATGTGTCACCGAACTCCGGACGGAGGGCAATAGCGTTGGCTGCGTTGTCGCCCATACGCGCAGAAGCTTCAACCAAACGCTGGAAACGCTGGCCGATAGTGGGGTCAATGGGTATTTCACTTATGGGAGACCCGCCTTGCAGTTGTGCCACCATGAGGGCGGCCTCCTGATAATGGGTCGGTATATGTCCGTTCCATGTCGGTAACAACGCGAGGAACCGAGGCCAGAAGCCTGTGAGGGTCTTCGTGATGAGACCATTCATCAGAGAGAGCTCAACCATCTCGCGTGAGCCACCTTCGCTCAGTGCAAAGCTATTTAAGAGGTAGAACTCCACCAACCCGTCGTCACCATCGAGCTGGTCTGTGTAGTTGAGCAACGGGCGGATGCTTTTTGCCTCCTCGTCCTCCCTCACACACACATCCTTATAGAATAATGTACGCGCAAGCACCCGTTCATAGCGTTTGGCAAGAGCCTCCTCGCCGTTCAGTCGTGCCACGCTATACATATAACGCAGATAGGCAGGCCGTTCGCCGTATTCCACCAAATCTTCCATAGCCCAACGATAGGCAAAGCCTGTTTTCCCGTAATGATAATAGAGTAGCGGTCCAATCATAAGACGCAGCCACTGGTTCTGCTTTGGTGCGTTATATGCAGCCGAGCCGTCTGGATAAGCAAATAGTTCATCGCCCATGCGCCCCGTCTTGAACAGAGCAAGACGAGTGAGACACACTTGCGCTCGCGTGGGTTCCTCTTCTCCATCTTTAGCAATCTGAAGCACCTGCTCCCAACAGCCTTCCTCAGCAGAATGTTTCATACGCAAAGTATTCAGGAAATTCTGGTCTCTGAAGGATTTCTGATATGCCACTACGCCGGATACAATGAAACACACGGCTGAAATCAGCAGGCCGACAATGGCTGGCTTGCCCGCCTTCGCCCGCGTCTTCCAAAGCCCTTTCCATTTGCGCACAAGCCAAATCACAAAGCCGAGAAACGCCAACAGGACTATCGTACAGAGTAAGGGCGCTGTGGCTGGAGCCGTAGCTTTCGTGGTATATATGAGATAGCCCATTCGAGTGTAGTTGAGCAACAAGGCGAACGAAGGCACCCAACAAAGCCCGAACCACGAATCACTCACGCGGAAAACCCAACGCAGGAGATATGCTATCGTCACTAAAAGTGTCACAAAGAGGCTTGCTCCCAACCACGGAATAGCAAAGCAACTCTGCAGACCAGAAGCCACAAATAAAAGCACTCCGCCGGGGCTGACCATTAAGCCACCCACAGACGCATCCGCATAAAACGGCGTAAGCGCCGCCGTTTCCACCAGATACGGGCGGAGCGGGCCAAGCAGCAAAGCGAGCGCAAATGCCACGAATGCGAGTGTAAAAGGCAGACGGAGACGCATTATTTAATGTTTAATGATTTCTTTCCATTAACTATATAAAATCGGGGCTCTCCCCTAAAACTACTTAAACCCTTAACCCTTCTTCCGCTGATGTCATACACCGCACCAGCCCCATTTTTCACTTTTAGTTTTTCATTATTCATTTCATCAATGGGGTCTGAGGTGAGGTTATTTATTCCCACGACCTCGCTTTCCCGCTCCATCTCCAGGCGGTTTGCCTCAACGTATGCACGACTCCACATATCTGCTTCCTCATATTCAGGATGCGTAAATGAGTCGAAATAGGGCGAAAAGCTTTGGTGAATGTTCTTTGAAGCTGTGTTCATATAAACTGTAGTGCCAGCCTCCGTAGAGTTGCCTGATACAGACAGACAGACGCCGTCCTCAGCATTTTCAATGCGGAAATAGCCATCCTCTTCCAACCAGAACACCCATTCTTGGGTCGTGGCATCCGAGACGGCTTGCCAACGAGTGGTACCGAAGACGCTTTCGAGGTACTTGCCTGTGGCTTTATCCTCTATCTTATAGACATACGGTCTGTTGGTTGTGTGGAAAATCAGGGCCAGATTCGAGTTGCCGTCGTCCTCAAGAGTGAGAGAGCTTTTGGGTCTCGAAACGATGCGGTTTGAATACTTCTCTAAAAGATAGCCCTCTGCGCCGTCGGCGATTGTTTTCATACGTTTCATACGGTACATCTCATCGAAGACGCTGAGGTCCCACGAGTCCATCCAGCGAACGGTTGGGTATCCTGAACGGACACTCAGAGGCAACCAGACATGCTTGGAACTCTGCACGTTGGAACTGTTCCAACGGTCGCCCATATAAATGAAGCATTTGTCTTTGCCTGGTACAGGGAAGACAAAATTGCTCTGGCTTTGGTAGCTGTTGTTCTTACCGTTGTCAATGCAGAAGTTTATACCTGTACTGCCGTCGCTGGCTTTGAAGTCAGCGGGTGCATTCCACGTCTCCCCCATCAAGTCGTAAGTCCACATGTAACGGCCCGGATTGGGATCCCAGCCCGTGCAGCCAGAAAAGAGGCCATAGTAGATATCGCCTGCCTTGAACAACGCGGCGGCTTCGAAACGGCGACCTTTCAGCTGCACCACGAATTCTTCTTCTGGCTGTAGGTAATCAGTCGTGAGGCGTTCGATGTTCGTGTTGCTATTCATGTTTGTGGAATAGGCGTGGTATGCGTTGCCGTCTGTATCCACAAAGACGGTCTGGTCGCGGGAGTCGCAGCCGTTGGGACGGAACACATCAACCAAAGTGTAAGGGCCTGCTACGTTATCCGCCGTACAAACTGCACATTTGGCCTGACCATAGTCATTGCCGTTCTCCCAGTGAATCCACATAACCCACTTCTGCGTTGCCTCGTTCCAAATAACCTTCGGACGCTCCAGCGTGCGGCCGCTGGCTATATCGCGGTTCGCATCAGTCTTGGTTCCTGTGGGAGTCACAGCCCGGCTCAGTTTTGTCCAAGAATAGAGGTCGCTGCTGCGATAGCAACTGATGCCGTCGCTCTTGCTTCCGTTGCGCTGTTCGCCGAACCAATAGTAATAGCCATCATGGAAGACAACACATCCGCCATGAGCGTTAATTGCTGAGCCGCTGACATCGTTCCAAGTCTGCCCTGGCTTTATGGATTGGGCATAAAGGATGGAGGGAGCGATTACCTGGACTACTGAGAATAGGGTAAATAAAAGGAATCTGAGTTGTATCTTCATAATGACAGCTTTACATCACTTTTATTACTTTCTTATTGCCGTCCTTAAAGACAGCCACGATATAGATGCCACGACGCGGGAGGGCAATACAGGCCTTGCCCGTGTGATTGTTGAGAGCAGCTATCTGCTTTCCATCTACCCCATATACGACAACTCGCGAATGGTCTTCAACACCGTACAATTCCAGTTGTCCGTTAACGATGCGGCCACGTAATGTGCCGTCAGTCTCACTTGCTGTCCTCACGGCGTCATCAATGTCCTTCACAGTCAGGCCCGGCAATACAGGAGCGTAAGCACCCGTCGGGTCAATGGCGAAATAGTCGATGTCGGCTCCGAGATTCTGGAAACCAACCTGAGCCGTCGGGATGCGGCTGGTGCCTACAAGACGTGCGTCATCAATGCGGAAGGTACTCGTGCTGGCGCCCCATTTGGCGCGACCCAGCTGGAACGTGATTCGGATCTGCTTCGTGTTGGCGCGGGTCTCGAAGTCCACGCTATACTTCTCATAGCTATCGCTGGTGATATTTACGCGAGCGTTATTATCTTCATTCTGAAGGTCTTGGATGCGAATACTTCCCAACGCTGAGCCATTGTACAGTCCACCCTTGGCCAGAGCGGAGAAGGTGTAGATGTCATCTGAAGCTACATCCACAATCTGGGAGATCTCGGCATCGGCCCAGCCGTCGTTCCACTTATAGCGGTAGATGCTCAGGACGTGGTTGTTCTGGTCAACCTCATTGCTGCGCTCCTCGCGGTCGATGTCCTGATAGGAGTTGTACTGGTCATAGGGATAGACATCCCAGCCCTCGATGTACTTCGTGATGTTCTGCGACTCGGAGAAGTTATACTCGCCCTCGAAGTCGCCGTTTCTCAGCAGGTTCTTCAACACCTTGCCATTTGTCTCGCTCCATTCGGGCTGCAGGGCCAGGTCGGCCACGCGCATAGTGTCTATGGGAAGCCCGTCGCGATACACGAACACGCGGCGGTCGGGGGTCACGGCGTAGCGGTAGGTGTGGTACTGACCGTCGGTGTTGTAGAAGGTGCCGCCGTTTGACGGATTAGAGAGACCCTTCTCGGAAACAAACACGCCGGAACCGTTCATAAGACCCATCGATGTGCTGCGGACATAGCTCTTGAAGCCCAGGCCGGAGCCCGTAACGGCATAAGGCTGAACGGACTTAGAGCTTTCGTCGGTACGAGCCTTGATCTCTATAGTGTAACCGCCATCGCCCAGGGCACCTGCGTCGAAGGATGCGCCCTCGACGTCTGCACCGTTGAACACCTGGCCGGAGGCGGAAGCGGTGCTGGTGGGTAGTGAGGAGATATCCTTCACCTCGAGCGGTGTGCCATAAGCCGTCAGACTGACTTCCTTGCGCTTGTCGCCGCTTCGAAGTATCACACGGCCTGTGTTTCTGATGAGAGTCGTGGTATGTTTAACACGAACCGTGGCCTGTTTGGTTCCAGCCTTGATGACAGTCGGGGATACGGTGAAACCATGTGTAGCACTTACGGAGATGTCGCCAATCAGATTTTCAGCATTCACGGTGAACGACTCTGATACATTTGTGCCGTCAATAACCAGTTCGTCTGCAGATGTCTCTAACGTGGCGAATGCAGGAGCATAGGCACCCGTTGGGTCTATGGCGAAGTATTCGATGTCGGCTCCGAGATTCTGGAAACCGACCTGGGCCGTCGGGATGCGCTGAACTCCCGTCAGCTTCACGTCGTCTATCTTGAAGGCACTCGTGCTGGCGCCCCACTTCGCGCGGCCAAGCTGGAACGTGACGCGGATCTGCTTCGTGTTGGCGCGGGTCTCGAAGTCTGAGGCATAGGTCTCATAGCTGTCGCTCGTAACGTTCAGGCGGACGTTGTTGTCATCGTTCTGAAGGTCCTGCAGACGGATACTGCCCAGAGCGGAGCCGTTGTACTGCCCACCCTTGGCCAGAGCGGAGAAGGAATATGTCTCGTTCGGGGCCACATCAACTATCTGGGAGATC
>Ga0310691_10004610_pt1 | contig 15429 bp, 5 predicted proteins | sample 176DNAGHGlowgp2_FD_203887 | JGI IMG/M metagenome (GOLD analysis project Ga0310691, IMG submission 203887) | Sheep rumen microbial communities from Palmerston North, Manawatu-Wanganui, New Zealand - 1766 DNA GHGlow gp2 (v2) (version 2) | ecosystem: Host-associated > Mammals > Digestive system >...
AACAATAAAAGACTAAAATTGAGGTTAAAAGGAATGAGCCCGGCACAATACCGAGCTCACTACTATAGAGAGTTGAATAATTAATGTTTAATTTAATGTCCAACTTTTCGGGGTCACATCAATTTTGACACACCCTCCGATTATTAATGCTCTTTTGAGTTTTAGCGGACAGCAATAAAAACTAATCAGAGGAAGTGATATCTCTTGTCTCCCACTGGTCATCCCAAACGGAGTAGACATCTTGTTTCACGGCAGCATCTTCGCCGTCGCCATCGCTCATAGTAGAACTGTTGAAGTTGATGCTGTTGCCTTCTACCTCGTTGGAGAGAGCCAAAGGGAGTTCACTATTGACCTTGACCTCTGTGATGGTTGGTTGAAAATATATCTTTTTCATTGTCTTCATTTAATTTGAATGATACTCTTTTTTCCTCTCTTTAATTATAGCGAAATTATAGCGAAAGTATTGTGAAAGTATAGCGAAAGATTCTTCTACTTCACAAGTATTTTCTTGCCGTTAACAATATAGATGCCCTTTTGTGCATTATTGACGCGCTGACCAGAGAGATTGTAAAGGGGGCTGTTGGCTATTTGCTGATGGCCATTGGCAATCGTTTGAATGCCATCCTCTATTAAATTGAAGAAGAGTTTGACTTCTGGAGCTTGTTGCTGGGCATCGGGAACGATGAAGTAGGCACGCAAGCCCTTGATGGCACCGTTCGCAGCAAGCTGCTTCACCTTGCCGTTGGTAGAGAGGTAGCAGACGTTGGCGACACCTGCCAGCGACTTGTTGTACGTCTGACCCACAAACTGCACGCTGCCTACAGAACCTTCGGTTACACCCTCGGTAGCCTCAATGGTGACACCCGTGAAGTAGGGATTCTCGATAGCTGCAGCCTGATCGGGCAGTTTCACCAAGTAGGGCTTGCCGGCCTCAATCGCATTTACATTGGAGAAAGTGATGTTAGAAGCATCAGACTCTGAGAAAGCATAGATGGTAGCGCCGTTGAGTTGAGAAGCGGCAATCTGAGTCTGGTCAAGTGAGAAAGGCAGGCTCAGCGTGTTCCAGATTTCAGGCTGGAGGGTGCGTGTAAGGGTGACAGCTGCGAAGTCGCAGGCTTCGGGAGCTGAGGTGGCATTCTCGTCAATGGTCACTTTCTTGGCGTACTCCGTCAGGGCGAAGTTGTTGAAGATGCACCAGCCGAGGGGTGAGAAGCCTGGAACGTTCACCTTGATGGTGGCTGTCTTGGAGTCGCCGATGTAGGCATACACCTCCACTTTGTACTGTCCGTTGTTGAAGAGTGCTACGACCTCACCGGTCGTGTTGGGATAGTCTTGGTTGGTGGCACCGCTGTACCATGAGGGAATCTGGGCGAAGTACTCGTCGTTGATGCTGACGTAGGCGTTGCTCAGATTGTCAAAGCCCCTCTGTCCGAGTTCATAGCAGTGACGGTTGCTGCTTTCGCGGTAGAGGGCGTTGAGGGTGAGCTTGTAGAGGCCAGCGTGAGGCACGGTGACAGTCTGGCTGACATAGCCATGGCGCTGGTAGAGTTCACCGCCGTAGTCACCAACGTTGTAAGCATTGCCCCAGTTGTCCTTCGTGTCGGTAATCTGTGCCGGCTGTGTAAGCGGCCAGTCGGTGGTGTTGCCCGAGGAAGCGCTATTGATGACAGCGGTAGAAGCCACGGCGGTGTAGTCAGTAGCCAGAGCGGCCTCGAAGGCTGCGACGTTGGCGGCATCTATGCCAGCAGCGGTGGCAGCAGCGAGGATGTTGGCATCCTGGGTGGCAGCGACGATGGCTTTCTGTTCGGTGGCGCTCTTCAGCGTGAAGGGTGCTGCCTCGGTAGCGCTGGCTACGTTGGCGCGGGGCTTGATGAGGCCGTTGGACTCGGTGGTCACACCCATGTATTTGCCGTTGTGCGACTTCAGGATGAGGTCTTCGCCGCGTTGTTCGATGAACCAGGAGACGGTGTTATAGCTGGCGGGCTTGTCCACGAAGCAGTCGCTGCCGAAATAAAGGTCGCTGTCGATGCACTTGATGGTAGAGACGTTCGCGCCGTTGGTGGTGATTTGTACGGGAACGCCGTAGTTCTCGCCTAATCCACGTGCGCCGTAAGCCTCGCCACGGCCGAGGAGTTTGCCTACAGTGGGCAGGTAGATGTAGTACTCGCCGTCTGCCACTAAAGGAGTGGGCAGGTCGGCCAACGTAGCCGTAGTGATGGGGCTGGTGCCGTCAATCATGATGTTGATGAAGTCGTTGAGGTCGCTCTCGCTCACGCCCACGGCGCCACGCCAGTAGTTGTAGAACTTCTCTTGCAGTGTCGATCCTTGCAGCGCCTTGATGTACTGCAACTTGTGGTCGATGCCCGTCTTCTCGCGCGGTCCAGCACTGGAGAAAGAGGTCAGTTCGTAGTCCTTGTAGAGCTGGTCGACGGGCAGACCCAGCAGACCTTCGAGGAGGAAGGCGAAGCAACCCGTGCGGTCGGCGCCGAAGATGCAGTGGAAGTAAGCAGCCTTGTCAGCCTTCAGGGCAGCAAGGATGAGGTTGAAGCCGTTCTTGAACTTCTCGGTATCGAGGTTCAGGGCATCCTCGCTCCAGCGGTTGAGGTTGGCGTAGGTGTAGGTTGCTCCGTCGATGGCAGAAGCGCTCATCGTGCCGTCAGCAAAGTCTATATCCTCGCGCAGATCCACTTCGGCGCCGATGTTCAGTTCGTTCTTCAGCATCAGGAGGTCAGCATCGCTGGCGGTGTAAGACTTACCGCCTCTCAGCTCAGTGCCACGGAAAATCTTACCGTACTTGATGTGGTTGCCGTCGGCGTTCGTCCAGCCGCCCAGGTCTCGCATGTTGGCGATGCCGTCGGCCTTGATCATGCGCAGCTGACCCGTAGTGGTGATGGTGCCGTTGGTCACTACGGCATCCCCGTCGCCCTCTACCTTATAATAATAGGTATTGCCGGGGAGCAGGTTTGCCAACTCATAAAGTTCGCTTCCGGCAGGGATGGTATAGGTGAGCGGGCTGGTGTATGCATCGTCGAGGCTCACGTAGAGTGTGGCGTCTCCTGTCTGTGTGGGCAGGAAGATGTTGGCCGACGCGGGCTGGTCGTTGCGTGCCGTGGCTGCCGTGTTATATTGTGAGATGGCGGACGTTGTACCCTCGTCGTAGGTGGTGTTGGCGAGGTAATCTGCCACTTCGTCGTTCTCGATATTCAGCGTGATGGCCACGTCGGTGTAAGATGCCGGGGCGTATGAACCTTGGTAAGTCAGCGTCACGTTGTCCCAGATGGTCCAGTCCTGGTCGTTGCCTACGGACTTGCTGATGCCGATGCGCAGGGTGCCGTCGGTGACCATGCAGCGGATGACGGGGTTCGTGTACTCACCTTCAGCGAAGCAGGCGGCAGCGCGGCTCATGTTGTTAGGCACGTAGTAGGTAGTTCCGTTGATGTCCAAACCTGCTGAGGTGTTGTAGATGGTGTTGTTCTCCTTCGTATAATCCGAATCGAAGATGGACATCAGCTTCTTGGATTTGTCGTTGATGTAATAAATGGCGTTCAGCACCTCGTTGCCGGCAGCACGTGCGGCTGCGGCCTTGGAAGCATCGTTCGTCCCGTCGCCCACGCGGTAGAAACCCCGTATGGACATTTCGTAGTAGCCATTAGGTACTCCCGTGATCATCTGGTAAACATCGAAAGTAGCGTTCCATCTCTCTGCGCACTTGTTGGTGTCGGTGCCGCCGATAGCGGGAGCACCTTCCCATCCGTCAGTACCCAGCTCGAAGTTGGGGTTGATGACAATGGAGGTATAGTCGGTGCCTTCGTCCAGTGAGAGGGCTGCTATTTCGAGGGGCTGGTAGTAGGCATAGACCTCGGCGGCAGAGGCATACTCACCGTTGTCGTACTTGGCCTGCACGGCGCTCTTCACGCTCTCGCTTGCCGACTGTGCCTTCATGGCGTTGACGGCAGGAAGGATGCTTCCCGTGTAGAGAGCGTTGCTCGTCTGTGCGTTGCCAAGTGCTGTATTGAGGGTACTGAGGGTGGCCTCCAGCCATTGCTGCGAGCCGGTGTTGACATTGGTCTCTGCTGCAGTGACAGCAGCGTTGAGTGCTGTCTTCACGCTGGCCTGCATCGGCTCGCTTTGCAAGGCCTTGGCGGCAGCCAGCTGTTCCTCGTAGCTCGTAACGAGTGCGCTGAGGTCAATGCCGTAGTAGGTGAGAATGAAGTTGTCGAAGATGGTCCAGTCGCTTCCGACAGCCACCGTCTTCTTCACCCCAAGACGGATGTTACCATCAGTGACGACAGCCGTGACAACGGGGTTCTGGTAATCGCCCTTACGCAGGCAGTTGGCAGCCTGAGACAGCGTGTTGGGGAGATAGCGCGCTTCACCGTTTACGGTGTACGCTTTGTCCTCGTTATAGTTGGCTGTATAAGATTTGGCATACGAGCCGTCGAAGATGGACATCAGCCCTCCCTCAGAGTTGTTGATGTAATATTTGGCATTCAACACTTCTTCGCCGTTATTGCGCCGAGTAGTAGCGTCCGTGCGACCGCCTATACGATAAAAACCTTGGCACTGAATTCCATAAATGCCATTAGGAAGGCCGCTCAGCGTCTGATAGATATCGAATGTCGTGTTGAAGCGTTCTATACAATAATTTTGTGAGGCACCGCTTTCATATCCGCCGTGAGTCACGTCCCCCGTCCACACGCCACTGACATTTGTGACTCGTCCGAAATAAGGATCCAAGATGAGGAACGTAGCATCAATAGGACTCTCCTGCGTGGCGTTGGAGAAGTTGGCAAGGAGTGCCTCCTTAGTTGCCAGCTTCCAATAGCCTTTAGAATCGGTTGGTAAGGTTGCAGACAATGAGGTCTTTGTTGCATCTGTTGCATGGCCCACAAGATACTTGCTATCTCTGCTGCTCTGCAGAATGTAGGTGTTGTCCTGACCGTCCACTGCAACGAATGTCCAGTTGCAATAGTTATCATTGCCCTTGGTAAAATCTACAAAGCCATTGGTGCCGTCGTTGCCCAAATAACGACCATCGTAGGTTGGTGATGTGGCGATAAGATAATTATTGTCGCCAGAACCGGCAGAGAGTGTCACGGGCATACCGCCCTGCTTGGTCAGCGAGGCTCGGGTGCTCCAGTCGTTGTGACCATAGAGGAACCCGTCGTTTCCGACGTTGTACAAGTAGAACGTCCCTTCGCCTACTGCGCTGGCCGTCCACGTCTGTGCCCATGCGCTGGCCGCAAAAAAGAAGGCCAGCAGGAGCATACTGATACGTTGAAAATGTTTCATAATTGTTTTTAATTGGTTGTTAATTAGTTATTAATTGGTTATTAATTGATGGTTTTTGATGTATATTTCATTTCTTTTTGTGGACTTGAGGTTTTCGGTATTTGCAATTCTGCGGCCACTGAGATCATAATATAACCCAGTTTCAGGAAGGGTGATGTCGGATTCGTCAATAATGATGTTCATGGCTGTATTTGAATCCCCCATCCTCACCAAAGACATGGGACCGAGGTAGCACCAGTTGTTGCCATTGTTCTCATCGGCGTGCAGACCTACAGTCAGCGTCTCTCCCTCTTGGATGTCGATGACAAGGGAGTAAAGACCATAGGTGGCGGTGGTCACCTCCGAACGTGCTTCGTTTCCTCCGTCTGTGGCAGCGAAGAAATAGGTGCCATGCTGAGGGTTGCGGTCGTCATCGCTGCCGCTCCACAGGTTAGCGGCTGCAAAGGCCGTCAGGCCATAGCGTCCTGAGGGCAAATTCCTTATGTCGTTTCGAAAAAAGTCTGTTCCAGTTGGTGCTGTCGATGACCAGTAAGCCAACCCCTCCTGATTGTAGATGGCGGAACCCAGCTTCGTCTCTGTGTAGCTGCCTGAAGCGTTGCCCGACAAGCGTGGCCAGTTGCCGCTGCCGAATAGGGGTATTGACTCGCTCTTGTCGATGTAATTGTTCTGAAAGTCAAACGGACCTTTGTAGTTCATACTGATGTTGTCGAAGGCAAACCAGTCGGCATTCGTATTTGCGTCGAACTGTACGAGAAAAGTGACAGCCTGCGGTTCTGCAAGGGTGAAACGTACTCTGCCTTGTTTTGCGATGTCCCCGTCTATAGCTTTCAGCTCTGTGCGCTGCCCCCCGATGCTAACCGCAACACCAGTGAGACGTCCATTGGTCTGATAGTGGTTGCTCCCTTGCAGGAAAGTCCCGTTGTAGCTAAACGTTAGCTCGTATTGGCCAGCCGGCAGCACTTTTGTGCTCTGCGAGAAACTCTGGCCGGCAAGGGTGGGGGCATCCCCCCAACCGACATAGCACTCCAGAAAACCGTTCAGTTCTGTGTCGTGCCATCGGTTCTGGTTGAAGCGTATGTAACGGCTGTCCGAGACGATCCATCCGGCGAGGCTCTCCTCTTCAAAGTCAGCGTTCTTGTAGAAATATGTCGTCGGTTCGGGTTCTTGTATCTGAGCGTTGATGCTCACCTTGCCAGCCGTGCCGGTAGAGCGTACGATGGCCAGGGCGCGACCGCGGAAGAGGGTGACAGTGCTCGAACGAAAGCTGTGCATGTCGTTGGGCGATGCTGTGCCGCAGGCAATGAGCTCGCCGCACCCTCTGTTCTCTATGCAGACTCGTGTGGAGCAGTCGCTCGTGACCACGCGCCCTTCCGCGTCCACAAGTTCTATGGTGACAAAAGCCAAATCTCCCCTGTCAGTCGTCAGGGTCTCGTCCTCATAGACCAGGCGCAGAGATGCTGGCGTGCCTGTGGTTGTCAGTTCGAAACTCTCGCCGATAACCTCGTTGCCGCTACCGTCAATGTTCACAGCACGCAACGTGCCGGGGGCGTACGGGATCTGGAAGCCAGCCCAGAACGTTGAGCCGGGAGCAGCCTCGCCGACGATATTATTATTAAGGTACAGACGCACGCGCGTAGCGCGACTGTAAACGTTGACTGTGACCATCTCGCCCTCGTGTCCGGGGAGCGTCCAGCTCTGCTCTTCGAGCTGCCATCCCCATGCGTTGTTGTATGACGATGTGCTCTGCACAGCCATGGTGATGGGGCGCTGGCGCCAGACTACGTCGCGGTAATAGCTCTGGGGCTTCTTCTGTCCGATGAGGTCCAGGTCTCCGCAGTAGCCGTTGAACCAAGGCCAGTCCTGGAACATGGGTGGTTGGCGGTCGGCGTATGCAGCACCTATTCCAGCTTCACCCAGATAGTCCATCGCCGTCCACACAAAGTCACCGATGACGTATGGCAGTCGCTCCACCAGCGTCCAGTTCTCTGATGCCAGCTTGGGGTAGCTCTCCAGCCCGCACATCACGCGGTCGGGATGTGTCTGATGATCGTGTTCGTACTTATCGTAAAGATAGTTATAGCCACCAATGTCCAGACTCTCGAACGCTTTTGCATCCTGAGCGTCCCAGTTGCCTCCTGCGCTGTTCCAGGCGTCGCCTGCATCCCATCCGCAGATGGCTGCCGTGATCGGTCGAGTGCTATCATATCTCAACACGTCGGTACGCAGACGGGCAGCGGTCTGCATACCCTCCGGCTCTAAGCGTCCCGGTATCTCGTTGCCAATGCTCCACATGATGATACTGGGGTGGTTGCGGTCCCTCCGCACCATCGTGGCCACATCTTCGTCGCTGTGATCGCGGAAGAAACGGTGGTAGTCCTCTCCGTTCTTCTGCAACAGCCACTGGTCAAAGCTCTCGTCGATCACCATCAGCCCCAGTTCATCGCACACATCAAGGAAATTCTCTGATGGCAGGTTATGCGAGCACCGCACGGAGTTGTAGCCCTGAGCCTTCAGCAGACTCAGTTTGCGCCGTTCGGCCTTGTCGAAGGCGGCTGCGCCCAGAAGGCCGTTGTCGTGATGCACACATCCGCCGCGCAGCAGAGTGCTTACGCCGTTCAGTTGGAACCCATCTGTAGCAGAGTAATGGAGCGTTCGTATGCCGATGCGTTTGGACAGGCTGTCGATGGTCTCTCCGGCAGCGTCTTTTATCGTTATATTTACGGTGTACAGGCAGGGATGATCGGGACTCCAGGGCTGTGCGCCGGTAAAATCGAGGTCGAGCTTCAGCGGCTCTTCCTTGCGGGCTCCGGTGGAGAAGGGGGCCGTGGCGGAGGTGAGCGGGGAACCTTGAGCGTCAACGAAGTTGACGCATAGTGAACCGTCGGCAGCCGCCGCACCATCGTTGTGTACAGAGGTCTCCACCGTCAACAGACCATCAGCCTGACCATCTCTGACTGTTATCTTCTCGTTATTCATCTTAACGTAGCAGTCCCACTCGTCAAGGTGCAGGCTTGGTGTGCGAACCAGCCATATATGGCGGTAGATGCCGCTGCCGGCATACCAGCGGGAGTTGTTGCCGCTGTTGACCACTCGAACCAAAAGGGCATTGTCACCCTCGTTTAGCTGAGAGGTGATGTCAGCACGAAAACTGGTGTAGCCATAGACGTTCTCGTGGCACAGCTGTCCGTTCACGTAAACCCACGACTGGTTATATGCTCCCTCGAAGTAAAGTTCCACACGTCCCTGCAGATCGGCCGCTGTGATGTGGAGCGTTTTGGCATACCATCCTTCGCCACCTACGGTGTGCCCCGTTTGGAACTTCCCGATGCTGTTTGTGGAGAAGGGACCGACTACACGCCCTCCTGCAGCCTCGGCAGCCTCCGTCTCTACGCTCCAGTCATGGGGCAGGTCTAAGGCGCGCCAGCCTGCGGAAGCGTTATGGCTTCCTATAGCTGCCGAGCCGTCGCCATAATGGAAGCGCCAGCCTGCATCTATGCATGTCTTGCGTTGTCCGACGCATGGCGTGGCATCCATAAACATCGCAACGATGGTGATGGCAATAAATGCCACTTTCAGTTTGTTTAATTTCATTATATATATTTATTATATATGATTATCCGCAATACTCCCCAAAATCTATTCATTTGAGTTATAATGCAGATTTCTGAATGCAAATTTACTAATAAAACTCATAAATACGTTCATTTGCTCTGATGTTTTAAAAAAAATTGGCACAAAATTATGAGGATAGCACTCTAATAAACGGCTCCGTCCGGCAGTCGCACCATGCCGAGTTTGTGCGCATAGCGCTCAGAGTTTATGTTCGCTGCCGTACGGGTGGCTGGCTCTTGCGGGCCCAAGATGTTGTCTATGCCGATCTTTCCGTACGCGTCCTCCATGCGGAAGAGTGGGTCGAGCGCCGAGGCTGTGCACCAAGGGAGCCACAACCCTACGCCGTCGCCCCGGTGCGTGACGCAGCGGATAGCTTCGCGCTGGAGCCCTCTCAACGGGTAGCGCAGGCTGCCGTCGTAGTTCATCGTCTGCTTCGTATTCTTCTCCAGTATCCTGGCGATGCTTAGGAAATAATGGTCCCCGGTCAGCTCGTAAAGCCTGAGGTACTCGAAGGAGTTGTAGGAGAAGCCGCAGTCTGCTCCGGAGTGACCGGTGGCGATGATGGTTATTCCGACAGTGCTCTTGTTCTTTGGCCAAGGCATGGCGAGAGTGGTACCAGACTCCCATGGGATATTCCAGGCGTACATGTAGCTGACGGTGTAGTATGCAGCCTGCCCGGCCGCTTCGAGATATCGTTTGTCTGCGGTCAGGTCGTAGGCTGCAAGCATCGCTTCAATCATCTTCTGTCCGCTCTCGCGGTCCTTCACATACGGATTATCTATCACCGAACCGATGTACTTGTAGTCGGCGTGTATATTCTTCAAGCACCAGTCTGCTGCCTTCACCACAGCGGTACGATAGTCCGAACGGGCCGTAACGCCGTACATAGCGGTGAGGAAGCGAATGACATTACTGGTGAGGTATGAGCCGGTATCGACCACCGAGCCGTTGTTGTCGAATGCTTTTGGGAAACTGCCGTCTGGGTCCTGGCATCCCAGCAGCCAGTCAGCCGCGCGCTTGCAGTAGCGTAGCCAGTTGGCGTGGCTTCCGGGGTGGGCTGATTCGGCACAGGACCAGGCGAGAATCATCGCTTCGAGGCCTCCCTGCATGTTGCGCAGGTCGTTATAGTTGCGGAAGGAGTTCCAGGGGTCTATGTCATACCAAATTCGAGGCATCCCCTGACCGTTAGCGCTGTTGTTAGCCCAAAAGTCTAAAATCTGCTCTCCTTTTTTGCGGTAGGTCTCGTTATGGTTGTCGAGGCCGTAGCGGTAAAGGTAGTAGCCGCAGGCAGCCTGCATACCGACAAATCCCATGTCGAAGCTGGTCTCGTTTACACGTCCATTGTCGCAATAGACGGAGAAGGGGAATCCGGGTGCATCGCCGCTCTTGAGCCAATAGTGGTCAAGCACTTCAAGGCTTGCCTCTACGACTGTCGATGGATTCACGTCAAGCACTTTAGGAGAATAGAGGTCGAAGGCGGCACGCCAATGGTCACGCTGAGCCTCTGCAAAGGAAGCATTACGCGTGGCCAGAAGGTGTAGCGTGTATTCTTGCTTCACATTCTTAGCCATGTTGGTGCTGCGCCTTGCCCAAAGCCGCTCGGCATGTCCCCCGCCGTCGCTGTAGCTACGCTCGCCCTCGCTCCCTGGGTAACAGAAAGCAAGGGCAGGAGCCTCGCCTTCAAGGTAATACCCCAAGGAGGCGTATTTGAAGTTTAATGCCGTCAAATGCGTGTTGCCCCAGTCACTATTGCTTGTTGTGGGGCTGAGGTTGTAATCGCAGATGGAAAGTGCTACGCGGCTCGTCTTGTCCCGCATCATGGCAAGAGGAAGTCCCATCCGTTCCTCGCGAGCTAATATCCAGTCATCGTCCCATGACGAACCGATCGAACTCTCGCTCATATTCGAACCGTCTTTGAATACGAGGGCCGGCATGTAGTACTCATTCGCAGTGTACTTCTGTCTCTCTGCCTTGCCCATGAGGATAATGCTGTTGAACGATCGGTCGCCTGTTCCTCTCTCTTTGACCACGATTGTGCGTTTGAGACGCAACGAAGGATACTCGGGAACTGTGTTATAAATGTCAGTCACGCTGAAGATGCTCTTGTTTTCTGTCCTCACTGTGGCAAAGGCTACCAATGTACTGCCGTCTTCGCTTACATCGATGCTGTCATACGCAGCAGTGTACCTCTTGCTTGCTGTGAGATCTGTGTTCCACACCTCCAGCATAACCATCACTTCATTTTGGGGACGATAGCGCTGCCCAAAGGCGGTCATGACTGTCGTATAGCCTGTTGCCGTCTGCGTGAACAGTAGCTTCTGGTTGTCGTTGCCCACAGTACAATCACCAGTAGCACGCGTCAGTGTAGTACCTCCGTTCGACCACATTTCCTCAGCGGACGTCATCAGCGTATAGTTATCCACACACGCCGTTAAGGTCAGTGCTATAATCAAGAACAAAGATTTTTTCACTTCCATAATTCACTCACTTTATATATTTTTTCCCCTCAACCAGATACAAGCCTTTGCGTAGAGATCCATTTACAGAGCTGCGAGGCGCGATTTGCCTGCCGCTTAAATCATAAACAGCTCCAGTTCTCTCTCCTTTCAGGGTGGGGGAGGATGCGTTTATTCCATCGACAACATCACCTCTGCGATAGTATAGCCTGGCATTGTCGAAACAAGTCCAGTCGGAGCCTACACCTACCGTTTTGCGCAGACCGACGCGCAGGGTACCGCCATTTGTTGGAAGCACGGCCTCTACGGCGTTGGCGTGGTATGCACCTCGGTTGTTGAAGGCTACGTCAGCTCCAGCCAAATTGTCAGGATAAGAGTATGGAGAGTAGGCATAAGGGGCACTGTGGTCGTATATTGACATAAGGGGGACACTGGTTGTCTGTCCCTGAGCGGTAATATAGATGATTGCATTAAGTTTCTCGGTGCCTTTAACATGTGCATTGTGAGCTGTCTCTATATTACCCTGACGGTAAAAGCCGTCCATCTCAAAACGGTATTCGCCAATAGGCATATTTGTAAGCGTCTGATAAGTATTGAAGGTAGTATTGAAGAATTCTGCTACAGTCCCCGGTGTGTTAGAGAACTGTGAGCCGAGCCACCCTAACTGACCACTTGCGAAATCGGCATTGCGCAGACGGTCTGTGATGTCCTCCCAATCGTCGGGCTCATCGTTGTCACACTGTGGCGTGACGTCGGTAACGGGAATACGCAGGATGCTTAGGGACCGACGCGGCACGTTGTATGCCAGGACATGTGAATCATCCAATGATGCTTCTATTGTTTTGGTGACAGGCTTGACCTTCAGACGGTCCTGCATGATATTCTCATCACTGCCATGAGCACTGGTGAGCACTTGCGCTGTGATGCTCCCTCCACCGAGGCGGAAGTCACTAAAACGTAATGTGGCTTCTTGGTCTGAAGACCCAGTGTTGATGAGTTTCACGATGAGTTCGTCCTCGTTCTTGTTGAGGGCAGCAGCAGCATATACTCGGCGTGCATTGGGCAGAGATACTTGATGATATAGTGAATCGTTGATGTAGCATAACACTTGCTCGGCTGCCTTCACAATGCGGAGGTGGTATGTGGTACCAGTTGTCAGTGAGCCACTGGCGGAGGTCAAGGTTTGTTTCACGCCGTCCACACACTGCTCGATGGCATGCTTTGTGTTGTTCCATCCTCCGAGATTCCACCATACGTAGTTCTGCGGGTCATTGTAGCTGAAAGCTATGAGGAAGCCCTCAGATCCGCTGTTTTTGCGTGCATCGAGTTCGATGGTGCTGTTCTCCCCAGTCAGGTTGTAGCACACGTTAAAGTCGCCGTACATCGTCGTGCTCGTCTGGTTGAGCTTGCCTTCATTGATATTCCAAGATCCTCCTGTGGCGTTCCAGTTGAGCGCATAGTCGTCGGCGTTGCTGAAGTCGGTGGAATACAATGTCTGTCCGTTGTCGTCTTTTATGGACAGGTTGTCGTAGGTCACGGCTGTTCCCCAAGAGCTGAGGGCAAATGACGTGTTAATGGTGTTGATGAGATTGCCGCGCTCAGTCCAAGTGATATTCTGATAACCCACATTACTGCCCATCATCTGCTGTACCCAGTAGGATGGGGTGCCGAAGGCGTCACTGCTGTTGAAGCGAATCATATCTGGCATCCAAGGCCAACCGTGGTTTTCGTTGCAGAATATAGGCGCGTAGGAAGCCATCACACACACGTCGCTATTACGTTCCATTCCGGCCATATATACGGCCTCGCCGAGGGCAGCGTTGAGGTTACCCCACGAACCGAAGTCGCTCGTGACGGCATATTCGCCGACATAAACCTTATAGCGGTCGCGGTTGTATTTGTCGTATTTATTGTATTGTTGTCCAAACCATGTCGTACTTCGATAGTAGTGCTCATCAACTATTTCCACAGGATTTCCGTTGCGCCATGATGGCTCATCGGTTGCCCATGCCTCAACGTTGCCGATGAGCACGACATCGGGATATTTTTTCTTGATAGCTTCGTAGAAAGCAGCATATCGCTCAGCGTAGTGGTCGCTTTGGTCGCCGTTGTCCCAGGAGACGAAATTGTAATTCTCGTTGCCAATCTCCAGTAGTCTCAGGTTAAAAGGTTCCGGATGACCGGCTTCAGCGCGCAGAGCGCCATACTTGGTTGAGGTATCGCCGTTGGCATATTCAAGGGCATCAAGAGCTTCTTGTATGTATTCTCTTAAATCAGTGTAGGACTGTGACCAACCATGACCCAAGCCTACGTTGACTACGAACAACGGCTCGGCACCCAAGTCCTCGCTAAGTTGTAGCAGTTCGTGGAAGCCAAGTCCGTCGCTGACGCGATAGCCCCAGTTTACATTCATGTGTCCCGGTCGCCGCTCGATGGGCCCTATGGTTTTCTTCCACTCAAAGCGGTTGGTCTGATTGTCGCGCCATGTACCTTCTACGAAGCATCCGCCTGGGAATCGCAGGAAGCGTGGGTGTAGGGCAGCCAGCAACTCAGCGAGGTCACGTCGGCAACCGTTCGGACGGTTCTTGTAGGTCGGCGGCATCAGGCTGACAACATCCAGGTATATCACCATGGGCTCAAGGGCTTTTATTGCCAACCATCCTTTTGTCTCGTTTGTAGTGGCTGTGATGTCAATTGTGAACTTTTGCCATTCCGACGTCAGGTTGACGTTGAACTCTGTTCGACCTAAGTTATGGAAGTTGTCGTTTTGAAGTTCAGCCCACAGTTTACCTTCATAGTGGTCTTGAGTCTTGGCCCAGAAGGTTAGTGTGTAAGTCTCTCCCTGTACGATGTTGATGCCCCAGAAACCTTCGTTCCTCACGCCGGCATTGTACTCGTTGACGGTCATTTTCAGTGCGTGTCCTTGAGCGTCATTCAGCAACCCTGTGCTGACCACTTCCATTTGCATACCGCCGAGTCCCCACCAACAATCCGGGTTCGCAGCGTTGTCCTCGAAGGAGCGGTTGCGGATCAGTTCAGCATACAAGCCGCCGTCGCCGCCATGGTTGATTTCCTCGTAGAAAATGCCATAATGGAGTTCGCCAAGCATCGGCCCACGATGAGAAGAGGTAAAATCAAAAGATACCTGTGCCCATGATGAATGTGTTATAATCTGTAGTAGAGCAAATGCCAAGAGATACGTGAAAAGGGGGTTATTCCTATTCATTATTATTCTAGTTCTATAATTTTGATGCAAAGATAGCAATTATATTGTAATTAAGCTTATTTTTAATGTGAAGGAATCGGTCATTTGTATGTTTTGACCGATTTGCATGGTGTTTTTGACCGAATAATGAAGGTGCAAATGATAATTAGTTTTACCTTTGCAACAGATTCGCAATAATCTTGCACACACGGTTCATAAAACGTTTTTATTAGTGCATACCTGTTGGATGAATTAATTTTGTGAAATATTTATGCCAAAAAGTTGCACATATCGCAGATTATTAGTACCTTAGCGGTGACCAAACCATTAAGTACTATTGTCATAGGTATGCACAAATTCATTGCAAAGTTCCGAAAGATTTTTGAGATATGCAAGAAATTTGCAGGAAATCAAGTAAACGAGAATGGAAATGTGCCTCGCCGGGGCGTTGTTCCCACCTTTTCCGACCTGGAAGTGATAGCTTTGTCCATCACAGCCGAGGCTTTCGGTATTGATAGCGAGAATTATCTGTTTAACCGTTTGAATAAGGAATGTCCTGGTGCAATTCCCAACCTGATTACCCGTCGTCAGTACAATCAGCGCCGCAAGTTGACTAGCCAGCTTGGCGAGTATATCCGCAAGGCCCTTGCCTGTGCCATAGATGGCGGAGAGTCCGTCTTCTGTATCGACTCCAAGCCTGTGAAAGTCTGTCAGAATGCCCGTGCCAACCGCTGTGTCATGGGAAAGACGGACATTGACCGTGCTCCCGCATGGGGATACTGCGCTTCTCAGAACATGCACTATTACGGATATAAGCTCCACGCCTTGTGCGGAATAAGTGGGGTGATACATTCTTATGACATG
>Ga0310691_10004611_pt1 | contig 15426 bp, 9 predicted proteins | sample 176DNAGHGlowgp2_FD_203887 | JGI IMG/M metagenome (GOLD analysis project Ga0310691, IMG submission 203887) | Sheep rumen microbial communities from Palmerston North, Manawatu-Wanganui, New Zealand - 1766 DNA GHGlow gp2 (v2) (version 2) | ecosystem: Host-associated > Mammals > Digestive system >...
TTCTCAATGTAGAGATCTGCAGTTTCTGCTTCTCTGGTATATACCACATCTATATTATTATACCTGAATATCCTTTCTTTTCCACCGTTCACCTTATAAGCATCATATACGAGGATCAGCTCTTCATGCGTATAACCGGCATAGTTTGAGAGGATATCCATGAGCTTATCTCTGGCAGCTTTCAGATCTTTATTTGAAAGGTCTTTTAACTCAGGCCAGGCAAAAATAATATTGTATCCGTCAACCAGAAGATAATTCCTTACTTCTTCCGGCACTTTCTTTTTCTCACTGTACTTTGGATCGCCGCCTTTGGGACCCTTTTCCTTTTCATTAAGATCTCCATAATACTCAGGTTCATCCCTGTTTACGGGTCTCTCTTTTACAGGGCCGTAGGTCCGTTCAAAGATCTCCATTAATTCCGCATCAGCAGCTCTCCTGGCTTTCTCCCTCTCCTTAAAGGTCTTCTCTCCTTCCGGCTGCTCTTCCCTGCGTATTATGGGCCGGATATCTTCCTCTTTCCCGGAACCCGCTCTTTTCCAGCCGGTATCAACCTGCATGTAATCCCGGACCTTATCCCAAGTGACTATAGTGCCTGCTCCGTGCATGCAGAATACCGAGGATCCCGTATTCCGTGTGTCCATTTCCGGATCGTATGCCTTTTTTTCTATCACCTCTTCCGCATTATGACAGGGCGCATACTCCTTAAATGAAACAGTGAAATGCCCTTCTCCTGCTGTATAGGCTGTTACGGTCCTGGCATAATCTCCGATCTCTGAAGCGGGAACCGTTCCCTTAAGGATCGATACGTTACCATCCGGGGAAAGCTCAGGCGGCGCCGACGTGGCAGCCATAGATGAAAGATCCGTCATCGCCCTCCCGACTGAGCCTGAAGGTACTTCAAGGGTGTAGTTCATCACAGGCTCCAATAGCTCCATGCCGGCCATCATAAGGCCCTGCCTGACAGCCCTGTATGTGGCCTGTCTGAAGTCACCGCCCTCTGTGTGTTTTTCATGGGCCTTGCCGGCGATCAGGCTTATCTTCATATCCGTGATCTCAGAGCAGGTGAGGATCCCCTTAAACCTTCTCTCCTTAAGGTGGGTCATAATGAGCTTCTGATAGTTTTCTGTCAGATAGTCCCTCGGGCATCTGTTTTCGAAAATGATCCCGCTGCCTCTCTCCCCAGGCTCCAGCAGGAGATGAACTTCTGCATAGTGCCTTAAGGGCTCGTAATGACCTACTCCCTCTGCTTCCCTTATGATGGTTTCTTTATAAACGATCTCCGGAGGACCGAAGTCTATCCTGTATCCGAACTTTTCATTAACAAGTTCTTTTATTATCTCTATCTGAACGTCTCCCATTATCTCCGCTGTAATGTCCCGCGTTTCCTCATCATAGGAAATATGGAGCATGGGTTCCTCTTCTTCCAGATTTTTCAGCTCATCAAGAGCTTTTATCGTGTCTTTCCCTTCAGGAAGGATGACCCTGCAGCACTCCAGCGGCTGGAGAAGTCCTTCCTCCGAATCCTCCAGATCCCCGAGGCCAGCTCCGGCATAGGTACTGTTTAAACCTGCAACTGCACAGACTGTCCCCGCTGCCGCCTCCTGAACTGCTTCATATTTTGATCCGGAATAGAGCCTTATCTCGTCGACCTTCTCTCCGTTTATTTCATTCCGGATCTTTAGGGTTCCTCCCGTGATCTTCATCCAGGTAAGGCGTTTATTCCCGTCCCTGCTGATCTTATAAACCCCGGCACCGAAGTTATCCGTATACTGTTTTACCCGGGTCAGTCTGTCAATCCCCTCTATTAGGGAGTCGATCCCTTCCATTTTCAGGGCAGAGCCGAAATACACGGGAAAAAGTTTCCGGTTAGCCAGTAATTCCGGAAGCATCTCTTCCGGTACAGGTCTCCCATCTTCCAGATACGCTTCCATCAGTCTGTCATCAAGGACAGCCAGGGATTCCTGAACCTCATCTGTATCAAAACCTTCGGGCTTGCTCCCGTCAAATACGACACAGCCCTCAGAAAGCCTGGTCTTAAGAGTCTCTGAGATCCTGTCCTTATCAGTACCGCCCTGATCCATCTTATTCACAAAGATAAAGACAGGCACCCTATAGTGTGAGAGCAGTCTCCACAATGTCCGTACCTGTCCCGTTATCATATCAGGCGCGCTTATGACTAAAAGCGCGTAATCCAGAATATGCAGTACTCTTTCCATCTCCGCAGAAAAATCCGCGTGTCCCGGTGTATCGAGAATGGTTATATCCCTGTTCTCCGTGGAAAAGCGTGCCTGCTTTGAAAAAATGGTTATTCCCCTGTCCTTTTCCAGTTCATAGGTGTCGAGAAACGCATCCCCGTGATCCACTCTCCCTGCCTTTCTGATAGCCCCGCATTTATACATCAGGGCTTCTGAAAGAGTAGTCTTTCCCGCATCCACGTGAGCACATATTCCAAATATCACATTTTTACCGGTCATCAGTAATCCACCTTCATCATACAAAGGCCCTCAGGCGGTGCCGTCGGTCCCGCGTTTTTCCTGTCCCCCGACTCAATGATCCCCTCTATGTCATCCGGTGATATCTCCCCGAAACCGGCCTTTATCAGTGTCCCCGTCATTATACGGACCATATTCTGTAAAAATCCGTTTCCGTGAAAATATATGCGTATGTATGACCCGCTGGTTTCGATATTTATGGTGTCTACAACCCTTATGGTTGACTTCTTCATCCTGGGATTTCCACAGAATGCCTTATAGTCATGCATTCCCGTCATGTGCTCTGCTGCTTTTCTCATCAGCTCCACATCAGGTCTCCTGTCCAGAACCGTTACGTATTTCCTGTCAAATACAGGCTTCCCGTTTCCGTACCAGAGAGTATATCTGTATGTCTTTCCTTTTGCCTTAAAACGGCTGTGAAACCTGTCGGCAGCAATACGCACCTCATTTACACTGATGTCTTCCGGAAGATATTTATTCATATACTCCTGGATCTCTTCAGGATTCATATCAGTATCTAACAGCACGTTGCAGGTCATGGCTCTTGCATGGACCCCGGCATCTGTCCTTCCCGCCCCAATGACCGTCACCGATTCATCCTGACTCTTGCCGGTCATGCGGTTCAGTACATTTTCCAGCTTCCCCTGTATCGTCATATCCGTATTCGGTTGATGCTCCCACCCATAGTACCGGGTGCCGTCGTAACTCACGGTGAGTTTATAATTCAGATTACCCATATTTGACAACTCGCGCCTTTTTCACGATACTTGACCTCATGAGACATATCTATTTAGGACCCTGTCGGGAAGTGACTGTACTAAACAACTATGAGACTATGTAAGATCGATGCCCTTCGCGGCATAACCCTTATCAGCATGATAGCTTACCACACTATGTGGGATCTGGTCTATCTATATGACCTCGATATTCCCTGGTATGGCAATACTCCGGGCTTTATCTGGCAGCAGAGTATCTGCTGGACTTTTATCCTTCTATCCGGATTTTCCTGGAATCTTGGTCATCATCATCTGAAAAGAGGCCTCACGGTATTCATTTCCGGGGCCCTGATCACTTTGGTGACCCTTCTTTTCATGCCTGATGAGGTGGTATGGTTCGGGATCTTAACTTTTATAGGTACTTCCATGCTGCTGATGATCCCCATCGACCGGGTATTAAGCAGCGCCGGCTCACCGGCAATTTATACTCTGATCCCTGTATCCTTTTTACTTTTTCTTGTCACCAAACGTGTATACTATTCATCATTTCCGGGTGGGAACTATTTAACGGCATTTCTGGGCTTCCCCTTTCCCGGCTTTTTTTCCACCGATTATTTCCCGGTTATCCCCTGGTTTTTCCTTTATCTTACAGGATATCTGATTTCCCGTGTGTTCCCGGTCAGCACAAAGAACCCCCTTCAAAAAAGTATCTGTCCGCCCCTTGAATTCATAGGTCGTCATACGCTTATTATCTATATGCTGCACCAGCCTGTGATATACGGAATGATGCAGTTCGTTTTCCGGACATGAAAGGGCTTTTCCGCCCGGTACTCACCCTCACCCGCCGGCTTCCCTGGCTTTCTTTCTCTGGGCATCTCCCGTATTTCTCTCCCAGAAGACACCATCATTGTAACCCTGGATCGAGCTGTCCGAATCAGCATTTTCCAGTCTTTTCTCCGCCCAGGCGCAGTATAGCTCTTCCTTTTCAATGGAAATATAATGACGATCCAGCTTTTTCGCTGTCACCGCAGCCGTACCTGAACCTCCAAAGGGATCAAAAACCGTATCTCCTTCATCAGAGCTTGCCAATATAAGCTTTGCATACAGTTTTTCAGGCTTCTGTGTGGGATGTGCTGTGTTTTCAGACATGGACCAATAGGGAATTGAGATATCGTCCCAGAAATTTGAGGGACAGGTGTTTCTGAACCTGCCATCAGCTGTATCTTCCCAGTCCTTCGGTTTTCCCGCTGAAGTGTATGGCGCTATCACGCGCTTTCTTATCATTACGTTCTCCAGATTAAATGTGTATCTGTTTCCGACCGTGGCAAACCATATATCTTCCATGCCGTTTTTCCAGTTAGTCTTCGCTCCGCGGCCCTTTTCACGCTGCCAGGTTATACGGTTTCTGACTTTCAGATAATCATGCAGGAGATCCCCGATCACCAGGCTTGACTTCCAGTCACAGCATACATATATGCTGGCATCATCTTTAAGAAGCGGAAGTGCCTTTTCAAGCCACACTCTCGTATATTCCCTGTATTTATCACGGCTTCCCGCATGGAATTTATGCCCGTTAAAGCTCTTTTCGATATTGTACGGAGGGTCAGCGATCATGAGATCGACTGATTTTTCGGGCAACAGCTCCATGACTTTCAGGCTGTCTCCGATGATGATCCGGTCCAGTACTTCATCCGCTCCGGATTTTTCATCCACACGGATACACTTCTCAAGGTATTTTCTTCCCTCTTCAAGAGAAAAATCTATGGTTTTATTCCTGGCCGCTTTCTCACCCATACGTCATGCTCCGAACTACAGACCGGAGAATCTCTATTTCATTCCTCCGATCACCTCTATGATCTTCTTTGACCATTCTCCGGTGCTTCCTCCGATATTATAGTCTTCGAACTCCTTTGAACTGCCGGTGGTCTTAAGGATCGTATCATTGTCAATGTGTATGGTGTAAGTATACTTCGTGGCTATCCTTTCAGCTACCCTCTTTTTCGCCTCAGCTCCCATGGTGTTCTTTTTAGCCGTACCCGTTACTATTCCCGTTACATCTGCATGGTACTTCTTAAAATATGCCCTGATATAGTCAATTGAGTAATACTTCGCAGAGTAAACCCAGATATCATACCTGTTCTTTATAAGATAGTTCAAAAGTCCCGGGACTCCGTTCCTCAGGCGCTCTTTGTATATACAATTAAAAGGAAACGGCAGTCCCTTCTCTGCAGGCCTGTCGTCATTTACAAACAGTACTTCGTCCAGGTCAAAGGTGACTCTTCTTTCATTTTCAGAACTGTTGATAACGCTGTCAATATCGGATTCATGCGCGAGATTCACCACCTTTACCGGGATCTGTTTAACTCCCATCCTCATGGCGGCAGCCCAGCGGTGATGGCCGTTTATTATCATATAACCATCCGGATACATCTTTTCCACGATTATGGGCTCTTCCACGTGGGTCTGCCCGTGCTTTGCGGCATCGGTGTATTTCTTTTCATATTCCGCTATTATCCTGTAACTGGGTCCCACATCGGGAAAACAGAATTCATCATCGGGATTGGGATGGAGCTTTGTACAGTCAGCCTTTTTAACCATCATCCTTGTAAGCGGCCCTGCCTTCAGGGGAAAAGACTGTCCGGCATATTTTTCCAGCTCATCTGCCACATATTTATCCAATTCTGTCATAGGCCGTACTCCTTTACTATTCATCTCCTGTCATACATAAAACCTGATCACTTTGCTTTACTTGATTCCAATATCCTGTGAGCAATGTTGATCATCATATGGATAATGATCCCGTGATCCCTGTGAAGAGTCTGCGGAAGAGTCGGTATCCGGTCATATAGTATCTGGAGATACTCATATCTCGAATCGCCATAATCCGTGATAACCACAGAATATACAGGAGAGCCGCCGGACCTGGGTATACGCTCGTCTGTGATAACACCTGTCATTTCCGCTGTATAGGAATCACTTTCTATCCTGATCTTCACCCTGTCTCCGACAGCGAGATCTGCGGGCTCATCGATAAAGAGTCTTACAGTATTCTCTGTCATAAGAGTGGTAACCCCGTATGATACGGGAGAATCCGGAGATGCATCCGCTTTTTGGAGAGATGCGAGCTCCGCATCCACCACCTTTACGTTTCCGCTTTCTTCGTCACGACCATCCACCAGGAAGAGCGCCATTATAAGGAAATACAGGTTCCTGATAAGCCAGAACAGGAGCACTATTATTCCAAACGCCTTAGCCGTCACGAGCAGGTACACTGAACGTATGATACCGATAACAGACAGCAATATAAAAATATAGAAGGGCAGAACGAGATTTGAATGCCCCTTGCTCTTTACCTTCTTCCCGGATTTATCCGTAACCTCAAACACATTGGTCGTGACACCAAAAGTTTCCTTTAGCACCGGTATCACCAGATGCGGCATAACGCTCATATCATATATACCGCTCCATTTAAGCGATATGGCATTGTCACTGACTGCCCTTAGGCACAGATCCTGCATTATGTACATTGGCAGCCAGTATACGAGGAGGTCGAGCCAGGTACACTTAAATACCGGGATCATAAATACCGCAAAAAGCAGGGGCGAAATGAGATAAAGCAGGCATTTTACCGGCGCATACCAGAATATAACGGAGCTGAAATAACTTAGCTTCTGCGAAAAAGCAAGTCCCTTCTGTCCAAAAAGCTTAAGCTTCTTGGATGTACTGATAACTCCCCGTCCCCAGCGTCTTCTCTGCTGGATATGTTCTTTATAGGTTCCCGGTGTGGTCCCGCTTGCCATCGGCTCCGGAAGAGCGAGACTCGTATACCCTGCTGCTTCTATGAGCATTCCAGTTGCGAAATCCTCCGTTATGGATCCGGTATAAAATCCTCCTATAGAATCCAAAGCTTCCCTCAGAAGGATCGTGTTCGATCCGCCATAAATAACACTGTTTGATGATGTTTTCGCAACCTCAATGGTACGGTAGAAGAAATCCTGCTCATTCGGAGCATTCTTCTCAGAGTACAACGCATACTGGAACACATCCGGTTCGTAGAAACACTGGGGTGTCTGCAGAAGACCCAGCCGTGTTTTCATTCCTCTTTCAGCATACTTTTTATCCGCATCCACAAAATAGGGGATGGTATTCATAAGAAAGTGGCTCATTGGGATCATATCTGCATCCAGTGTCACAACGTAGGGTGCGCTTGTTTTCCCCAGGGCATTATTAAGATTTCCGGCCTTTGCCCCCTTATTGTCCGGGCGGTCAAAGTACCCGACCCCCATTTCTCCTGCAAGCTTTCGCATTTCCGGTCTTCTGTTGTCATCACAGAGCCAGATATGTACCTTTGATCTGTCAGGATACAGGAGATGGTTACATCCGTTTATAGTCCTTCTCAGGAGCTCCACGGGCTCATTGTATGTGGCAATGAAAATGTCCACATCGGGGTATTCGCTGTCCTCTATCTCCGGCAGCGGATGCTTCCTGATACCCATCAGATTTCCGTAAAGGACAAGCGATTCGGCAAAACCGAGTATCTCTACCAGAAGAAGAAGAACATTTGCGATCACAGGTCCGATACCGGCTTCAGCAGGTATTGAAAACCTTATCCTCCACACGAGATACAGTACTGTGAAAAACATACTCGCGAGAAGAGCGGCACGGCTTAAAATGACCTTGATCCACTCCTTCTTACCCATTTTTGCAGTCCTGTCAACCACATCATCATATGAATAATGCTTCTTTTTCTCATATATTTTATTAAGCCTTATCAGGATGATGAAAAGGAGTAATCCTATACACACATACACGGCGTTCCTGGACCATGTTATTACAGGCCTGATCTCTGACAAAGGAATGTATCGTATCAGGTTGGCAATGGGATTTCTTATTGTATCGGTTTTTTCCGGAACCGGAATGGCTGCAGGATCCTCTCCCTGAATAAGAGATCGTACCCACAATCCAGGGTCTGTGAGATCCTTTGCTGTAATGTGATCTTCCAGATCGTACTCCGGTTTTATCAGGGCAGAACTCTCATTTTTATTGGAAAAGCTCCATACGGCAAAGCTTATATCATGCTCTCTCAAATATGAAAACCACTCTACCGCCGATGCGTAATCTGTCTCACCGTCACCTGAAGCTTCGGATAGTCCGCATTCGGAAATAAAGACAGGGAGGCCGTTATCAACCGCTTCTGCTAACGCCATTCTCAGATCGGACTTATGGGTTGCTGCATAAAAGTGCAGGACGTACATAACATTTTCGACGTTGAGAGGAGACCTGACAGGAGCCATAATGTCCCTGTCATATACAGGCGTTCCGACTAAAATGACCGCGGACGGGCTATTAGCTCTTACTACAGGTATGACCTCGCCCGCATACTCCGTGACATCTGTCCAGGTAACTTCACCGTTTGGCTCATTGCATATTTCATAGATTATATTGGGACAATCGGGATATTCCGATGTAATGATATCAAAGAATTCCTTTGCGCTGTCTATTCGGACATTCGGATCCTGCTCATCCAGGACATGCCAGTCCACCAGAACATACATATCTGCCGCAATGGCTGCGTCAACACCCCGTTTTACAAGCTTTATAGTCTCATCTCTGTGACCGTTCACGTACTCACTTGTGTATGCCGCAAGTCTTATAAAGTTACAGTCCCAGTCCTCAGAAAGATCCCTGAATTTCTTCTCACTTACAAAGTCCGGATACCATGTGATCCCATGAGTACTCACGCCCCGGAGTACCACACTATTCCCGTCCTTGTCTTTAAGATATCGGCCTTCCACATGAAGAGCTCCGTTCACGGATGGTCTAGCGGTTTTCACCGTATCCGCTGTCTTACTGTCTGAAGCAAATGCAGCTCCCGCCATACGTATAAGCATCACTGCCGAGAGCATGACTCCCAGTATATTTTTGATCACACGGTTTTTTTTCTCTCCAATATGTTCTCTTCCTCCGGTCATTTCTTTCCCCTTTTAGTAATGTTATATACTCCCTGATGCATTACGTAAGCGATCGACAGTGAAGGTACAAATGTCTTCTGTGAAATGTGGTGAAATATAATGATAACAGCGATCAGCAAAGGATATGCTATGTATATCATTCACAAAAACCCCCTTGAATTCCTTTGAATTATGCCACATTTTGACGAATTACACAAGATTTTTGCGCAGTAAACACATAGGAGCCGGGCAGTTTACTGCCGGACCCGGAAACACTAAAATACAGGTTATTGACTCAAAAAAATATAATACATACAATGTCCATAGTGCCGAAACGACAGCAGACAAGGAGGAGGAGATGAAAAAAACCGCTATCATATTATCTGTTATTTTGACAGCAGCACTTGTTTTTACAGGATGCGCCGGGAGCACTGCAGCCGGGGTTGCAAATGATGCACCGTCTGAAGCTGCTGCAGCAGAGAAAGCCGACGTACCGGCGAAAAATACGAAACCGGAGAAAGCTACGGAAGCGACAGCGGAAGCACAGGAAGATGAACAGCAGACGGAGCCGGAAGAAGCCGCTTCTTCCGGAGAGATCACATATTCTTTATCTACGAGAGAGTATGATTCGGATTATGAGAACTTTTCCGGACAAATAACCACGATCTCTGTAACGGATGAAAACCATAAAGCGCTGAAGGATGCTGTGGACAGTTTTTATAAAGAGATGTCCGATTCCTACGACAAGGTCTGTGCGGAATATGTGGAAGAAGCAAAGACCGCCAATGAGGAGGCGGCTTCTTCCGGAGATGACGATTTATACACCATGTACTACAGCTATGATATTTCCGGTACGGTGACCCGCGCAGATGATAAGCTTTTCAGTATATGTATTTCGGAATACTCTTTCACTGGAGGAGCGCATGGAGAAACATATACTTATGGAGTGAATTTTGATCCGAAAACAGGAGAAAAGCTCTCTTATGAAGCTTTCGGGGATATTTCGGATTCCGTCAAAAGCTTCATCCTTAAGGACATAGATGCTTCCGGCAATATGGCAGAAGAAATGCTGTTTCCGGAGTATAAAGAAACCATTGATGAAATGTTTGAGACGGGAATGAAGGACAAAAGCTTTTGGTTTGACAACGACCGCCTTATATTTGCTTTCCAGCAGTATGATATTGCCCCCTACGCGTCGGGTATTATGGAATTCCATATTCCTTACAGCGACATTGAGGGCTTTAATACGGACTACCTGCCTGCGGAAGGCTCAGACTTTTTGTACTGCCGAATAGAAAATCCCGCTATTGCAGAGATGCTGGATATCAATGATGACGGAAAAGAGGAAAGCATATATCTGGAATCAAAGGAGTCCGGGGACAACAATTATTATTCCGAGTTTACACTCCATGTTGATGATACCGCAACAAAGCTTGATATTGAGGATTGCTACTATGGCTCACTCAGTATCGTCAAAGGAAAAGCCGGAAATTATCTTTTTGTGACCGCTACCTCTGACAATGACTGGAACCAGATATTCATGTATGATGCCGGGACGTTAAAGCAGCTGGACAATCTGGATGGCAGCATCACTGATGCGAAAGACGGCGTAATGACCATTGCAAGCAGGGCATATGTTTTTGGAACCTGGTCCGTAAATAAGGATTATAATTACGGTCCCGACGGATTTAAGGTAATAGACGAAGCCGGATGGATAAATAATGGATCGGCTTCAGGATATCCTACACCCATAACCCTTTTACAGGATCTTGAATATCATGAGAAGCCCGGAGGCATAGGAGAAGCCAAAACCTTGAAAAAAGGCTCAAAAATCTACCCTGTCTCACTTTCCGATACTGAAATGGGCTTTGAGACTGAGTCTGGAGAGCGTGGATATTTCGGATATTATAATGATGAGCAAACAGGCAGGCTGATGGTGAATGGCATAGATGAGGAAGATATGTTCAAAGATATGCCATATGCAGGATGAGACAATGGATTTTAGCGAGTATTACTACAGGGACCCCTACGAAAAAGAGTTTGACGCAAAGGTATTATCCTGCACAAAGGTAAAAAAGGGTTATGAGATAACTCTGGACGATACCCTTTTTTATCCGGAGGGCGGAGGACAGCCCTGTGATAAAGGGATCATCACCTATGACGGAGGGGACGTAAAGGTCCTCGACGTCAGAAGAGACGAAGAACGTGGGATCATACACCTTATTAGCGGAATGATACCTGAGGGAACAGGGATCCACGGAGCAATTGACTGGGATTACCGCTTTTCCCTTATGCAGAATCATACGGGAGAGCACATTATCTCCGGACTTATTCACAGGACCTATGGATATGAAAATGTGGGCTTCCATATGGGAGATGTGCTGACTATCGATCTTTCCGGAGAAATGAGCTGGGAAGAAGCCGAAGAAATAGAGAGAAAGGCGAACCGGGTCGTCTGGGATAACCGTGAGGTGCGATCCGTATTTCCCGATGAGGAAGCCCTGAGTACTCTGGAATACAGGAGTAAAAAGGAGCTCGAAGGAAAGGTACGGCTCATAAATATAGATAATGCAGACAGCTGTGCCTGCTGCGGTCTCCACGTTAAAAGAACGGGAGAGATAGGTATAATAAAGCTCCTCTCCCTTATCCGTTATAAGGGTGGTGTCCGTATAGAGATGATCTGCGGTGACAAGGCACTGTACGATTATGAGAGAAAACTAAATGACAATACGGAGATCAAGAACCTGCTTTCGGTAAAGCCGGAAGAAACGGTGGAAGCAGTAAAAAGGATAATGGAAGAGTCTTCTGAAAAATCCGAAAGGATCGCAAGTCTGAATGCCCGCTACGCCGAATTAAAGATAGACAGCCTTTTACCGGAAAACGGGATAATAATAGATCTTGAAGAGGATATGAACGGTATTGAACTCCGGAAATTCTGCGACCGGCTGAATAAGACCGGAAAAGCAAAGGTTTCAGTAGTGCTGACCCCGTCCGGAAATGAAAAAAAGGCTTTTCAGTATGTCATAGCGGGTACCGGCTACGACCTGAAAAGCCTTGCAGGATCTCTGAATAATGAATTAAACGGCAGGGGCGGAGGCTCCGCAGAAATGATACAGGGAACCTTCTTCGCATCCTACGACAGGATATCTGACGCCGTATTTAAGCTTTTCCGCTGATAAGATCCGCGACATAGACACCGCTTGCGGAAGCATGGGACAGGGAGTGGGTGACACCGCTTCCGTCGCCTATGCAGTAGAGGTTCTTATAATCCGTCTCGAGATTCTGATCGAGTACCACTTCCATATTGTAGAACTTGACTTCCACGCCGTAGATAAGGGTGTCCTCATTTGCAGTTCCGGGAGCCACGGTATCAAGGGCATGCAGCATTTCTATTATAGAGTCAAGTATCCTCTTAGGCAGTACCAGACTCAGGTCTCCGGGAGTAGCCTTTAACGTGGGCCGGACAAAGCTCTCGTCGATCCTCTTCTGATTGGTACGACGGCCTCTTTCCAGATCCCCGAGACGCTGTACTATGACACCGCCTCCCAGCATATTGGATAATCTCGCAATACTCTCGCCATAACCGTTACTGTCCTTAAAGGGTGCGGTAAAATGCTTTGCCACCAGAAGTGCAAAGTTGGTGTTCTCCGTTTTCTTATGTTCATCCTCAAAACTGTGTCCGTTTACGGTTACGATGCCGTTGGTATTCTCACTTACGACGATACCGTGGGGATTCATACAGAAGGTCCGTACCTTATCCTCATAAAGATTGGTGCGGTAGACGATCTTTCCTTCATAAAGCTCATCAGTGATGTCATCAAAGATCTCTGCCGGAAGTTCCACTCTGACGCCTATATCCACGCGGTTTGAAAGGGTCTGGAGCTTCAGGTCTTCACAGACGCTCTCCATCCATTTAGAGCCGCTCCTGCCAACGGATATTATGCACTTTTCGCCTTCAACGGTTTCCTCTGTACCGGAATTTCCCGATTTTTTACTGTAATATAACCGGTAGCCACGGGCGTTGATCTTCTCTTCTTCCGTGATATCCGCAGATGTCTTTTCCCTTTCGGCTCCGATGACTTCTATCCTCTCCACCTTTGTGTCAAAGAAAAAGTCCACGGTATCCTTTAACTCCGCATAAAGATGTTCCAGAACTATGTAGTTCTTGTCTGTTCCAAGGTGTCTTACTGAAGCATCCAGGAGGTGAAGCCTGTTCTGCATGCACTTTTTCTTAAAAGCCGTGCCGGAGGTGGAATAGAGCTTTGTCCCCTCTCCTCCGTGGGAGAGATTGATCTTATCCACATAGTTCATGAGTTCCAGCGCCTTTTTCCGGCCTATATGCTCATACAGGGTGCCGCCGAAGTCATTTGTTATATTGTATTTTCCGTCTGAAAATGCTCCCGCACCGCCGAAGCCCTGCATTATGGAGCAGGTCTCGCAGTGGATACAGCTCTTTATCTTATCTCCGTCAATGGGACATTTTCTCTTCTCCAGGCTGTGACCCGAATCAAATACCGCAACCCTGAGATCTTTATTATTCTTTACCAGCTGATATGCGGAAAAGATACCGCCGGGTCCCGCCCCTATTATCAATACATCATATTCCATAAGAAACCTCCTTTGCAAAAAAAGAAAGAGAAGAATGTTCAATTCCCCTCTTTCATGCCGGCGACCGGAATCGAACCGGTACGGGTATCACTACCCACGGGATTTTAAGTCCCGGGCGTCTGCCAGTTCCGCCACGCCGGCGAGAACATTAGAGAATATAGCACAAAACGTCATTTTGTGCAAGGCGGTATTGATCCATGGTATGATCCGGGGTGAGCTGACCTGATCAGGATCTTTGATGAGCCTTTGATGAGCTAAACCATTTCAGGGTTTCAGCCGATATATAGAGTAGATAAAACAATATGTACCACATAATGTATCACAAGGAGGTGGGCTTATGATCATGGTATCGCAGTACATGCCATTTCCAGCCGTGGGTTACACACCACCGGGGCAGATGGTAACGGCAGTCGGGATCGCAGCAAGATCCTCTCCCGACAATGAATTTGAGAAAAAACTGTATGATGAAAAGAAGAAACAGGGGGTGAAAAAACAGGCAAAGAAAGGAATATTACAGGACAAAGACACTTATGAACATGCATCTCCCGAACAGGAGGACCTTTACGCAATGGAAAGAGCAGGAAGGCTATTATGGTAAATTCTGAAACCTAAGCGGTTGACACGAGACGAAAGCTCCGTGGCAGCCGCTTTTCTATTTTAAAAGCCCGTGTTTCATAATGACAGACATCACTTTATTTACAATCCCGGCAAGTCCCCATACCACTACGAGATTCACTGCAAATGACAGCGGGAACTTTACTTTCATGCCGATTATATATCCTATTATCCCTGCATTAAAGCACTGTACCATATAGATATAAAGCGCCAGTGTTCCTGAATATCGTATAAATCCCAGGAGCTTCTCCTTATCTGCAAAGAATCTGCTTAACAGGTCCTCTTCCAATACTCCCAGTATAAGTATCACTCCTCCTGCTATTACAGCCCCCAGCCCCGGTAATACTGAGGCAGGGTCGACCGGACCGGCTGTCATGGTCCACCCTGTGAATTTAAGGTATTTTACCACCATATAGAAGGCAAAAGATGCAATGGCTATGGCTCCTGTACGGATCTCCACTGATCTGTCCCTGCCAGGGCCCGGGGTCTTCTCACGAAGAACTGCGCCGAGAGCCATGGCAAACGCTCCGATCAGATAATAGCCTTCCATGGTGCCTGCCCTGAAAATGTAGATCATAAGTATCAATGCAAGGATAGCCGTTTTAACATATCCGGCTTTTATCTTTACAAAGAAAAAGAGGAGGATATAAAACACCAGTATTGCTGTCACAAACCAGTACAATGTGGGATAGATAAATACCGCGAATAACTGCGCCGGATCCTTTAGGGAATAGAACCCCGTCAGATATGACAGGATGTAAAATAAAACAAGGACCGGCAGGATCTTTTTCAGCCTCTTCAGATACCAGGGAAGAAAATCCCTGATCCCGGTTTTCTTTATAGACGGGTATAGAGCGAAACCGCTTATAAGAAAGAACAGCTCATTTCCCATGTCTTCACCGAAAAAAGTAAGCCACCTGTACTCTCCGGGAAGAATGGTATTACAGTGGTATAAAAATATCATGAGACACGCCGCAGATCTCATGATATCAATGATCTGCAGGCGTGCCTCTTTATAATATCCGGGATCTGATGCCCCGGGCT
>Ga0310691_10004612_pt1 | contig 15424 bp, 13 predicted proteins | sample 176DNAGHGlowgp2_FD_203887 | JGI IMG/M metagenome (GOLD analysis project Ga0310691, IMG submission 203887) | Sheep rumen microbial communities from Palmerston North, Manawatu-Wanganui, New Zealand - 1766 DNA GHGlow gp2 (v2) (version 2) | ecosystem: Host-associated > Mammals > Digestive system >...
TCATAGAGGGCGGTAATGGTCTGCCCGGCACCCACCTCGGCAGCATCCTTCTCGTCGTTCTCGAAGTCTTCGTTGGCCATCACGCGGTTCTCGTAGCCGATGAGGCGGTACTGGCTCACCAGCGTACTGTCGAAGGTCACCTGGCACTTCACGTCGTTGGCCACGCTGACGAACTGGCTCCGCTCGTGCACGAAGACCTTCATCATCTCGTTCTCGCAGTCAATGTAGTGGTAAGTGCCATTGCCGGCATTGCTGATTCGCTCCATCATGGCATCGTTCAGATTGCCCATGCCAAAGCCCAGGCAGGTCATGTAGATGCCGCGTTTGGCATAGTCCTGAACCATCTCCACCAGGGCGTCGGTACTGGTGACGCCCACGTTGAAGTCGCCGTCGGTGCCCATGATGACACGGTTGTTGGCCTCCGGGTCGTAGCAGGCCAGGGCCTCTTCATAGGCCATCTTCAGCGCCTCGCCACCCGCCGTTGAGCCACTGGCGGTGAGCTGTCCGATGGCATGGTCTATCTTGCTTATTTCGCTCACGGGAGTAGACTCCAGAAGCTTCTTCACCTCGCCTGAATAGGTGATGATTGAGATACGGTCGGAAGGGCGAAGCTGATGTAGCAGCTCGCGCAAGCCCTTCTTCAGCAGGTCCAGCTTGTCGTTAGTGCTCATAGAGCCACTCACGTCGACAAGGAAGACGAAATTGGCCTGAGGCACCTCGCTCTCGGCCAGCTCCTTGCCTTTAAGCCCCAGACGGAGCAGCTGGTGGTCGCTGTTCCAGGGGCAGGGCCCCACCTCGGCATTGATGGCAATGCTGTGGCCGTCGGTGGGGGCAGGATAGTCGAAAGTGAAATAGTTGAGAAACTCCTCGATACGCACGCTCCCCTTGTTCACATCGTAGCCGCTCTCCAAGTAACGGCGCATGACGGCATAAGAGGCACCATCGGCATCGACGGAGAAGGTGCTCACGGGTTCTTCAAAGGTGGCCACGAAGGGGTTGTCGCTGAAATCCTCAAACTTGTCGCCGCTTTTCTCTTCCGGCGGCGTGTCCCCATTCTCTAATAGGCCATCTGCAAATTCTGTGGTTAAAGAATAAAGGCCGTCGTCGTAGTCGTCACATCCTGCGGCCAGCAGGGCCAGTGCTGCTGTGAGCACATACTTCATAGTCGTTTTCATCGCTTTGTTCACGTTTTTTGGTTAAACTTTCTGCCTATAGAACTGACGGACAAACAGAATCTTGCATGGGTGAAGAGAAAAAAATTTCAGTCGCTGCCAGACAGGAACTCCAGCCGCGAGCCTGCTGGCGTGACACTCAGCCTAACGCGGCAGCCCTCTATCAGCGGAACATTGGGCCGCTTGTGGCCGACGGGGAAACCATAGCAGACGGGAATGTGATAGTGCTGGAGGTATTCGTGCAGCATGTGGTACATGTCGTCGAAATCGTTCTCAGGATGCTTATACTTTGTAAAATGGCCCACCACAATGCCGCGCAGCTTAGGCAGTACGCCACGCACCTCTAAGAGATGGAGCATGCGGTCGACCTTCATCATCGACTCGTCGGTGTCTTCAATGAAGAGGATAAGGCCCTCGTCGGCACGGTTGAGGAAGTCGTAGGGCGAGCCGGCCAACCCACTGAGCACCGAGAAGTTGCCGCCCACGAGCAGCCCCTCGGCAGTTCCCGCCTGGTCGAAGGGGTGGTGGGCCACGGTATAGGTAGGCAGGTGGCCCTGGAGCAGGCGGCGCAGCATGGTGCTGACAGAGTCGGTGCCATTTTGCGAGCTGATGGCATGGAGCATGGAGCCGTGGATGCTCATCACGCCAGCCACCACCGAGGCACTGTGGAGCACGGTGACATCGCTGAAGCCGATGAGCCACTTGGGGCAATGACGGAACTCAGCGAGGTCAAGGCCGGGCAGCAGTTGCACGCCACCGTCGCCGCCTCGGCTGCATATAATGGCACGGATGGTGCTGTCGCGCAATGCCCAAAGCAGGTCGGAACGCCGCTCGTCAACGGTGCCGCCGAAGCCGTGGTAGTCGTTCAGGGCGTGAGGCCCCACCACGGGCACGTAGCCCCACTGGCGCAACGTCTTGCAACCAGCCTCTACGGTCTCTGGCTCAGGAACGCTCGACGGCGAGATGACGGCCACGCGGTCGCCTGCCTTCAGCGGAGGAGGCATGAGCATGGGCCGCTGGCCTAAGCCTTTCATAACCAACGACAAAAGGAAAAGCAGGATGAAACGTTTCATGGTCAACAGCTTTTTCGTGCAAAAATACAAACTTTCTCTCTTATTTAGAAAAGGCAACCTAAAAAATTACTTAAAATCGGACAAATAATGATATATTTTACTTAATATTCTGCGAGAAATGGGCGATATTTGCAGAAATGTGCGTAAATTTGCAGCCGCATTTGTTTAAACAAAGAAAGGAATGAAAAGATTTACGCTATGGCTCTGTGCCCTGACGGTAGGCGCGGCTGTCTTCTCTTCGTGCTTGAAAGACGACAACGACGAGACGACGGTCTATGCCGACACTGCCATCATCGAGTTCACGTTAGGCTCGCTGAACCGCTACACACAGACCACGTCGTCGAAGACGGGCAACGACACGGTGGTGAAGACCACGGTGACGGGCACCAGCTACAAGATGACGATAGACCAGACGAACTGCCGCATCTACAACCAGAAGGAGCTACCCGTGGGCACCGACGTAGGCCATGTGGTATGCACAGTGAAGGCGCTGAACAACGGCATCATCACGGTGCAGTCGATGATCAGCGACTCGCTGCGCTTCTACTCCTCAACCGACTCCATCGACTTCTCGCAGCCCCGCGTCTTCCGCATCTATTCGAGCGATGCCAACAACTATCGCGACTACACCGTGACGCTAAACGTGAGCAGCACAAAGGGCCTGACCTTTGGCTGGGAACTGGCACAGACGCTGAAGCCAGAAGAAATGGCCGACCACCGTTTAGAGGCCACTGCCGACACCGTGGGCATGGTGGCACAGCCGGAGCTGTTTGCACACTCGGGCATGACCTACACCCTGAGCCGCACCGACAGCCTGCTGAAGAGCAGCCCCGACGGCAACAGCTGGCAGACGGAAGCCCTCGACGACGACCCCTCGCTGCTGCCCGCACCGGGCACAGAGACCTTCGTCGACTGGGACTACGCCATGGCCAACAACACGAAATACGTGCTCTTAGTGGGAGCACCACGGCAGGACGACGAAGCCAACATGCGTGTCTGGCGAAAGCTGGCACCGCAGGGCGGTGGCGGGCAGTGGGTCTATATGCCCTTCGACGACAGCAACCGCTACCCCCTACCCCGCCAGCAGCGCGCACTCCTGGCCTATCATGAAGGAGCCGTGCTCTGCCTGACCGACGACGGCACTATGCTGAAGAGCCGCGACCAAGGCATCAGCTGGCGGAAAACCACCGACTACAAGCTGCCCAATGGCCTGGAAGGAACACCCATCGCCCTGGTGAGCGACACAGCCGGCCGCCTATGGCTGCTCACCGACACGGGACAGCTGTGGAGAGGGGCAACGTCGAAGTAAAAGCCTCACCAAGCCCCACCCAAGGAGGGGATGTACGAATAGATTTTTAAATCATGAAAAGAAAAATAAACACGGTAACCAAACATCCCCTCCTTGGGAGGGTTTCTTGCCAAGGCAAGCGTCCTTCGGCCGAGCGGGGGAGGCTCACCCTCTGGAGGGGCTTGGGGATACTTCTTTTGTTCTTCCTCTTAGCTACCTACAACGCCTCAGCCCAGGACGAGCCGGAATACAGGATGGAGATTGGCGGTGGACTGGGGCTGGCAGCCTACGAAGGCGACTTCAACGGCAACCCCCTGAAGGGCATGCAGCCCATGGCCGCCGTGCTGGCAAAATATAAAATGAACCCGCGCATGGCATGGAGCTCCCAGCTCGGACTGGGAAAGCTGAAGGGGTCGTCGAAGGACGTGGAGACCTGGTATCCCGTGCTCAACGACAACCCCGTGGACTTCTCGACCAGTGTGACGAGCTTCACCGTGCGCTACGAATACAACTTCTGGCCCTTTGGCACGGGCAAGGAGTACTTAGGGGCACAGCCCTTGACACCATTCATCGCCATAGGGGCGGGGCTGGCCTTCGCCGGCAAGCCGGAGCTGAAAGGGCTGCCGTCGCCCGAAAGCCCGCAGGAGCCACTCTACCCCGCCCACCAGCCGGAGTCGGCGGTGGCCTTCCTGGTGCCGATAGGGTTGGGGGTGAAATACAAGGTGGCCGACCGACTGAACCTCACCGCCGAGTGGATGATGCACTTCACCGGCTCTGACAAGCTTGACGGAGTGAAAGACCCCTACGGCATCAAGAGCAGCGGGATGTTCAAGAACACCGACTGCTACAGCACACTACAGCTCTCGCTGACCTACGACATCTGGGCAAAATGCAAAACGTGCCACAACGATAAGGAATGAACATTGAAGACTGAGATACATGAATATGGAATTAAATAAAAACCGCATGCCGCAGCACATTGCCATCATCATGGACGGCAATGGACGTTGGGCTATGAAACAAGGCCTCGACCGCACGGAAGGCCACAAGGCCGGCGTGCAGACAGTGAAGCGCATCACAGCAGAGTGCTCCAAGTTGGGCGTGAAATACCTCACCCTCTACACCTTCTCAACAGAAAACTGGAACCGGCCAACCTATGAGGTGGAAGCCCTCATGAAGATTGTCACCACCTTCGACGACGACAAGCTCTTCACCGACAACAACGTCAGGCTGCGCCTGGTGGGCGACTACAGCCGCCTGTCGGAAGCAGTGCAGAGCAAGTTGAAATACATGGAAAGCCTCACCAAGAACTTCGACGGGCTGACGGTGGTGGTGGCCATGAGCTACTCCTCGCGTCAGGAGCTGGCCAAGGCCACCAAGCAGATAGCACAGGAGGTGAAAGAGGGCAAGCTCAACATCGACGACATTGGCGAGCAGACCATCAGCGACCACCTCTGGACAAACTTCATGCCCGACCCCGACCTGCTCATACGCACGGGCGGCGAAGTGCGCGTGAGCAACTATCTGCTCTGGCAGATAGCCTACTCGGAGCTGTACTTCTGCGACACCTACTGGCCCGACTTCAAAGAGGAAGACCTGCACAAGGCCATCGCCAGCTATCAGAGCAGACAACGCCGATACGGACTGACGGAAGCACAAGTGGAAGAATAAAGCCTCCCCCGCTCGGCCGAAGGACGCTTGCCTTGGCAAGAAACCCTCCAAAGAAAGGGGTGTAAAATATGAAAAGAACAATGAACAATCATCATCATATAGATCATGTAACCAAACATCCCCTCCTTGGGAGGGTTTCTTGCCAAGGCAAGCGTCCTTCGGCCGAGCGGGGGAGGCTTATCCTTCGGAGGAGCTTCGGGAGGCTTGTGCTTTTCCTCTGCCTCATGACTGCTGCCACCGCATCGGCTCAGGTCGACATCAGCTATGCCGGCACGCCACGCCAGGTGGAGATTGGAGGACTCACCGTGAAAGGCGTCACCGACTACGAAGACTACGTGCTGCTGAACCTATCCGGCCTCAGCGTGGGGCAGAAAATCGACTTGCCAGGCAGCGAAATCACCGAGGCCGTGAAGCGATACTGGAAGCACGGACTCTTCTCAAAGGTGAGCATCACCGCCGATAGCATCGTCGACTCGAAGGTCTACCTCTGCATCAACCTCGCCCTCTGCCCACGCATCAGCGCCATCAACTACTCGGGCGTGAAGAAGAGCGAGCGCGAAGACTTGGAGACGAAGCTCGGCATGGCCAAAGGCATGAGCATGACGAAGAACCTCGTAGACCGCGCGAAAATACTGGCAAAGAAATACTTCGACGACAAGGGCTATAAGAACGCCGAGATAGAAATAAGCCAGCACGACGACGTCACCGGCAAGAACCAGGTGGTGCTCGACGTCATCATCGACAAGAAAGACAAGATGAAGGTGCGCCACATCGTGCTCGACGGCAACCAGCAGGTGAAAGACAACGTCATCAAGGGCGGACTGTTTACCAAGGGCGCATTAGGAAAGATACACGAGGCAGGCAAGCTGAAGAATTTCTTCAAGGCCAAGAAGTTCACCCCCGAGCGCTATGCCGAGGCAAAGAAGACCCTCATCGAAAAATATAACGAGCTGGGCTTCCGCGATGCCGCCATCGTTGAAGACTCCGTATGGAACGAGGACGACAAGCACGTCAACGTCTACCTGAAAGTGGAAGAGGGCGACAAGTACTACCTGCGAAACATCACCTGGGTGGGCAACACCGTCTTCACCACTGAAGGCCTCGACAAGACCTTGGGCATGAAGAGCGGCGACGTGTACAACCAAAAGCTCATCAACAAACGACTGCTACAGGACGAAGACGGCGTGCACGACTACTACTACAACAAGGGCTACGTCTTCTCGCAGATAGACCCCGCCGAGGTGAACATCGTAGGCGACTCCATAGACCTGGAGGTGCGCATCCTCGAAGGCCCGCAGGCCCATCTGAACAACGTGAAGATCTTCGGCAACGACCGCCTCTATGAAGAGGTGGTGCGCCGCGAGCTACGCACGAAGCCCGGCGACCTCTTCTCGAAGGATGCACTGATGCGCTCCTACCGCGAGATAGCCTCCATGGGCTACTTCGACGAGACAGCCATCAACCCCGACGTGAAGCCCGACGGCGAAAACGGCACGGTGAACATCAACTGGGAGCTGGAGCAGAAGAGCAACGACCAGCTGGAGCTGTCGCTCGGATGGGGACAGACAGGCGTCATCCTGCGCGCAGGCATCAAGTTCAACAACTTTTCGCTGCGCAACCTGCTGGGCAAGAACAAACTGCACCGAGGTTTCCTGCCTGCCGGCGACGGCGAGCAGATTGGCATCAGCGCACAGACCAACGGCCGCTACTACACCAGCTACAGCCTCAACTACGGCACGGGATGGTTCGGCGGCAAGCGCCCCAACGCTCTGAACATCGGAGCCTACTACTCAAAGCAAAGCGACGTCAGCAGCAACTACTACAACTCGGCCTACATGTCGTCGCTGCAGTATATGTACGGCGGCTACGGCTACTACAACAACGGCTACTACAACAACTATGAGAGCTATCTCGACGACGACAAATACGTGAAGCTCTTCGGACTCTCAGTGGGATGGGGCAAGCGCCTGCGCTGGCCCGACGACTACTTCCAGTTCTCGGCCACCCTGGCCTATCAGCGCTACATGCTGAAGGACTGGCAGTACTTCCTCATCAGCAACGGCAACAGCAACAACCTCAACCTCTCGCTGGCATTGACCCGCAACTCCACCGACAACCCACTCTTCCCCCGCAGCGGCTCGGAGTTCTCGCTCAGCGTCGCGCTCACCCCACCCTGGTCGCTCTTCGACAACAAGGACTACGAAAACCTGGCCACCTGGCAGACATACTACAACGACTACGACCGCTTCCAGAACGAGCAGCGGGAGAAATACCGCTGGGTGGAATACCACAAATGGAAGTTCAAAAGCCGCACCTTCACCGCCCTCAGCAGCGGCCAGAAATGCTTCGTGCTCATGGCACGTGTGGAGATGGGCCTACTCGGCTCGTACAACAAGCATAAGAAGTCGCCCTTCGAGACCTTCTACGTAGGCGGCGACGGCATGAGCGGCTACAGCACGAGCTACGCCGAGGAGACCATCGGACTGCGCGGCTACGAGAACGGCTCCATCTCGCTCTCGGCAAACGCATTGAGCGGAGAGCGCACGCCAGGCCGCTACAGCAGCTACGATGCCTATGCCTACGACCGCTTCACACTGGAGCTGCGCTACCCCTTCATGCTGGGCAACACCACTATCTACGGGCTGGGATTCCTTGAAGGAGGCAATGCCTGGGCCAACGCCAAAGACTTCAACCCCTTCGACATGAAACGGTCGGCAGGCTTCGGCGTGCGCATCTTCCTACCCATGGTGGGACTGATGGGCATCGACTGGGCCTACGGCTTCGACAGCGTCTACCAGGGCAGCAGCGGATGGAGGCGCGGAGGCAGCCAGTTCCACTTCATCTTAGGACAGGAGTTCTAATTGCGGGCTTCGCCCTAAAGAATAAAGAATAAATAAAAAAAAATAAATAGTGACAAATGCCGGAAGGAGCGGTATAGAGAATAACAAATATGAAAAAAACAATGAAAAAGATGATGAATAGCAGATGGATGATGGTGCTGGCATTGTCATTTATCCTTTGTCATGTATCATTCAGCGAGGTGCAGGCACAGAAGTTTGCACTCATCGACATGGACTATGTGTTCAAGAATATCCCTGCCTACGAGCGTGCCAACGAGCAACTCTCGCAAGTGTCGAAGAAATGGCAGGCAGAAATCGATGCCCTCACCACTGAGGCACAAACCATGTACAAGAACTACCAGAACGAGGTGGTGTTCCTCTCAGCCGAGCAGAAAAAGGCACGACAAGATGCCATCATGGAGAAAGAGAAGCAGGCCAGCGACCTGAAGCGACAGTACTTTGGCCCTGAGGGTGAGCTGTTCAAGAAGCGCACCGCCTTGATGAACCCCATTCAGGAAGAGGTGTACAACGCCGTGAAAGATGTGTCGGAGCTGCGTGGCTACCAGCTGGTGCTCGACCGTGCCAGCGATACTGGCATCATCTTCGGCTCGCCGAAAATCGACATCAGCGACGAGGTGCTCCGCAAGCTGGGATATAGCAACTAACAAGGGATTAACAACTAAATTAAAATAGAAACATGAAAAAGTTTATCATTTGCGCCATTTGCGCATTCTGCGGCCTCACCGCCGCACAGGCCCAGAGTCAGCCGAAATTCGGCCACGTAAACACCCAGGAAATCATTCAGGCAATGCCTGAGTTCACCACCGCCCGCACAGAGATGGAGAAGCTCACCCAGCAGTATGAGGCAGACCTGAAGCAGATGCAGGACGAGCTGCAAAAGAAAGCCGAAGCCTTTGAGAAAGAAGAGGCCACCCTGCCCGACAACATCAAGCAGCGCCGCAACCAGGAGCTGAACGACCTCTACCAGCGCATCCAGCAGACCTATCAGGACAACCAGCAGGCACTGGCAAAGGCTCAGCAGGAGAAGATGCAGGCCATCACCGCCAAGGTGGTGGACGCCATCAAGGTCATCGGCCAGGAAGGCGGCTACGTCTACGTCATGGAGATGGGTGCCGGCATTCCCTATATCAGCACGACGCTCTCAACCGATGTCACCGCACAGGTGAAGGCCAAACTCGGGCTGAAGTAAGCAGAAGGGAGAAGCCTCCCCAAACAGAAAGCCCCCCGCTCGGCCGAAGGACGCTTGCCTTGGCAAGAAACCCTCCGAAGGAGGGGATGTTCAGATAGATAATCAACATAATATTAATTGAAAGAAGAAAATATGAACGGGTATATTTACACCAAACATAATCTAACTAAACATCCCCTCCTTCGGAGGGTTTCTTGCCAAGGCAAGCGTCCTTCGACAGAGCGGGGGAGGCTATTCCTTGAGAGGCTTTTCCTATTCCTCTTATTCCTGATACCATTTACCTCCGTTAAGGCACAAGTTTTCATCGGCTGTTTCAGCTACGACAAGGCATTGAAGAGTATGCCTGGATATGCCATTGTAGAGAGTGAGATGGAACAGCTACACCAAGCTTTCGAGGCGGAACTGAAGCGTGTGGAAGACGATTTCAACCAGAAATACGAGGCGTTCCTTGACGGACGGAAAGACTTTCCGCGCACCATCATGCTCAAGCGTCAGACTGAGCTACAGCAGTTGCTACAGCAGAATATTTCATTCAAAGAGAAGGGGCGGAAGGAGCTGGAACAGACACGCACAGAAAAGCTGGAACCGCTGCACACGCTGCTGAAAGAGACAGTGGCCGAAGTGGCTCGCCAGCACCAGTTGGCCGTGGTTATCAACACCGATGCCAACGCATGCCCATACGTTGACCCCGACATGACCGTCGACCTCAACGAGGAACTCATACAAGCACTCACCAAAAAGAAATGATGCTCAACAGCGAGCCAGGCCCCATTGGCATTTTCGACAGCGGCTACGGCGGATTGACCATCCTCGATGCCATCCGCCGCCGTCTACCCAATTACGACTTCCTGTACTTGGGCGACAATGCCCGTGCCCCCTACGGCCCACGCTCCTTCGACGTGGTCTACGACTTTACGCGCCAGGCCGTGAGCCATCTCTTTAGCCGGGGCTGCCACCTCGTCATCCTCGCCTGCAACACCGCATCGGCCAAAGCCCTGCGCACCATTCAACAGCACGACTTGCCACAATGGGATGCCCAGCGCCGCGTATTGGGCATCATCCGCCCTACGGCAGAGGTCATCAGCTCACTCACAAAGAGCCGCCATGTAGGCGTGCTGGCAACGGAAGGAACCATCAAGAGCGAGAGCTACCGCTTAGAGATACAGAAGCTCTACCCCGACATCAGCGTCAGCGGACAAGCCTGCCCCCTGTGGGTGCCATTGGTGGAATACAACGAAGGGCAGCAACCGGGAGCCGACTATTTCATCAAGAAAAACATAGCCCAGCTGCTGGCCGCCGATCCGCTCATCGATGCCGTCATCTTAGGCTGCACCCACTACCCGCTGCTCATGGAGAAAATCTTGCGCTACATGCCAAAGGACATCCGCGTCATACCCCAAGGCAGCTATGTAGCAGCATCGCTCGCCAACTACCTGCAGCGCCACGCCGACATTGAGGAGCACTGCTCCAAGCATGGGCAGACACGCTATCTCACCACTGAGAACCCCCAACGCTTCAACGAACAGGCACAACTCTTCCTGAACAAGCCGGTTGAGGCAGAAAACATCATCTTATAAATAGAAAACGGCCTCCGGCCCCATGTTCAGCAACAGGTCGAGAACGCTCAGGTTGGGCAAGAAACCGTGACGCTGACTGAACACCTGATAGTAGGGGCGTGGCACAAAATCCGAGTCGGCAACAGGATGCTTAGGGCGAATGACATCGCGATAGTCGGCAATGGACAGACTATCGATGGAATCGGCCTTTCGTGCATATTCAGCAGTTTTTAGCAAGACGGGATGAATATCGATTAAATCGCACATTTTTACGCATATATCCCAATTGAAGTCGAACAGCTCATCCCATCGGCGCTCAAAGAAGAACTCGCGCAGGTCGTCTTCATAATACTCCAGAAATGGAGAGTCGCCATAGGCCGACGTGATGGCCTGCCAGTGAAGATGCCTCCAGTTGCCATGGTCGCTGATGAAGGCCTTGCCCCCCTCGAGGCTCACGGGCACCGTCAGCGCCTGAACGCCTTGAGCCGTGGCAATGAGGCAGCGGTTGCGGTAGGTCTGCTTCTGGAAATGCTCATGGGCTTCTATCTGCGCCTGGCCAAAACGATGGAGCTTCTGATACCATTGTACAGGGCCAAAATAGGTAGTAGAGAGGAGAGCAGTCATGGCTACACAGGTTTTTGAGGGGTCAGAGAGGCAGCAACAGTCTGTCAGAACGCCAGCCTTTGAAGAACGGGGCAGCAGGGTTGTGGCTATAGACCACCATGGTGACGCGGCCTATGATGTGTTTCTCAGAGATGAAGCCCAAGGAGCGCGAGTCGAGCTGGTTCTCTCTGCCAACAGACTCCAGCCAGTAGTGGTCGGCATCGGCACAGTCTTTCAAGCTCGGCACCACCAATGCCTGTCCCTCATGATAGACGGTATCGCCCGGCAGGGCACTGCAGCGACAGACCAGCACCTCATCAGTATTCTTCGGGTTCTCAAAAGCCACAAGATCGCCACGTTCAACGGCACGCCGACCGATACGCCCGTAGCCGAAGAGGCCACCGTCGCCACCCACGCGCAGCCCATAGCTCCAGCGGTTCACCAGCACGCGGTCGCCAGCCATGAGCACGGGTGAGAGACCGTTGCCGCCAACAGTGCAGATGGTAAAAGCCAATGCCCTGAAGCAGAGCATCAGCAGCAGTGCCACAGCAAGCACTAAGAGGAAACGGACGGTCTTTCGCATTGGCATTGATTGGCTGCAACAGTGTTGCAGCATAGGGGACGTTGATGGTTTACTTGATATTGTCAACCCATCGGAAGAGGCGACTCCAGCGTATGCCACCGGAGAAGAGGCCCCGATCAGGGTCGCTGCTCCACCAGATGAAGATAGGCTTGCCCACGATGTGGTCTTCGGGCACGAAGCCCCAATAGCGTGAGTCAGCAGAGTTGTGGCGGTTGTCGCCCATCATCCAGTAGTAGTCCAGCTTGAAGGTGTATTTCGTGGCCGGCTGGTCGTTGATGTATATCTTCCCATCGGCCTTCACTTCGAGCTTATTCTCCTCGTAGGCACGAATACAACGCTCGTAGATGGGCAGGTTCTCCAGTGTCAGGTCGATGCTGGCACCCTTCTTCGGTATCCAGATGGGGCCATAGTTGTCGCGCGTCCAGTGCATGTTGCCGTTCTGGGGGTACACCTTCCGCCAGTCGTTTTCTTCGGGCGTGGTGTTCAGCTCTACGCTCTCCACCAGGTCCTTTCGCTGCTCCAGCGATGCCTTCGCATTCCGGGTCAGCGGCATCTGGTCAATCACTGTGCGACGGCTGAAACGTATGTCGTCGCCCTGCGAACCGGCGGGATAGCCGAGGTCCTCGCAGGTGATGCCTTGCTCCTTCATGTAGTCGTTGGTAAGCACGCTGCCCTCCTTGAACACCACGGTATAGGAGTACTGCACAAGGTCAGGCTCCTTGTTGGCCTTGCCGTCGAGGTAAATGGTGCGGTCTCTGATTTCCAGTGTCTGCCCGGGCAGTCCGACGCAGCGCTTGACGTAGTTCTCCCGCCGGTCGGTAGGCCGGGTGTCAATGTCGCCAAACTGCTGCCAGCTGTTCTGAATGGCGTTCTTGCCACTGGCGTAAATCTGGCTGAAGAAGACATAGCGCTCAAGGGGCGACACCGAGTCGAGCAGCTGCTCAAGGTTCTCAGGCATGCCGTAGGCTTGCTCATAAGCCTGATAGCCCAGCTCATAGCAGAGGTCGTAGTAGTAGGTCTGATAGCGGTCCTCACTGCAGATGGTGTCGCCAGCCGGATAGTTGAACACAACAATATCGTTGAGCTGCACCGAGCCTAAGCCTTTCACGCGGCGATAGTCCCAGTGGGGCCATTCAATGTAGCTCTTCAGCCCGCCGATGGGCAGCGTGTGCTGCGTCAGGGGCACGGTGAGGGGTGTCTGCGGAATGCGCGGACCGTAGCTCAGCTTGCTCACGAAGAGGTAGTCGCCCGTGAGCAACGACTTCTCCAGGGAACTGGAGGGGATGACATAGTTCTGGAAGAAGAACTGATTGATGAAATAGACTGCCACGAGGGCGAAGACGATGGCATCGACCCACGACATGATGAAGCGGATAGGGCCTTCGCGGTCTTTCCACCACTGCCACTTGATTTTCTTCGATATATAGGCATCGTAGATGAAGGGTACGACCAGCAGGCCCAGCCACGATTTCACCCAGAAGAGGAATAGCAGGTAGAGCACCAGCACGATGATGAACTTCATCCACTGCCGCTTCATGTTCAGCGGCTTTTTTTCTTTTGGCTTCATTATTTTGTAGGTGGAGTAGTTTAAAACTTAAACATGTCGCTGATGGTGAGCAGGCCCTGGTGGTCCTTGGTAAATTCAGCAGCCAACACGGCCCCCAGTGCAAAGCCCTTGCGGCTGTGGGCATCGTGGCTGATGGTGATGAGGTCGGCATCGCTGTCGTAGCGCACAGTATGAATGCCGGCCACCTCGCCGCGCCGTATGTGGTCTATGCGCAGCAGCTCAGGCTTCGTGGTGTCCTCTGCCCAGCCGGTCTTGCGGTCTATGGCTTCCACAATCTCCTCGCCCAGGGTGATGGCAGTACCGCTCGGATGGTCGAGCTTGTGCACGTGGTGAGTCTCTTCCAGTTCAACGTCGTACTGGGGGAATTGGTTCATGATTCGTGCCAGGTAGCGGTTCACGGCCGAGAAGATGGCCACACCAATGCTGAAGTTCGAAGCCCAGAAGAGCGTCTGCCCCTCAGCTATGTGGCGGCGCACGTCATCCTCATGCTCGCTCTTCCACCCCGTGGAGCCACTCACCACCTTCACACCCTTGGCCCAGCACTTCAGGTAGTTGCCATAGGCTGCCGTGGGGCTGGTGAACTCTATGGCAACGTCGGCCTGGGCAAAGCGGTCGCTCTCAAACTCCTCCTGGTTGTCAACGTCTATGATACTCACGATTTCATGGCCCCGGCTGCAGGCTATCTCTTCAACCATTTTGCCCATCTTGCCGTAGCCTATTAAAGCTATCTTCATCTTAATACGTATTAAAAACGGTGCAAAGGTACAAAAAAAAATATCATTCGCCATTCGTAATTCATAATTTTTATCTAATTTTGCAGAAACATTACGAAATGCATGGAAGAACTGCTCCACTACACCTGGAAACACAAGCTGCTGCCGCTGAGCGAGCTGACGACCACCGACGGCCGGCAGGTGGAGGTCATCGACCCTGGCCTGCACAACCGCAATGCCGGCCCCGACTTCTTCAATGCGAAGGTGCGCATCGGCGGCACGCTGTGGGTGGGCAATGTGGAGATTCACCTCCGCGCCTCCGACTGGTATCAGCACGGCCACGACCGCGACCCCCGCTACAACAACGTGGTACTCCATGTGGTGAGCGATGCCGATGCCGACGTGCTCACGCAGGACGGCCACTACCTGCCACAGGTAGTGCTGCAGGTGCCTCCGGCGGTCAGAGCGCACTATGAGGAGCTGCTCCGCTGCGACCGCTACCCTCCCTGCTATAAGCTGATTCCCAATCTAAGCCTGCTGTTGGTACACTCGTGGATGGCCGCCCTGCAGACGGAGCGATTGGAGCAGAAGACCGCTGCCATCCGCCAGCGGGCCGAACTGGCAGGCGGCTCTTGGGAAGACGCCTACTTCCAGACGCTGGCGCGCAACTTCGGCTTCGGCATCAATGGCGACGCCTTTGAGCAGTGGGCCCGCGCCGTGCCGCTGAGCACCGTGGGCAAGCACCGCGACGACCTCTTCCAAATCGAGGCCCTCTTCCTGGGCCAGGCGGGCCTGCTCAGCGAAGAGAGCATACCCCGCCGCTACCGCGACGCAGCCCTCAGCGAGGGCTATTTCGCCCGTCTGCGCAACGAATATCTCTACCTGGCCCATAAGTTCCAGCTCCTGCCCATCGACTATTCCCAGTGGCGCTTCCTACGCCTGCGGCCGCAGAACTTCCCCCACATACGCATCTCGCAGCTGGCACAGCTGTACTACGAGCGGCGCAGCAGCCTGAGCGCCCTGTTAGAGTGCACGTCGGTGGAGGCCCTCCGCCAGCTGCTCACCACCCATGTCACCCCCTACTGGGAGACCCACTATGTCTTTGGCTCAGAGAGCACGAAGAGCAGCAAGCATATTTCGGCAGCATC
>Ga0310691_10004613_pt1 | contig 15423 bp, 28 predicted proteins | sample 176DNAGHGlowgp2_FD_203887 | JGI IMG/M metagenome (GOLD analysis project Ga0310691, IMG submission 203887) | Sheep rumen microbial communities from Palmerston North, Manawatu-Wanganui, New Zealand - 1766 DNA GHGlow gp2 (v2) (version 2) | ecosystem: Host-associated > Mammals > Digestive system >...
AGAGAACCGCATCGAGTACAACAGGATCAAGAAGAGGGATTTCGAGAAGTTGTTTTTCGACCGTCGCAGCCAGACATACAAGGTCTCCCCTGACGGCCTCGTCCGGCTGAAGATGGTCGACCATAAAGGCCGCGTCAAGTGGGAGGAGGCCGTCGTCTACCCGGAGAACGGCAGCGTCCCATTTGACGTCGTCAACGGCGTCAGCTATCAGCAGGACGACGTTTTCGAGGAGATAGATCTGGTCCGTGACATAGGGCATAAGGGAATCTTCGGGAACGGCTACTTCATGAAGCGCATCAACGAGTTCAGCGATGCGGCTATGTCGCTCATCGGCATCGGGATAGTCGCCGGGGTCTTCGTCTGGATTGCCATCAACATGATAACGTGAGGGATAGCATGGGCAAGAAGAGGGTCATATTCAGGACGCTCCGCAGGGAGCATGACGACGACGGCAAGATCTATTACGTTCAGAAAGAGGAATTGGTCGCCAAGGAGGACGTCCCTCTCGAGGCCAAGCATGTGACCGGGGACGCCAAGGCCAGCGTCCTCGTCGACATGGAGCCGGACCAGCCGGACTATGCGAAGCCATCCTTCGACCAGGACGGCAACCCAATCGGGAATTGGGTGAACGCGAACGGCTACCATCTCTACTTCATCGACACGAGGATCCGCAGCGGATTCGAGGAGCTCGGGAAGCTGAAGGCTCAGAAGGCTCTACCCGACTGGAAGATCCTGCTGATGCTAGGGGTCTTCGGGGTCGTCTGCGTCTGGATGATCGCGAGGATGATGCGATGACGGCGAAGACGAAGGAGGAGAAGGAGTTCCTCCGGCAATTGAAGTCGAAGCTTAAGCACATCAATCCCTACGAATACGCCAAGGAAGTCAAGAGGAGGATGCAGGAGGGCCTCAGCGAAGAGGTCGTCGACAGGGCAGCCATGAAGCTCCGGACGGACCCGCGCATCGTCTCGAGATGGATGGGATACACCGGAGCGAAGAGCTACGAGGACATCGACTGGGAGGACCCATGCGTCTTCATCGAGTGGTGCGCTTGCGACATCACGATCCAGAACCTCGCAGACGACCCGGAGGAGTTCATCGGGGCTACCGGATGCGACCGCGAGACGTTCATGCGCTACTATTGGCCGAAGGCGGAGGGAGCTTAGTTCGAGGACGCTGAGGGCAGGGCCCGCGAGTACAGGAGAGCGGGGAACCCGGTGAACATAGTCAAGAGCTTCAACAGGCAGCGCAAGGAGGCTAAACAGCAGAAATCCGCAAAATAAAGACTAATACTGTTTCTGTCGCTATTTATCCGCATTTTATGATTTCAAGACATGGAGGACAGCGTAGATCGTGTGATCGGGATCTGTATAGCCGCAGCCATCGGCGCGGTCCTGGTCTGTTCGATGGTCATACCGATCGTGTCCTCGATGCTTGGGACCCTGACGGCGGACGCCCTCGGGCCCGTCGCCGACCAGCTTGGCACTTGGAAGACGCTCATCGAGCTTGTCGTCATGATGGTCATCGTCGGGCTCGTCATCGCGGTCATCAGAGGGGTGACCAATCGCGACAGATGACACGAAAAAATCTGAGAGGTTTTTGAAATGGCAGATATGAGCAGCTTTTCTAGAGTGAGCATGGAGGTAATCATCTCGGTTATCCTCCTCGTGGCGGTCTGTATCCCTATATTGACCAAGATGACGGTTCCCTCCACCATGGAGAACGGAGACATCATCAGCACCCTGATCTCGATCATCCCGGTGCTCTTGGCTGTCGCCATCATCCTCGGTGTGGTCTACAGCATCATCATCAGGCGCAGGGATTGAGCGAGGGGGCGCTGTCCGCATGAAGACAGGGGCCTACGGGGCCATTTGCGTGATCCTCGCTCTGACGATCAGCATCCTCGGGGGCTACCTCCTCAATGCGGAGAGCGTCGTCACCTGCGAGAGCGAGTACACATATGTGACAGATGTCGCTGGTGCTTTCAAGGGGAGCACCGGCGACATCGAAACGGCTTACAATCCCGCCGCGAACATTACCGGATGGGGGGTTTCATCGGATTTCAACGGCGGCTACCTCCAAGGGGTCAACTATATCCCGGCGAGCCCTAACATCTATTACGTCTACGGCGACGGAAGCGGACCGCCCGCGTCGACCGCAGACACCATCACGGTCGACGTCGTCACCATCAACAACGCGACGAGGATCTCCGCCAGCTCGACGGAGAAGGGCGACTTCCTCGAATCCGCTCCGACAAGGAGCATCAGGGTCGCTGAGCCGGGGGCGGTAGCTCCGGCAGAGCAGACCCGCTTCATGAGGATATTCAGCCTGAAGGACGTCCTGGATGCCTATGGGGCCTCGGACTACGAGACGATGACCCTGAGCTTTACTGTCAGCTTCCCTTCGAGCTGGCCGGGGATCATATTCCAGGACGACCTGAAGTATCATTACAAGACCGCGAGCCATCCCGCCTATTACACATGGGAGGGCGAGGCGGTAGAATCCGCGATCGTCTACGGCAGCACCGGCGTGGTGGCGATCGGTGAATCCAGCTATCCGCTCTCGACGGTCGAGGCTGCCTGTCTCACGGGCCTCACCATCACCGTCAGCGCGATCACGACCTCGGACGTCAGCTACGTCGATCCGACCTATGGGATAATTCCGGACAAGACCGTCCCGGCCTACTGGAACAACAATAACCGGAACATCTCTGTCGAGACCGTCTTTACGGCGTCGGACTTCACAGGGGAAGCGGTGTCCCACTCCTACGCGACGATCGGGATCGTCGGGACCGAGGGCTCGACGACCCTCATCGACCTCGATCAGAGGAACGGAGCCTGGACGATAACCCTCCTGGAAGGCGATCTGGACGATTACGCATGGGAGATCCTTGCGACATCCAGCCTCGGGACATGGCCGGCGATGTCGCTGACGGTATCGCAGGGACAGATAACGGCGCGGCCAGTCGGTTCCTTCAGCAGCTTCGAGGCCTACGACGTCATAAACGTCCCCATCGTCCTCGACTGGGACGTAGCTGGCGGCGAAGACATCGCTTATTTCGTGGTCCTGCCCAACAGCAATCCGACGATGACCGCTATGAGGATGCAGGTCATGTCCACGATCGTCAGGATCGTCGGCGGCGGCCTCTACATTCAGGACGGCAGCCTCAATCTCGATCAGGCCTTCCCGGGGACGATGGCAGCGAAGGTGATCATCGGGAGCTCGGTCCATTCCGGGAGCTCGGTCACCTTCTCGGGAGACCAGAGCGGGACCGTCCCGCTGACCCAGACGGGACGCTTCCTTATCGACGGCGAGGAGTATCCTACCGGTCAGGTCGCATTCCTATGGGCCTCTCCGGACCAGCCGGCTACGACCATCTCGGGCAGGACCTATGACGCCGGCGTCTACTGGCATGACCAGAAGTATGCGCCCGGCATCGTCTGGATGCTCGCAGGGGACAAGATGACCGCGCTCGCCGAAGTGGGGGACGACTGGACCATGACCCTCGATGGGGTCTGGGCTCCGGCGGTCAACTACTATACCGGCGAGAACGCGGCGGCCGAGAGGACCGAGCTAGCGGACATCACCAAGGGCCAGTATCAATGGGACAAGGGGCAGTTCATCATCATCATGATGGGGGCATCCATCCTCATGGGCCTGGCTGGAAGCTACTGGGGATACACGAAGCCTGTCGACTGGGTCATCATCGCCGCAGTGGCGGCAGGAGCCTGGATGATTCTATGATTGACTTATCGCAGTTTCAGGACATCCTCGCGGACGCGCTCTTCGCGGGGAACGGGACTGTCGCCGGCCTGGTGATCTTCGCGATCACGCTGGCCGTGATATTCGTCGTCCTGAACCAGAACATCTTCGCGAGCTTGGTGATCGCGATACCGGTCGCGTTCATCTACTCGCTGCTTGGACTTTTGAGCACCGACATGCTGCTTCTGCTGATAGTGATCTGCGTCCTCGGCCTAGCGACTGTCGGAAAGAAGACCCTGGGTGAGCGAGGATGCTCGGCGGCTTCGTGGACCAGGGCTTCGTCAAGCGCAGCCTTACCTACTCGATCCTCGTCCTGGTCCTGCTCCCGACCTTCATCGGGATATTCGTCCCGTCATATGATGGCTCTATGGAGCAGGAGCTTTCCGAGCTCGGAGAGGAATACTATCGTATGACTGGGTCCGCTCCGACCTCCGAGGAGGTCTGGGCGCTCTCAGGGATCTACACGCCCTACGGCATAGGTCCGGACGGCGACCCGTCGACCGCATGGGGCCAGACGAAGGACGGATGGATCTTCGGTTCTCGCATCGTGGACTACACGCCCTACCAGATGACAGACCTGAACGGCGGCAGGGAGGGCTACACCGTGACCTATGACACGGACAAGGGCCTCTACTACTACACCGCCGCAGGAACGGACCTGAGCGGCGTGACCGTGGACCCGCAGGATCCCGAGAACGGGACGCTCTACACCTCCGTGGCTCTCGATGTGCAGCATAAATCGAGCAGGTTCTTCACATCGGGAGACCGGACGCAGAGGGACGACGGCACCTTCTACTACGACTTCACTGGATGGCGTTACGTCTTCCAGCCTCTGCGCGACTACAAGGCATCGAGCGACCTGAGCGTAGAGAAGACGACGAGCTCGCTGTCGCTCATCTGGTACAGCTACTTCGGCGACGACGGCCTCAGCTCTCAACTCATCATCTCGGGGGACAACGAGGGGATAGCCTATCTCACCTCGGCGGCCATCATGGAGCGCTTCAACCAGGCCGCTTATTCCTCTAGGTTCGATCTGGTCTTCAACGGCATCACGATGTACATCACAATACAGATCAACCCGTTCGCTCTGCAGCATTACTCCGTCGAGGACTGCTGGACGCAGGGCTACTGGTCCGTGATCGTAACCTCGCCGGCCGTGACCGATTCGGGAGGCCTGACGCTCAACTCCCTCAGCCCTGACAGGATGTGGGATACGATCTGCTCGCTGCTGACGTTCAACATGGATCATTACGGCCTTTCAGGAGCCGCCGGGACGATAGCCAGCATAGCCTTCTCGATGAGCTTCTACACGACCCTAATAGCGATAGGCCTTAGCGTGTGGCCGGTCCTCATCCTGGCCGGCATATTGGCAGCCTTCCAAGGTCTGTCTTTACTTGTATGATTCAAAAGATATGGAGACGATAAAAATGAAAATGGAGAGTTTCGCAGGGATAGCGGTCACTTCCATGGTCATCATCCTGATGGTCGTGAGCGTCCTCGTCCCTATGATTCAGAACACCGACACCACGACCTATGTGGAATCGGATAACGAAGGATTCGCCTACAAGATGACGAGGGCGGATGGCACATACGACAGAAGGATCACGCTGACCACGGTCGGAGAGAGCTCCGCGACCTACACGATCGGAGCCTCCGGGACCTCCACAGGGACCACGAAGACCATCAGCGGAACCGATACACTGACATGGATCTCGGACAATACCATCCTCACTTTGACATCCACAGGAATGCGCGTGCTGAACGCGAACGCCAGTAACGTCGCATGGAACGCGACCGGCGAGGGGGACTATGCCGAATACACTGCAGGCAGCATGAAGATCGTGCGCTCTCCCGGAGACAGCCAGACGCAGAGGACCTCGCCCTATACATGGGTGATGGCTCCGGACGACAACGGATCTTGGGCATGGTTCGACGGCTCCTTCAACGCATCGAAGGCCACCAAGATGTATGCTGTGTGGTGGAGCTCAAGCGGAGCCAACGCGACCGCCGGATTCGGAACAGCGACCAGCATGGCGAAGGCCGTCGCAGCTACCGGAGTGACTACGGCCTGGACCGTGGACTACTCGGACGAGGGAACCTATTACGCCGTCAACGGCGCGACAGTCACCTATAATGCGACTTCCGGCAGCGCCCTCGGATTCGCTGCTCCGATCAGCTACACCTCCGGAACGGACGGCACTGGCAGCATAGTCACCGACCTGCTCAACATCATCCCGATACTGATCATCGTCGGCATCATCCTCGCCATCGTCGGCCTCTATCTCAGAGGGAGGGACTACTGACCATGTTCCAGATCCGCGCGGTCATCCCCATCATCGTGCTGGCCAGCCTCGCCGCGTTCCTGTTGGTGAGCATCGCCGTCCAGTGGGACGAGAACGACCGCGCGGAGCAGTCGCGCCAGCTCGAATACCTGGACTGCGTCCCGCTGGCCTCCTTCGGGGACGTCGAGACCATCGACGGCCCGGGGGAGATAGTGAGCATCGGCGGCACCGACTACGTCCGCCTGACGGACGTCGGCACCCTCTCGATCAGGACCCAGACCGGGAGCGCCTCCTACTCCGTCGGCCCTGCTCATCTGAAGCTTCTGCTCATCTCCGGGCAGTCTAACGCCGTCTTCTTCACCAGCCCGAGCTACTTCACCGCCGAAGACTTCATCGCTCCCGGCAAGGCCTTCTTCTTCGGGACGGATACCTCCGATGACGAGACGAGAGGAGGAGCGGCGACGCCCGAGACCGTCGGGGCCTCGGAGATCCTCGACCTCGTCGCTCCGGACGGCAGGATGAGGATGTCGCAGATGTACCCGGAGATCTGCAGGACATGGCTCTCCGAATCCGGCGACAGGATCCTCGTCCTGAACACCGGGATAGGAGGACAGGCAATCAAGGAATGGGACATCCCGACGGGCAGATGCAGCGCATGGATGACCACGGCTGTGGAATATCTCAAGAAGGCTGCAGACGAGGACGGGCGCATAGTGGTCGAGCCTCTCGCTGTCCTGTGGAGCCAGGGCGAATCCGACTACAGCCGGACGGAGGAATACTATGCGGAACGCTTCGAAACCCTTGTGGACAACTTCAGGACAGGAGCCTGGGGCTATAGCTTCACGACCGTCCTGACCAGCCTCCCGAGGTCTCCGAACGTCGACGGCGTCATAGCTCCTGCGCTCGCGCAGATGAGCGTAGCGGAGGAGGACGAGGACGTCGTAATAGCGACCTCTCTGCCGCTGCACTTCACCAGCGAGCAGACAAGGGACGGCATCCATTACACGCAGGAGGCCTATGGTTGGATAGGGGAGGCGTTCGGGTGCTCCTTGGCCGAGATCTCCGGATTGACACAGGTCAAGGAGACGATCGTCCTGACGGAATCCCTCGGGACGGTCGAGGAGCTCCCCGAGACGGTCACCGCTTGGGGGACCTCCGGAACCGCCTACGAGCTCGCAGCATCCTGGACGGAATCGGAAGGGGTTTGGACCGCAGAGCTCTCCGGGGAGCCCATAGGGACGAGGATCATGCAGGGGCTGACGGCTACTGCCACATTGGAGGAATAAAAATGGACTACAGTTTCGTGATAGCAATCATCCCGGTCATCCTGGTGGTTGCCTTCATCGCATGGATCGCCAAGAGGATAACCGAAGGCGAGCGCATAGACATGAAAGAAGGCATCGTGGGCATCGTCATCCTGATGGTCGCGGTGCTCGTCATGGTCCCGATGATCTCCTCGACGCAGGTATACACTTGGGACGAGGACAATGGGGAGCTGGTCATTCAGCAGAACATTTTCGGAGGATCCTACGCATGGGACACCTACGACGACCAGATCAGGAGCATCGTCATCAAGCCCGGCGTCACGCAGATCGGGAATTCCGCCTTCGACGGAGCGACCAATCTGGAATATCTGAGCATTCCCGAAAGCGTCACAGACATCGGAACCAATGCATTCGGCGTCTCTTTCTATGATGAGATGGACACGGAGATAGCGACTGCAAGCCTAGCCGGACATGAGTTCGTTGGTGACGGCAGCGGGGAGCTTTTCATCCTGGACATGTCGCAGTTTGATTATCTGACCACATCCTCCGGCCTGGTAATCAGTCATATAGCATCAGGCCATCAATCCGACAAGAACTTCGTCCTGCCTTACGAGAAGGATGGCCAGAGCATCTACCGCCTGGCAAGCGGGTTATTCCAGTCGAACACTTCCGCTGTCCGCGTGCTCTGTCCGCCGATGTCCGAGATCAGGGAGCTCGGCGACAACGTCTGCAATAACGCGACAGCTCTGCAGGTGTTCATGGTTCCGACCGGGGTCACCACGATGCCCTATTACGCTTTCCACGGATGCACATCCCTGGAATCCATCAATATACCGGCAATTACCGCATGCTCGCAGGACATCCTATCAGGATGCACATCCCTGGAGAGCATGACGATCGCGGACGGCTGCGCGGTAATCGGCGTGAACTTCGCGTCTGGCTGCACAGGCCTGACTTCAGTCTATATCCCGGATTCGGTTCAGGAGATTAGATCCCAGGCCTTCTCCGGATGCACCAGCCTCGCGGATCTGAGGATCTCGGCGAGCGTGTCGAACATTCCATACCGCATGGCATACTATGCGCCGATAGAGAACCTGGTCATTCCTTCTAGCGTTAGGACCATAGAAACTAATGCTTTCACGAGGTCGGCCACCGAGAGCCTCGCGCTTCCGGAAGGGCTTCAGACCATTGGCAGCTCGGCTTTCTCGGAGAGCGCCATAAAAAGCATCAGCTTCCCGTCGTCGCTAACCAGCATCGGAGCATCAGCATTCAGCACTAACACGTCCATCGAGACGGTCAGCTTCGCGAGCGGTTTCGCTCCGACCCTAGGGCAGAACTGGGCCGCAGGCTGGACGTTCTACGCTTCCGACGGGACCACGACCATCGATAAGACCAATCCCGCCAACCTCGCCGGGAAGACCTTCCAAGGGACGGCCGCCGCGCTGATCGAGGTCGAGCCCGGACGCCTCACCCTCACGCCTCAGCAGATCCAGCAGGTCCATCTCCATGACACGGAGCTTCAGGACCTGAAGGACCAGATCAGCATAGAACCGCTGCCGCTACAGCCCTCTCTTCAGGAGCAGGAGCTGACGGCATGAACGCCCCGCCGGGAGGATTCCCGGCAACAAGGAGATGAGAACAATGGCAGCAAGAAGGACCACGAGGAGAACGACCCGCAGGACCTCCAAGAGGAGGACCGCGACCAAGAGACGCCGCACTTCCAAGAAGCGCAGATGAAACGATAAGCCTAGGACCCTCCATGTGGATTCGGATGATGCAAAGATGAAGGATCCTAGGCAGGCACAGCGGTTTTATGTCAGTAGAACTCAGCGCCTGATTTCTAGATGCTATATCTTGCACAAAAAGGTATGGGTTTTCATACACGATTCAGAAAGTTAGGGGTACATGCGGGAGCCCTTGGGGCCCGAGCGCAAATGAAGTCTGAAAACCCGGTAGGAATCCCTACGAGTTCCCGAATTCTCCCATGCTGATAGCTAAGAATTATTCGATATAAAGCACTTTTGCACCACACACTCAGCACACACACAGTACACACACACTTTTACTTATGGATGTATTCCGATAATCTGATGATTGGTAATTTTTCCGCAAAGTAGAAAACAGAAAGTCTTACTTAGTTTTGAGTTGATTTGCTACGTCATGTACGGCCTTTGAGACGTTGGGGAGGGGTCCGGGGCGGTGCGCTGATCTTTTCGAGCTTTGGTAAAAGTGTGTGTACTGTGTGTGTGCTGAGTGTGTGGTGCAAAAGTGTTATAAGCATCTATGCGGTTCCGACTACTGCGATGTGCCGGCCTAGGAAACCGGCAAGCCTTGTGCAGTCGCAGGAAATGAGCAAGTGAAGTCGAATGCAACCATGCTCGCGTTAGCGAGAGCCAAAGCGTATGCTAAGGATATGCAGAAGGTCTCCGTCACCGATGACATCACGGTCATCGGCTACGCGGTGACAATGAAGGAGCTCTCCGCTCTCTATAAGGAGAACGGGTTCACGAGCCCGACTGTGGTCGGCCGTCATCTTCAGATCTGGAAGGATCTCGGCCTCGTCAAGACCTACTACCAGGACATCATCATCATGATGGTCCCTCTGATTACCGATTATGAACAGATAGAGGATCTCGTCATGGCTCAGAAGGGCCAGGGCTCTTCCGTCGTCGCGATCCTGCCGAAGCTCCCGGAGGCTTCCGCATGAACTGCCCTGTATGCGGTGAGGAAATGGTCGCGCTTATGCTCGATGTCGGCTATGCGGCATGGTTCTGTCTCGGCTGCGATACAAACTATGACCCACGCTCTGGCTTTTGGGGGAGGGGGTCGGCATGAGAGGGCGCTTCATCTCTTCGGACATGTATGACGCCCTGCAGCAGATCAAGAAGATCATAGACGCGATGCCGGAGCCTTCCGATGCGGAGGACGGCTGGCAGCTCTTCAAGCTGTACCAGGCGCGCGACTGCCTCAGAGCCGCCTACGACTACGAGAAGACGCAGGAATCCGAGCTCATGGAGGGATACTATTGACCTACAAGGTATGCGTTAGCAATGACGCCTCTCTTGAGCTTCATGGCAGAACTTTTGATTTGGACGACCCGGACCAGGTCAAGGAATACCAGAATTATGTCTTCGACTGCATATGCTTCGAGACGATCATCAATCTCGAGCAGGGCGAACAGTTCACCATAACATGTATCGAGAGGGATGACTGATGGAGTGCTGCCATGAATGGCTGCCATTGGGCCGTCATGGGGATTCGTACTGCTGCCTGTGCCTCGAGGTCAGGCATCATGTCCATCAGTGGCAGAGCTGCCCTACCCTGCCCTCCTGCATCGTCCGCTGCGCCGGATGCGGCGACTTCGCATACTTCTCGAAGGCGGTGGCCTGAATGGATTCGCTCTTGGTTACATGCCAGACGTGTTTCGCCGATCTGGACGCGGGGTTCAGGAAACTCGGCGACGGCGCCAATATCCGGGCCTTCGGCATAAATTGGTATCTAACTCCAAAGGACTGCGAATGCCTGGTCCAGAATATTCGCGCGGCGCGCAACGGCGAAGAGCCTCCGACGATCTCCCGTTTCCGTATCGATTATGACGACGATGCGGATGCTGTGCTGATCTCGCTGAAAAGGGATACGCTTATTCTCGAGAGTTCAATCGCCGAAGATGTTTGCAAGTGGTTTGAGGAGGGGGTCGCATGATGACCCGCGAGCAGTTATTAGAGCGTAGGCAAGAGCTCGCCAAGATGCGCGAGGAGAACAAGGACAACATTCCGTTTCAGATCGGCAGAGCAATTGCCTATGTGGTGATTATCGGCGTTCCTTTGGTCGGTCTGGCGTGGCTTGTGGGGGCGATCTGAATGAAGATCCGCGTCTCCGGGACTTAGGAAGAATGCGAGCGCATCGCGTCCACGCTCGAGATGTCGATGGATCTGGAGGTCCTGTCCTGCAGCCAATGGTATCCGTGGACGAGGCATGACCCGAAGTCGAAGGTCGGGGCCGTCTACATGGAGGTGAAGCGATGCGGCCGAACTCCAACAACTACGTCCAGTACAAGAAGAACGCCGCCGGCAATCCCGTCCTTCCGGACGGGGAGCCTCTCTTCAGGATGGGCATGGAGGGGTTCAAGGACACGATCTACGGCCTCGTCTAGATGGCCTACTGCCTGGACCCTGACGCCAGGGTCACCTACAGCCGCGTCGTCAATGTCGGCGTAGCTATGGGCGTCCCGAGGATCAAGGCGGTACAGGCTCTCTCGGAGCTCCTGTGTCACCACGAGCTCGAGCGTGAGACGGATCGCGACGCCATGGAGGTCCGCATCGTGATGGGGAAGGAGGCGAGGCCATGAGCGACGCGTTCCATGCACCATGCATGACGGCGTTCAAGAGCTACGATATGGACGTATGGGTCGAGGGCAGCTTCGTCAAGTTCCAGGCCTACGGCCTGTTCTGGCGGTTGTCCTTCATAGAATGCGAGGCTCTGGCCAAGGACATCAGAGCAAATCTGATGGACGAGGAGCAGTCTCGCCTCTCGCGCTTCGAGGTCGAGTTCGACTATGAGTGCGACAGGGTATCAATCATAAACGACAAAGACGCCCTGATCGTCGATCTAGACGGCGCATTGGGCCTATGCGAGTGGCTCGAGAAGGTGATAGGATGACGCCGTTCCTCTGCGTTCTCTATCACCACTATGAGGTATCTACCGTCGCCGGCCGGCCGTTCCTCTACTGCACCCACTGCGGCGACACGCTCCCTCTGAATCCCTACAGGAAGGAGGACAAGCCCAAGAAGAAGGAGGAAGAGGAATGACCCTATGCTTCGAGATCGACAAGAGGGCCGTCGAGGACAGAGGGGACCGGGTAGTCGTCAGGATCCATAACCCGGAGTAGTTCATCCTGATGGCTCTGAAGGCCATGGCCAACCCGGACACCGTCTTCCTGAAGAACGAGGAGGGAAGGGATGAGCGAGCTCAGCGACGCGGTCGCGGCCGCCCTCACTCCGGAATGGCAGACGACCTCGGACATCCTTGCCAGATGCCCGATGGGGGGCCATCTGTCGGCCAGGACATTCCGCAGCCATGTCTACCATCATCTGTGCCGCCTCGTCAGGGACGGGCGCGCCGAGACCCGGACCGTCGAGAGCGACCAGGCTCATGTCTACGTCGTCAAGGAATGGAGGCTCCGCGCATGATCTCTCCCGTGGGGGACGTCTATCTCATAGCCGGCATGAGGGCCATCATGGCCTACGTCCATGCGGCGGGCGGCGGCCCTGTGGAGCTCCATGCCCATATGTTCGAGATGTCGAGCGGGGAGTTCGCCAGCGCCCTCTACCGCCTGAAGAGCAACGGCCGTCTGATGAACGTGGGGCGCTGCAGGTGGATGGAGGTCAGGAATGGCCGATTACTGCGAGCTCAAGGGCCATGACTTCGTAAGGACAGAGGACTGCCGCAACACATGCCAAAGATGCGGCAGATGGTTCGACGATTTCTGCCGGCATCTCGAGGAGGAGCGCATAAGCATGATCAGATGGTGCGCGGGCCTCCTGACCGCCTTCGGGGTCTCGGACCGTAACATCGAGCGGCTCGTCGAATATGGCAAGACGGAAGAGCCTCCCGCCGCCCTAGAGCCTCCCGCCCTTACCTCGAGCTGCCTCCGTCCTTGCTGCCTGAAGGAGCGCCGCAGGGCTTACAGAAGGAAGAAGAAGCGCCAGGCCAGAAGGGCGAGGCGCAGGTAAACGGTTTCAGGACCTCTCGAGCTCCTCTATTCTCCTCGAGAGGTCCGCGATCCTCATCAGGAACAGCGGGACCGTGAGGCTGGCCGAGCTCGCGAGCACCAGCGTGGCGATCGCCAGCGGGCCCGATCCTGACGCCGACATCCATCCTATGATCGCCCATGCCATCGCTATCGCGACGTAGAGGACCAGCATTATCGTCTTCACAAGGGTCATTTTATCCTCCTCAGAATCATAGGCAACGCAGCCAGGCATATGCCGGTAAGGACGAAGGTAAAGAGCGGCCTCGGTATGACGCCCTCCTCGACGAGATCCTTGACCTCGTTCAGAGACGTGGCAAACGTAGTCCCAAGAAAGATTATCAGCGCGAAAGAGGCCACATAGAAGATGACCTTCACGGCGATAACGCTCGCTTTATGCGTCGCGAATATGGCGGCATACTTCCGGTTACTGCTGCTCTCCTCCATCGTCCTCGTCCTCCTCCTCGGGCTTCTTCTTCTTCACCTTCTCTATCGTGATCATGACCTTGCTCCCGGGGTAGAGGCCTTTGCTCCTCCGGACCTCCTGCGGGATCGAGAATCCGAGCGTCTCGCCCGAGATCCTCCGGAGCGTAGCGACATACTTCCCATCGTCGTAGACGTATGTTTTCATGATGCTCTATTGGTCGGTTCAGCATAAATAAGAATAGACATAATACGACACGATACCGACCAGATACCGAATAGATTCGGTTTTGTTCCGTTCCGATTGATATGGTGTGGAACGCAAGCGATAACCGTGATTTCGATGCCGATAATCGGCCTTTCGGCGTCCTTCCGGCTAGGGAAAGCGTCGGACCTCTTTAAGATATAGAATAATTAGATGCGCTGCTTGTCTGGTCTTATTTATTCTGTCGTCTCGATGTGGACGCATGGAAGAGCTTACGATGATTCTGCTCATGGCCTCCCTGCTCATGGGCGCGGCTGTGGTCCTTGTGAAGAAGGCAGGATTCAGGGCCTATGTGCTCTCGCTCGCGCTGAGCATCGTCAGCATCGGCGCGGTCACGATGGACCCTACGATGATGGAGGGCTTCGACCTAACCTTCGCTCTGATTCCGCCATTCGCCATCATGCTCGTCTCGATGCTCGGGATGCTCTTCGCGAAGGAGGAGTAAGATGGCGGCCTTGAAGTCTCCGAGCGAGATCGAGTTCGACATGCCTATGGAGGATCTCGGGCAGGTGCCTCCCGTCTCGCGCGGCATGGACCACCTCACCACCACCAAGGGCGCGGAGCTCGAGATCCTGACGAGGACCAGCGTCGCCATCGTCAGGGCGATAGACGCCGGCAGCGTCTTCGCCGCCCGCTACCGCTCGCGCTACATACAGGCGAGGATAGAGCAGATGGAGCGCCTGGCCATCTCCAACGACGGGAAGGGTCGCGACGAGATCATACGCGTCATCCAGGCGGGAGGAAGGCTGCCGGACGCATACTATCAGGCTGCCGGAAGGACGCCGATGCAGTTCGACTATCCGGTAGATGAGGAATGACGTCAGAGCTGCGGTTCGTCCCCGCTTTCGGCTGCAAGCTGCACAGGGCCCCGAGGGATGCCGACGATGGCATACCTATCTATCTGGACCTGATAGACGGCCTCGTCTTCAAGCTCAAGAGGAGGATCGCGCTCAACTTCCAGAACGTCGTCCTGATCGTCGGCGGCACCGGCTCCGGGAAGTCTCATCTCGGCGTCCAGATCTGCGAGGCTATGGATCCATTCTTCTCGCTGGCCGGCGACTACGTCTATGGGCCCGAGGACTTCGCCGCCAAGATCGAGCGCTCGGACACGGAGCCGGTCTGCCCTATCACTCTGATGGACGAGGGGACCCTGGTCTTCAACAAGCTCGACTACCAGACGAAGAACGGCAAGGACATCCTGAAGCTGCTGGACATCAGCAGGACGCTAGGCTGGACGCTCGTCGTCTGCGGACCTAGCCTGGACGAGTTCAACAGCAAGTTCCTGGCCGTCCATGTGGACTACATGATAGATGCTGGCTCCGGCCCTGCGGTCAGGGGCTACAAGCGCCGCGGATGGTTCAAGATCTACCAGAAGCGGAAGACCCTCTTCTCGAAGGTCTTCTGGAAGCAGATCTCATGGGGGACCTTCAAGCAGCTCACTCCATCGAAGAAGAAGGACTACGACACATACAAGAGCGAGGCGATCAAGCGCTTCAAGGCGTTCTACGCGAAGAGGAACAGGAGGACAGAGGAATGATGGTCATAATCGTGGGAGAGAACCGCATCGAGTACAACAGGATCAAGAAGAGGGATTTCGAGAAGTTGTTTTTCGACCGTCGCAGCCAGACATACAAGGTCTCCCCTGACGGCCTCGTCCGGCTGAAGATGGTCGACCATAAA
>Ga0310691_10004615_pt1 | contig 15419 bp, 12 predicted proteins | sample 176DNAGHGlowgp2_FD_203887 | JGI IMG/M metagenome (GOLD analysis project Ga0310691, IMG submission 203887) | Sheep rumen microbial communities from Palmerston North, Manawatu-Wanganui, New Zealand - 1766 DNA GHGlow gp2 (v2) (version 2) | ecosystem: Host-associated > Mammals > Digestive system >...
CGGCCTTTGTCATGGGCACCCATCCTTCGGGAAGCTGTGCGCTGACCTTCAGTTCCACGTTGCTCTTTTCGTAGCCGGGGAGCACTCGCGGCAGCCTCTCCTTTGCGCAGGAGAGCAGCAGCAGTGCGGAGGCGGATAACAGAAGTATGTTGCGAGTAATCTTCATGACTTGTCCCTTTATTTGTCCATGACCACGTCGTCGCCCGCATCAAGCCAGTCTACCACTTCCGCGGTGACCTTGATCTGCTTGAGGTCGAGGGAGATGTTGTATGTGTAGATCTTTCCGGCCTGCCACTCCTGCACGGTCGTGGTGGTAAGCGGAGCGGACAGGGTGTTGCCGGTGTAGGAGTAGTATTCCCCCGTGTCTCCGTGTTTGCGGATCACGTCGAAGTTTACCTCGATGGTGGCGTCCTTGAAGAAGGTGTGGGGAATCATCAGCAGGAACTCCTCCACCTTCCAGGTGTCGGTGGTGGCATCGTAGCATACTTCAGCCTGCACGCCGGAGGTGGTGTCCGGGCGCTTTGCGACCAGCGAGCCTACGGGCCAGGTGGGAGTGACGGTGGTGCGGCCCGTTGCGGTAGTGGTGCCGAAGTCCGGCACGGGGATGCACTGGCCGTACACCGCGACGTTCCTGAACAGGATGTAGTTGATCTTGACCGACACGTCCGTATTGCCGCCGGTGTCGAAGCCAACGCTCTTCACGCGGATCTGGCTGAGGGCATGGTGGAAAAAGAACTTCACCTTGCCTGTGGTATTGCCTGTGAGGCCCTGGGCGCTGTTTTCTTTCCAGAGAGCCTTGCTCTGCTCGAGGCAGAGGTCCGAAACGCAGAAGTCGATCTGGTCGTCGGAGTTCTGGGGCACCACGTAGTAGAAGCCTACCATACCCTGACGGGTGGAAGATTTATCCAGGAAGGGCTCCACTATTGTGCTCGTGCTCGCGGCACCGCTCTCGTTCAGTTCGTTCCAGGGATAATATGCGATGAAGGATATCCTGTCGAGGGTGTTGCGGGGCCAGAAGCGGGAGTTGGCGTAGTCGTAGGTGTAGTTCTCGCCAGTCTTTGTGATGCTGACCGGCTCGTTGTAGAAGAGGTTGGGGGCGTTGTATGCTCCGGCGCCGGTCTGCCAGGTACCTGCGACGGTGCTCGACGCCTGCGGATGGAAGTATCCGAACACGCCCATGGAGGTGCCGCTGTTGAGGTGCCTCTCGACACCGGTAGCGTTCACGTCGCCCACGAAGTAGTTCGGATCGGCCTTCGTTTCGAGGTTGCGGTCGGAGTACCAGGAGAAGTCGATGGGCACGTCTTCGTCGAGCACATCCTTCACGTAGGTCTCAACCTTCGAGCATCCGAAACCCGAGAGCAATGCGGCCAGTAGCAGTATATATGTTGTTCTCTTCTTCATCATTCGGGAACTGAAATATTGTTGTTGCCCACGCTCCAGTCGTCAGCGGACTCCACGATTTCCTCGAACTCTATGCGGTCGAGACCGGCGGTGATCTTGTAGATGTAGTGCTTGCCGGCCTGCCATGCGGTCACTCCGTACTGCTTGGCCGGATCTGCGTTGGTATTGTCGAAGAGCTTCACGGAGAAACTGTCGCCCTTGTACACGATGGGGTCCGGATGGGACGGGTCGGAAGAGGCGAAGGTGATGTCGTAGTTGAGGGTGAAGCTGGCGTCGGCATCGAGTGTCTGGGGGATGGCGAGAATGGAGAGGAGGGTGCTTCCTTCCACTGTGACATTCTCCCTGTGAAGATTGAAGAGGCCTTCGACGCCGGTCCAGACGATGGGGTTCGCGGAGCAGTCTTCAACCTTGCCCGTCTTCTTGATCTTGGTAAGGGTGAGGTTGTTGATCTTGGCGCCGGTGCCCTCCGCAAGCTGGAACTCCACGAGTGCCAGGGCATGGCGGAAATGCAGGGTGACGCTCTCGCTGATGCCGGGTTTGGTGAGGTCCTTCTCAAGCTGCGAGAACATGAGGTCGATCATCTCGTCGGGGTTTTCCTTCTGGGTGAAGCTTACCTTCGGGAGACCGGGAGTGTCGTTGTCGTATGCGGTGGAGAAGTCGCTCTTGTAGAGGTTCAGCCCTGCAGCTTCCCTGGGATAGTATCCCCAGAAGGAGAGCTTGTCGACAGTGGCGCTCTCTGCACCTGTGCCGTATTCGTTGGGCCAGTACTTGACGGGGCTGTATGTCCAGGTGCCGTCGTCCTGCTTGGTGAGGGCGGTGTTGTACATGAAGTCGGCGATGTTGTCGGGGTCGGTGGCGAATGTGGAAGCGTCGTGATAGAAGCCATACACGCCTACGACGGACCCCGCGGCGAAGTCGGCGCCGGGTGCAACGTAGCTCGCGTCGGCCTTCGTGCCGGTGGGCCGCAGCCCGTAGGTGGAGAAGGTCACGGGCATCTGCTCCCCACTGCGGTCGTCATTGACTTTCGCGCAGGCTGAGAGCAGCAGCAGTGCCGCCGCAAGTATTCCGTATGTCTTCCTTTCGAACATGGTCATTCTTTTTTGTTTTTCCCTTAACCGCCCCTTAAGGGCATCTCTCACCTCTTTCTCTTGGGACCTGTGCAGGCGGTCAAGCCCGCACAGGCAAAGCATTATGTTTCAAATATACTAAAGATTGTCGGGAAGACCAATTTCAGTGTCGGTAACCTCAGTAGTCTCACCCGGATCGTCATAGTCACCATCGCCGTTAAGGTCTTTATAAATCGTGTTGGTGCCCTTTGTCCAGTTTTCAACACTAGCTTCGAACTTGACATCGTTCAGACCAAGAATCATCACAATATTATATTTGCAGTTCTTCTTGATTTCAGCGAACTTGATGCGTCCGAACACGGTCTGGGGAACCTCGGAGCACTTCTTGGAGCCAAGTTTCTCATCGTAGGTACGGACAGTGTAGGTAACAGTGATGTCAACAACGGGCTTAGTGCCGGGAACGAGGATGATGGGGTTGCTCTCGTCCTTGTAGACGTTGATAGCCTTTTCGACTACACCCTTGGGGAGAGCCTCGAAGGTGGTGAAGGTCTCAGGTTCCTTGAGGAAATCAGCGATTTCGCTGTCCGGTTTGGATTCATCATAATCAGTAGTAGCGGGATCGTCAACCTTGTTGGTGATGGTCTGCTTGAACTGGATGTTCTGAGCGGAACCGTCAAGTTTGAATTCACCGGTGTAGAGGTCAAGAGTACCGGTCTGGTCAGCGTCAGCGTAGGAGATAGCGTTGCCATCGATATCGGTAACAGCAACTGCAGGGGAACCCTCGGTCGCGGGAGCGCTTCCGATGACGATCTTGGAGATGGTGACCTTGGTACCATTGTTCGTTCCGAAGCTGTTGGTGGGTTTGATGGTCTCTGCATTTGCCTTCACCACGAGTCCGTTGGCGACATAGCTGGCATCTTCGTAGGGATTGGGAGTTCCGGGGTTGCCTTCCTGGGAACCGCCGAGCTTGGAGAGAAGGTGCTGGAAGACGAACTTGATGGTCTCATCCTTGTCGGTGGGACGGGTAAGGTTGTTGTTGATGGTGTAAACAGCAGGATCACCACTCTTGGTCTTGTAACCCCACATGAGGTCAACATTGGGTTTGTCCTTGGAGAAGGTGTAGCTCAGCATGTTGTGCTTGGTAGTGGCGTCGTGGGAGAATCCGGTGATGCCATAGGTAGCGTCTGCGATAGCGGCGTCATCAGCATAAGGTGCATAGGCGAAGAAGGAAACCTTCTGGTCGTCAGCCTTCTGGCCATTGGTAGGGTTAGGCCAGTACTTGATAGGGCTGTAGGTCCATGCGGAAGTACCATCCCATTTCACCTGCTGGTTGTACATGAAGTCGTCGGTAGCACCGGCTGTTTCGAAATCTTTCGTTCCGGAATAGGTAGCGAACACACCGAATCCGTGAGTCTTGAGTGCGTCAAGATTCATATCGTCGGTAATACCGCCCTTGGTGAGGGTACGGCCGGAGTAAGCTCCGAAGGAAACTGCTTCCTCATCGTAGTTCTTTACGTAGGTCTCGTTCTTTGTGCATCCTGCCAGAACGATGGCTGCAACTGCAGCGAAGATGATTGATTTTTTCATGATATAAAATAGTTTTTGATTTTCGTAATACACTTATTATTTGTTCTTGGGGAGGTCGACGTCGGTGTCTGCTGCGGAATCATCCCAATCTTCAACAGTAGCGTCAAGCTTGATGGAGGTGAGTCCGAGGAGGACGTTCAGGCCATACTGCTTGCCTTTCTCGATGTCGATTGCAGTTCCAAGATTCTTGGAGATGACGTTCTTCACGATGGAAACACCGCCGTCAAGCTGAGAATCCTCAGTGCAGATGTAGTAGGTGATTTCGACTCCGGTAATCTTTGCGCCGGCAGCAGGAACGACCATGAGGTCGATAGTCTTACCTGTGCCAAGTCCAGTTTCCTTAACACCATCAACAGTAGGATAAGTGGTAGGAGCGGTAGCACCGGAATAAATATCTGTAGGAAGAGGAGTAACGTCGAAGGAAGCTCCGGTAGCAGTGTCGCTCCATGCACCAGTGTAAAGGTTGAGCTTGCCATCGGTTCCGATAGTTCCCTTAAGAGTGAGGCTCTCGACTACAACCTTGGTTCCGTCGGAAGCGGGGTCAACAGTGGTAGTAGGAGCATCTTTATCTACAACGTCCTTGATGTCGATAGCGATCTTTGCAAGAGCGTGCTTGAACTTAATCTGAATCTTGTCGCCAGTTTTCTGTTTGGTAAGATTTTCAAGAGGAGCATCTACGGTTCCGGTAGGGCGATCCTGAACATCGTTGTACTGAGCATTGAGAACACCGTAAAGAAGGTCAATCTGCTCTTCTGCGGAAGCGGGAACCTTGAAAGTGAGGACAGCGTCACCGGCTACATTGTTGGCGGTCATGGCAGTAATACCCTCATCAGCAGCGGCAGAGCCGGCTTTGTCGGTAATGGAAACACCCTTATCGCCCGCGATGTCTTTGTTGGCAACGAAAGGAGCATAAGCCAGGAAGGTGAGCTTGTCAACATCAGTACTGACAGCCTTATTACCGTGCTCGTTAGGCCAGTACTTTACAGGGCTGTAAGTCCAAGCGGAACCGCTGTAGGTCACCTGCTGGTTGTACATGAAATTCGCTTTTGTGTTGCTGGCATAGTCATCAGCATCGGTATAATAACCGAATACACCGAAACCTTTGCTGGCAGCAGCCTGAAGGCTTGTTGTAGTAACAGTACCATAGTCTGTTCCTGAAACCGCCTTGGTAGCGGCTTTGCCGGCGTAGACGCCGAAGGATACGGCTTCCTGCTCGGAAACCTTGTAAGTGTCAACCTTGGCGCATGCGCTCAAGACGACGGCTGCGGTAGCAGCGAAAATCAATGACTTTTTCATAATGCTTTGTTTTGTATTGTTTGTTATCATTTTCATTTTTGTTCTTGGGACCCGTCCGGGCGGTCAAGCCCGGATGGGCAAAAGGTCTTATGCGTTGTTTTTAGGGAGGTTTACTTCGGTTTCTGCTCCAGTAGCCCATTCAGTAACCTCAGCCTCGAATTTGACTTCGGAGATACCGAGGATCATCTTGATGGTGTTCTTGGTGCCGGCAGCGAAACCGCTTGCGAAAGTGACATCATGGCTGATGACGTTCTCTACGCGGCTGTAACCCTTACTAAGATCAGCGTCGTCGGTGGTCACATAGTAGGTAACTTTCACCGTAACAGTGGTAGAAGCATCGGTAGGGATCACAGTGTAGTATTTGCCACCAACGATAACATCCTGAGCGGTTGCTGTAACACCTGCAGGCTGGCTGGCAGCAGCAACGTCGCCTCCGTCTTTGAGGGCTGCAACGATATTGTCTCCGTCAACAGTGAGTGCAAGATCCGTGGAACCGGCTTCGCTTTCCCACTCCGGAGTGTTGGGGGTTTTATTGTTAAGGTTCAAAACAGCCGTCTCATACTGACCGGGAACAGTGAGTTCTACACTCTTGATGGTAATCTTGACACCATCCTTTGCAGTACCGCCAGCAGCCACCTGATTGTAAGCGGCAACAGCCTGAAGCTTGATCTGTGCAAGAGCGTGCTTGAAGTAGAAGTGAATGGCACCGGTTCCGATAGCGGGCTTCTGAAGGCCGATGAAAGGCATACCTTTGGCAAGAGTGATGTTTGTACCGGCAACAGTGTTCCAGGTCTGATCAGCATCAGGTTTTACAACACCCCAGAGGAGGTCAACCTGCTTGTTGAGATCGTTGCTGACTTTGTAGGTAACTTTAGGGTCACCGGAAGCAGAATTCTTTGTGAGAGCGGTGATGCCTTCAGCAACGCCGTCGGTAGGAACACCAGTGTTTGCAGTAACAGCTACATGAGGAGCATAAGCGAAGAAGGAAACCTTGTCGGCCTGAGTAGCCTGAGCAGCATCGGGGGTCTGGCTGTCGGTGGCACCGTTCTGGATCTGGTTAGGCCAGTATTTGATAGGGCTGTAAGTCCAGGAATCGCCGGAAACCTTGGTATTGTACATGAAGTTAGGCTCTGCGAGAGCGGCAGTTCCAGTAGTCTGGTAAGCGAACACGCCGAATCCCGAAGTCTTCAGGGTAGCGGTAGTAAGTTCACCGTAAGCGCCTGCTTTGGTGAGGGCTTTTCCGGTGTAGGCACCGAATTCGATGGGCTCATCGACAACGGGCTTCTCAGTCTCAATCTTAGCGCATGCGCTGAGGACGAGGGCTGCAACGGCAGCGAGGGTGAAAATCTTTTTCATAATGCTTTTTTTGTGTTTTATTTATTTTCTATTTTGTTACATTCAGTTTTGTTACATCGGTATCTCGACCGTCTCCCCTTCTTCCCAATCGCTCACCGTGGCGTCCATGCCACTCTTCTTTCCGTCTTCGGGCTCCACACGTGGCGGGTGGATTGCAGGCTCTGCGACGCTTCCGAAGATCAGCCTGTAGAGACCCCGGTATCCTTCGTTCGCTGGCAGGAGCTTGATCTTGTCTCCGGTATTGAATACATAGTCTTCGACCGTCTTGTTGTCTATCAGCAGGGCGCTGACGTTCAGCGTGGAATCGCGCAGCGCGCTGGGGTGCTCTCCGTTCGGGAGTCCGAAGGTCGTGATGAGGCCGTCGATGTGTCCTACATACCTTGCCTCGTCATCCATGTAGAGCTGCCACTCGTTGATGATCTGCACAGCTTCGGCGCCGGCGGTGGTATTCTGCGTAAGCTCGAAGGTACGGGCCATACCGCTGGTGGATGCGCGCACGCTCTTGAGCATGTCGGCGTTGTCCGCGTAAATCGTCACCCACATCTGGCTTACGATGTTCTCAGGGGCAACCGGGATGGTGATCGTGTAGTACTCGACCCTCTCTTCGTAGTAGGAGATTTCGTCGTAGATGTTCGCGCTGCCTGCCTTGGTTTCGATTCCGGCGGCGGCCTTCATCTTCTTGAGGTTGGTATAATAATACTGGTATTCCTCAGTCTGCTTGACGGAAATCTCGAACTCATCGGCGACGCCGGCGCAGAGCACCTCGGGATTCTCCACTACAGGTTCTTCTCCGGTACGGGTGGCCCAGGTGGCGCTGGTGGAGCGCAGGGTGGTGGCGGCATCCGAGAAGGAAGTCATGTGGTCGAACTCCATCCTCCAGTATTCCTCGGGGCTCTGGGTGATCATGTACATCTTGTAGCTGCCCTCGGGGAGCTGGACTTCGCAGGAGTCGACGTTGGCGGTAGTGACGGTGGTGTAGTATTCTCCGTTGCGGAAGAAGTACATGGTCACACCGCTGGGCCTCATGCCTTTAGGATAGGCGTGGACCTCCCAGATGCACTTGACGATTACTCGTACGGTGGAGCGGTAGATCGCTTCGAGAGGACGGCGTTCGCATCCGACCAGCAGCGTCAGTGCAGCAAGAATCAATATCCACAGTTTCTTTCTCATTGCGCGTTCCTCCCTTCGTCAGTTTTGTGGAAAATGTACTTGATGCTGATGCCAGCCTTTACCGGACCGAACCAGTCCATCTTTCCGTGATGCCTGTAGAGAAGGTGCTGGTCGGTGGAGTCACCTTCGTAGTAGCGATAATGTGTTCCAAGCCAGCCGAGACCGCCGAAGAGGTCCAGCCTCCAGGCACGGCCGAGGCGGAACGCGTACCCATATTCGAGGGATACGGTCTGGAATTCGCCCTGATAGCCGGTGTGCTTGGGTTCGATGTCGTAGTAGCCGGCACCAAGGTCGATGCCGAGGAAATGTCCGCGGAGAACATCCATGCGGTCGTTGGGGTTGTGGCGGGAGAGCCAGCGGCGGGCGCCGATGTCCCACTTGAGGATCTGCCATGCCTGATCGTTTCCGCTGGTGACCCACCAAGGGAAGGCGTACTCGCCGTAGACGCTCCACTTCTGTCCGATGGGAAGCTCCAGCGAGAAGTTGGGAGACCAGGACAGAGGGCGGATCAGTCCGCCGAAATCGTATACGAGGTTCGTGGAAGCCGCGAAGATAGGCTTGGTATTGTCTACGAAAGGAGCGGCCTCGGAAGCAACCACGGTAGTATCGATTTTAGAAATCGTATCATTAGGTTCTGTAACAGGGGTGGCGGGAACGACAGGAATCGAAGGGATTACGATTGTCGTGTCCGTCAGATGCAAAGTAGTATCTTTCACTGCGACAGTCTCGTCTTCGACGTCTATGTCGCCCTGGTCTGCGATGGAAGGAATTTCAGTAATGTCTGCCGGCGTCTCGTTCATGCTTACATTGATACGGGCATAACGGAGGGACGGGAAAATGTCTTCGAAGAGGTGCTTCCACTCGGGGAGGGCACGCAACTTCGCCTCTTTGGCATCGACCTCAGCGTCGGAAACGATGATGGAGAGAATTTTGCTGCGGGATGCTTCGGAAAGAGAAGGATCGCTTTCTACAGCGGACTTGAGATCGTCCCATGCTTCGCCGGCAGAACGTACTGAAATCTTTTCTGCAAGTTCAGGATATGCAGATACTATATAATCGCGAAGGGCCTGGCCGCGCTGCATTGAATAGCGGTTGTTGAGAGCCAGAGGGCCTTCGGGAGATGCGGTGGAAACTATATTGATGGCAGCGACATCCTCGGCGGTCTTGCCTTCGAGCATGGAAGCTATCGCAGCGAGGACGGCGCGGTTGCTGTAGGAGTTTTCGTCGATGTCGGCTGAGCGGAGCGCGAAGATCACGTCTGCGCGAGATGCCGGAAGAGCTGATGCGGAAGCATTTGCAGCTCCGGCGAATTTAGCCGAAGCAGAAGTTGCGGAAGCAGCGTCGGAGGAGGCGTCAGCCTGGCTGGCTGCGGCAGTCTCGGCGCCGGTGCCGGAAACTCCGGTGGCGGCGTAGCGGATCTCCGCGAAACGGAGCGTGCGGAAATAGTTCGCGTAAAGGGAACTGTACTCAGGCATCGCCTTGAGGGAAGCCTCTTTTGCATCGGCGGCCTTGTCGGAATCTATGATGTTGAGAATCCTGCTGCGGACGTCGGAAGAGAGGCGGCTGTCAGACTCGACCTTCAGGCGGAGATCCTCCCAGGACTCGGCGTTGGGACGGATGCTCACCTTTCCGTTAAGCTGAGGATACTTGCCATATACCCAGTTGCGCAGGGATTCGGCGCGGCGGGCGGCAAGACGAGCGTTGTATTCGAAGTTGCCTTCCGGAGAAGAGAACGTGACGATCTCGAACCCGTTGGATGCAGAGGAAGAAGAGACGATCTCGTCGAGCTTTGCAAATGAAGCAGGGTTGGAGAGATAGTCGGTGTAGACGGTCGCATTGTCGAACTTGTAGTAAATGCGCAGCGAGGACTCATGCGCGCGTACAAAAAAAGCGGCGACGAACATCATAACGGTTGAGAGGACGACCCGAAGGGCCCTCCTGGAAATTCCGTTGATAAAGTTCATCGTTCCAAACATACTACCGTTAGATGCGACTTGTTTTTCAATCGTTGCGTCTAAAAAAGGAAAATTTCAATATGTACAGTACAAGCAAAAGAGCTATACACTACATTCAATCGTTTCCGAATGCAAAGATATATCAAAAAAATTTATCTTCCAACAATTTTTAAATATTTTTTTCAAAAATTTTTATGAAAACGTAAAAAACATTGCCCCCCCCCATTATAATGCCTTATACCTTATTATATATAAATATAAACGGGACAGGATAGCATTAAAAGCAGGCCGAGCTTGGTGGCAGGTCTTCAAACGGTTGAAAAACAGGCAAATAGTAGAAAATTTCGGATTCTTGAAAGAAAATTCAATTTTTAGCAAAAAAGTTTTGGATTTATAAAATATATGATTATATTTGCATCAGTAACCAAGATTAGACGATTGACATATATATGAAAAAACATTATACCATAGCGTTTTACTCCCTGGCAGCACTCCTGGCGCTGTCTTCCTGCGCAAAAATCGACGATGTTCCCTCCTTCGAGGACAAGAGCAGCAGCAAGTCGAAGATGGACTTCGACATCATGGTCACCAGGGAAGGGAAGGTGGTCGACAAGGCCAGATCCGGCATCATGACCAAAGCCGCAGTCGACGATGCGGACAAAATCGCCACGATGAATTCCGACATCCCCTTCGGTCTGATTGGAATCGATTACGAGAACGGACAGCTGGTTCTGGACAATGCCTCCGTAAGCAGCGACGGCACCGGATACAGCGGCATGTTCGACAACTACCTCTGGGCCGCTTCAAACAAAATCAGCTTCAGCGCCTACTATCCTCATGTCGAATCCGTCAGCTATGGTGATGAACTCGAGAACTACTCCATTCCTTATTCTATAAAGGAAACAGAAGCCGGTCCGCTGGTTTCAAAAACCGTAGAGAAAGCTATTAATCAGCTGAATATGATACCGTTAGTGTTTCAGCACATCACCAACGACATAGGTTACAAAATCTGTGATATCACTCCCGACAAGCAACTTCAGGGCCTGATTCGCATCCGCAAAGTCACCGCTACCAACGTAGCTCAGGCGGGTGTATTTGTCAACGACGTTCTCAACAATTCCGGCACGTGGCATCGTCAGGCATTCTACCGCCCCGTCGTGGTTTTCGAAGGCGACGCCCGTCTGGGTGTCGGCATGGAGAACGAGAAATTCATCGGATACACTTCTCTCGTGGACAGGATGGCCGACAGCCACCGTTACTATTCAATTCCGGACGATATCGAGATCGGCAAGCAGTGCGTAGAAGTGATATATGATGTGGACGAATTCGAAATCGGTGGCTTCAAGTATACGGCCCTCAAGGACCAGGTAGCCAAGTATATGCTCTACGGACTCCTGCCGGACAACACCTTCGTATACGGCAAGCAATATACTTTCCACCTCGGGCTGGACCTGAGCAAAATATATAAGGAAATTACGTTCTCCGCATCAGTAAGCGACTGGGAGACATCCATTTACGAAAACAACGACGACTTCTGATGCTTACACTGTATTTCTTCACGTCGGTAGCAGCTTGCCTGTTCTGGGTGATCATCCACATGATGATAGCATCCAGAACAGACACTTTCCATCTGTTCATCGCCCTGTTTACCGCGTGCGGACTGTACATATATTCAGAAGCCTGCCATGTAGTTCTGGAACCCGGCTCCTCGATGGATACCATTGCCACCATTACCGGAATGCTGGCAGGGCCGAGCGTCATCCCGCTGCTGATCACATACTTGCGCAGATTGATGCACTCTCCGCGGAGCCATCCGATAACGGTGATGTGGGTAGTCATCCCGGCAGCGTTGTTCACTGCCGGGACTGTTCTGTCTTTACTGAACAGCAAGGAAGCCGATGAATTGTTCCATACAATCACGGTTGACATTTATAATATGATACTTGCCATAGAACTGGTTATTCTGCTTGTATTCATAATAATCATGCTGAGGCAGAAGAGGCTTCTGATAGGCACATTGCTCAAGTTCTTCATGGGGCAAAAAATAAGCCTTGCACGCCTTCAGATGTCCGTTGCAATGATTCCAATGGGAGTCATGGCGGCAAGAATAGGTTTCGGATACAACCTTTATGCGCTGGATTTATGGGTTCAGATAACAACTGCCACGCTACTGCTGTTTTCCGCCTTGCTTTTCGGGCTGAACGCATTGTTCGGATCCAAGGTCAACATCAGCTGGAAGGATTACCGCCTGCTCATCCGCTACAACTACGGGAAACAGAACAAGGACGAAGTCGTGGAAGCCATGCTGAATGATCTGCTCGACGAGGCGGAAGAAGAGGCCCTCAGGCGCATTCAGGAGAAGATCGGAGAGAATTTGCACATAGAAGAATGGCATGCGGAGGCCAAGAAGGACGCTCCTACGCAGCTGACGACAAACATATTCACCGCAGTATCCGATTCCTGGGACGAAAACAGCCTGATTTCGCGCTTCCAGCACCTGATGATGGACGAGCACCTGTTCCTGCATCCAAGGCTGACGCTTGACGATGTGGCCGAAAGACTGAACTCGAACAAGACTTACGTCTCAAAACTTGTCAACAACACATACAATCTCGGCTTTCCTGAGCTTATAAACACGCTCAGAATAGATTACGCCGAACAATACATACTCTCGCACCGCGAGGCCAAACAGGAAGAAATAGCACAGTCCTGCGGCTTCCTCAGCGCTTCATCATTCAATACGACCTTCAAGAAGGTGACCGGAATGACTCCGAAAGTATGGATTGCCTCCATGGAAAGACAAAAGGTAAAAGAATGATCGATTTCACCAAATACAACGTCCTGGCAGTTGACGACGTACCCCTGAATCTCCTTCTTGTAGAAAAAATGCTTGCCAAATTCAAATTCCGCATCAGGAAAGCGAGCGGCGGTCGGCAGGCATTGGAAGAAATAAGCCAGGAAAAGCCGGATCTGATACTCCTGGATCTGATGATGCCCGAGATAGACGGCTTCGAGGTGCTGCGCCGTGTCAGGGAGAATCCGGAAACCAGCGGAATCCGTGTAGTGATTTTGTCCGCACTCAACTCTACGGAAGATATAGTACGCGGCTACCAGATGGGAGCGAATGATTTCATTACGAAACCCATCATAATGGAAAAACTTGTCAACTGCGTAGCTACGCAATTACAGCTTTTGTAACATTTGATTTTGAAACAAATAGGCCATAGAGACACCTGTAGCCTGTTTTATTATTCTACCGTGATTCGCACCGAGCGAAGCTGTGACATATGCCCCTCCACCAAAGATATCCAGCTCGCATTGCCATCGAGGGAACGGATGGCGGCTTTCTTCGAAGCGTTGGAAAGACTCGTGTCGCCAAGGATTCCGAGCACTACATCGCGATTGTCTCCGTGGTAATTCTCGCGGACTTCACGAAGCAGTCCGTCCCAATCTTCTCCGCACGAAACGACATTGATTTTCTCTGCAGGGATACCGAGATTATCCACTATCCACGTCCGGGCACACTCCGCCCTCTTCTTCGCCAGAGCGGCGTTGCACACAGGATCTCCCTCAGGCGAAGAGCAGGATTCAATTCTCAGCGACTTGCCGCTGCCGGCGATATTGCGCAATATCTGCAACTGAACGGAATTGCCGGCATATTCCGGACGGACATAGCGGATTCCGGCAGGGAACAGTATTCTCACCGAATTACTGTCGGGAGCTGCGATTTGCGCTGTCTCCTCCGCCGGCACCTCAAGTGATACTTCAGGTGAGGCGTATTCGACCGAAACCTTTACGCAGCGAAGCGCCGGGAACGCCGAATGCATCAGGTCGTCCCAAGCTTCTCCCGCCCAAAGGTCCTGCAACTTTTCTTCCCTTTCTATCTTGTCTCCGGCAGTCACTATCTTGAGCGCCTCTTCCTTGTATGGCTTATTGCAACGGCGCAGCCAGGCTGCCACCCCGCTCCAATCTTCCGCCACCGTCTCGACACGGATGAGCGTCGAGTCCAAATCCGGACAAATCTCCCGGACCCTATTATATATATAGGTAGCGCGTTTCTCCGCGAGCGTCTTGTTTACCCAATAAGGGCCGTCGGGAGAAGAAGAAGCTTTTATGACGACGGACTTGACCTGCGAAGTTTTCTCACCAGCAAAAAGAGTCTCCAGAGCACTCACATCCGTCTCACTTTTGCCAAAACGGAAGCGCAGATTCAGATTATCCGATGAAGCGTACAAGCCCGTACTCCCTACCGAAAGCAGGAAGACTGCGACCATCAATTTTTGTAACCACTTCATACGTCGGGGTGATGTGACTCGAACACACGACCCTCTGCTCCCAAAGCAGATGCGCTAGCCAACTGCGCCACACCCCGTTCGGGTTCAGCAAAGATAGTGATTTTTTGCTATATTTGCGAAGATTCTTCACTCTGTTCAGAATGACAGGAAACAAAATCATAAGAGCCGGCGGCATCACCAAATCCTTCGGCACGCTGCAGGTGCTGCGCGGGGTAGATTTCAGCGCTGCCCAGGGAGAGGTCGTCGCCATCACCGGAGCCTCGGGCGCCGGCAAGACCACCCTTCTCCAGATACTCGGCACCCTCTCCACCCCGGACGCCGGCAGTCTGATCATCGACGGCACGGACGTCCTTTCGCTCGAAAGCCGCGAACTCGCCGCCTTCCGCTGCCGCCGCATCGGCTTCGTCTTCCAGTTCCACCATCTCCTCCCGGAATTCACAGCCCTCGAGAACGTGATGATTCCCGCGTTGATCGCCGGCAGATCTTCGAAAGATGCATCCGCCGCCGCGCTCGCGCTGCTGGAGAATGTAGGCCTCGCCGCCCGCAGCTCCCACAAACCCTCCGAACTCTCCGGCGGCGAGCAGCAGCGCGTCGCCATCGCCCGCGCCCTGATCAACCACCCCGCAGTTCTCTTTGCCGACGAACCCACCGGCAACCTCGACTCCGCCACAAAAGAAGAAATCCACCGCCTATTCTTCCGCCTCCGCGACACCCTCGGCCAGACAATCGTCATCGTCACACACGACCCGTCCCTCGCCGCCCTCTGCGACCGCACCCTCACCATGCGCGACGGCGAATTCCTGTAGGCCGTTTTGCAAATGAGTGTTTTCAGGTTCAAGCATTTTGAGGTCCGGAATGAACTGGCTGCGCAGAAGGTCGGCACCGACGCCGTCCTCCTCGGCGCCGCATTGACCCTCCCCGACGAGCCCCAACAGCACCTGCTTGACATTGGTACCGGCACGGGAGTTATAGCGCTGATGGTAGCCCAGCGCCTCGCAGACCGCATCAAATCACAAGGAATGTCCGCAGAAGCGCCCGGAAAGCCATCCGGCACCCAACCACACTTCAAGATTCTGGCAATAGACATCGACCCTGCAGCCGCCTCTGAAGCCACCGCAAACTTCGCCGCCTCCCCCTGGGCCCCCTCCCTCCACGCAAAAGCGCTCTCACTGAACGATTTGGAAAGACATCTCGATTCGCTTGATATGGCTGCGGAATCCTGCGAAAGGCGGGAATGCCGACTGGCCGACGCCCCCGGCGGACAGCGGCCCTTTCCCGCCTGCACCGATGAA
>Ga0310691_10004616_pt1 | contig 15413 bp, 12 predicted proteins | sample 176DNAGHGlowgp2_FD_203887 | JGI IMG/M metagenome (GOLD analysis project Ga0310691, IMG submission 203887) | Sheep rumen microbial communities from Palmerston North, Manawatu-Wanganui, New Zealand - 1766 DNA GHGlow gp2 (v2) (version 2) | ecosystem: Host-associated > Mammals > Digestive system >...
CCACAGGCGGGAAGCGTTTGACGATGCTGCCGTCTTTGGAAATGAGGAACTTGGTGAAATTCCAGCGCACGCCGCCTTCCTCGCGACCTTCGGATTTGCTCAGACCGTCCACAAGGGCCATCGTGGCTTTGTTTTTCAGACCTTTCACCTCTTCAGTGGGCACGGTTTGCGTCAGATATTTGAAAATCGGGTGGGCATTCTCGCCGAAAACGTCGATCTTTTTCATCAGCGGGAAGGTGACGCCATGGTTGAGGCGGCAGAACTCCGCGATCTCCGCATCGGAGCCGGGCTCCTGGTGCTTGAACTGGTCGCACGGGAATCCGAGAATCACGAGACCTTGGTCTTTGTACTTTTTGTACAGTGCCTCCAAACCATCGTATTGCGGGGTGAAACCGCATTTGGAAGCGGTGTTGACAATCATGAGGACCTTGCCGCGGTATTGCGCCATGTCCACCTCTTCGCCCTTGTTGTTCAGGGCCTTGAAATCATAAATAGTAGCCATTTCTTTATTGTTTTAAGTGATATTTTTTGTTAATTTGAATTTTCTTTGGGTTTTGGGTTTGGCTTTTGGCTTTTAGCTTTTAGCTGTTGGCTTTTGGCAGCTAACAGCCAGCAAAACTCACTTTTTCGCCTCTGCCATCCGCTTCCCCGCCTCGAAGGCCTTCTGCAGGTCCTCCTCCCAATGTTCCTCGCGGTATTTCCGCTTGGCCTCTTCGGAGAAGCCGGCCAGTTCGTAGCGGTCGTAGTTCTTCACCTGATAGGTGTTGTAAGCAACCAGCCGTTCGGGGTCGCCGAGCGCGGCGGAGATGCAGTGCTCCATCGAGCCGTAGCCCTTGCTGTTGTTGCGGGCGGGCGTGCCGTTCATGGTCTCCAACAGCACCACGGGCATCTTCTTCGGCGCCGTCAAGCTGTAGTCGTTGTAGGAGAGCCACGGGAAAGCCAATCGCTCCAAGAAGGTACGCATCTGGCCGGTCACGTCGCCGAAGTAGATCGGGGAGCCGAGCACCAGACCGTCGGCTTCGGCAATCTCCTCCAAAACAGGGGTCAAGGCGTCCTTGAACTTGCAGATGTTCGAGGCTTTGCCTTTGAGCTTGCAGGCCATGCACGACATGCAACCTTTGTAGTCCATGTCGTAGAGGCGCACCAATTTCACTTCTGCCCCACCCTCTTTGGCTCCGTTGGCGAAGGATTCCAACATGGCAGCGGTGTTCATGTTGCGGCGCGGACCGCCGTCGATAATCATTATTTTCTTCATATTATTCGTTGTTTTATTGTTAATCAATTCATTTGCTGTAGCCACGGCGGGATGCTCCAGCAGGCTGGTTGCCGCCACTGCCGCCACCCCGAGGGCGGCCTTCTTCAAAAATTCGCGTCTGTCCATTCGCTGAATAATTTAGGGTGCAACAGGCAGTCTTCATGACAAACTGGTCAATGGCCTGGTCCTGCATTTCCTTCCCTGCGAGCACGCCAACAATGGCATCGACAGGCTCTGCTACGGAGGGGATTTAGCGACTCATCAGACGGCTTTCACCCCATTTGTACTGCGGGTATGCCTTCTTGAGGTCGTTGGCGGAACCCTCCACGCCGCTGCCACCGCTGGTGGCAAACACGTTGAGCACCTTGCCGCTAAGGTCGTGGGCTTCGATGAAAGTGTTGACGATGGTGGGAGCAGTGTACCACCACACGGGGAAGCCGATCCACACCGTGTCGTAGTCGGCGATGTTCTCGCATTTGCCCTTGATGGCGGGACGCGAGCTCTTGTCCTGCATCTCCAGCGTGGAGCGGGACTTCTTGTCGCGCCAGTCGAGGTCGGCTGCGGTGTAAGGTTGTTCAGGGGTAATCTCATAAAGGTCGGCGTTGAACTCTTGGGCGAGCTTTTGCGCGGCGGCCTTGGTGGTGCCGGTGGCTGAGAAATAAACGATCAAAGTCTTTTTCATCTCTTTCTGATTGGTTTGTGAATTCTTTTGGTTTTCAGCACTTTTGGGCGACTGAGCGCACGCAGCCATCATCAGGCAACATGCGGCAACGATAAAGGTGATGTTTTTCATTTCTGTCTTTTTTTTAAGGCCGCAAAAGTACATTTTTATTTAGACACAACGCATTGGAAAGCAGTTCCGCATCTGACATTTTTGTACTTTTGCCGCCGTTAAAAAAAGGAAAGGCCATGTTCGGAACCATCAACTTCGTAGAGATATTCAGCTCGTTTATCGTGATGTTCGCCATCATCGATATTTTGGGATCCATCCCCATTTTCATGGGCATCCGCGAGAAAAACCAGGACATCAAGGCGGCGCAGGCCTGTCTGACGGCTTTGGGTCTGTTCTTGCTCTTTTTCTTCGCCGGCGATGCTTTGTTCCGGCTTTTCGGCATTAACTCGGCCTCCTTTGCAGTGGCGGGTTCGTTGGTGCTCTTTATCCTTGCGGTGGAGATGGTCTTGGGGCGCGACATCATCAAGAACGAGCCGAACAGCGGCGGCGCGAGCATCGTGCCCGTGGCCTTCCCACTCATTGCCGGTCCCGGCGCCATCACCGCCCTACTCTCCCTCCGCGCCGATTACGCCGTCATCAACATCCTGCTGGGACTGTCGCTGAACATCATCCTTGACTACCTCGTCATCCGCTACCTCGACAAAATCCAGAAGCTGTTGGGTGCCAACGTGATCTTCATCATCCGCAAGTTTTTCGGCGTCATCCTCTTGGCGATGGCCATCAACATGTTCGTCAACAACATTTTAGAGATCATCCACCAGGTGCCGAGATAAGATGGTGACCGGAGTCTCTTTTTCGGCGGGAGGGCTGGCTAAAAAATTTTCTGAATTATCCCTTATTTAAGTTTCGCAAGCTCTTTTTGTTGCAGCTGTTGGCGTGTTTTCGTGATTTTCCGTTGGAGATTCCGCTCGCTCACTGCGTTCGCGGCGGAATGGTGCGCACCTCAGTATGAGACCAAGGGGAAGAAGATGGGCGGCGGGGAAATAGCTGCCGTTGCCTGAAGTTTCACGACCGCCGCCCATCTTCTTCCCCCTTTTTTCTTGAATGTGGCGCACCATTCCGCCAGTGACGATAGGAACTGGCGGAATCTCCTCCGTTCAAAGACAAATTTCCTCAAACAGTCTAAGGCATACTTGCGAAGCTTGAGCCCCTTACAATTTCGGCTCGTCGAAGGGGAAGGATATCTCCACCGTCTCATGGTCGCGCTGGATCGTGAGGGTGATCTCCGTCATGCCGTCGAAAAAGGTCTTACGTTCCTCAAGAGAAATCCCCTTCACATCCCGTCCGTTGACAGCCACGATGCGGTCGCCATTTCTCAAACCGGCTTTCTCGGCATTGGATTCTTCAGCCAGACTGTTGACCACCCAATATCCGAGGGTCCGGCTTCGGTCGGTGTAGGAGAATCCCCGCACGGGACTTTCAAATGGGTCATTGAACTTGGTGTTCGGCTTAAGAAAAAGGCGCTTTCCCGGAAGATCGATGATCATGTCGAAACGTTCCCAGAAGTCATTGCCGACAATGCCGATGTATTCCTTGCTGGCGAGCGCCCCGCCCGTGTTGTTGCTGAATCCCATGACAATGTCGTTCAAGGTGAAATCGCCCACCGAGGCGCTTTTCGCCCTGAAATCGCTGCCGGTAGCCGCCCCGCCGATACCACCGACAGCCGTAAAGTATCGTATCTGTGGCGTGATGTTCGTCAAAGCATATTTCTGAGCCACCAAACTCGTCAACTCCACCGAGCCGCTGCTGCCAAGGTCCATCAAACCCTCACCTTCAATGATTTTTCCCTCACTGATGGTAACCGTCAGCGGCACATAGATGCGTTTATTTTCATAGCGTATGGGAATTGAGGTAAAACCTTCGGTACTACCCAATTGATCTTCAAAAGCCATCTGTTCGTTCAAATAGTCAATCGTGATGACTTTGTCGTCCAAGTTGTCAATACCCAGTATGCCGTCGGCGTAATCGCCCACGATGGGCTTAAGCTGGATGATGGGGGAAATGTCGCTCACGAACTGCTGATCTGAAACGGTGTAAGTCAGCTCGTTGACGATGACCCGCACCGTTTCCTGACTATTTCCGGCACCGCCCATCCTGCCCTCGACTATCCTACTGTATTGGAGGTTGCTGTCGGCAACGAAAATGCTGTCGATGCAGGTGTAGGGGGATCCGGTGTCGAAGACCAGCCGGGCCGTTTTCCCGTTGACCTTTGATTCCAGGTAGAGATGGCTGTAATAGAGGATATTGTTCATCTGCTGCCCCATGAGGGTGGAGAAGCAGAAGACGGCCGTCAGGAAAAGCAGTGTCTTTTTCATTTGCGATAATTGGTAAAAACAACGCCGCAAAGGTACACAAAATAATGGTTAGGGGTTAAGGATTTGCGAAACGGGATGACATGCGAAAAGATGTTCAGAGAGGCAACTTTCGATATCAAGCTCCGCAATTGTCAAAGTCAATAACGTGATATTGAATTGTTTTTGTGTTTTTTCAGCGGCAAAAACTAATGATACTAAGACAATAAAAACTAATAACGCTAAGACGATAAAAACTAATGAAAACAAAATTACCAGAAAAACAGACACAAAAGAAATTTGCTTTTATTTCGTAGCTTTTTTACAAAAATAAGATTTATTTCTTGATTGCATTAATATTTTTATTATTTTTGCGGCAGAATTAAAAAGCTGTTATTATGATAAGAGAATTTTGGGTTGAGAACTACCTTTCGATAAAGGAACGCCAAACGTTAAACTTCGAAACGAAATCCAAGGAGGATGAATGGGCTTCTGTGGACATGGGTAACGAGAAGCGGGTTAACAAACTGGCGGTGATATATGGTGCCAATGCATCCGGGAAATCAAATATGTTGCTGGCCCTTTTGAACGTTTTCGAACTGTTGTTTCATTCACGGGAAAATAAATCAGAGTCAGTTATGACACGGCGGCCATTTGCCCTATGCGCAGATAAGCCTACACGAATGTATGTTTCGTTCTATGCCAACCATATCCGTTACGATTACGGTGTGACTTTTACAATGGAACATATTGTTGAAGAGTTGATGGAATGGTATCCTAACGGTTCAAAGTCGCTTTTCTATGAACGCAAATACCAGTCTGATGATTTGCAAGCTTCCATAAAATTCGGTCAAAGTTTGGGCCTGTCGGCAAAAACAAAGGACATTTTTCTGCAAAACACCTTAAACAACCATACCGTTCTTTCTTGTTTCGGCAAGAGAGCATTTGAGGCCGATGCCAAACCCATCGCCAATCTGTATAACTGGATATCTAAATATGTATATCAGCTCGACAATCCGAATTTCATTCTTGAAGAATCGCTTCGACAGGTGATGGGGATTGCTTCAGCCAAGCGCTTCTATCTCCAGATGTTGGAAAAAGCCGATTTTAATATTGTGGACTTCCGTGAGGACATTTCTACGACAAAAGTTTACTTTGATTGCAAAGCTGGCGGAAAAACGTTCACCCTCAGTTTGGATGAGCAGTCTCAAGGGACTAAAAAGTTTTTAAGCAATTTATCAACGCTTTACAATGCGATTTCAAGCCACAATATATATTTTATAGATGAGATAGACTCAGAACTGCACGATGATTTATTGCTCTATTTTCTCAACACATTCGTCATGAATTCTAATGAATCGCAGTTGATTTTCACCAGCCAAGAGACTTCATTGTTGAACGAAGACCTGTTGAATACACATCGTGATTTTGTGTTCTTTGCGGAGAAGAACCGCGACGGTGCTTATTCCGAATACACACGTGCGGATGAATACGGGCTGCACAAGAATCTGTCTTTATACAAGTCCTATCGGAACGGCCGGTTAGGCGCAATTCCCCAATTAGGTTCACCTATATATTTTGAAGACGATGAAGAAAATTAAGGATACAATTATATGCTTGCATTACGCAACGCCGCAAAATCAATGAAAGAGAAAGAAGAAACGGAAAGGGATTACACTTACTCTCAAATGGCAGAGCTGTTTGAGGCGTTAGGGATAAGAGCTGAGTAAATAGGGATAAAACTGCACCGCCCGTTTCGTGATGAACAGCCAGCTCGTGACCGCCGGCTACCCCTGGGTGGTGATCCCCGTGGAGCGCCGGGAAGAGTACATGGCTGCGTTAGAGAAGGCGAGCGTGGAGGAGGATGTAGAGGGGTTCGTGAGGTTTATTGGGAATTTGATGTGAGGAGAGGTGTTTTTTTCTTGCGCAAAATCTGACGAATGGGAAAAGATTTGTATTTTTGCACTCTTGAATGCTGTGTTATGAAGAATATTGTTGAAATATCAAGGACGCAAGTAGTCATGACGTTCATAGCCACTTGCGTTGAGACCACCGCCAGATTCCTTAATACTTCCTACAAAGAAGTTTACCAACGGATGAAGCGTGTGGGTCTGATAGAACGGTTTATACTCCCTCACTACGAAACGCTTCACAGTGAGAGCAGGGAAAATCTTGCGGAGGTATTAATAGAATGTATGAACAATTGGGAGGACAGAAAATGAGTGAAGTGATGGAACAGAAACAATCTGACGACCCTGTCAAATCGCCTGTCATACAGGAAATTATTATGAGCAACCGCATTGGCGCCATCTCGGTGGAGCTGGCCAAACGACTCAATATCGAACCCGTGAAAGCGTTGCAACTATTCTACGAGAGCCAGACCTGCGCCGACCTCCACGACAAGTCCACGGGGCTTTACCTTTACGGGGATTTGTATGTGGCGGATGAGTTTATGAGGGAGAAGGGGGACGAGTGATAGCCTGTTCGACTAAGCCCATCTTGATATGCAGCGTTGGAGAATGCGAGTGTAGAAAGGGGATGTAGAGAGGCTTGTTGGTGAATTGATCCGAAGCGTTGTATTTGTTTTAAAATGAAGAGTATAAGTTTTTCTGTAAAAAACATTGTGTTATCACTAACTATATACCGATTAATTTGATAAATTAATGACAGACTACGATTTCAGAATATTACAGCCAAGTGAGTTTGAATGTTTCTCACGTGATTTGTTACAGGCTCGAGAAAACATTTTCATTGAAAGTTTTGCTGATGGACGCGATAAAGGCATTGATTTAAGGTTTGCCTATGACAAGGACAAAACTTGCATAGTGCAATGTAAGCGATATAAAGAATGGCAGGAACTAAAAAGAAATTTGAAAAATGAAATAGAAAAGGTCAAACGACTCAATCCCCAGCGTTATATTCTTACTACGTCTGTTGATTTGACTGTCGGTCAAAAGACTGAGATTGTTTCAATGTTCACCCCATACATCCTAAACAACACGGATGTTCTGGACCGTAAAGATCTAAACAACTTGTTAAACTTACATAAGGATATTGAGAAAGATTATCATAAGCTTTGGTTGGCAAGCACTAATGTGCTGAACTTGATAATAAATAAGAGCACGGTCAATTGGTCTTCGTTTGAACTTGAGAAAATTGAGCGCGAAATAAGGTTATATGTAGAAAATAAGAGTCTAAGCCAAGCACTGGAGATATTGAAGAAAAATCACTACGTGGTAATATCTGGAATACCAGGTATTGGGAAAACCACCCTCGCATATATTTTGGTTTATACGATGTTAGCGCAAGGGTTTGAGGAGTTTGTATGTATCACTGACGACATGGACAACGCTGCAAAAATGTTCGAAAAAGAGAAGCGTCAAATATTCTTTTTCGATGATTTCCTTGGTAGCAACTCGTTCGTCCAACAGTCTGTCAGTTTTGAGAATAAGCTTTTAACCTTTATCGAAAAAGTGAAAAATAGCCAGAACACTTTATTCATACTCTCAACACGAGAATATGTGCTTTCTGAGGCAATGACGCATTATGAAAAGTTAGCCATGAGTAATATTGATCTGGCAAAATGCACTATTCAACTGGAGCATTACACCAAAACTATCAAAGCGCGAATTTTATACAATCACTTGGCTGAGGCAAATATTCCTGCTGAATATATCAACACTTTCCTTGATAAGCACAGCTATCGTGAACTTATTGAGCACAAGAACTTCAATCCTCGGGTAATAGAATCAATAATCAAAGATCAGATATGGGATGCAATTACCCCTCATGAGTTTACTGTGAAAATCAAAGAGTTTTTTGATAACCCTATAAGTGTTTGGCAATTTGCTTTTGATAAATTGGATATGGCTACTCGATATGCTCTATTAGTATTGGGAACGATGGGGAACATAGTAATGCTAGATGATTTTCAACAAGCATACAAGACTTTTTGTTCACTAACTCGTGATGAAATAGGCTTGACATATGATGACGTAACGTGGCGTCAGTCACTAAAAGTGTTGTCAAATTGCTTTATAAAAACAGAGGCAAGACGTGGCGTACAATTAGTGTCTATGTATAATCCTTCGATAGCCGATTTTGTAGTGTCTTATTTGAATAATAACCATAACACTGTTGTGCGGCTGATAACCGGTGCTTGTTTTATAGAGCAACTATACTATGTTTTCACAGACAATGCTGAGATGGCTAATACTAACAATCAAGTCCTTGTAGGAGAAGTCGATTTTCCAATGTTATATGACTCATTTAACCGCATTTGGAATCAATGGAAAACCTGCCAGTTAAACGAAAAATGTTGGAATGAAGTAAAGAAAGAGAATTTTTGGGAAACCAGAGTCCTGTATGACTTCATGACCAAATATCCTAATTTCGGCAATTATTATGATGGCTTTTTGGAAAAACGGTATGACACAGAAGAACTCACCAGTGGACCAATCGAAATGAAATACCGTGTTGGAATGATGGAGTTGATAGATTGGGATAAGCTGGATTCTTCGGCTAGTGAACACTTGGCAAAAATTGTTGAAAATGAGCCTCTTAATACAGATGAATGGATAGAGCTTGCAGAAGTGATTGATATGTTTGGTCTAGAAAATGATATTATGAATAAATATTATTACGACAAGCTTGACGATGATTTGTACGATGACATTAAAGATTTGTCTGATTTGTATGACTGTGATGAGTATGACAAGAAAATTGACAAATTAAGAGAGTTACTTCCAAATTGGTCGTGGCATTGGACTTATAGTATGTTAACCGATGTTGAAGAGCATTTGAGAGAAGAAGAGAATGAACAAAAAGACACAAATGAGGCCGACATTAAGTATGACAGCTGGAGGGCTCAAAGAGAAAAAGAAGATTCTCAGATTGACGAAATGTTTAGCTCTTTGAGAGTGTTTAGTTGATCATGGTTAATACAGTTTTCAAGAATTGAACCTGGAAACAATCTGTTTCTGACCTCAAAAATAGACTCTAGACCGACAACAGTATAAAAAGTATTTAAATGTAATTGCATGCATATACCAATACCAGAAGTCACAGAACGTTTTGGTTCAATAGAAAATGCCCTATTGAGTGTCATCCGTTACTGTAATGTGATTGTTGAGAAAGCCAAAAGAGTGTATCCAAGACCATTAATAAATGATGTTCCCGGTTATACCTTGGAATTTTGCCGAAAGACACTAATTCAGGCAACAACATTGGTCAAAGTGGCGAATGAGCAAGAAGACTACAATACCGTTTGTTCATTGGTGCGCATTCTTGCTGACAATGTGTCGACTATTAGACTAATCTATGATTCGGAAAATTTAGAAGAAAAAGTTCTGCGTCATTTGTTATATGTAATGGATGGGATGTCTTTACGTTACAACGGTTTGGTTGATCGACCGAAGCCTTATGACGAGAGTGTCCCGAGAGAAACATACGATGATCTGTGTACTCAGGTTCAAAAAGCAAAAAACAATGCCTTAGAGTGCATCAATTATTGCACAAGTGAGATTAAAGCCCGTCCAGGTTATTCAGCCAAGCAAAATTGTTATGAAGAACTAATAAAGTATCGTAATTGGAAATTCAAGACCATCGACAAGCCCAAAGATTCTTATTCTTGGAAAGAACTTTACGGGAAATTAGACATATCTAATGCGGAAGTTATGTTTTCCTATTATTCTCAATATATTCATGGATTAAGTATCAGCAATATTATTTTGGATGATAAAGATGCTTTCGAATCCCCACTGTCCTTTGCCTTAAGTCTGTTGGGTTGGATTCTCAATTTTTTACGAAAAGCGTATGAACCATATATTGGCAAATACACTTGGGATGACATCTATAAAATGATGCCAGAACTATTTTCAAACACTGAAAAATAAGAGTCCCTATGTAATAATAATTCCTATCTTTGCACCCTAAAATAAAACAGAAACTAAAACCAAATTATTAATATCAAAACAGTAGAAGAATAGAATAAAAAGATAAACATATAAATAAAGCGTTTTTGCTTTTTTTAGTGGAACGGAAATCGGCAAATTTCTAAATTAACCACACAAGAAAGTGAAACGCTCACGGAATATCCGTGGGCTTTCTTGTTTGTGGTTAAGGTTTTGCCGAACCTCCGTTCCAAACTGAAAGTTTCACGGATTTTTTTATGTTCGACAACCACAAACCAAAATCCCAAATTAAAAGCCGCCAGCGAGTGGCTGACCATGGCGAGGTGTTCACCAATCCGCGCGAGGTGAACGCCATGCTCGACCTCGTGCGCGACGAGTCGTTCCGGCTCGACAGCCGCTTCCTCGAGCCCGCCTGCGGCGACGGCAACTTCCTCATCGAAATCCTGCGCCGCAAACTCTCCCTTCTGCAAGACACCAAATCCCAAACCGAATGGGAGTTCCAGAGCCTCATCGCCGTCGGCTCCTGCTACGGCATCGACATCCTTCCAGACAACGCCGAGGCCTGCCGCACCAGACTGGAGACTTACGTCCTCTCACAACACCCAGCCTCGGAGAGGCTGAACGTGGACAGTCCCTACCTCCTCTCCCTCCGCTACATGCTCCGAAAAAACATCGTCTGCGGCGACGCCCTCACCTACCGCACCGCCGAGAATAAGCCCATCACCTTCTGCGAATGGACACCCATCGCTGGCAGTATGCAGTTCTCCCGTCGCGACTTCCAGTTCGACTTCCTCGTCACCCAGAGCCACCAGTACAGCCTTTTCGACGAGCAAGGCGAGGCCCAAAGTTTCGATGAACCTGTAAGGTCTTATCCACCTGTGCATTATACCCAACTTTACACCCAAAAATAACCACATCAGCCAATCAAATTATGAATTATGAATTGTGAATTATGAATTATAGTCCCGATATTCTCAACTGCTTGGCCAACCTTTCCAGCGATGAGGTCTTCACCTCGCCCGAGTTGGCCAACCGAATGCTCGACCTGCTGCCGCAGGAGCTGTTCCGCAGTTCCAAAACGCGATTCCTTGATCCCTGCAGCAAGAGCGGGGTCTTCCTGCGCGAGATCGCCAAGCGGCTGTTGGCAGGTCTCGAAGGACAGATCCTCGACCTGCAGCAGCGCATTGACCATATCATGACCCAGCAGGTCTTCGGCATCGCCTGCACCGATCTCACCGCCGAGATGAGCCGCCGCACCCTCTACTGCACCAAACTGGCCAACGGCAAGTACAGCGTCAGTACGGCTTTCCATGATGTGCAGGGTAATCTGCGTTACGACCGCTGCCGCCACACGTGGAACTCGCAAGGCCGCTGCGAACGCTGTGGAGCCAGTCAAGGCGAGTATCTCCGCGCCGACTCCCGCGAGACCTACGCCTACCCGTTTATTCATAAATCAATCAAAGAAATACTCAAGAAAGATATGCAATTCGACGTAATTATTGGGAATCCTCCGTACCAGATGTCTTTCGGTATTGAAGGTGGGAATAGTTCAAATGCCAAGTCAATATACAATCTTTTTATTGATCAGGCAATAAAAGTGTCGCCAAGATATTTAGTAATGATTACACCAAGCAGGTGGATGACAAAAACTGCGCAAGGCATCCCAGAAGATTGGATTGATAAGATGTTGTCGGGAAACCATTTCAGTATTATTCATGATTATGAGGATGCTTCTTCTGTATTTCCTGGTGTGGAAATCAAAGGAGGTGTTAGTTACTTTCTTTGGGATAAAACATACAACGACAAGTGTCATTATTATTATCACGCAGTCCATGAAGATGTTGTATATAGTAGGTTTGATTATTTGGACAGTAAATCTGCAGGAGTTGTAATTAGAAATCCTAAAGTATATTCATTAGTTGATAAAATTGAACATGTAGAGGGATACTATTATAAAAATGTTGATGATAATTTTTCTGGCTTAATAAGTCCAAAACACTTTTTTGATGATAGTACTTTTCTAACATCCAATTGGAATGGATATAAAAGCGAAAAAAATCATGAATTTAACATCAAGTACTACCTAAATTTGAATCGGGAAAGGACATTCCGATGGATTTCTGAAACTCAATTGCCTAAAAACAAACCGACTAAAGAATTACACAAGGTTTACATTCCCGCTGCTGGAGGTAGTGGAAATGATGATATGGTTCTTGGCAAACCATTTTATGGTGAGCCCAACAGTGTGTGTTCTCAAACTTTTTTAGTTATAGGATATTCTCCAACAAAACATAATTTCTCAAAGGATCAATGTGAAAATATCATCTCATACATTAAAACGAAGTTTTTCAGATTTTTAGTTTCGATAAAAAAGAAAACACAAAATGGTCCACGAGGTGTGTACCAATTCGTCCCCCTCCAAGACTTCTCCCACCCCTGGACTGACGAGATGCTGTACGAGAAGTACGGCTTGGACAAGGACGAGATTGCCTTTATTGAGAGCATGATACGGCCGATGGAATAACCGCAACCGACAAGACATGACCGAAAGATTGAGCATTATGGCAGCGGCACTCCTCGCTTCGGAGAGGCAGCATACACGCAGTTTCACCATACGGCGCGGTGACGCCATCATGCTGCGTGACAGTATCGCCACACGATGCGGCGGTGTCGCCACTACACCACGCTATGGTATCGGTATCATGCGATACATTTCTACGGTCACTATAGGCCACGCCCCTGCTGGCACCGCGCTGCACACCCTAACTGTCACCACGCGGTATCCCTCTACGGTCACCATGGGCCACATCCCTGCTGTCACCACACTGTGCACCCCTGCTGCCACCACACTGCGCGGCTTCGCCACCATACTGCGCGGCTCTGACATCACCACACTGCGCGGCTTCGCCGCTTGTATGGTGTTAACTGCGCCGGACGGCGCGTCGCATCTCTCCGAGATGCTCCGTTCAGTCCGTAAGGAAGTACTCCTCCTTGAACTCGACGCCGTTATCGACAAGCCACTGTCGGTACTCGTCTTTGAATGTCATACGACGATGGTGCTGCTTCTGTCGGGCGATGTACCGAACAATCTTGTCTTTTTCGTAATAACTCTTCGAGAAGCCGGCGTATTCCTTGGTCCAGCCGTCGAAAAGCGGGAAGTGAGGGTTGGCCTTGAGCCACTTGCTGGAAGAGACTTTGAGTTCCTGGACGAACTTGGACATCGCCAAGGTCGCCGGCAACGACACGAAAAGATGCACATGCTCGGGCATACCGCCGATACGATAGAGGTGGCATCCCTTATTCTGGATGAATCCATGCATATAGGAGTAGAGTTCCCGCTCGTGTTCCTCCACAATGGCCGGGACACTTCGATGGGTACGAAGAACAATGTGATAGAATGTCTGCGTGTAGCTCATAATTTTGTTTTTAGTTTCTACTATAATTTTGTTCACAATACACCGATAACGGAAAGAATCCCGAATTATTGTGCTGCCCTCATCTCCCCGATACACTCCCGCCCAACCCCCAGCCTCGGAGAGGCTAAACGCACGCAGTGCAATTAACACCATACAAGCACAGCGCAGTGTGGTGAGAGATGCCACGCAGCGCAGTGTGGTGCGATACGACACGACACAGCACACAGAGTAGTGATCACCCAAAACACCCAAATATGCAAACAATAGACCAAATCCTCCCCAACAGCCGACGTGCTGTCCCGCAAATCTACATGTACGACGACATCGCCTTCCCGGGCTGGATCAAGATCGGGCAGACGGGCCGCATCGATGTGAACGAGCGCATCGACGAGCAGCACCCCATCACCGAACCGTACAAAACCTACCACCTGCTGTGGCACGACAACGCCTTCTATGCCGACGGCAGCGGCGAGAGCTTCGGCGACCACGACCTGCACGACTACCTGCGCCGCATGGGCAAGGAACTCATCGGCGAGTGGTGTCGCTGTTCTCTACGCGAGGCACAGGCGGCTTACGTGGCCGTGCGTCACCGCGATACGGATATCAAGACAGTGCGCGACCTCGACTACGACATGCGCGAGGAGCAGGCGCAGGCGGTGCAACAGACAGCCGACTACTTCGCCAGGATGGACCGCGAGGAGCCCGATCGCCCCAGCCACTACCTTTGGAACGCTAAGATGCGCTTCGGCAAGACCTTCGCCACCTACCAGCTCGCCAAACGGATGGGAGCCAAGCGCGTATTAGTGCTCACCTTCAAGCCCGCCGTGGAGGACTCGTGGCGCGACGACCTGCTGCGACACCGAGATTTTGAGGGCTGGAAATATTACAGCGAAAAATGTAAAGAAGGAGGTGGGACGAAGGCCGTAGGGGCGAATAATTATTCGCCCCTACAGTCACAACAATCCACTCCTCTTGTGGTGTTCGGTTCGTTCCAGGACTACCTCGGCAGGGATAAATACGGCAACATCAAAACGAAAAACGAGTGGGTACACAGCATCCACTGGGATCTGATTGTGTTGGACGAATACCATTTCGGGGCTTGGAACGACAACGCCAAGAGTCTGCTCGACCTCGGGGATGCTGATGCCAAAAGGCGGCAGGCGGAAGAGGACGCGGTGATGGGCGAGAGTGGCATCGATGTGGAGAGCGGACGCGCTTGGGATGACAGCGATGTGCCCATCACGGGCAAACATTACCTCTACCTCAGCGGCACCCCTTTTCGCGCCCTCGCCACGGGCGAGTTTATGGAAAGCCAGATCTTCAACTGGACCTATCAAGACGAGCAGGCACGAAAAGAGTCTGTCGGCGGTCCCTATTTGGAGATGCCCACCATGGTGATGATGACCTACCAGATGCCGCAGGACCTTGGCGCGATGATTGAGCAGTGGGACATGGACGGCTTCGACCTCAACGAGTTCTTCCGGGCAGAGGGAAAGACCTTCGTTCATGAGAAAGCCGTGCAGAAATGGCTCGACATCATCCGCGGTAAGGCCTCCATCTTCGGCGATGGCAGCTCGCCCCTCAACGTGCGCCCAGCACTGCCTTTCGAAGACACCCGTTTGCTTGACCTTTGCGCCCACACGATGTGGTTCCTGCCCAACGTGGCCTCGTGCGATGCGATGGAAGCACTGCTGCACCGTCCTGCCAACGGTTTCTACCAGAACTACACCATCATCAACTGCAGCGGTACGAAAGCTGGTATCGGCATGGATGCTCTCGGTCCGGTGCGCGAGGCCATGGGCGACA